>JADMIO011826934.1_pt1 | contig 105417 bp, 86 predicted proteins | sample 8958161 | NCBI WGS metagenome assembly JADMIO01 (sample SAMN16585339, study PRJNA669376) | soil metagenome | isolation source: Crop rotation soil | place: USA: Cullars Rotation, Alabama | collected 2011
GGCCGCGACTTCAAGTCACGTGAATTCCAAGCTTCGGATCCCACTGTGCTGGAAAGATTCTAAACTTATTTAACCAGCCGCCCTTTCTCCAATTCAACATTAAATAAATTTGTTTTGAAAAAACCGGATCTGCCATCAGGGTAATTAAACCATAGCAAAAGGTGGTTATCCTCAATGAGATAATCCATAAATGTATTTGCTTCTGCAAGTGCAGCTGTTCTCCACTTTTCATTTCCATCTTTGTCAACCAATGCTACACAAAGCATTGGCTTTATCGTATTGGTTTGAAATAAAATGATCCTGTCGTTATTTGAATTTTTCCATGCTCTTATATAAAATTTTGCATGCAAAAAACCGCCTTTGAAATAACTCTCCTTGCCCGTTTTATACTTAGGGGTTTTATCATCCGGTCTTTTCCCTCCTTCATTATATGGAAGAATAGTTAGTTTCCTGTTTTCTTCCCGGTCGGGGTATATAGAGGTTCCAAAATAACTTAATACGCTGCCCGTTTCTTTTTCACTACCTAAAATATAAAGATTGTTATCGCTGGTATCAACACAAGTGTAAGCATATTTTGTATTATAGCGGTCATACAATTTATACTCGGCTGCAAATTCGTAACTGTAATTTTCCGGCGCCTGTTCGTTGTTGCTATCATCCGGTTTTAATATTTGCGATCCGGGATACAATTTATGCCCGGCACCATTATCATCTGTTATATACATCACTTTCGCTGCATCATCAAGCAAATAGCTATTAGGGTGTTTACTTAACCGGATAAGCGGGTTTGATGCCGCAATGGATGATTCCGTAAGAACAGGTTCAAGCGTATGCACATCATAACCAACAAGACTATCCGCCAGCATAAAAAAAATATCTCCCAGCCTGCCAATGATCTGTTCGAATTCCAAAGGCTTTTCATGCTTTACAATTATTTCTTTTCGCTTCAATTCAATGTTATCTTTTAAAGAATTTAGTTTTAGAAAATAATGCCAGCTGTTGTCAGTTGAGTTTTTATACTCTGCTACAGAAATAACTGATGCCGGTTGCCCTGCATAGTTGACAATATAAACAGGGCCTATTTTGCGGTAAGCCATAGGAGTATTTTGCGCCATAGTTATGAGGGAGAAAAATAGTGTTGTAATAACCGTAGAAATGATGAATGCTTTTTTCACAGTAGAAAGATATGGATTGCCTGCGTATTTAATGAGTTGAGTTGCATGAAGGGTATGGATGAATTGGCAAAAGGCTTTGGGATTTTAAATATTTTGATGACCGGCATGTCAGCGATGAAGCAAATTCTTATTTTTAATATTAAAAAGATGAAAAATAAAAATACGCTGTTTATTTTCTCAAACGGAAGAGTAGCTGCGATCGATAAAAAAACCGGGAATATCATCTGGGAAATAAAGATCAAAGAATATTTGGGCCATAGTATGCGCTATTACTACGGTCAGATAGCTGTTGAAGACGATAAACTATTTGTCGCATCTTCCGGCATGATGCTTTGCATTGCTGCAAAAGATGGCTCATTCATATGGAAAAACGAATTAAAAGGCTGGGGCTACCAGTTTGTATCAATGGCAAATGTAAACAATGAAGCTTCGGTTGCAGCGGCGGGGAGCGCAAGCTCAGCAGCAGTGATCACTGCAGCTACAGCTTAATGTAGCAAATCCGAAATAAGAAAAAGAAAAAATATTTTTACATGTTACTCTCGCACTATACTCAAAAAAAACGTCCCGTAATCCGGGACGTTGCTACAAGAGAATGTTTATCTAAACAGGATTACGTCCTGAAATGATCCTGAATAAAACTGCTATAACTGCTAACACTAATAATAAGTGAATGATGCCTCCTGCATGAAATCCAAGAAACCCAATTGCCCATATTATAACAAGAATAGTGGCAATTGTGTAGAGTAAGCTGTTCATAATAATAATTTTAAAGAGTAAATGAATTGGTTGTACTAATATTATTTATTAGTTGTTTATAATTTTTCAAACGCTGTGCCAGTAAAGCTATTGATGTAAATAGGTTCAATAAAGGGGATTATGTTCCCCACCATGATTAAATGGCATATTTTATGACCCAATAATTGCAAACCTATTTTTATGAATAAGAATATAATATTAACGTCAGCAATAGCAGCGGGTACTGCAGCAATAATATACCTGGTAAAAAAGAGGAGGTCTGTATTAACGATGGCTGCAACCGCTCAACCAAAACGCTCACATCATAGAACTAATATTTTTGCAATGGCCAAGCAGGGATCAAATACTGAATCAAGGTAAGCGCTTTTCATTCGTTTATAAACAAAATGGCATGTTTGCTGCACTCTATTCCGAATGAAAATAACCAGCCTGCTGTGCCTGTTTATATTATACGTATCTGTCGCTTCATCACAGGTAACAGATAGCATCAGTAACGTGCAAAAACAAACGCTTAAAGGTACGCCGGGTCATAATATGTATGGTGACCTGTTAAAAGATGACCCGTCATACAATCATCGTTATCCATGGTATTTGGTATCTGGCCGCATCTTACTTACCAATGCAGTAAACTGGGCTGCTGCTAAATATATTTATAAAGTAGACTGGACGAGTTCTGGTGCAAAGGATTGGAAAAATGCTTTCACAAAAGGTCCCGAATGGGATTCAGATGGATTTGGAATTAATTTCATAGGTCATCCTCATACTGGTAACTATTATTATAATGTTGCCAGGTCCAACGGATATTCTTTCTGGCAATCTTTTCCCTTCGTTTTGCAGGGAAGCCTGGTATGGGAATATTTTGGTGAGAACACCCGCCCTTCCTACAATGATATGATCAATACGCCAGTGAGCGGAATGTTTCTTGGAGAAGTTATTTACCGGATCAGTTCAAACATCCTTGATGATCGTACAAGAGGAACAGAAAGAGTATTCAGGGAGATACTTGCAGGAGTTGTTAATCCCCCACGATTTTTTAACCGGCTTACACAAGGCAAACTGAGCAGAGTTACTTCACAGGAAGTTTATCAGAAAGAACCGCTTAATATTACTATAAATGCAGGTGCAACCCGAATTAATGACGGGAACAAATTTGGTACAGGAAAGACCAGTGCAATTGCAAATCTACAATTTGACTACGGAAATCCATTCGAAGATATTAGCAGAAAGCCATATGATCTTTTCAGGTTACGCATTGAGGGAAGTTATGGTAGCGATAAAAAATTACTTGAGAACGTAAATGGTTATGGTATTTTAACTGGTACTAATTACAATCATGGCAAATTGCTGATCGGAATATTTCAACATTTTGATTACTGGAACAATCCTCTATTTGAAGTGGGAGCGATCGGTTTTGGCGGCGGGCTTATCGGAAGGGCAGAACTTGCCAAACATTCCAACCTTTATTCAACCGTGCATCTTGCATTTGTACCACTGGCAGGTAACAATACCCGTTATGGTCCTGATACTTCCTCTTTCCGTCACTATAATTATGGTGGTGGTTTCCAGGCTAAGGTTGAAGAGACGATCAATTTAAATGACTGGGCAAGCATTGGTTTAACCGGCTTCTTCTATTGGATACATACCTATGATGGTTTACCTGGTAATAGTCTTGTCGGTATTTTTAAGCCGTTTGCTACTTTCAGGATCTATAAAAATATAAGTTTAGGTGTTGAGCATTTTATTTATAATAACGATCGCTACCAGCATGGGGAGGAGAACCTGCACCTTACAAGAACAGAGCAAAAAATTTTCTTACAAATATTCCTGGAAAATAAAGATCGGAAAGGGAAATATCATTGACAAAACACAGGGCACTGTATCTTATTGGCTATTTAATTATCAAGTGAGTTTGATGAAAAATATTACTGTTCAAATATCAAAGTATCTGCCGATGCCCCTAAATTTAAAAGATGGCCGCTGATCTCTTTGACAAAAAGTTCTGGCCCGCAAAGATAAAAATGCTGGCTAAAATCCAGGATCGTTTCTACCAGGAACCTACGGTCTATTCTACGTTCTAAAAAACCAATGACACCTTCGCGTGTCAATACATTAATGAAATTATTGCCAAGCATCTGCTTAAGATCATGAGGCAATATAATATCTTCTGCTGTTTTATTTGAAAGAATAAGGCTATTGCCTTCTATGAGTTTACGATTGTAAAGATCCCTGAAAATGGCAATGAAGGGTGTAATGCCGGTACCCGCAGCTATAAATATACCGGGCTCTTTATAACGTATAGTTCCGAAAGCATCATGTAATATCAGCTCTGCACCTGCATTTGTTTTCCCCAGCTGTTTAGTAACGCCTTCGTGTTCATCGTATATTTTTATTGCGAATTCAAGGTAAGACCACTCATTGAGTGATATAAATGTAAAAGGGCGTAACTGATCTTTCCATTCCGGGAGGTTGATAGATACATCAGTCGCCTGTCCTGGTATGAACTGATAGCCAGCTGGTTTTTCTACAATGAACCTTTTTACATCATGGTTTATAAAACTTGATTCAAGGATCTTTACAACAAATGAAGCCATAGCTGATCAGTTTATCATAAAGATAATGGGATATATCGAACAGGAATAACCTGCGTTTATTTTCAATGCTAGAAAATAACACCTATACAAACGAAAACTGAAATAAGGTATATCAGCAATAATATAATGTTCATTATTGGAGAACCTTTTTCCGGTGAGGCCGGCAAATTAATATTGGCTTGCATTTTTTTGCAGGTATCCATCAACAATAGCTCCCTGGTTATACTGGTTGAATTTTTCATAGGCTTTTTTCAAGAGTTTAATATTGGAATAGCTTAAAATTACGCTTCATAAATATGAGAATAATATAAACATTTTTATATAGTAGAATAACAGATGTGTTGTAGAAGTTTTATTACACATTTGAGAAACCATTCGGATGAATAACTTAAATGGAAAATAAACAATACACTAACTATGTGGAACAAATTCAGCAAATCCGCTTCCCATATCCTGAATTTTAATCCAAATGTTACTCATTAGCATTAATAATTACTTGGTATAGACTTTGCAAATTTTCAATTCTCTGAATCTATCTCCCCTTATCATTTCACCACTAAAAAATTAAAAATGAAAGCACTTGTTTATTATGGACCTTATGACGTAAGGATTAAAGAAATGCCTGATCCAAAGATCGAGCAGCCAACTGATGTACTAGTAAAAATAACGACTACCAATATATGCGGTTCAGACCTGCACATGTATGAAGGAAGAACAGATATGGAAGCAGGGAGAATTTTCGGCCATGAAAATATGGGTGAAGTAATAGAGGTAGGTAAGTCGGTTGTGCAAATAAAAGTTGGTGACAAAGTTTGTATGCCCTTCAATATCGGTTGCGGACATTGCCAGAATTGTGAAATGGGTTATACAGGATTTTGTCTTACTATGAACCCAGATCCAAAAATGGCAGGCGCTGCTTATGGCTTTGCAGGTATGGGACCGTATGAAGGTGGGCAGGCAGAATACCTGCGTGTGCCGTATGGTGATTTTAACTGTCTTAAATTACCAGAAGATGCAGAGGAAAAAGAAAACGATTATGTAATGTTATCTGATATTTTTCCAACAGGTTACCATGCTACGGAACTTGCATGTGTAATGCCAGGCGATTCTGTTGTGATTTATGGTGCAGGCCCTGTAGGCCTGATGGCTGCTCATTCCGCTGCTATTAAAGGAGCAGGAAAAATTATGGTAGTTGATAATCATAAGGACAGGCTGGCATTGGCAGAATCTTTTGGAGCTATTCCGATTGATTTTTCAAAAGGTTCAGCGGTAGAACAAGTAATGGAACTCACAAATGGGAAGGGCGCAGACAAGGGTTGTGAGTGTGTAGGATACCAATGTTGCGACAAACATGGCGCCGAGCATTCAAATATCACCATGAATGAGCTTGTACAGGCGGTAAAAGCAACGGGAAAGATTGGTGTAGTAGGGGTTTTTGTTCAGAAAGATCCTAAATCCAAAGAAGCACTGGAAAAGAAAGGACATATGGATTTTGATTTTGGGCAATTCTGGATGAAGGGACAAACCATTGCAACTGGGCAGGCAAATGTAAAATCATACAATCGTCAACTTTGCAACTTAATTTCATTGGGTAAAGCCACACCTTCACAAATCATTTCCCACGAATTATCTTTAGATGAAGCCCCTGATGCTTACAAACATTTTGATAAAAAGGATAAGGGATGGACAAAAGTTATATTGAAACCCGGAAAAATGAAATCAAATGGGAAAAAATCAAATGAAGAAAAGCTTTCTCACACCCAGGAAAGATAGTGTTCATCAATTGATTGATATTTTAATTACTAACAGATTAAAGTTACCCCAATCGGCTATGTTCGATTGGGGTATTTTTTTATGATAAAAGAAAATAGCGTTTACTGGTATTCAAAAACCATTTGTGCGGTACCATCATCAGCTGTTAGTACATAACCATTACTGTCATAGGTATAATTTGTATTGATCTGCCTGTCGAAACTGGTTCCTGGAAAATCATAGCTTGCAGACAAGATATCATTGTTGCTGGCAAACTGTAATGAAAAACCAGCCTGGTCCAATACGAATTTTGATACTTTTGGAAATGCTGGTCTGTGCGTACCAAATCCAAAATCTGCTGTGTAAGTAACCTGTCCTTCCGACATAACCCTGGTAAGATTTCCTCCTGTATAAGTTAGTTGCATGTTTAGTTCATCACCCGTTTGTAACATTTCCAGTTTTATTTTACTGACCTGGTTATTGTTAACAGTATAAGTGAGCAGGTCGTCTTCTATCATTTGGGTTGGTTGGCCTCCAACAACCTGCCAGCTTTTGAAAGTACCAGTAGCAGGTTCATTATTAGTATAGGTATATTCATAAATATTTTTGAAATCTTTTTCCAGGTCTTCGATACCAGTAAGATTACCCTGCGTATCATAAGTGAATATTACGTATTCAGAATTGTCTGCACTCCTGTACGATAACAACTTATTATTACTGTCATAACTAAGGTTAAAAACTGTTGCAACTCCGGCCTCAGTCTTCGTTACTTTTACCAGTCTTTTTGAATTTGCCGGATTATTGGTTGGCGGGCTGGCGGGCTCATCTTTGTGACAGGATGTTATAGTGAACATTGAAATGGCCATTCCGGCGAGTAAAAATTTGAGTTTCATAATATACTTTTTTTGTTATTCTAAAATAGCCCGCTGTTAGCATTGGCTTTATTTGCGGAGCAATATTACTACGCTATATAAAGTTGATTCTGGATGTTAGTAATGAATTGTCTAATTAAAAGGATGAATTGTTTTTTATGCTTTAACAAAGTCTTTTTCACCCATTAATAAAAAAAACCCCGGCATACCGGGGTCTTCAAACTTACAATCAATGCCAACTTTTACCAATGCCTTACTGGCCCACAATCATCTGACATATTCCTCCTGTCATTGAATTTTGCATATACCGCCTGTATCTCATCCCTGCGACGGCTTTCCAGTTCCTTAATAATTCGTTGTTTCCTGAAAGGACTCATGAACCAATTGTCTTTAACCCTGCAGATCCTGTTTTCGTATTCACGATTTATATCGGCTATCTGCATCTCCATTTCCCTTCTGCTGAAATTATAATGACGTTTATTATAACGATCATTTCCATCCCAGTCGCGGTGATAGCCATTGGGTGCTCCATTTCTGTTTTCATACCCTTCACGTTTTTCTGAATATTGCGCAAAAGCTGAACTAACCAAACTAACGGTTAATAATAGTGTAAAAATTTTCTTCATGATCTTTTGTTTTAAATGTTATGAATGGATATGAGATGGGGCATGAAAGTTTTTGTTTACAAAGGCTATGTTAAAGACACAACTTGTTTTTTTGTAATAGATGAATTTAGATTTTGATGTGCGCTGATTTAAATGGGTCAATAAAAAAGCCCCCCGGTATAGCGGGGGGCTTTTTTATTATCAGTAGGTATTATTAATTCGAGGTCACTACAAATACGCATGTAGTTCCGCTTGTTGGAACAAAAGTATTTGCTGCAGGTGCTATTGGTGTTCCACTCCCTGTAAATATCATTGGCTGCAAACCTGTGGTAGTAAATACGCCTGCAGCTGTAAAACCAAATCCATTGGTAGTATTAGTTACAATATTATAATAACCCGGAGTAAGCACTTCAACCATCATGGTTACTGTGTTTTGCCCCGTTAATGCTACACCACTTGTATAGGTTCCGCTAACTACATAGTTTGTACAATTGAATGTTGCGTTAGGGACAGGATCTGTGGTAATATCAAACGCACATCCTGAAACACCATTTGACATCAGCTGGTATTGGTTTGTTCCAGGAACTGCAGGCGTGCCCCAGCCCTGTAACTGAACAAGCACCTGGCCGGCAGAAACAAAAGTTCCGCTATCCTGGAAGGTAATACCATTTGCTGTAGTTGTGAAAATATTATAAGTACCAGGTGTAGTAACGTTAACCAGTATACTAACATAGTTATTTCCATTAAGTTGTTGTTGTGAAACATAACTTCCACTGATTGTTGCGCCTGAGCACACACCTTGCCCCAGGTCGAATACAGCTGGCGTACCACCAGGGCCGGTACTTCCATTCACTGTCATACTGGATGTACAAACCTGCCCGCCATTGCCCCAGGTAACAACATAAGTACCACCTGCAATAGGAACTCCTACAGCCGGCATATAAACAGTATCAAGTCCTACGTGATCAAATACGCCTGAAGCTGAGAAGTAAACTCCTGAGTTAGAGCTTGCGTTGATCTGGTAAGATCCGGTAGTCATTACCGAAACAACTGCCATGAAATAATCAGTTGAATTTACAGGTACACCTGCGTCATAGGTTCCATAAACCTGGCAGCCCATAGGGGCATAAGTTGCATTTTGATTGGTATTGCACAATGTCATTGTGGGAACTGTCACTGTACTACCGGTAACTGTTATGTTTGTAGAGTTTGTAGATCCACCATTGTAATCGGTAGCAACAACATACACCGATGACATACTGGAGCAAGACGGGATCGTTATAGTATAAGTACCGTTTGCGATGCTTGCTGTGTAAGTATTATAATTACCACCATAGATCATAACCACCCCGCTATCCAGCGGCTGGCCATTACAACCATTAACTGTACCATTAATAACTGTGTAAGAACCGGTAGTTAGTGTTATTGTTACATTGATCGTTGTATCACTGCTGAATGGGCCTATATTCTGTGTTGCAATTGGTGAATTGCAGCTATAAACATTAGGAGATATGGTCATTTCAAGTCCCTGGTTAGATGGCACAAGTCCTGATGCTGTGCCCGAACTATCAGTAATACCATAAGTAGTAGCCCACCATGTAGTGCTGTTAGGTATTGTCAGTTCAACCCAGGAATTTGGAAGAGGATTGCCATTCTGATCCTGTACATGTATAGTAAGATATACAGCATTTACAGGCGCATCATAATTCCAGAATGAGAAATGGGTTACTTCCGTTTCATAAAAATTACCATTTTTTGTAGCCGTTCCTTCTTTTATCCAGATACCACGATCGTCGAGGCTCCAGGTATCAATTGTCGCTGTTGCTTTGCTCAAAAGAGATGAAGGGATCGGAAGCTTCATATGAGCAGTTTTACCAGTTGCTAACTGCAAGGCCTGGCCGCTTGTAGATTCCAGGTCAACCGCGATCATTCCTGTTGATTGTAATACAAACATATGCTCGGCATCCTGCCCCATCATACTACCAGGTATATTCGGTCCAAAATCACTGGCAGTTGGATCAATATATGATGCATAAACATTCACAGTGCCGTTATAAGCAGTACTGGTTCCTTTTATTACAATGCTATAGCCAGGGAATGCAAGTGTACTTCCATTTGCAAGACTTGCAGTACCACCCCCTGCTGCATCAAAAGTACCGGCAAGTGTTTTAGGTATCAGTTTGATAGAAAGATAATTCCTGCTATCTGTTGCTGAGAACGCCCGAACTGCTTTAAAATATCCGGCCTTGTTTACAGTAACAGTAGTTACATATTTATCCAGCACAACATTATTGATATGGAAGAAGCCTTTTGTATCCGTAGTGTAAGTGGTTCCTCCAAAGATTACTTCTGCATTTTGTACCGGAGCGTTGTTTTCATCAACAACAATTCCGCTGATCCTCCCGGTAACGGGGGTAGCAGCAGGAATATTAAAACCTGAGTTAGTCGCTGGTGGAGTAACAGCAGGAGTATCAATGTTCTTTTTACAGGAAAATACAATGACGGTGCAGCATACTAATATAAATGCATGCAAATGTTTGAACTTCATCATGGATTGTTTGTTTTGTAGCAGTTAATAAATTTTGAAACCCGTTAAAGGCGCAGGTTTTTCTGTTGTTTGGTTCCTTTGCGCTTTACAGAAATAGCTCCTTTGGGTGGGTAAGATACCTTGTGCCGGTAATTTGCAGCTTTGATAACAAAAATTATACATATCTGTTGAGGCTTACATCAATCATCCATGTTCTTATCCTATCTTTCGTCAATGAAACATCGTGTAATTTGTATTGGCGCCATGCTGGTAGATGAATTGTTTTACTGCAAGGGACCTGTGGTGCCTGCAACATCTAATCCTGCATTAATGAGGAGAACAGCCGGTGGCGTAATGCGCAATATTGCCCATCATCTTGCATTGCTTGGAATACCTGTGCAATTAATAACTGTTACCGGAAATGATACTGACGGACAATGGCTTAGGGAGGATTGCATAAAGGCAGGAATTGACATGAGTACTGTTATAACTACGGATGCCACTACAGGAAAATATGCCGCTATACTGGATCCCGATGGAAATCTCTTTGCGGCCGCCTGTGTAAATCCGTCTGAATCGTTTTTAACCATTCCTATCCTGCAGCAACAGGAAGCCGTTCTTTCCACTGCAACAATCATTGTGGCAGATACCAATCTTGATCCAATTGTTTTGGAATGGCTTATCAGCTATTGCAGACCAAGAAACATACTTCTTTTTATTGAACCTGTATCTGTAGCAAAGGCCAGGAAATTATCCGCAATTGTATTAGATGGTTTATTCATGGTAACACCCAATGAAGATGAATTGCCATCTCTCTGCGAAAATATTTCACAGCCTGAAAAGATACTTGAAGAGCTATTACAAAAAGGTGTGAAGCATATCTGGCTAAGAAAAGGTGTTAATGGATCTGAAATGATATCTCTTAAAAACAGGTATTCGTTACCGTCACCAACTGTAACAGTAAAAGATATCACTGGTGCCGGAGACGCAGCATTAGCGGCATGGATCGCAGCTTATTGTCTTGATAAATCAGAAAGGGAATGCCTGCTTGCCTCACACGCTATGGCAGCAGCAGTTATCCAGGTGGGTGGCGCCATGGATATTTCTATGACTCAAAAAAAATTATTCGATTCAATAAAAACATATTATCCCGATGAACAATGATCTATTGAAAATAAATGACGAGGTATTAGATGCTCTTCAGCAAAATAAGCCGGTGGTAGCATTGGAGTCAACCATCATCTCACATGGTATGCCATGGCCAAAAAATGTAGAAACAGCTTTAAAAGTAGAATCAGTTGTTCGTGAACAGGGAGCTGTGCCTGCTACGATAGCTATTAAAGATGGCAAGTGCCTCGTTGGCCTGGACCCGGCAGCGCTGGATTTTTTTGGGAAAGAAAAAAATGTATGGAAAGTAAGCCTTCGCGATATGCCTTATGTGCTTAGTAAAAAACTTCCGGGAGCTACAACAGTCGCTGCTACCATGCGCATTGCATCGATGGCCGGAATAAAAATATTTGCTACCGGGGGAATTGGCGGTGTACATCGTGGTGCCGCAGAAACAATGGATATTTCTGCAGACCTTACTGAAATGTCGCAAACAGATGTGGCTATTGTTTCCGCTGGCGTGAAATCAATTCTTGATATTGGCTTAACGCTGGAGTATCTCGAAACCAAAGGCATTCCTGTTGTTACATTCGGACAGAACGAATTCCCAAGTTTTTATTCAGGCAAAAGTGATTTTAATTCGCCACTGCGGTTGGATACTCCTGCAGAAATTGCAACCCTGCTGAACATAAAATGGAGGCTTGGGTTAAAAGGGTCTGTTTTAATTGCAAATCCTGTTCCCGGAAACGATCAGGTATCCCCAGACGTTATCGAGCAACATATCCAACAAGCTTTAAGCGAAGCCAATAAACAACAAATAAAGGGAAAAGAGATAACTCCCTTCTTATTAAAGCATATTGCAGAACATACCAAAGGTGAAAGCCTGGAAGCCAATATTGCACTTGTATTGAACAATGCAAGGCTGGCTGGAAAAATAGCCGGGGCGTTGAGAGCTCTTTAGAAAAATTTTTATGAAAGAAAGCTATGTTAATCCTAAGCTGCTGATACTGGATACAGGATACTAGATGCTGGATGCTGCAGATTCATATATCCAGCATCTAGTATCTAGTATCTCACATTAAAACCAATACACTAATCTTTAAGTTACTATGTTGATATGTAATGAAAAGAATTATTAATCCCTCAACTGATCTGCCTCTTTTTACAATTCATCAACCTTCTTCTTTTAACATTAGCACAGCAATTTTAGTTTCGTGGCTTAAATAAAAAATTAAGTCATGAAAAAATTATTCTCAATTTCATTTGCACTGGCTGTATTATTTTTTAACAGCAGTTGCAAAAAAGATCACGACACATCAGCTGCTGAATCATGCAATTTGCCTCATACAGCTGCACCCGCAGGTTTAACCGGCAACTGGGCAAGCGGGTATTCTTCATTTACAGAAGTAGTCGATGTGTATGATGGCCATCATCTGGGAAATGCATGGCAAAGCGGCAAGTTCTTTAAGTTTACCAATGATGGATTAGGGGCCGAGTTTTATTATATGGCTCAGTCACAGTTTTCGCAGGCTGCAACAAAAGCAACAGGAACTGTTTCCTTTGCTGCAGGTTCGGATGGGCAAAGTGGTTCATTCACTTTTAATCCTTGTCATGCACATTACAAAGGATATGGTAGCAGCGTTGTAGATCGTGATGCTACAGAATCAGAATTAAGCAGCCTGACCATTACATATTTTTATGAAATGCAGGGAGACTGGTTACGTATTGAACCAAACGGTCCGGTAAATAATTTCTCAAGTAGTTTCAAAATTGTAAACTGATCATACATCAGCACGTTAGCACAATTCGTGTAATTCGCAATAACAAATTCGTGCTCACACATAACAAGATGGGATACCCGCAAAAAACAAAAGGCACCAATTGGTGCCTTTCATTTTGAATACAATTTTTTTACTTAAGGTGTTTCGACATGTGTTTAGCCATATCGAACATAGACACCTGGCTTTTGCCACCAAAAACAGTTTTCAGCTTTGCATCCGCATTGATCATGCGTCTGTTCTTGCTGTCCTGCAGTTTGTTTGCTTTGATATAAACCCATATCTTTTTCACTGCTTCTGTACGTGGTAATGCTTTGTTACCAATTACTGCTGCAAGGTCATTGCTAGGAGTAAGTGCTTTCATGAATGCAGCATTTACTTTACGAGGAGCTTTCTTTTTTGCTGCTTTTTTAGGAGCTGCTTTCTTTGCTGCTTTTTTAGGAGCTGCTTTTTTTGCTGCTTTCTTTACTGCTTTCTTAGGAGCTGCTTTCTTTGCGGCTTTCTTTTTTGTTGCCATGTTTTTTGTTTTAGAAATTAATGAGTAGTAATATTTAATACGCTAATTTATGGTATTTATACATTCAAATCATTCTTTCTCCACATAGTTTTTCATTGGGGAAAAATAATTTTTCATTGGGGGAAGAGGCTTTTCGGGGTAACTGCCCATAAAAAACAGTAAGAATTATCATTGAAATCTACCAATGATCACTGCAAAAACTCCTCTATGATGCCAGCCAATATTGCCCGGTCTACCTGCTCAATAGGATGATGTGTATTGGCTAATTCCCTGTAATCTCCATTGGGCAAAGCCTGTTGCACTGCAATGGTTTCAGCTTTAGTAACCATTTTATCCTTATCCCCCAATAGCAACAGGCAGGGTGCAGAAATATCACTATAGTCTGAGAGCTGTAAAGTATTATTAATACCCAGTTGCAGGAGGAGATCCCTTGTTTTTCCAAGGAGGATTTTCCAGTTTTCCTTTCCATGCCGTTGCCTCAATTGCTCAGCAAAAGCGGGCACTTTCTCCTCTATGGTTGCCGCATCCAGCATCTTTACTTCTTTTGCTGCAATGGCTTCGTCCCAATGGAATTTTGTTGCAAGGGTAATGATCTTACTTACCGTGTGAGGGTAATTCCTTGCCATATACATTGCCACATATCCTCCCATACTATAACCAAAAATGGCTGAAACTGAGATCTTGTTCTGCTGCATGTAACTGAGTACTTCATTGGCAAATCCTGCAATAGAGAAATCATTATTGCCGGCAAGAGCATCGCCATGGCCACTGAAATTGATCGTATGTATATGGTATTTTGTTCCCAGGAGATCTGCTAATTCCTGTAACTGGTCTTTTGCCCCAATGGCGCCGTGTAATAAAAGTAGATGTTGCATCGGGTAAAGATACAATTGCGGAGAATGATTTTTTTCCGCGGAGGCGCAAAGCGCAGAGAAGAAATCAAAATTTAGCGCCTTAGCGGTTATACTGTTTTCCTTCCTTCTATAAAATACATATCCACTTCTCCTTTATTCTTTGCTTTTATCTTACCCCTGTAAGTAGCAATGAATTTATCTTTTACAAGTTTATAGGTTTCGCCACTGATATTTATTTTACCCTCTTCTCCGGAGGATTCCATACGTGAGGCAATATTCACGGTGTCTCCCCAGATATCATAAGCAAATTTTCTTTTCCCAACAATACCTGCGATCACCGGCCCTGTATGTATGCCTATGCGGATATCGAAGAAAAGCCGTTCGTCATTGTGTTTCATTTTTTCTGTATTCATAAACTCCAATATATCCAAAGCCGCATTTACAGCATCTTCAGCATGGCTCACACTTATAACCGGCAATCCGCCAGCGCACATATAGCTGTCCCCGATCGTTTTTATCTTTTCAACATTGTGCTTTTCAGTGATCATGTCAAATGCACTGTAATAATGATGGATCTTGTTTACCAGTTCCTGGGCCCCGTGTTGTTCGCTTATAGCAGTAAAATTCCTGAAGTCGGTGAAAAGCACTGTTACATTCTCAAAATATTTTGCCTGTGCAGATCCGGTGATTTTTAATTCATCGGCTGTTTCTGCAGGTAATATATTCAGCAACAGATCCTCGCTGATCTTTTTTTGCTTTGCAATACGATGCCGCTGAAGCAGGATCATAACCGAAATAACACAAAGCATCAATATCCCTGCGATCATATAACGCTTTTCATTAGCCGCTTTTTTAATGTTGAGGTCCTTCAGTTCTATTTCTTTATGATGCAGCTCTTCCACCCGTTTTGCTTCAAGCTTCGACATTTGCTTTCTTTTATTTTCATTGAAGATCGAATCACGTGCGTTTGTATATAATTTATAGGTTTCAAGGCTGGCCTGGTAATTACCTTTCAATGCATAGAGGTCAGAGAGGTACTGATATAATTCCTGTAAACTATTATAATCTTCCAGGTCCCTGAATAACTTAATTGCCTGCAGTAAATAAAATTCCCCTTTGCTTATTGCATTGGCTTTACTTAAACTATCCGGACGGATCTTTTTCCATTCCACAGATGTATCAGCAGCAATATTGTAATACTCTTCACCAATATTACCAAGGTTAAGAGGAACCAGTATATTGTTACCCAACAGCCTGTTCATTTGTAAAGCTTTGAAATGATACTCAAGTGCAGGCAGGTGATTACCCTGTTCATTGTACACAAATCCAATATTGCCAAGGTTACGGGCTATGCCATTTTTATCATGTAGCTTTTCATACATGTGCAGTGCATTGAAATAATATTCCAGTGAATGTTTATAATCAGCCTGCGCATCGTAAGCCAGTCCGAGGTTACCAAGATTACGGGCTATACCACTGTTATCACCAAGCTCCTTATTAAGTTTGAGCGCTTTAAAATGATACTCTAATGCCTGTTCATTATCGCCCTGTCCGTAATACACCAATCCTATATTTCCCAATACAATTGCCATCCCCGCTTTATCATGGGTTTCTTCAAATAATGACAAAGACCGGAATTGTAATTCCAGCGCCTGTGGATAATCTGCCTTTGCCCAAAAACATAATCCCATTCTGTTACAGGCAAGTGCAATCCCTCTTTTCCATTGTAAATTTTCAGATAACTGTAATGCCTGTTGCGAGATCTTTACTCCTTCTTCAGGATCAGCTTTGTGGTATTCATAAGCAAGTTCTGTGAGCAGGAGTACTTTATTGGTATCAGCCCATTGCGGATCTTTTATAAGACGGGCACCCAACAATTCTTTCATGGAATCGATACGCTCCTGCCCCTGCTTCTGGGCGTATGAAACACCCTGAATACAGGAGAATATAACTGTTAGCAGAAAAGTATACAAAACAGCATTGGTCTTATTCATAAGCAGGAATGTTTAATAAAGTTCCAATGTTTCAAATTTATTAATTACAAGGATAATGACGTTACCGGGGAATAAATCCTTCGGAAATTTTTTATTTATTTCAGGCTTGTGGTACAGTTACAAAATGAAAGAGGCGCTGATCGAAACCAGCGCCTCCCTTGTATAACTCTATGAAAGATTAATTAGCATTACTTCCCTGTGCCATCATTGCTTCCACCATCTCTGATGTTGGGCCATAAATAGCAGGTTGCACCAGCCCCATCGGACGATAATAAGTTGAGAGTTGTCCCCTATGATGAATCAGGTCGAAAAGGAACATCCAACAGGTTCCACCCAATGTAGTTTCACCGAATTTGTTTCCAAAAACCAGCATCGGTATAATTTTTTCATCCCAGGTTTTATCATCTATTGCATCAAGACCTTTCATTAATCTTTCTGTTCCCATTTCAAAAGTTTCAATGGCATTATCGATCGAACTATAGCTGGCAGTAACACGATGATTAAGTACACCTGTTTCAACAGCTTCTATCAGGTCATCAACATGAGAAACAAAATGATCTACCAGTTCTTTAGCAGTGCGGTTTCTTTCTGCAGGTTTGTAACCGAGTTTTTCAGGAGCAGTTAATGCTTTTAAAGCAATGAGTGTTGGAGTTAACTCTGACTTCCAGCATTGCTGGAAAAATTGTTTGTTTGTCATTGTATAGGTTTTGTTGTTTAGATGTGAATGAGAACAGGTACTTACGGATCTTCTTTTCTTAAGGTTTGAGCAAGGCTAATGTACAGCTAACTTTTTAATTCGTAGGATGAATAAATGATTAAAAATATTGAGCATTTTCTTACCGCAGACCCGCCTGTCGGCAGACAGGGGCGCAGTGGGGCTAAGAAAAATCCCTGCGTCTCTGCAGTAGATACGCTTGTCACTTACTACAAATAAATAATACTACTATGAGCTTGTAGTTCAAACTATGATTCTTTGCCAAAGCCGCTCCCCTACGCTGTTTCATTGGCTATTTTCCGTTATTTTGCAATCCCTTTCTTTAACCCTTCACAACTGGCAACGGTTTTAATTAACCAGCATTCAGAAGCCATGAAGAACCGCATACGGATCCAAAGAATTTGCCTTGGAATACTATCGCTGATGGTATCGTGCCTGCATGCTTTTTCAAACCCGGCTATTAATAATCTTCCGCCAACAAGTACTACCAATATCACCATTTGTAACAACCAATTGCCTTATCACTGGAATAGCCTTACTTGTCTTACAGCAGGTACTTACTCAGCCACACTGGTAGCCAGCAATGGAGGCGATTCTATTGCGGTGCTTAACCTGTCTGTGATCAATGTAGGTACAAGTATCAGCAATGCGATCGTGTGCGATAACGAATTGCCCTATCACTGGAATGGGAATACTTATTCAAGCAATGGAACTTATTCTGTAACGCTCACAAGTAGCAGCGGCTGTGATTCTGTTCCGATATTAAGTTTAACCGTAAATCATGTTGTAACAAGTACAACCAACAGGACCATTTGCAGCAACCAGTTACCTTATAACTGGAATGGAAATAACTATCCCTCGGCAGGAACCTATACTGTAACACTTACAAGCGTAGCTAACTGTGATTCTATTGCCACTTTGAATTTAACAGTAAACCCGGTTTCGTCCAGTACATCATCAGTAACGATCTGCAATAACCAGTTACCTTATCACTGGAACGGAAACACATATCCTGCAGCAGGAAATTATTCAGTGACACTGCTCAACAGTTACGGATGTGATTCGGTTGCTTCATTGATCCTTTCCACAAATTCAACAGTAACAAGCAGCACATCATTAACCATTTGCAGCAATCAACTTCCCTATAGCTGGAACGGAAATAATTATGCAGCAGCCGGAAATTATTCTGTTACCCTTACAGGCTCATCGGGCTGTGATTCGGTTGCCTCACTTCATTTAACTGTTAAGCCCGTTGTAACAAGCTCAACAAATATTACGATCTGCAATGGGCAGTTGCCCTATAGCTGGAACGGAAATAGTTATCCTGCAGCAGGAACATATTCGGTAACACTCACAAGCAGCAATGGCTGCGATTCTGTTGCTACACTTCATTTAACTTCTGTTGCTTTTTTAACAAGCACAACAAACCATAATGTTTGTGTGACCCAACTGCCTTATAACTGGAATGGCATCGACTACGGTACAGCCGGCACTTACACTGCTTCATTTGTTACAGCTGCGGGCTGCGATTCAATTGCTACATTAAATCTTGGCATTCAAACAGCACATACAGGTACTGACAGTATATCGATCTGTGAAAGTTCATTGCCTTATAATTATCATGGAATTATTTTTTCTGCTGCCGGCACTTATGAATTATCGCCGGCTGTAAGTATTGATCCATGTCAGTCTGTAGATACATTGGTGCTTACGGTACAATTGGTGATACCAAGCACAACTGCTGTAACTGTATGTACAAACCATTTGCCTTATACCTGGAATGGAAACAATTATTCAACAACTGGTTTGTATGGCGTATTGCTTACAAGCGCTTCGGGATGTGATTCGCTTGCAAATCTTAACCTGACTGTTAATCCTTATTCAACAAGTACAACTGATCTCACCATCTGCAGCAACCAAACCCCCTATAACTGGAACGGAAATAATTTTACAACAACAGGTATTTATCCTGTAACATTAGCCAGTACGAATGGATGTGATTCAATTGCAACACTGAACCTCACCGTTAACCCGGTTATGACAAGCACAACAGACCTTACTGTATGCAACAGCCAGGTACCCTATAACTGGAATGGAAATAATTATTCAACAAACGGAACTTATACTCTTACACTTGTAAGCAGTGGTGGATGTGATTCGGTTGCAACATTACATTTTGTGGTACAACCATTTTTAACCAGCACAACAAATACCAGCATCTGCAGCAACCAATTACCTTATTCATGGAATGGAAATAGTTATTCAAGCGCTGGTATTTATTCGATCAATCTTACAAGCAGCAGTGGATGTGATTCTGTTGCAACATTGGACCTGGAGATAAATGATGTGATAACAAGCACAACGGATCTGAACATTTGTAGCAATCAATTACCATATGTGTGGAATGGAAATAATTATAACGCAACCGGAACATATACTTTCACACTCATCACATCGGGAGGTTGTGATTCCGTAGCAACTTTAAATCTTGTTGTTAATCCTACACTCACCAGCAATACCGATATCACGATATGCAACAATCAACTTCCTTATAGCTGGAATGGGAATAGTTACCCGCTTGCAGGAGTTTATCCGGTTACGCTCACAAGTAGTACAGGCTGTGATTCGGTTGCTACTTTAAATCTTATCGTTACTGATATTCTTACATCAACTACGAACGTAAATATCTGCCCCGCATTATTGCCTTATCAATGGAATGGTAACAGCTATTCTGCAGGCGGAACATATTCTGTTACTTTATCAAATCCATTTGGCTGTGATTCTGTGCCGATACTCAGCCTTACCATTGTTCCTTACGTAACAAGTACAACCGATCTCACTATTTGCAATAATGAATTGCCGTATACATGGAATGGAACCAGCTGCCCGGCAGCAGGAAGTTATTCTGTATTGCTTACCGGTACAAGCATTTGTGATTCCCTTGCAACTCTTAACCTCACGGTAAAACCTCCAATAACAAGCAATACTGCAATAGCAGTTTGTGATAACCAGTTACCTTATGTTTGGAATGGGGTCAGTTATGACATTGCAGGAAATTATTCAGACACACTTATTGCCAGTGATGGGTGCGATTCAATTGCAACTTTGATCCTTACTATTAATCCAACACTGGCAAGCACTACAGATCTTTCCATTTGTGATGCACAACTTCCATACACATGGAATGGTATCAATTGTCCAACAGCAGGAACATATAATATTACATTGACCAGTGCAGCCGGATGCGATTCAATTGCAACTTTAAATCTCACAGCGAACCCTGTTGTTACAAGCAATACCAATCTCATGATCTGTAGTACACAGCTTCCATACACATGGAATGGAATTAATTGTCCAACAGCAGGAATATATGCTGTTACATTAACAAGCAACAGTGGATGCGATTCAATTGCAACACTTAACCTTTCTGCAAATCCAACCGTTACCAGTACGACCCCGATAAATATTTGTGATAACCAGGTTCCTTATACATGGAATGGAAATAGTTATTCAACAACCGGAACATATACTGTTACACTAACAAGTAGTGGTGGATGTGATTCCATTGCAACATTACAGCTTGTTGTAAGTTCTGTTGTTGCAAGCACAACAAATTTTACTGTTTGCAATAATCAATTGCCATACAACTGGAATGGACAGGATTATTCAGTTGCAGGAATTTATTCCATCACATTAACAAGCAGTTCGGGTTGTGATTCGATCGCAACTTTAGATCTTATCGTAACCCAGGAAACAGCCAGCAATACGATCGCAGGCACCTGTGACAATCAATTACCTTATTCCTGGAATGGAAACACTTATATCAGCAGTGGAAATTATTCGGTAACACTTACCAATGCAGCGGGCTGTGATTCTATTGCAACATTACAATTAACAGTGAATCCTGTTTCCACAAGTAATACCGATCTTACCGTTTGCACTACACAGTTACCTTATACATGGAATGGAAATAGTTATTCAACTACAGGAACTTATTCAGTTACTTTAACAAGCGCTGCAGGATGTGATTCGATCGCAACTTTACATCTTTCAGCAAATCCAACTGTTACAAGTACAACCCCTGCGAATATTTGTGACAACCAGGTTCCTTATACATGGAATGGGAACAGTTATGCTGCAACAGGAACTTATTCAGTTACATTAACAGGCAGCGGTGGATGTGATTCCATTGCAACACTTCAGCTTACTATAAATCCTGTTGTTACAAGCACAACAAGTTTTACTGTTTGTAATGATCAATTGCCATACAGCTGGAATGGACAGAATTATTCAACACCCGGTTTACATTCAGTAACACTTGTAAGCGCAGCAGGATGTGATTCTATTGCAACGCTTAACCTTATCATCAATCAATCCACTTCCAGCAATACAATAGAAAGCACTTGTGAAAATCAATTACCATATTCATGGAATGGAAATAGTTATACCAGCGGTGGAAGCTATTCTGTAACGCTTACCAATGCAGCAGGATGCGATTCAGTTGCAACATTATTACTAACCGTAAATCCACTAACGAGTAGCACAACCAATGCAAGTGTTTGTTCGGCACAATTGCCATTTGTCTGGAACGGACAAAATTTTACAACAGCCGGAACACATGTTGTAACACTTACAAATTCTGCAGGCTGTGATTCTATTGCTACGTTGAACTTAACTATCAACCAAACGCCGCCTGCTCCTGTGGTAAATAGTCCTGTTGTTTATTGCGAGCATGATACTACTTCGGCATTGTCTGCAAGCATTACAACAACCAATGGACATTTGGTTTGGTATACAACTTCAACAAATGGTACAGGTTCTTTAACTGCACCTGTTCCATCATCTGAAAACGCAGGTGTTACAAATTATTTTGTCAGCCAGGTTGATGGGCCATGCGAAGGGCCAAGGGCAATGATAACTGTGACTATTAACGATAAGCCTGATCTCGGGCCAGACAAATTGATAAGAATATGTTTTGGACAATCAGCAGACCTTGTTCCATTGTTCAATGTTAGTGGCAACTGGACCTTTGATCAGCAACCAGTAACAGATCCTTCTCACATAACTGTTGCCGGAACATACCAACTCATTGTTCAAAATAATTTTGGTTGTGCAGATACAGCATTAGCGAATCTTTCTATTCAGCCACCTGTTATTGCAAATGCAGGAAATGATGCTGATGCCGAAACGAATGTACCTTACCAGTTATCCGGCAGTGGCGGAGGAAGTTATCAATGGTCGCCGGAGACAGTTTTAAATAATCCATACATCGCAAATCCTTATGCAACTTTAACGGAAAGCACAACATTCATTCTTATGGTAAAAGATGAGATTGGTTGCATTGCACTTGATACTGTTAAGATCAGGGTTTTAAACGGGCCTACATTTTATGTACCTACAGCATTCACGCCTAATGGCGATGGTTTAAATGATATTTTTAAACCTACTCCTGTGGGAATTGCCAAACTTGATTTCTTCCGTGTATTCAACCGCTATGGTGAACTTGTGTATGAAACACATGATATAGGTAAAGGATGGGATGGCACTTACAAAGGAATAAAACAAAACATAGGAAATTACGTGTGGTCAGTAAGTGGTACTGACAGGACGGGGAAACTTAAAGTATTAAAAGGGAATGTGGTATTGATAAGATAGTTATATACTAACGGAATTCTTTTATTTTAACCGCATAGGCGCAAAGGCGCTGAGTAAAACTTTGCGTCTTAGGCCTCAGCAGTAAAGACTTCAATATGATTTTACGCCGGTTGTTTTAAAGTTGGTAATTTTAAAATAAAAATGGAAAACAAAGGCCTGCTTTTTATTCCGGATATAAGTGGCTTTACCCGTTTTGTAAATGAAACTGAAATTGATCATAGCCGGATGATCATCCAGGAATTATTGGAGATCCTTGTAAGCTCCAATGATATCGGGCTTGAAATTTCTGAGATCGAAGGTGATGCTATCCTATTTTATAAATTTGGCGATCCCCCAAGCCTTGAAGATATCTACAGGCAGGTTGAAAAAATGTTCTGTGAATTTCACAAAAGCCTTTTATCATATGAACAGCATCGCTATTGCCAGTGCAAAGCCTGTGCAGATACAATTGACCTCACATTAAAAGTAATTACGCATTACGGGGAATTTACCGGTTATAATGTAAGACAGTTTAATAAATTGATCGGTAAAGACATTATTGTTGCACACCAGCTTCTTAAAAATGATATTGAGCTGCATGAATATTGGCTTGTCACACCAACCCTTGCCGGAGATCATAATCCACCGCCGGATCTTACGCAATGGATGCAATGGAAAAGCAGTGTTAAACAAACCGAAAGCGGAAAGATCCCCTTCCTGTATACACAGCTTAGCCAGCTAAAAAATGAAATAGCAGAAGATCCCTTACCTCAACCCGATCTTTCCAAAAAAGTAAAAGCAGTTTCTTTATCGAATGAATATGAAACAGACATTATCACACTTTTTCATGCAACAGGTGATTTCAATTTCAGAAGCAAGTGGATGGAAGGAATAAAGAAGGTTGAGGATATTGCTCATTTCTTACCGAGAGTTGGTATGCGTTGTCGCTGTTTCATGGAAAATGGAGAAGAAGTTATTTATGCAAGCAGTTATTCGTATCGCCAGGAAAAAATTGAATTCAGTGAAACGAATGAAGCCAATAACAATATCACATGGTTTACATTGGAAGCAAAAGAAAATAATAATACGAAACTAACAATCGATCTTTATTTTGATAAGAATATTACCGACACTCAAAAAAAGAATGCTGTTCACTCACTGGAAAGATCATTGTTGAATCTCACAACTGCAGTGAAAGAAATAAAACTTTGATTGCTGGTTATTTCTCATCCGTTGGAATAGCAAGCACCGGTATCTTTGAATGCTTTAAAATATATGCTGCTGTATCTGTACCAAATAACCTGTCGAGCCCGTGATGGCTGTGTGTTCCTAAAACAATAAGATCTGCGTTTGATTCAACACTGTAGTTGAGAATGGCTTCAGTTATATCTCCTTCCAATACTTTGGTGTTGATCTTATCATCGCCCAGGTGTTTAACAGATGCTGCTAAAAAATTATCCGCTTCTTTTTTTATATCGTCGATCACTTCCATGGTTCCTGTTGTATAACCTCCGGCATAACCCATAATTGGAGAATAATCCATTGCATAAAATGCAGCTTCTGTTATCACATGGATAAGGGTTACTTCGGCCTGGAGAGATTTTGCCAATGCATAGCCGGCAGCGGCTACTTTTTCTGCAGATGGGTTATAGTCTATTGCAATAAGTATTTTTTTCATGAGATGTAAATGTTATGATACAAGATAATGCTTTCTTTATCCACTGCATAAATCATACCTTCTCTTTAAGTTTCAACGATCGTTAGTCCTGTTTTATCAAATTCCCCTGTATGATAAAATTCGCCCCTGCTGTAACAGTCAAATGACTTCCTGGCCCCATGATAAAGGGAACATTCAAAATGCAGGGGCCAACGCCATTGGTTGGATCAATGATCACCGTTTTATCAAAAGGTAAAGGAGATGGAGGTATTTCGTTATCGATCCAGTTGGCAGGAATATTCCAGTTGCCTGTTCCTGTGAAAATATATGATACAGGTTGGGATGCATCTGTTACATAGATCGTTTGTTCCTGCGTTGTATCAGAAAAATAACATAAGGAGGTTGAGCTTTCAGCCAGTTTAAATTTAAATGTATAGGGCACATTTGTAAATACGATCTGGCTATCCGATATAACAGCATGCAGCGAAGGAGGTACAGGTGTTGTATAAATAACTTCAAAATTCCCGAATAACAGGTTCTGGATATGAAAGATTAATGTATCGCTGTTGATAGTACTGAATAGCGTATCCTCATAAGAAACAATATGCACCTTAGGCCGATAGCTTTCCTGCACATTTAAAAATTGAACCGAATCCCTCGTAATAAAATTACCGCAGCTTTGCTGATCAGTTACTTCAACGATCACCCAATCGTTATTTTTTATTCCTTCAATTGTTTCATGATCGGTGATCTTACCGGGCAATAATATCCAGTTATGGTACCATTTGTATTGAAGTGTGCCGAGTGAATTATTATTGTGGTCGATCTTCATTTCTATATTGCTGCTGTCACACCAAGGATACGGTGTAATTATTTCCAGTTTTGCATAAGGCTCAGCAATTTGTTTTATAATGAACACAGAAGGGCTGGCAATTTTTCCGCAGGCTGTTCGTCCGACAAGCCTGTAACTTCCAGGGGTCGTAACAGTATATGTAAGTGAATTTGCGCCTGGAATATCATTCAGGTTTTTTTGCCATTGAAGCTGGGTTAAAGTTCCGGTGAGGCTTGCCGTTAGTACAAGGCTGGCAGCGGGACAGATCTCAATATATGATTGCGATGGAGAAATATTGATAGCTGCATTGCCGGCAACCGCACAAGCTGTTACTGCATCGGCGCCAATATCAACTGGTGAAAAATTATTGCGAACATCATTATCAAAATCAACCGGTGTTGGAATAACAGCGGGAATACCTGCCGAGTCTTCCGGGTTCAAAGATTGCAGGTGCAGGTTTAATAAAATGCTATCAGCACCTGGATTGATAAATTTCGGATCGCTAATAAAAGAAAGAGAATCACACTGGCACCCTGTGATCCATGATTGAAGTTTACTGTTGATACTCACATCAGCTGCCGAATACCAAATGTTTTTATTTGCAACTACATTATTACCCGGGCCATTGAGTGATGTTACATAATATTTGTTCTCATTGATAGAAGTATTGATGCGGTCTATCTGTATGATATTATTCGTAAGGAAAAAATCCTTTTGCCCGTTTGTATAATTTATCCCTTTTACATACATACCAAAATTTTGCTGTTTGCCTTTGCCACCAATATAGATACTGTTATGTTCAACATATGCTTTGGCTGCATTCATAAGATTCATTCCTGTACATGCCAATTCAATCGTATCAGCATTTAAACCCTTGGTATTAGTACCGAGGCTGATCATGTTATTATGAATCCTGAATACAGATCCTTCTGCGATGATACCTGTCATCGAATACGGATTTGCATAAGAAGGAGTAGTATAATCCAATCCATAAATTTTGTTGTTACTGATCTTTATATAACCTGTATCCACGCCTGGTATATATGTTTCTGCCATTGTGCCAATACCAAACATCTCTGTAGGATTGTCTGCCTGCCCCGGAAAATTAGAAGGCCCTCTTCCACGAAGGGCATATATATTATTGTGACTAATGCTGTTTGCATGAATAGTATTTGCATGAAGGAATATTCCAAATACAGTTCTTTTTCCGTCTATATGATGAATGTTATTACTATCGATGACAGCATTTCTTGTTCTATTTGTAAATTCACTCCATTCTTCTTCAATACCGGCTGCACTGAATCCTGTTGAAGTAAATCCATGTACCTGGTTATTTTTAATGACAGCATATGGCACGCCACTCAACTGTATTCCTTTTATCCCGGAGCTACAGGTATTTGTTGCATAGTCATCTGAGCCACCAATATCATTGCCGGTTATTACAACTGTATCTATTCCATTCGGCGAAATAAAAACAGCGCCTGCTGCTTTTATACCTCTAATGAAATTATTGGTGATGATGCAACTTCCGTGAATATGCGGGTAAATGATATATTGTGAAGCATCAGCCACGATGCTATTCAATGAATCCATCGTTCCGATCTTATTATTGCTGATCGTACAATTTCCTTCAGTATAGATCTGGCAAAGCATATTGTTTGCCGTTACTTTAATATTTCCGAATTCATTGTTGCGGATATAAGATCTTACAGTATCTGTAGCGAAAGCTTTCTTAAACCTGATCATTGCATAACCATTATCTAAACCGGTACTACCCGTGTAGAGTGTTTGCCTCCAGCTACCCACCCCCCAAACAGGAGATGAACCACCAATCCTGTTACTATCTGCAACAAAATTATTATCTACATCTGTAAATACCATTGCACCCAAACCATTCGCAGGGTTAACGCCATCAGCCGAAGGCATAAGATCGGGTTGATAAAGACGATTACGTACAACGCGGTTGTTAGTTCCCCCTTCTTTAAAAAGAACTGCCTCTTTAAAGAATCGGAAAAATTCATTTTCCCTCACAGTTACATTATTGCCGCTTTCTACTACAAGCCCTTTATAAGTAAAGCCTGATGCAGGTCCGATTTTACAATTGTTGATCATAGCACCATTTACACCATACGAGTTTACAACACTGAAATTGGTAGGGTCCCTTCTTGAAAAAAGCAAGAGGCCATTTGTATTGCTTTTACTATTTCCCTGGATATTTACATAATGAACCCCGGCATTGCGGGTATTATTTATATAAGCGATAGCAGGATAATTAATATTTGATTGTATGATGGTAAGGTTATTTGTTGTTCCAATTCCACCTGCACGTCCATCAAAATGAATATTGGATACACTGTCAATGATAAACATTGGGTACGCTCCTGAGTTGGTAAGTGTGAGTGCGGTAGCGCTTGCTGCAGGTCTTATGGTAACAGAATGAAGCATGTTATTATTAAGAACGGGATTGAACCTTACAACTCCTCCTTCTGCAGCAAATGAATATGTTGGTGCTAATTCAATAATAAGATCAGGGCCGAGTTGTTTGCAAACTGCATCAAGTAACAATGCATTGATCGTTGCGTAATCACCAGGAATTGTTTTGATACCTGAAATGGATGCAACCGGTGTGAGCTGTGTTGCAACAACAGTATCAGAAATTACAAAGCCATTACATGCATAACTTCTGTATTTAAAAAGAGAGTCGGGTTTTGCAGTGGTTTCGTTATAAGAATAAAGGGTTCCTGTTGTTGCTGTAGTTGTTGAAAACGGCCTGATCTTAAAAAGATAATTATTGTTTGCAGTATCCTGTTCCAGGTGAAAAAAAGATTCATTGGTTGACTGGTCTTTTATATTCACTGTAAAACACCCTGCCTGTATATTACTAAACTGTATTGCCGGTGTTGCTGGTTTCAACGTATCGGGTTCAAACCTGTAACGTGTCTTTGCAGGAATGCCTTCATTATTTGGAGGAGCAGAAACATAATTTGCAAGTGGTGCCAGCGGGGGAGTTCTTACATCAATGGATGCATAGGCTGTTTCGCCAAGAACTGTTGTTTTACAAACACAATAATAACTACCAGCTCCCGTAAAAGCATTCAGGCTTTGATTTACAAATTCAATTTTACCAATGCGTTCATATAACCATAACTGGAATCGTACCGGCTGGTTACCACTTACTGTATTAAAATTTCCACTCCATTCAATAATGAATTTCCGGTTAGGTTGGTTGCCTGTTATTTTATACGAGCAAACGTACTGGGCGCCAAAGTTGCAAAATGGTACAATAACGTTTTCTTCATTGGTGAAAAAAAGTTGTACGATCTTTCCTCCCAATTTTATCCATCCATATGAGGAGATGGAAAATAAATTATACGAATCAAGTCCGTAACGAAATGTAAATCCTCCCGGAAAAGAAATTGCATCAGTGGCGTAAGGACTAATAACGGGAAATGTTACTGCTGTTGCACCCGTCATATTATCAAGGCTGATGGTATCAGTTGTAAGTTTGAATGTGGATGCATTCCAAACATTGTTCTGGGAAAATCCCCGTATAAAGAAAAAAGAAAAAATGCATACAAGAAATAGGGCGAATATCTTTTTCATAAAGCAACCGTGTTGTATTAAAGATAATACTTTTAGGTTGCTTTTTAAAGGCTATGCCTGCCCGTTTGTTCAAGAGGAACATAACAATACGAATAGCATTACTAAGCAATTGAGACTTACCTTTTTACCGCAGAGACGCGGAGGCGCAAAGTATCGATGCCGGTATTCCCTGCCCTAAGCCCCTCTGCGGTAAGTTTTCCCAGTTAATCATCATCCTCTTCCTCATCTTCGTCATCATCTCCATCAATAACCTGTTGCCCATCGTTACCTTCCAGGCCTGCACTGTTTGAAGGAAGTATGTCATAACTTTCTTCCTCTTCGTCTTTTACTGGTCTTTCCCGTTCAGAAGAATGTCCTGCATCTTCAATGTCCCTTGGATTTATTTCTTCATTTAAATTTTCCTGTAACATAATATATAGTTTATAACGAAAGGCTCAATATTAATGCCAGCAGGTTTTCTATAGTACCAGGCTTCATGTTGGGGTTTTCCTTACCCAGTAAATGATTAATTTACATATTTATAAAAGATGTTTCAAAATGAAAACGGGTATATCAACAGTTATTGTTAATGAAACAAACCTGCACAGGCTAATTCCCCTTTTGAAAGCTTATGGACTTTATATGTATGAAACATTGGGATTAACTGCAGGGAAAAAAAAGTTTGACAAAGAGCTTGCAGAATTTCCTATGAAAAAATATTCTGCTCCTGAGGGTTGTTTTTTAATAGCGTTATATGGAAATGAAGCTACTGGTTGTACCGGCCTGTCTAAATATGATAATGAAAGCTGTGAATTAAAAAGAATGTTTACAGATCCTTCTTACCGTAAGAAAGGCATTGCATTTAAAATGGTTACTGATGCGATCAGTATTGCAAAACAACTGGGGTATAAATATATATTGCTTGATACGAACAAAGAAATGGACGGCGCTGTAAAACTTTACAGGAAAATGAATTTTGAAGAAATACCTGCTTATTGTGAAAATGAGAACCCGAACCCGGTGTATTTCCGTTATACATTGTGATTGAAGAATACTACCAATCTTTATTTAATCCACCTGAATAAAGCTCCCTTTGAATTTTAAAAAGTTCAGCTCTCCTTTGTATAATTTTCCATTTACTGAAACAGAATTGTCTGCTTTACTATCAAAAGTAAATTCAACATTGACGCCCGGGTTTTCCAAAGGATTGATAACAGCAAGGAATTTTAATTGGTCTGCTTTGCTTAGTTGCAATTTTTTTCCTGTTACTATTTCTGTTATCTCCTGTATCATTTGAATCATGCACACACCCGGAACTATAGGTTGATCCGGGAAATGTCCTTCAAAAATAGGGTGCTGTGCATTGATCTCTATTGTAGCAAGTATTGTATTACCTGATACCTGTTTTTCGCTGATATTAAAAAAGTTTCCTAGTAACATTATCTTTCCAGTCGTTTTAATCCAATGGTAAAATCAAATTTGTGGTGAGTGATACCGATCGTATCCGGTAATCCATTGATATAATTCTTTGTAATTACAGTTACGATCGCTTTTCGTTTTGATGCCCTTTCCATTCTTATCAATTCATTGCCGGTACTGTCTGTAATATAGTAATTATATCCTTTTGACTGCGGGAAAACATAATACAAGGATCGGTCCTTATCAATTTTTACAGCTGCATTTGTGCTATCGAGGTTTTGCATCAATACCAATTGGAAATCCTTTCTCAGTGTTTTTATTACAGCTTTCCTGTCCATCTTCTTTAAAATGTAATACACTTTAAAGTCGCCATTTTGAGCAAATTCAAAATCAAAGAATTTAAACCCCATTTCGTTAGAGAACAATATGCGTGTGCTGCTGTCGGGCATTTTCTTAATGAGCAATAAACCGCTCAGGTAATTTCCTATAACATTGATCTCTGCTTTGTACAATACAACCGAGATCGCCGGCTTGAATTTATTGATTGCATTGATATCGCCTGTAGTGTGTTGCAGGTTTTTATATGCAGAAGAACAACTTAAAAGGATCAGCAGGGAGCTACTTAATAACAAATAACGCATCGGGAATATTTGTATTCATTTCTTTATTGGTAAAATGAATGACCGTATTGTCGCCGGAATTTTCATTCATTTCAATATTTGCAACTGCATAATCTTTTTTATCTACAATTACATTGATTGTCTTAAAAAACTCTTTCAGATTTTTTGGTACAGGCGACATTTCGATCAGGTACATGCCTTTGCTTTCAAATATCCTTATTTTAAAATCGGGGTTGTTCAATACATTTCCCTGCACACAATCAACAGTTATTTTATTGATCTGTTGAAACAGTTTATTTGATTTTGTATTGATGGTGTTTTGTTTCTGTCCATCTTTTATAAATACCTTATCCTTATTGATCACCATCAGGTATTCAAAAGGAGAAGTATATTCCATACGCACCTGGTTTTCCTTTTTGAACCAGAATTTTCCTTTTGAAACGATCTTTTCTGAAAGCATCGCCAGGTTTTTTTCCTGCACGAAATCACTTTTGATGCTCGATGTTTTTTGTGCGGCGGATGCAAACTCCGTTTTGAATTTAGTAAGATCCGTCATCAATGTATATCCCGTGTATTGGGCATTTGCAAAGAATACGGAACAGGTTAACAGTAATATTAAAATTAATTTACGCATAAGGCTGCAAAGCTAACATTTTATCAAGTCTTACGATCTCGTAACCGAGGTCTTTAACATGTTTTATGAATATGGGCAATACCTCCAGTGTGGACTTACTTGTATCATGAAATAGGTAAACAGCACCCGGTTTAAGTGATCTTTTTATTTTCTCCAGTAATTTTTTTTCATCTTTTATAACCGTATCCATTGATCTTACACTCCATCCAACCGGGGTATATTCTCCATCCTGGATCGCTTTTCTTAAGTTAGGATTTATCACACCATAGGGTGGCCTGAAAAGTTTTGGTTTCACACCTATTAGCTTTTCCGTATCCCGGTTCATCATCTGTAATTCATCCAACATTTTTTTTGATGAAAAAAGATCAAAGAAAAAATGATGTGAATAACTGTGGTTCCCGATTATATGATCATCTTCATGCAGCTGCCTAAATATCTTTTCATTGCCTGCTATTTTTCTGCCAATGCAAAAAAAAACGGCTTTTACATCATGCTGCTTCAGTGTTTCCAGTATTTGCGGCGTATAATTTTCTGCAGGGCCGTCATCAAAACTGATTGCGATCTCTTTTTTATCCGTGGTTGCCGAACAAAATACTTTCATGAAGAAATTAGATCTTATGAAATAGCAGCCGTAAAAAAGTATCAGCGAGTATAATAAAAATAAAATGAGAAAATAATAAAGAGAAAGATCAAATAAAATATCTGCAGCTACCAGGATGATAAGCACGCTTGTAAAAAAGATATTTATATTTTTAAACGTTAACATGCTGAAAGCAAAAGTAAACTATGATGTATATCCTGGTAATGGTTATAGACCAAAACTCTTTTGATCTTACCAGGTTTATTTTCCATCCCCAGGGCAGCAGGAATCATGCCTGTTTTAATAATATTTGCAGCCAGCCATAAACCAAAAGCGGTTGATGTTGGATACTCCCCGCAGAGGTGTTTGTAATTTACCTGTTTTGTATTTTTAAAAATGTTGCTTCCTAGTTTATTATAGACGAGATCATTTTTTGTATCTCCGTTCCTTCCTGTAATAATCAGATCAATATCGCTGATATTAATTGAATGCGCAGCTAAAAAATCAGTTACTTGTTTTCCTGTTTCACTAATATCTTTTGGTTTATAAAAGCTATGCATGGTTTCCAGCTGTGCATAATCGTTTCCGGATGCCTCTTTTGCAACAAGGAAAAAGGCTGCGCCTTCGCCGGCAATCGTTCCTTTTGAAATTGTTTTATACAGATCCATATTTGAACCTGGCTCTCTCTTATACAAACCAAAACGATTAAGAATTGCGTGGCTGTTATCCGTTAGTTCATCTATCGCCCCAACCAAAAAATTGGAAGCGGCATCTTCCATCAATAACATGATACCATCAAGCAGGGCACTTTCAAAAGAGAAACCACGATGCACAAAAGCATTGTTGTAATTCTTTGAGCCCAGCATGAGGCCGATCTGTGCGCCGATTGTATTATGTGTAGATTGTATGAATGCAGTTGGTGTAAGCAGTTCTTCATTTTGCTCTACCATTTTTGTGAGGAATACATCTGTATCCTGCAAACATCCGTAAGCAGTTCCGGTTATGATCGCATCGGGAACAGCAATACCTGCCTCTTTCAAACATATTGTTCCTGCAGCCACTCCCATTCTTATGATATGGCTCATTCTCCTGATCATTTTCGGATCGATGATATCCTTGTAATCAGGTTCTATACAGTTAAGGCGGTTACCGGTATATTCAACAGGTTCTTCAAGGAATGCAGTATTCCCAAAAGTTTTTTGTGGTGAGATATTTCCTGTTGACCTGATATATGTCTTCATCTTATAGTTTTGAAAAAATTAAAGATGAACAATTACCACCGAAACCAAAAGAATTAGAAAGCACGTGTTTCACATTCACATTTTCTGAAAAAGTTAATTCGGGTGTGAATGGCAGTTCTTTCATTTGTGTATGAAAACGAAGGTTGGGATAAGTAATGCCTTTATGAATTGACATCACTGAAAAAACAGCTTCGATACTTCCACTTGCTCCAAGTGTATGCCCGGTAAAAGATTTGGTAGAACTCATTTTTGGAAATTGCGGATCAAACAATCTTTTGATCGCTGTTCCTTCTGCAATATCATTGTTCTGTGTACCGGTACCGTGAAGATTGATATAATCTATATCTGATGGTTTTAACCCTGCCAATTTCAAAGCGCCCTCCATGGCAAGATAAGAACCTATACCATCAGGTGATGAAGCTGTTTGATGATATGCATCATTTGCATTACAATACCCACTTAATGTACAATAAGCTGCTTTGCTTAATTGTTTTGCTATTCGTTCTGATACCAATACTACATAACCTGCCCCTTCTCCTAAATTCAATCCCCTCCTGTTCTCATCAAAAGGTTTACAATACTCACTGTCGAGTATCATCAATGTATTAAATCCGTTGAGTGTGAATTTTGTGATCGCATCTGCGCCACCAGCAACAACAACATCAAGCATGTTGTGTTTTATCATTCTTGCACCGAAGAAAATTGCATTGGCAGAAGAGGAGCACGCTGTGCTGATGGTGCTGATATAGTTTTTAATTCCTAATACATCAGCAACCAGTTCTGTAATGCTTCCACATTCGTGGTTAACAACATCCCGCAGTTTTCCTTTGCTGTTATCAGGAAGGAATTCAGCAAAAAAGTTTTCTGTTTTATCCATACCGCCAACCGTGTTGGCAGAAATAAATCCCGTACGTAAAGAAGAGATGTTTTTAATAGCTGCATCATCAAGTGCTTCCTTTGCAGCGATCATGCTAAGATGAGCGGTACGGCTTATGGTGGGAGATAATCCCGACATCGCAGCAAGTTCTTCATTACTAAACTTGACTTCTGCTACAGGTAGTTTGTTTCGATGAATAGAATTGAGATAAGCCATATCAGCCATTCCTGCTTTTTCATTCTTAAAAGCAGTGAGGCATTCAGCTACATTTTTCCCAATTGCTGAAATGGCGCCAACACCAACAATAAAAACCGGTGCGCTCATTTATGCAGCCTGGTTTTGATGTGTAGTAATATATTCAGCAAGTGTTCTTACAGATTTAAAAACCTTCGGGCCATCTTCTGCATTTGAAAGTTTGATCTTATAATTCTGCTGCAATAAAACGATCAGTTCAAGTGCATCGATAGAATCTAATCCAAGGCCATCAACAAAAAGAGGCTGGTCGTCGCCAATATCTTCCGGTTTCACATCCTGCAGGTTCAATTGCGCAATGATCTGTGTTTTCAGATCTGACATTAATTTATTCATTGTTAGATTGGTATATGTTTAATATATTTTCTGTTGTAAAAATATTTGTTGGGTTTGCCGACAAGCCTGAATGTTCTTTTATCTCAACCAGCAGCAGTACTGCTTTGTATTGATCCTGTAATAATTCTACCCAACCGCAAATACAAGCCTGCAAGGTATTATTATTGATGAGATTGTTTACATATTGTTGTATAAAACCCGCATCAAATTTTTCAAAAATAAAAAAAGCATTCTCACCCTTGAAATTGTGCCTTATACATATCTCGCCTGTCATAATGTTTGGCAGCGTATAAACAAACAATGCCGGGCTTGCAATGTCTTTTGCTGTTTCATAGTATTTTATATCCGTATCAAGGCTTGCATTTGCATTGGCCAGTATCAAACCAATATCTTCAGGTTGATACATACCAGGTTCAAAACTATCCTGCAACAAGACCTCGGCTGCCAGCCACCCCAGCTTACTTAAGTTATCCATCTTGTAAAACTTTGGATACTTGATACCAAAATGCTGGTATATGGAAAGCAGGAATTCCTGCAAACCGGTTTCCCTGTTTTCAAATACAGCTTTCCCATTCTTCCAAACAGAATTATTGCTGATCACACAACTGGCGCTGATATATGGTTTTACTTGCAAGGCTGATTATTCTTCTGATATTGCATTCATCTTATCCCTTAGCTGTATCATGCGTGCAAGTTTATGCAGCGCTGTTTTATGATCTTTCACATAAGGATTATTAGTATCCCAAACATAACCTGCCAAAACAGAACAGATCATATTCTTCACTTCAAGATTGGGTTCATCAGCAAAGAAGATCGTATCAAGCGTTCCTTCGTACCATGCCATTACATAAGAACGGAACGTATCAACACCCTGCATCATCACTTCTGTATATTCTTTTTCCCAATCAATTTGTTCTCCTTTCAATTTGCGAACAACAAGTTTTGCAGCTGTCTGGCTGGAAACAGTTGCCAATGTAACGCCTGAAGAAAATACAGGATCAAGGAATTCCGTAACATTTCCTGTTAACACGAAACCTTCTCCGTAAAATTTATCTGTGGTACTTGACCATGATTCCAATTTTCTTGCAGGGAATTTTTTCTCTGCTCCTTTTAAACGTTCGGCAATATATGGCTGTGTTGAAATTATTTTATCCAGTACTTCATCATCGGTTCCTTCGTACCTGCTAAAGAAAGAAGGCTCGCCAACAAACCCAACAGAAGTAACACCGCTTGAAAAAGGTATTACCCAGATCCAGATGCCCGGTTCGTGTACAATGATGGTGATACGGTTCGGCTCATCATCCATTGAACGTTTTGTATCTACAAAATGAGAGAACAATGTTTTGCGTGGAGGAAGATTTGACGGCCTATCCAATTTGAACAGGCTAGGTATCACTCTTCCATATCCACTTCCGTCTATTATAAATCTTGCTTCTATTTCAGATTTTTTACCATTCATATCTGTTACAGTAGTAACAGAATCAGATCCGTTGAAAACAATATTGGTAACTGTAGTTTCGTAACTAACGGGAATGCCCATCTTCTCACATTCGTCGGCCAGGGTCTTATCAAATTCTGCACGTGGCACCTGCCATGTCCAGCTCCATCCCGGTGTAAACTGGTCAGCAAAAAAGTAATCGCATACTTTTCCATTCTTTACAAACTTGGCCCCGAATTTTTGCTGGAAATTCTTTGCTTTTACTGCTTCAACAAATCCGGCTTCAGTAAGCGCTTCCATACAACGTGGTAATAAACTTTCCCCGATCACAAACCTTGGGAATTTCATTTTTTCTACAATCTTTACTTTGTAGCCTGCTTTATTTACAATAGATGCGGCAACAGTTCCTGCAGGGCCAGCGCCAATTACCAGTACATCAACTTTTTCTTTGTTCATTTTTATAATTATTTAGTAGTTATTATTGTCGTTTTGATTCATTTCCAGACTCCTTCCTATTATGTCTCTCATTGGAGATATCATACTTTACTAATCAAAACAAATACAATAACGAACTATAAACACTGGAATTTCCCTTGATCTGCTTTTAAATTTTAAACACATAGTTTTATTTTTTACTCATTATTATTGCAGCGTTGCACCCGCCAAAACCCGACGCTGTTTTTAAAACATTTTTTAAGCTGGTTTGTTTTAATTTATTAGAAAGGTTTAATGGAACCGATACGCCGATATTGTCAAACCCCATGGTAGGAAATACAATATCTTCCTTAAGCGAATGAATGGCTATTATTGATTCGATGATACCTGCTGCCCCAAGTGTATGTCCATAAAATCCTTTCAGGCTATTAACAGGAACGGCCTGCATGTTAGCAAGCGTGATCGCTTTTGCCTCCATTTCATCATTATACAAAGTGGCTGTTCCGTGAGCAGAAATAAAATCAATATCTTTTTCAGTTAACCCCGCTTCTTTCATTGCTTTTTTGATTGCTATGTATAATTCTTCCCCGGTACGTGAAGGGCCGGAGATATGATTTGCATCATTGCTTGTTGAGCCGCCCGATATTTTTATTCCTGCATTTTCATTGTTGGAAGAAAGTATAACTGTTGCAGCAGCTTCACCAAGATTTATTCCATCACGTGCTGCATCAAAAGGCCTGCATGGTTGCTGGCTGATGGCCTGGAATGATTGAAATCCTGATAAAATAAACTTCGTTATGGTATCAGCCCCGGCGATCACTGCATTTTCGTATTGTCCTGACTGGATCAACCGCATCCCGATAAGCATAGCGAGTATCCCGGAGATACATGCATTGGAAACAATAACCGGTGTATGAACAAACTTAAAATGTGCCGCGATGTTTTTTGCTGAAGTATGCAATGCGATCCTGTTCTGTGTTGCTGCATTGTAAGTTCCTGTTTCCAGTAAACTGATATTTCCTTTTGTAGAAGAGATGATGAGTATTGTTTTTGGATCATCTGCTTTAACATCACTGTTCTTTAAAGCATCGCTGATGGAATCGATCAGTATCTGTTCAAATTTTGTATTGCCAGATGCTGGCCCGGGAAAATTTTTCTTATCGAACAGTGAAGCATAGAAAGGCAGGCTGCACATTGAATCATCTTTGTGCTGTTTAACGCCGGAGATATTATTCTTCAGGTTAGCAAGATTTTCACTGGTGGTAAAACCAATGGGAGAAAATATATTATCTGAAACTACAAAAACCTCTCGCATCATTTCTGCATTATATTAGTCCGTATTTTTTTTTCCATTCTTCAAAGAAAACAGGTGTTGCCAGTTGAAGTGTTGTTCCATCCTTATCCAAAAATACCTGTATAGAAGAACCGCTTGCAACAAGCTCTTTTGTTTCTGAATTAAACAACCTGTATTTGAATAACATTTTTGCTGCTTCGGTTGGAATATATTCTGTTTCTACTTTCACTGTATCGCCATAACGTAAAGATTTTTTATAATCGCATTGTACATTCACAACGGGAATAACAAATCCATTGTTATAAAACGACAGGTAGCTAACGCCATATTCTTTTCCAAAAGCCTCTCTTCCATCTTCAAAGTATCTTATATAATGACCGTGCCAAACGATCCCAAGCGGATCTGCTTCGCTGAATTTTACTTCGAATTCTGTTGTATGCTTTAATGTTTTTTTCAATCTATAGCTGTCTTGGTTACTTCTCTAAATTATTTCCGGGACCTTCACGGGGTCCCGGAAATAATTTCTAATTGTCCAATATCAATCGACAATTGTCAATTGATATTATTTCCAATCCTTATAATCCGAATCTTTCAAAATATTATAAAATGCTTTTGCCCAATAATTCTTAAATCCAAATCCTCCTGCTTTACCGGTTAGGTGTTTTGACATGATAACTGTTTTGTTATCCATGTTCACATATGCAACCCATGCAGAAGCCTGGTCCTGTCCTTTGCTCATTCCTTCAATGAAGAACATAAGTCCGATCCCTTTCTTCCCCTGGAAGTCATACTTCTTTACAAGCGCTTCCACTTTTGATGCATCCAATCTCATATAATCAGCAGGATCATTTGAAAAGAAATCTGTTTTGATACCGCTGTTTGTTTTTTGTGTTACATCGATCGCATACTTTACTTCGGTACGGTGTACCTGTTTTGCAACATCATACTTTTTTTGCTCGTTGATAAAAAGCTGGTTCCAACCTGTAGCATACCTGTCTCTCATCTCGGCATTTGTGATCTCACCTGCATCTTTAAACTGACTTGCAGCTCCAATGAATTTTGTTTGTGTGAAATCCATACCCAGCCATGTAATTTCGGCTGTTCCGTTAGTAAGGTCTTCTTTCGTTTGAGCAGTTACAGACTTAACATTTAAAAAGAAAAGCACTGCAATGAGCCAGCTAAGTTTGTTTAAACGATTCATGTTTGTATTATTTATCAGGTTTAATAATAAAAATTTTCATTTCACATTGCGCTAATATCCTTCCATTACAACTAACCGTTCCGGAGATCAGGGTTACATCAAACACCTGTGTTTTTATGATAATTTCGGTTTCTAAGTTATCGTTTATTTTTGGCAAATCGAATATCTCCAGGTCTTTTATTGCACCTATAAAACCAACCAATACAGGGAGGTTTTGTTGTGTTGTTATATACCCTGCTCTTGCTGCTGCAGTTTGTGCGATATTTTCTACAAGTGCAGGTGCTTTAAGTATCCCTTCTTCAACAAAAATATTATCAAGCCTTACCTTAAAACCCGTGCGTGTGGTGTTCTCATCAGAACTTACCAGTTCATCGATCATCACAAAAGGAGGCTTTTGCGGAATATATGAGATGATATTTTCTTTAGTGACCAGCATTGTTACTGTTTCTTATTTTCCGTTTCTCGATTCTTGTTTCTTGTTGGGTTATTGTTGCCAAAAGTTATAATAATTATACCATTGTATTGGGTATCGTTTCACTTTGTTTTCCATTTCTGATACAAAGTCATTCAACATTTCCTGCATGATTGTTTTTCTTCCCAGTTGCTCATATTCCTTGATCTCGGTTGCAAAAAGATGATAATGTTTCCAGTTTTCTTTCATTGCAAATACGAATGATATCGGCACTTTAAAAGTTGTTGCCAAAACGAACGGGCCCATTGGAAATTTTGCTTCTTCTCCTAAAAAATTTGCGGTCATCGTTTTGTTACCTTCCAGGAACCTGTCTGCATGCATGCATACCAGTTCATTTTTACTGAATGCCTCACTTATTTCATAAATATGTGAAAGGTCATCTTTTATTATGATCACATTTACCCTTCTTTCTCCTGTTACAGCAGTCATATATTGTTTGATCTTTTCATGTTCGCCATCAAACATTATAATATGAACTTTTGTATTTAGTTTATTTAAAAGATTTCCTGCGATTTCCCAATTGCCGATATGACAACTTAACAATAAACCACCACGTTTTAATTCAACGATCTTACGCAGGTGATGTTCTCCATCAAAATCAAAGGTAAATTTATTGGGAATGCCCGCCATCATTACGACCTTGTCTATTATACTTTGGCCAAACGCGTAATAGTTCCTGTAAATATTAAAGAATGATTTTAAGAAATTATATCCTAGCCGTTTGTGGAAAAAGTAATAGATGGCTTTTGATGATTTGTAGGAAAATAAAAGATAGTGTAATACCACAGACCTCAACAGGAAGTATGCCGGCATAACACCAAAGTTTCTTAAGACCCATACAAAAATGCGATAACCAAGCGGGGAACCTTTTGATTTACCTTGCCAGGATGGCATTATACAAGCTCTTTTGTATTTACACGATCAATAACATAGTTATAGAAATCCTGGAAAGTGTTGATGCCAACAAAATCTTCAGGCTTTACTTTGAATTGAAAATTACTTTCTATTACAACAACGAGGTCGATGTAATCAAGGCTGTCTAATTCAAGTGTTTCTTTGAGGTTGGCGTCAGGTGTAATTTTACTTGCATCAGTTTCAAACTCCTCAACTAGGAAGTCGTTTATTTTCTGGATTATTTCTTCATTCTTCATAAACGGGTAGTTTAAATAGATTTTTTTATTATAAGCGATGAGTTTGTCCCTCCGAAACCAAAGGAGTTAGACAAAAATATATTTATTTCTTTGTCAATCGTAGTTTTTGCAATATTCAATTTTGCAGAATCCTCATCAGGGTTTTCAAAATTAATATTGGGTGCAATAAAATTATTCTGCATCATCAGCATTGAATAAACCACTTCGCTTGCTCCTGCCATCCAGCATTCATGCCCAGTCATTGATTTTGTAGAACTAACATAAGGTTTATACTTGCCGAAAACTTCGTCAATGGCTTTTGCTTCGCTGCTATCTCCTGCAGGAGTGGATGTTGCATGCGCATTGATATAATCAATTTGATCTGCCCCGATACCTGCATCTTTGAGCGCCATATTTAAAGATCTTACCGGTCCGTCTACAGTTGGATTAGATATATGACCGCCATTTGATGAAAATCCATAACCAATTACTTCAGCTAAGATCGGAGCACCTCTTTTAAGTGCAGAATCAAGGCTTTCCAAAATCACAGTTGCTGCACCACCACTTGGGACCAGCCCGTCACGGTCACGATCGAAAGGTTTTGATGCTTTGGTTGGATCTGCTTCCTGTACTGAGAATGCTGATAATGCATCGAAACTTCCCATACAATATTCATTGATCTCCTGTGCGCCTCCGCAAATAATGCAATCCTGTAAACCGCTTTTTATAAACTGATACCCTACACCAATTGAATGAGAACCACTTGCACAAGCGGCGCTGATCGTAAAATTGATACCGCGTAATTTGAAAATAGTGGCGAGGTTCATTGTTACTGTAGAGTTCATTGTCTGGAACACATATCCTGAACCAACCAGCATGGTATCTTTTTTCTCCCTCATTATATCTGTAGCCTCAATGATCGGTTTTGCGGAACTATCATTTCCGTATAATACACCTATATCAGTTTTATTAATAAAATCCTGGTCAATCCCAGCCATTTTCATTGCTTCCATAGTGGCTACATAAGCATATTCGCCTTGCTCAGGCAACATGATGCGTGCCCTTCTGTCTAACTGGCCTTTAAGATTTGGCTTTTCTACAAAACCCGTTAACCCAGATCTATAGCCAAATGATTTACGGAGTTCATCCAACACAATACCTGATTTCCCTTTATATAAAGAATCCTTCACCTCGTCCAGGTTCTTTCCTATACAAGAATAAATACCAATGCCCGTAATCACAACTCTATTCATATTCACAAGTGATCTGATGAATTAAATAACAAATAAAATCCGTTAATGTTAAGAAGCTAAAATTTTCCCCGGTGATACAATTACTTGCAAATATAACTTCCCAGCAATTAAATGCTATTTAATTATAATTTGTTTTATTATACAGTTGCGTAATGGTAAACCGAAACCAAATAAGCGGCAAATTTACTTCTTATTTTCTATACTAAAGGAATTTCGGGCTGGCTTTTTTGCACGGATTTGCAGTGTGGGTGGATATTTCGCTGAAAAATTGTAGTGATGGGGTCAGGCCAATTTTTATGAATACAACCCGCCGTTAATGGACAATACTTCCGCAGTGATATAGCTGGCTTCGGGAGAAGCTAAAAATCCTACTGCATGGGCAACTTCTTCGGGAGTTCCAAAACGTTTTACAGGGATCATAGCCGTAAGTTCTTTTTCAGGTAAGCCTTCCAGCATATCCGTTTTGATAAAACCAGGTGCAACTGCATTTACGGTAACACCCCTGCGGCCAACTTCCTGTGCAAGTGCCTTTGTAGCACCGATGACGCCCGCTTTTGCTGCTGAATAATTTACCTGGCCAGGCAATCCTTTCAATCCTGATAAAGAAACAATGTTGATGATCCTGCCATATTTTTTTTGCAGCATGCCATTCAACACCTGTTTGGTAACATAGAAAAAACCGCCTAGGCTGGTATCAAGAACACCCTGCCATTGTTCGTCACTCATGAACATCATGATCTGGTCGGCCTTGATGCCTGCATTATTTACAAGCACTTCAATATATTTATCTGTATTGGTCTCAATCCATTTACCAAGGATGTTTGCGATCTCTTCTTTATTTGCAACATCAAACTGCAATAGCTCAGCATTGGAACCTGCCTGTTTTACCAACGATAATGTTTCATTTGCTGCATCAACATTTCCCTTGTAATTTATGATCACATAATAGCCCATTGATGCGAGTTTGATACAGATTGCCCTGCCAATTCCTCTTGACCCACCTGTTACTAATGCACATTTCATTGTTGCCTTAAATTATGTTGTGAAAAATGGTCCTGTTTAAGAAGCAGCAACACCATTGGTTGCTTTCGTTTTTGTTTTTGATGAAAAGATCGGGTCTGATTCCTCAAAAAATATCCTGATCCTTTCAAGGTCTTTATATTTTGGAGCATCTTCAATGAACTTCGGAAATATCTTTCTTATTTCATTGTAAACAGATTTTGTTTGCGGCGATAATCTTTGCACGCAATCCAAATAATCAACTGACTGCAAAATCGTCATCATCTGTATGGCCAATACTTCAAAAGTATTATCAATTACTTTCTTTGTCATCAATGCAGCATTACAACCCATGCTCACAATATCCTGGTTGTCGTTGTTGTTTGGAATGCTGTGTACATACATGGGGAATGACAATGTTTGATTTTCCGCAACAGTTGAAACAGCAGTGAACTGCATCCCCTGCATTCCAAAATTGAAACCAAGTACACCAAGATTGGCAAACGGTGGAAATTTTTGGTTCAGTTTATTGTTTAAAAGATAATTCAACTGCCTTTCTGCAAGCATTGAAAGTTTTGTAATGGAAATTTTTAGTTTATCCATTTCCAGTGAAACATAATCACCATGGAAATTTCCGCCATGGAAAATATTCTTGTTCTTATGATCTATTACCGGGTTATCGTTCACAGAATTCAATTCATCTGTTACAACCTTTTCGGCATTTGCAATGCTATCGTAAACGGGACCGAGTACCTGCGTTACACAACGTATGGAATAATATTCCTGTACTTTATCTAAAAACACTTCCTGGTTAAGGTTATCAGGATTGTACAAATGTTCTGAACGATCGCGTATCATGTGGCTATCGCTGAGAATATCGCGGAGCATTGCTCCTATTTTATTCTGGCCTTTATGTGGCTTTACAATATTAAGTTCATATGAATAATGATCATCAAATGCTTCAACGATCTCATTTACCATCGCTGTCATCATCACCGACCATTCAAGCAGTTTTTTTGCCTGGATGATATTCGTCATCCCAATACCCGTCATGGCAGAAGTACCATTTAAAATGGCCAGCCCCTCACGTATATGAATGGAAAGTGGTTTTACATTCAGCCTTTCAAATATTTCTTTTGTAGGATAAAGCTTCTCTTCATAGATCACTTCACCTTCTCCGATCAGCACCAAACCGAGGTGCGCCAATTGTACCAGGTCGCCACTTGCGCCAACCCCGCCGTGTTCATAAATGCATGGGGTAATATTCTTATTGATCAGGTCAACGAGTAATTCAACTACTTCTGTATGAATGCCTGAATAGGCCTGCATTAAACTGCTGAGGCGGGCTATCATGATCGCTTTCACCAGCAAAGGAGACAATGTTTTTCCACCGCCGGAAGCATGGCTGCGGATCAGGTTGTATTGAAGTTGTAAAAGATTTTCTTCGCTGACCTTGTATTGGGCCATTGGACCAAAGCCGGTATTTATGCCGTAAATCAACTTATTTGATGAAAAACCTTGCAGAAAACGATGATTTTCCTCAACTTTCGCAATTGCCACCTCATCCAGGCGAACCTCTTTTCCTTTAAATAGGATCTCTGAGAAATCATTTAAAGAGAGGGGCCTTTCTCCAACATTGACCATGATAACTGTGTTTATTTGCTTCTTTTGTAAGTGGGCAAAAATAAGGTAAAATCCTTTACTGGCTTAAGATTATGCAAGATTTTTAAGCGTTGTTGAGCGTTGATTACAATTAAAAATTATGAATTAAAAATTAATGGGTTCTGCTATTGCAAGCCCGAATTCTTAATTTTTAATTTTTAATTTAAAAACGCATATTTGCGTTCTGAATATTTTAATCATTATCAACTAATAAATCAAGAAAAATGAAAATTTTGAAAACTACTTTAGGAATGTTGGCCTTGCTGTTAACCTTTAGTTGTGCTAAAGCGCAGAATACGGATCTTGCAAGTGGTGATCTCTCAATATTGAAGGATCAGAAAACGATTAATGTTGAATTTGTATACGATAAAGTAGCCGTGGGTGATTACTCCAGTGAAGCTGACTATATAAAGCACAAAAAGGATGAAATGAATTCAAAAGAGGCAAAAAGCGGTGATGCATGGGAAGCAAAGTGGAACGACGCAAAACGCGATATCTATCAACCTAAATTCATTGAAGGATTGAATAAATATGGTGAATTTACATTTGATGCTGCTGCAAAGTATACATTGATTTTTAAAGTTACTTTCATCGAGCCTGGATATCAGATTGCAATCAGCAAAAAAGCTGCACAGGTTGAAGGGACAATCACTGTTGTTCTAACTTCAGATAAAACAAAAAAATTGGCTACGTTTACAGTGGAAAGAGGTCGGGGTAGCTTTAGAGGTGGAGCTTACGATTTTGCAGGCAGGATATCTGAAACTTTTTTTGTCACTGGCAGGGAAGTTGGAAAATTAATAAAGAAAGCAAATAAATAATTTCTGTTTTTAAAGGTTATAAAAAACGATGGTCTTATGGTCATCGTTTTTTTTTATTGGCGCAGGTCTCCCGACCTGTGCCGCATAGTCACTTCTCCAATACTACGATAACGATATTTTAGTAACAGGAAGGCACAGGTCAGAGACCTGCGCCAATTATGTTCATTGATTACATTCAATACAAAACAAAAAATCAGTGAATCAGGGGCAATGTTTTACCTATTACTTCCAATACTTCTTCATGAATTTGGCAATATCCCTGCCTGCACTTCCATAAGCTTCGGTAATTCTCAGGTTTCCTTCACCGGTAGTGGTTCCTGAAAATGTAGCGCCGGGTGCACCAGCTGCTTTTTCTATAGTGAGAACAGCAATTTTTTTAGACCGGTTAGCCGTTTCAACAATTGTTATTTCTGCATTAATAGTAGCGCTTTTGCTGGCACCGAATGTAAGGCCACCTACCACATCATAACCAGGTTCTGTTGTGGTAGTATGAATGATAATTGTGTACCGGGAATTGGTTGTCGTATTTGTTCCTGTAAAAGCGCTGAACAGTTCTATGAATTTTGGTTCGTAATCTTCTGTTCTGCTGCTTATCCATCTTTTCGCCCATTTATCGCCATTACCCGGTATCTTTTCATTCATCTTGGCAGTTTTATCTTTTATATAATCTGCCTCGTTATCATACCTGCCAACAACCATTTTTTCATAGCTGAATTCAAAATTAAAAGAAGTATCTTTTTTTAATCCTTCCAAAGAACCTTCTATAAGTTTTATTCTTTGAGCATTTGTATTTGTTGAAAAGAAAACAAATAAACATGCTAAAATTAATTTGGAGAATTTCATTCTTATTTTATTTATCTAATTATAAAAAAATTCTTAGCGCCTCCGCGAATCTTTATTCCTTTGCGTGAAGTCCTCACGCAAAGCCGCTAAGGCAAATACAAAAGGCGTAACGGTTAATTTCTTTTATCAATAAACTTTATTGGCTTCCTCGATGCTTCCTGGAACTGCATCTTTTGAATTTCCTCAGCAGAAATATATTTTACATGCGGGCTCACACGAAGCCTTGCCTGCAGGTAGGCCCTTATCTTACGGTCAGATTCTTCTGAATTATTTATTGGAAGAAGGGAAAGCAACACTTCATCCATGCCAATATCATTTGAATATACTTCTGCTACAAAATCCTTCACTTCCTCCATCTCATTCAACAGATCAAAAAGCGCCGGCGGATAAAGTGTAGTGCCTTTGAATTTTATCATTTGTTTTTTTCTTCCAACAATAGGAGATAGCCTTACACTTGTTCTTCCACATGAGCAGGGCTCATCGTTGTATATACAAATATCACCTGTCTTATATCGCAGCAATGGCATGCCCTCAACACCCAAGGTAGTTATAGTAACTTCCCCGGGTTCACCGATGGCGACCGGTTTGTTGTTCTCATCTAGTAATTCAATAATCAATAGTTCCGGCTGCAGGTGCCCGCCTCTTCCTTCATGACATTCCGTAAAAGCGGTTTGCATTTCGGTAGAAGCATACGTGGAGAACAATTGTATATCCCATGCTTTCGTGATCTTCTTTCCAAGTATGTTCAAAGAAAAATCTGTGTTGCGGATATTTTCACCAATGCAAATTGCCTTCTTAACTGACGTTGCATTGATATCTATATTGTGATCTTTCGAAAATTCAATAAGCTTTAAAATAAAAGAAGGAACGGCAACAATTGCTGTTGGCTTTAGCCTCAATATTGTTTCCCATTGCAAAGATGGAACACCTGGCCCAAGACGAATGATCCCTGCACCTAATTTTCTTATTCCCGAATAATAAGCCATGCCTGCCATGAATTGCCTGTCAAGTGTGAGCATTAACTGGTAAATATCTCTTTGAGATCCGTCAGCACATAAAAACGAATTGTATTCATTGTGTGCCAGTCTCGAAAGATCATTTTCCGTAAGTGCTATTGTAACAGGGCTGCCCAATGTGCCTGATGTAGAACTGTACTCAATGATCTTATTGGCTTTAACACATAGAAAATCATTGTTTCGCTGTTGCAGGTCTTCTTTAGCAGTAGTTGGTAAAGAAGTGAGGTCTTCCAGTGTTTTTATTGTTGTAATATCAACATTGTGTTTTGAAAACAACTCCTTATAAAAAGGAGAAAAAAGGCCCAGGTACTCCAACAGCTCCTGCAGTTTTTCTTCCTGCAATAGCTTGATCTTTGTTTTTGGCTGGTATATCGTTTCGCTTAAGTACATAATTTATTTTTCCAGCATCACAACTGCTGATGCCATTGTTTTAAGGTGTGTGAGTGAAACAAAAATATTTTTAATTCCCATTTCTGTTATCAGTTGTGCTGTTTCTCCTAAGAGTTCAATAGAAGGTTTTCCTTTTTCGTCATTGCTGATCTCTATTTCATTAAATGAAGTTCCGTTCTTCCAGCCTGAACCTATCGCCTTGTAAAAGGCTTCTTTTGCAGCAAAGCGGGCAGCATAATGTTCAAATTTGTTTTTCTTTTTTTCGCAATACTCAATTTCATTTTTTGAGAATACCAGTTCCCTGAAACCTTCGGCCCTTGTCATCTTTTCTGATAACCGTTCTACTTCTATCATATCAATACCAACTCCAAGGATCATGTTTATGGCGCTAATTTATTTTTACATTTTTCTATCCGCTCTTTAATATGATCTTCTTCTTTTTTTGTTGCGATCACTTTTGTCAAGGCTGATTGGTAATATTTCAATGCATTTTTATAATCATCATTTTTATATGCGTAATCACCTGCAATAACATAGGCATGATAGAAATTTGGATTCACTGCTATAACACTATCGGGATCGATCTTCTGTTTATCCCAAAAGCGTTGCCTCATATTCCTGAATGTTTCAAACTTTTTAAAATCATCTGTCAGCAAAAATGAATCTGGTTTTATGGTAAGGCTTGTATCAATGATCTCCTCATCTTTTTGCATTCCATTCAATCCGAAAACTTTGTTGAGGTCATAACAAACATATTCGCCCAACTGCCAGGGTGATGTGGATATCCATACCAATAATTTCTTTGGTTCAAAAACAATTGAATGATGAGCGATGAGCTGGTTAACAGCTTTCTCATTTCCCATCCCGATATCGGCGCCATGTAAACCCTTCCTGTCTCTTAAGATATCAACAGTTTTTTGAACTGTGTTCGGGCCATTTGCTTTTAGCAACTCCATCATGCGTTCATACCTGTATGGAGAAGCACTCTCTTTCAGTTGTGTTTTATTACCCTTTGAACTATCCAAACCATTGCTTTGAAAATGGTTGGTGCAAAGAATATAATCCTGCTGCGGATCATAGATGTCAAGATCTTTTGGTGTTTTCTCTATCAGCACAGCTTTATTATCTTCTGCGGATGCAACCAAAAAGGATTCTGACACAAACATTTTTCTTGACCTTGCGATTGCAATTGCTTCCTTGATATTTTTTGCATACTGTAATATCTCTCTTGTCACCAACGATACAGGCGTTGCAGATCCTGAAGGTATATCCGACTTGGCTGCATTGATCGTTACTGATAATCCCTTCTCATTCATACCGGATACTACACCAATAAATCCACCCCATGTTACCGACATATATTTATATCCTGCTGAAGGGTGAAAGAACGCAACAATTTTATCCAATGCAAATTTATCACTTACCCAAAAATCAAAATTCCTTCCAATGATCATGGTGCTGTCCTTCGATTTTGAATTCCATGTGCCGAAAGATGTGCAACCTACCAATGCCATGTTTTGTAATGCATGGCCGATATCATGTGCTGCATGATAATTTAAAATTCGCTGGTAGTTGGAACCAATGTATTGATATTTATCAGAAGCAGATTCTGAAATACCATAGATCTCTTCCTTGTATTCTTCTGCAACATTTTTTTCAAGGTTGCGGTTGAACCAGCCGATAAAGTATTTTAAAAAATTTCGGTACGACTGTGAAGGAACAAGTTTACAAATCTGTTCATTGAAATAATCCTCCTGTTTTATCACCAGCTCTTTGCTCAGTTTTCCATTGATAACGCCGCGTTCGAAAGGAGTTCCTTCTACATACATTTCAAACAAACCACTCTTGCTTTTTCTTAGCCAGTTATTCTTTAAAGTATAAAAGCCGGGGCTAACTTCTGTGCGCTGCAGTTTTAAACTGCTCATATCTTTCATCTTTGGAGGATGAGCAATGGCAACACAATAAAGATAGATCGCACCGGCAACCAGTAATAAAACAAAGAACCCAAAAACATAAAGGACCCTTTTCCAGAATTTTTTTCTTTTAAGCATTTCTGATCTTTTCTGTGACATCCTGGTTTCCCATAATTGCATTCACGGTAACAATAGAACTCATTGCGGCTCCAAGTATACCATGCAGGTTAAGGTTTTGCCCGGTGAAAAATAGGTTAGGTAATTTAGTACGTGGTGAAATAAAAGTCTTCAATGCGTCTTTATAATCTTTCGCAACGCCATAAAGGGCTCCATCTGTATTACCAATATAATCCCTGTAAGAAAGCGGCGTTGCGGTGTAATATTTTTCAATCTTATCTCTGAAGCCGGGGAATTTTTTTTCAACGCTGTCAATCAGCTTCTCGGCTTTTATTCTTTTGAATTCTTCATAAGCTTTTCCCCTGTCTTCTTCTTCTCCCACTATATTATAAGTGTTTTCCCACTGTTTCACTTCGTCATACTTCATATAAGCAAGTATCGTCATCCCATCAGCATACTCTTTATGCTTTGAAGAAACAGCAATGAACAATGCAAATGATTTAGGCCAGTTCTCTTCTGTATAATCTGCCGATGACCATACATCACCTTCATTACATACATAATAGTTGTATGTGAAATGTTTTTGGGCATTTTTTTTAAAAACAACATTGATGGTAAAAGATGAAACTGAATTCTCCAGGCTGTTCAACCTGTTGCGATATGCTTTTTTGAAAAGATCGCTCTGCGTCATTTGAATGGTTACTGCAGGATGCATGTTGGAAATAAAATGATCGCCATACACTTTCCTTCCGTCAGCCAACTCAACATGTGTAACAACGCCGCCTTCTTCCACTATCTTTTTTACATGGGCATGTTTGATCACATCACCACCAAGGTTAAGAATATTTCTCCCGATGTATTTTGCAATCTGTGCACCACCATCAATACATTTATAAGAACTTTCTATATAACTGTTTACGATCAGTGCATGAACATACAAAGGTGTTTTATGTTTTTCACCTGCATACAATCCGTTATTTCCTGCAAGTACTTCTCTTAATGCATGGTTATCTGTTATTGAATCAATGAACTCTTTTGTATCTATTGCAAGTATTGCAGCTTTGGTATCATTCGGATCGCTCGGCTCTAAACTATACAATGGAAATTTGGAGCAGATCTCTTTCATCTTATCACAATATGCATTGATAGCAACTTCTTCGGCGGGAAAATGCTTTACTAAATGACTGATGAATTTGTCGTACCCTTGTGCATACTCATACACGGTATCATCACCAGCGATGATGATCTTATCAAACACTTCATCCATTTTCTGCAGCTTAAGCTTATCCATTAAGCCGAGATAATTAAATATCTTATAAAGATTTTGTCCTTTATCAAGTCCGCCCAGGTAATGCACACCCGAATCAAAGATCACTTTATCCCTTGCATAGATCTGCAGTGATCCGCCGATCTGTTTGTTTTTTTCAAGAACACAAACCTTATATCCTTCAAGTGCAAGCAGGTTGCCCGCAGTAAGGCCACCCATTCCGCTCCCGATAATTATAACGTCATAATGCTGCTGCATGCTTAACTTCCTCCCTGTGTTTTATTACAAAAATGATATTTGATGTATGTTTTGTATTGTCAATCTTATTGCATTCCATTTTTTGATCTGCCGCAACCTGGCTGATAAATTTTCCTGATAAAAATGATAACCCCTGTTCTGTTGTTTTATTGAACTTAAAAAACTTCGTTGAAAAGAATTCTGTCATCTTCGTTCCTTTGTGCCGTTCTTCAAGATCTTTATCCCCGTCTCTTATCACAATGATTCCATTCGGGTTAAGATGTCGGATACATTTTTCAATCACCAGTTTTTGTTGTTCCGGTTGCAGGTAATGTAAAATATCTGCCATTACGATCGCATCATAATTATCCATCTGGTATGTTGCAATATCTGCCGCCCCAAAATTAATATTACTGTTCCTACTAAAACAATTATTAGCCGTTTCAATTTTTTCCTCGTCGTAATCGATGCCCATCACATTACGTTCGGGGGAAGCAAAGTTCAACATATAACAAAGAAACCCATTACCACAGCCAATGTCGAGGATCTTTCCCTTTTTTGGCAGCAATTCATGGAAAGGCTGGTAGTTCTTTTCAAGCCTTGTCTTTATTTTCATGTACCATTCCAATGTAGGGCCTTTGTACAAATAATTATATTTCAACTGCTCCCTGAAATAGGCTGTTTGTTCAAGCTCTTCACTTAATTTTTTGAATTCGTCCCTGAAATATTTTCCTACATATTTGGTTCTTTCTGCATATCCAATTCCAAAACGTGTATCACCGGGTGCAATTCTTGGTAAGTATTTTATGGTGATCCGGCCGTTCTTTAAAAGAAAATCTCCCTTGCTCATGGTATAACCTGTCCCATGTAAAACGATCGGGAGTATATCAATGTTCAAATGTTCGGCAAGATAAAATGCGCCTTTATGAAAACGTTTCATTACGCCATCTACCGATCTTGTTCCTTCCGGGAAAATCATGATCGAATAACCTTCCTTCACTCTTTGTTCTAAAAGATCAACACTCATTTCCGCACCCTGTGTTACAGGATAATAATCAGCCATACGTACCACGGCACCAAACACTGGTGAATTCCAAACCCAGTTATTGGTAAATAAGATCAGTTTAGGATTAAGCATCACGATCGATAGTATATCCAAAAACGACTGGTGATTGCAAATGATAACTGCTGGTTTTGAAAGATCTTCTTTCAATGGATTGTTCACAACTTTTTTCACATTACCCATGATGTACATCAGTGACCAGGTAAATGTTGAAAGAATAACATGATAAACATATTTTACTTTCTTTTTACCGAATGGTATCAATTTGAATAAGAACCCGAGAATGACGAGGATAATACAGCCGATCACAAAATAACAAAACGCAAAAATGGATAGTAAGAAGCCCGATAGCGTCCATGGAAATTGTTTTTTCTGCGTGCGTTTCTTTATCAATAAGTTAAAGAAGAATGGGATCAGTATCTGCGACATGATCACTACACACAAAATTCCAATGATAGAAATTCCTGCAATGGATTTTAATGCAGGATGTTTTGCAAATATTAAAACCCCAAGTCCTGCAATGGTAGTAATAGCCGATAAGAAGATCGAAGATTTAAAGGAAGACAAATTCTTTTTTCCTGTTTTATATTCCTGTAACAAACCATCCATGATGAATAGACTGTAATCATCTCCCAAACCGAATATAAGTGCAGATATAATGATGTTTACAATATTGAACTGAATGCCGAAAATACTCATGAGCCCCAATATCCATATCCAGCTTATGAACATCGGGATAAAAGATACCAGCGTTAATTCAATGCGGCCATACATGATCAGCAATACAACGAACACGAGTATCGATGTCATTAATGCAATGGAGGTAAAATCCGCATTAATTATCTCTACGAATTTTGTAGTGAGGTATTGTTTGTCAACAACAGTAATGTTTGGATTGTTGTCGAATGTATTGTAGATAGCGCTTGTGTTTGTTGATGCAACTTTTACCATGGTAACAACAGTGGCTTTCCCTGGTTTCTCGGTGATAAAATCATCGAGGAAACTTTTTCTTACTGCTGCCATCTCCTCCGGCCCTGTTGGTTGGTATTGCTTTTCAAGTAATGCTTTGAATTTATCGAACGCCATTACTTTAAATCCAATTGCAGCGCCTTCTTTTTCAAGCGTAGCAAATAGTTGTTGCTTTTTTTCTCCTGTCCAGTAATTATTCCAATTGGCTATTCTCGTTTTCTGTAATGAATCAGAAATGATAAGGGAGGAAACGCCTGAATATTTTTTTATGACATTTTTTTCTTTGAGTGAATCAACCTGTGTTACCAGCTTTTCATTATTGATCAGCGCTTCATCAAGTGTTTTTCCTTCTGTGACCAGGTAAACAGATTTTAGGGCATATTCGTTTATCTTATTTAGTTTTTTTTCTGATTGTTTCAGGTCCGGCGCCATGAAATTCATGTTCAGCATGTCAGATTCAAAACTTACATTTCTTGCGGTGTATGCAAATACGAATGTCAGTATAAAGATCCCCGCAATGATATATTTATTGTATTCAGGCCTGTAAGATGCAAACTTATCCAACCATGAAAATTGTTTTCCTGTTTGTGCTGCATTGTCTTTTTTAGATTCTATAAAATGAGGAAGAAAGATCAACGATGCAAGGGAAGCCCCTATTAAACTGAATGCCGCAAACAATCCAAGGTCCTTCAGCATTTCTGATTCTACAAATTGCAGGCAAAGAAAACCACCAATGGTTGTAAAGCTGCCGACCGTGAGTGGCAACGCAAGATCGCTGATCACTGTTTCAATGCTCCTTGTGTGCCTGTAGTGATTGTAAACATGCAATGAGTAATTAACGGCAATGCCAAGTATCACCGATCCCGTTCCAATGGCAATAACAGAAATACTTCCTTTTAAAAAATAAATAGCCGCAAGTGAAAATAAGGCGCCAAATAAAACAGGAATTAGAATTACAACCGGCGCCCTTTTCCTGCGGAAATAAAATCCAAGGAAGATAATTAAGAATGCAACGATACCGGTTTGTGTTAACAGCGTATCTTTTCTCAGCTGTACTGCATTACCAACGGAAACGGCCGTAGCGCCAAAATAACTGGCGTCAATATTTTTATGTACAGTGTTTTTATTATTGATGACACTATCAAGCGATTTTAGAAACAAGGCATTTTTACCTGTATTGTTTGGCGCATATTTAGGTGTGATGAAGAGCATAAGGTTCTTATGATCTTTCGTCATCACATAACTATCATACAATTCAAAATTTTCATCGTATTGAAGTTGCTGGAGTTTTTTCAATCCAATGAATGATATCCCAACAGGATCGCTGCTGATAATATTTTTTAGTGCAACGCCTGCCGGAGATGTAAGTGTTCTTAAATTTTGTGCAAGTGTTTCTTTTACTTTTCCCGGTTCTATGAGGGAATCGATCTGTTTGTAATCTTTTTCACTGAGATAAATTGGTAACCGGTCTGTTATGGTATTGAACAGGTCCATTATCAAACCATCATCAACCCTTGCATTTATTTTATTGACATAAGGCGTTAATTTTTCCTGCGCTTCTGTTACAAGTTCATCTGCATATGTTACAAGGCTATCGGGCTGTTCAGCAGTGGTATCTTTTAATGATACCATTACAACCAGCTTATCCAGGAATTTTGAATTCTGAAAAACCTCGTTGAGCTTATCGATCTTTTTATCCTTGGGTAAGATCTTAGAAATGTCTTCTTCAAAATTTACTTTCGATGCAAAGAAGCCAACAATTAAGAAGCAGCACGTAAATATGGTATAGAACGCTATGCGGCGTTTTTTAAAATAAGTATAGATGTTGGTGAAAAACTTTACCATAAAGATCACTTATCAGGCAAGCGCTGATTTTCTTTTAAACAATTTAAGTAATCCAAATGTTGAGAGCCCGAATACAACTGCAGCTAACACGGCCAATGTAATGCTTCCATAAATATATTGTGCAAGGTTGGTGCGAATGGATTCACGGGTTATATGCCTGCTGAATTCAAGATGGCCAACATTTTCTCCCATCCATATTGCGCCGATCTTATAACTGGCAAAGATGATGATCGGGATCATTGGAGGTATGCTGATATTCGCTGCAATGATCACAAGTGCTTTATTAAGCCTGAATAAAATGGCAAGGAAGATCGCTGTTCCCAATTGTATGCCCCAGATCGGAATGATACCCATGAAAACACCAAATGCAACGGATGTTGCTTTTAAAAGATCGGATTGATGTGGCGCCAGCAAATGCTCTTTGAAAAATTCATTTACTTTTTTTTTATTGAAAAGAGCCCTTATGAAATTCCTTGGCTTTATGTATAAGAATGTAATGATCACCAGGACGGTGTTCAATATGCTGATGCGTGTAAAATCTTTGAATGGCCTGAAATGGGATATCCTTGTTTCCTTTGGTGCATAATAAACAGATACGGGAACTGAATCGATCTTTATTCCGTTCCATGCTGCTTTTACCAATACTTCTATTTCAAATTCGTATTTGCGTGTGATGTAACGTGTACCTTTTAATAATTGTAATGGATAAGCCCTGTAACCTGATTGTGTATCCGGTGATGTGATGCCAGTTTCAACCTTGAACCAAAAATTAGAAAATTTATTTCCAAAGCTGCTCTTGCCCGGTACCGAAGCCTGTCCCATATTTCTTGCACCAATGATAAGTGCGCCGGGATCCTGTTCCATTTTATCAATGAAGACAGGAAGGTCTTTTGCAAAATGTTGTCCGTCGGAATCTATTGTAATAGCGTATTGATATTTTTTTTGAGTAGCATATTCAATTCCTTTGCGAAGCGCCCAGCCCTTTCCTACGTTTTTGGGATAGCTTATATACTGAACAAAGGGAAATTTTTTGATAAGTGAATCCGTATCATCCGTTGAACCATCATTCACAACAATAATATGACTGGTATAAGCGGATACATCAGTGATGACCCCGGCAAGTGTACCTGCATTATTATAAGTGGGAATTATGATACAGGCTTTTAATGCATCAAACCTTGCCTGGATACTTTCTGAATTACTCATTTAATTTATTCGTCATTTGAAACCACACATGATCGTTTTTCTTTTTGCTTAATCCTGCGCCTGTTGCGGTTTCTGAGAATCTGCAAAGCTATTTAATTTTTTGCTTTTTCCGGCTTTGTTTCCTGTGATTTTGCCCCGTTTACAGATCATTTAATAGGTCTTATTATAATATATTTGCAGCACTGGTATATGATAGTTGTCATTACAAAAAAGCCGGGCCTTATCAATAAAATGAAATCAATTAAGAATATAATTATTTATGCGATCGTAATTGGTGGGTTTTCCGGGCTTATTTATTTTATATCCGAGATGGGCAGCAAGCTTAATAATAAAGCTGTTACGCCAGACATCACAACACAAAACGGATACTGGAAAGATTTTACTGATTCGCTATCACATAATTTGCACCATCCATTGGCGATCCTTCTTGCACAGATCATCACCATTATACTGGTGGCCCGCATCTTTGGATGGGTATGTTCAAAGATCGGCCAGCCAACAGTAATGGGAGAAATAGTTGCGGGAATAGTTTTGGGACCTTCTTTATTCGGAATGTATTTCCCTTCATTTTCAGCGGAGCTTTTTCCAAAAGAATCACTTGGCAACCTGCAGTTCCTTAGCCAGGTTGGGCTGATACTTTTCATGTATATCATCGGTATGGAGCTTGATCTGAAAATGCTTAAGAACAAAGCAAAGGATGTGGTAATTATTAGTCATGCCAGCATCATTATTCCTTTTGCAATGGGAATGGCGCTTGCTTACTTTATATACGAACGTTTTGCGCCGGCAGGTATACGGTTCTCTTCTTTTTCTTTATTTATGGGAATTGCAATGAGCATTACTGCCTTTCCTGTCCTGGCAAGAATACTCCAGGAACGGAATATTCATAAGACAAGGATAGGTGCGATGGTGATCACCTGTGCAGCAGCAAATGATATTGCAGGATGGTGTTTACTGGCAAGTGTTATAGCAGTGGTTAAAGCCGGCTCTTTTGCAAGTTCTCTATACAATATTTTACTTGCCGGCTGTTATATCCTTTTAATGTTAAAAGTGATAAAACCATTTCTTAAAAAAGTAAGTGATAGCCATTTATCACGCCAACGATTAAGCAAACCGGTTATGGCCGTATTTTTTGTAGTACTTATTTTATCTTCTCTGTTAACAGAAGTGATCGGGATCCATGCTTTGTTCGGCGCATTTATGACTGGTGTGATCATGCCAAACAACATGAACTTTAAAAATATAATTATTGAAAAGCTTGAAGATGTTACGTTGGTATTATTGTTACCATTGTTCTTTGTGTTCACCGGCCTGCGTACACAAATAGGATTGTTGAATGAAGGTCATTTATGGATGATAACAGGATTGATCATACTTATTGCTTCTGCCGGTAAGTTCCTTGGAAGCGCAATGGCTGCAAAATTCGTAGGCCAGACATGGAAAGACAGCCTTACGATCGGCGCATTAATGAATACCCGTGGACTAATGGAACTGGTTGTGTTGAATATCGGTTACGATCTGGGGGTAATTACACCAGTAATGTTTACCATGATGGTAATTATGGCTCTTGTTACAACATTTATGACGGGTCCGGTGTTAAACCTTATAAATAGTATTTTTAAAAAGGAAGAAGTACCTATTGAAAATACAATTGCTCAACCAAAGATCAGTGAATCGGTTTCCTGATCTGTAATACCAGCATTAAACTATGAAGTTTGTTTTTTTAAGGCAATCCGTACTTATAATTATAACTGTGTCCCTCTTTTTAATTTCCTGTTCTTATTCTGAAAAAGCCACAGGCGCATTATTAGAGAAGGCGAGGAAAACTTCTTATGATATCATTGTAATTCCAGGTGTACCATTTAATGAACCACAATGGGACAGGATCATGCGTGGCAGGGTTTACTGGTCAAAATATTTATACGACCAGGGCATTGCGAAAAATATCATGTATTCCGGTTCTTCAGTTTACAGTAAATATTATGAAGCAGATATCATGGCAATGTATGCTATAGCCATCGGTATTCCCAAAGAACATGTTTTTACAGAAACGAAAGCTGAACACAGTACCGAGAATATTTATTATTCATACAAGAAAGCAAGGAAGCTGGGATTTAAAACAGTTGCGTTGGCTTCCGATCATTTTCAAACAAAATCTTTGCGCAGGTTCACCCGCAAAAGAGTAAGTGCTGATGTTGGATTGATCCCATGGTATATGCCGATCATCCGTGAAATGGATCCTAAAATGATAACGCCTGAGATAGATTATAAAACTGCAGTGAATGATTCTTTTGTATCCATTAAAAAAAGAGAAGGGTTTTTTAAGAGATTGAAAGGAACCTGGGGTAAAAACCTGGATAAGCATTTGTATGATTAATGATAATGTTTAATTGGTCTTCCTCATCCTGGCAAACGTCTTGGTTTTCCTACTCATTGAATGAAACAGAGATTGGCTTATCCACATCGGGGATAACTAACTTTTTTTCTCTTAGATAATTCATCCAGTACATTGCTCTCTTGCTGCAATCACATCCCCAGGTGCCTTGCCAGCTGCATAATTTATTTATAAAGCCAAGTGTTGTTCCAAAGTGTAATTCAAGCAATTTAATCAACTGGTAAACATTATTATCACGCCGTCCTCCACCTCCGCCAACAAAGGCATCAACTACATCGTATTTTAATATTTCATAAATCTTCGGGAAATCGTATGTCCCATTATTTTCGATATTAATACCCAGGGATGAAAGATTGCTTAAATAGAGATCTTTTTGAGGAAGCTGCTGGTATTTTTTTAAAAAAGAATCAATGGTTGGTTCCTCCAGGTTGTTTAATTCAAACCCAAAATCACTTTCCAAAAAATTAAATTTACTGTAATTGTCTAATGTTGTATCCAGCAATAATACTTTTAATACCTGGCCAATTTGCTCGTATGCAATGAGGCCTGAAATTTTTTCAATCTCATTTTCTTTATCGTTGTTGCGCTTTGATGACTGCATTATTTGCTTCAATTTATTTTCAGGATCCGTTATGCTATACTCTTTTTCACCATCCCATTTTTTTATTGGATCTGGAATTTCATTAACAGGCGATTGGTAGTGGGTCGTTACAAAGCTGGCTGATTTAATAATGTCGGGGTCAGTCGTCAAATCAAGAATCAATTTTACGTTATTCAAAACAGTTACTGTAGCATTCTGAAATTTATACAGGTATTTATTACAGGTCCCGATTATTCCAAGATCACCAAATTTTTCAGCTTTTTTTAGATACGCTTGCAGGTGTTTTTTTTCTGAATAAACAGCCTTCCAATTCTTCGAGTACCATTTATCCAATACTCTTCCGATAGAATATGTATTGTTGAAATTATTTTCATTTATCAAACCAAAATGTTCAATTGCATATATATCATCAATTGTAGCAGTTTTGATCAAAAGCTCCTCGATTTCATACCTCTTTTTAAAACTGTTTTCATTTAATAATTTTTCGAGGATTTTTTTTATCTCGCCTGATGACTTATAGTGTATGTTGTTTCGCCTGTAGTAATCAGTTAAATGTGCTATAACAGGGAGAAACCGGTATGTAAAGGTTGGCAGCTTATCATTATCGTCGTGATCCTGTTCATTGAATTCCTTTGATAAACGAGTAACTTCAATTGGGTCTGATTCACATATCCTGGAAAAAGATGAAAATGCAATTGAATCATCTTCGGATTGCAATAATTCAAACAATTCAACAAGCTCATTTTTTGCACGCGGGGTTTCTGTAGTATTAATAAAATAATGCAGGCTATCATTCCATTTATAATCCTTGTAATGGTGGTAGAAATAATTATATAGATTTCTCCTTTTAAATTCACTTGTGAGATGATAAATGAAATTAAAGGAAGAATCTTCATCTGGTACTGCAAAATCAATATGAGTCAGGTACCTAAAACATTTAAAATATGTTTCGTCATTAAAAAAATAAATGTTCCATTTAGCACGCTGTTTTAAAAAATATTGGGATAGTAATAGTAAGCATTGTGGGTTGTGTAATGTATAAGACCAGTCTGCGCCACATTCACTCATGATTGAAGGCATGGATTTACTGAATTCGTCATTGATCGAATCAATTACTGAAGAACTGGTTTTAAATAAAATATATTTTGTAGTATCCGGGTTTTGGTTTTTTAAAATAAAATACCCGATATCTTCATCGAATACAATTTGGTTGGTTGACAAAAAATTGAAAAATATTGTTGACGAGACCCTGTCTCCTTTTAAAAAAGACATCTCTTCTGAAAAAAAGCTTTCTCGTATATTCCGTGCTGCTATCTGCCTTTCCTCCGCTTTCCGTATATGATATCCAAGATGATCTGTAACTATCTTTTTACTATCAAGGTATTTACCCATGCTTTTCAAAGCTTCTATATCCCCTTTAAATATCTGGAAACGTAAACTATCTATTTCATTGGTTTGTGAAAAGCAAAGTATAGATGAGAGAACAAGCGTAAGTAATAAGTGTAGCTTCATTTTGCTTTATTTCCAGGTGGCTTTACTCATTGTAATTAACTATGAAGTACTGAAATCATTTAATGCCGGCCTGAACAATCACATTCTTTCCCAGGGTCTTGAACCGAACTCCGTTCTTTTGTTCAACAGTGATCGTGATATGCCCTGTCTTGCTCGTGTTTATATCTCTTACAGTACCTGATTTTCCGGTATGTGTTCCACCAACAACCGTACATTGATCACCGTCTTTCAATTTTGATGTGGTTTTACTTTTCATGTTTTACACTTCAATTATAAAGTTCCTGATAAAATTACTTTTAAGAAATGTATTGACCCAACCATTGATAAAATAATTTGTCAGGGATAGAATTCTTACTAATAAAAACTCCATGGCATTTTTAATTACCATGGAGCTTTTCATTCTCATTCAATATCATGAGACTTTATGCGAATTCCTTTTTAGGATAAAACCACATCAGGTCTACATCTTTTTTAACAGAAGGATCAAGGTTTTCACTTGATTCAAGTTCAACCGCGGCGCCATCTGTGATCGCACTCAATTTTGCATTATATGGATCTACTTTCATGTTTAGTGGTGTTCCTTTTACTTCCGCACTGATCAATCTGAACATGTCACTTGCAACCTGCTCCAGGATTTTCATATTGGCTGCTATCTTTTCCATCAATGCTGTATCATCATATTTTTTATCCAGGTCGATCTGGAAATCACGCATGTATTTGAGATCATAAGGATCAATATAACGGTCAGCGAAAACTGCTGTCTCATATGGGCGCCATTCAAGGAAGAGGTCCTGTATTGATTTGTTCAGATCCCCAAACTTTCTTCCCAGACCTTGTTTGGAAGTAAAAAGTTCTTTTAATACCGGCATGTTTGTAAATGCCCGGTTTGTAAACAATAGCGTTGGCACGGCCCAGTAAGTTGCCCAATCCCAGAAAATTTTCATCACCATGATCTGGGTGTTACCCATCAATAAATATTTATTTTGATATACCGGTATCCAGCTATCAACCAAACGAAGATGGCATTGTTCATAAACGATGGCTCTTCCTTCTATATCTTCTCCCTTAAGATCTCTTATGATCAGGTCCGACAGCCATGAATTATTCATTGCAATAAAATCTGTACCGGGAGAATACAATGGATCTAAAAAAGCGCCGGCTTCACCGGTTACGGCCCAACGTTCGGGAGCACAATAGATCCTTCCTGTATGATGAGCATAATGTTTCAGGATCTTAAAATCCATAAGGTTCTTTGTTTCCGGCTCCAGCATTTTATAACCACGTGGTTCATTTACTCTCAACCAATCAATCGCCTTATCATATTTATTGAATGTATCGAATGGATGAACAGCTGGATCTGCAACGATACCAATACTTGTATTTTTTGATCCAAGTGGAATGACCCATAGCCAATAGCCTTTGTCCATAAAATGTACGGTGCTTAAATAGCGAAGGCCGGGTTTCAAATATTTTTTCCAGTCTTTATTTTCAGACCAGTCATCAATATCGATCACTCCTTTCAAACGCCACCACACTGCATTCACATGATGCTCCATTGGTTTATGAAAATCAAGTTTGCGTTTCATAAAACTTCCACGTCCCGTTGCATCAGCAACCCACTTGCAGGTCTTTTTTATTTCTTCTCCGTCTTTAATAAATGTAACTGTATGTACTTCTTCTCCAATAGCAACATCTTTTACTGTTGCGCCAAGTATTACTTCTGTACTAAGTTCCTGTGTGTGTTTTGCAAGATAATTTTCAAGTGTGCCCCGATCAAGCTGATGGCTTGGTGTTGGAAGCCTTTCACGGGGGCCAAGTTCTACACGTGTTGCAATATCATCTTTGTTCTCTGTTGGAAAAAAGAAACGAAGCCCATGTTTAGGTAATTCAAATTCTTCGAGATAACCTTTTAGTCCAAGTACTTCACGCAGGTAATGGCTTCCTAATTCTACAGTTGATTCACCAACTTTATGCGCAGCTGTGGCCGCCCCGCTTTCCCGTCTTTCCAATACAAGGATCTTAATAGATGGATCCATTTTTTTTAATTGTATAGAAAGTGTTAGCCCAGCCAGGCCACCGCCCGGGATAATAACATCGTACTGATTTTGCATTGGCAGATTTCTTAAATGAGTAATTTATTGCTAGTGAATTCTGATTATATTAAGTGAATTTTTAAAGATAAGGTTTTAATTTTTATTTTCTGGTATGATGGATACGCGGATGACACGGATGTGACGGATTACCGCGGATCTTATTCTTGTTTTAAATCTATATAATATTTTAGGGTTACTACTTTCTCTGTGATATGCTGCGTTAGCATCATTAACCTGTAATGATCTGTTCAATCAGCGTCATCCGCGTATCTATCATTCGCTTCTATGCTTTTTCCATCAACATAAAACTATGTTGCGCACCTTTATAATTATTATAGATCAGTACCTTTTTAAAATCTTTTTCAACAGATCTTTTGATCATATATCCTGGTAAAGCATTTCGCTTTATTATTTCAGTTCCTATCCAAAATGCAAATGCAGATGCGGTAGGATGCTCACCACTCAAATGCTTGAACCTTGCAATTGTAACAGCATCACCGCAAATTTGTTCACAGGAATTGTAAAAATGTATCACACGATTATCCCCATTTTCACCACTTAGTAAAAGATCAGGCTTTTCATTTCCAAGATGTGTTTTGAGAAATTGTTCCAACTGTTCGTTAACCAGTTGCCCATCTTCCGTCTGAAAAATATGAACTGCGGTCAATTTTGCGATCGCATTTTCCTTATCGTCATTTACAATGAACATGGCTGATCCTTCACCGGCAATACTTCCTGCTGAATCAATATTATATAATTCGCTGTTTGAACAAGACTTTATTTTATATCCGCCTGCAAGTCTTTCTATATTATAATTATAAGCGGATATTTCATCTACGGCTCCCATCAAATAAGTAGAGCCTGGTTTCTCGCTGAGCAACATATTCACATCGATAACAGCATTCTCAAAAGAAAAACCGCGGTGCACATGAGTAATATTATAACCTTTATTCTTACCCAGTAAACCAAGTTGGCCGGCGATAGCATTGGGTGTGCTTTGTACAAAATTGGTTGGCGTAAGCGTTCCTTCATTGTATTCAATGATCTGGTTCAGGAATTTTATACAATCTTCCATGCCACCCATTGATGTGCCAATGATAATTCCATCTACTGTTTTTGTTGTTTGTTTGATCACAGGTAATGCTGCGCCAATGCCCAGCCTTACTGCCCGTCCCATTCTACGAAGTATTCCAGGTGGAATTGATTCGTATGCCGGCTCTATCGCATAAAGAATATTATCAGCAGGCTGGTTTAATTCATCCATACTCATTCCAAATATCTTATCCTGCAAAAAAGTTTGCTGTGGGGATATGCATGTTGTTTCGTGGATAAAGAACATAATATCAGGCCTGGCTAAAGATTAGTGAACTACAATTCCCTGCGAAGCCAAAGGAATTTGACATCACATTTTTTACTGCTGTTTTTGTATATGATTGCACAGGAACCAAACCTGTAGAAGCAATGGGATTTGTATAATTCAATGCAGGATAAATTTCCTGGTGTTCGATATTCAGAATACTAAATACAGCTTCGATGGCTCCTGCTGCGCCAAGTGTGTGGCCAATATTTGATTTTGTAGAAGCGAATGCAGGGGGTTTGTCAAATAAACGAAGCATCGCTTTGCTTTCTACTTCATCATTGTTCTCTGTTGCGGTTCCGTGTGCATTAATAAAATTAATATCAGCTGCTGCAAGTCCTGCAGATTCCAATGCATTACTCATTGCAAGAAATGGCCCATCGCCATTATCAGATAATGATGATGGATGAAATGCATCATTTGAATTTGCATATCCTGATAATACCGCATATATTTTTTTGCCTTTGCAGTCTTCTTCTTTTTCTAAAACAAGAAATGCTGCGCCTTCGCCCAGGTTCAATCCACGCCTGTCTGCATCAAATGGCCTGCATGTTTCAGGAGACAAAATGAACAGGGAATTAAAACCATTGAGCGTAAATTTTGCGATGCAATCAACACCGCCAACGATCGCTCTTTTTGCCAGGCCATTTTTAATAAGCCTTGCGCCATACATGATCGCATTGGCAGATGAGGAACAGGCTGTATTGATCGTATTGATAATGCCATGCATGTTGTAGCGTTTTTGCAAATGCATGTTCACAGATGCACAATCGTAGGAGTTAAGATATTCTGATCCGCCTTCCTTTGTATTTGCATCTTCATATAACTGATCGGTCAAACAAATACCACCAATGGTTGTAGCGCCGATCAATGCTGTATCAAATGATTGAAGTTGTTCTGTTGAAATGTTGCTTTTTGTTATTGCTTCTTCAAATGCATGCTGCGCAAGCAAACTATTTCTTGTAAGGCCGGGCTCATAAGCATTTAATTTATCCTTTAATGCTTCTGTGCTGATCTTTATTTCAGCAAAGGGTAAAACATTTGCAAATTTAGAAGGGAAGTTTTCATCAATTTTAGCAATGCCGCATACAGCGTTCATTAACGACGTGCGGTTTTCCTCCACGGTATTACCGATGGAACTTATCACCCCAATGCCTGTAACTACGATCCTGCCCAATGAGAGAATTTTTATTTTGTCCTGTGTTGTTCTATGTATGCAGCCATTGTATTGATATCAACCAATACCTTGCGTCCTTCTTTTGGATCTTTGATATCGATCCCGTATTCACGCTGTAGTAATACGATCAGTTCGATCGAATCGATTGAATCAAGCCCCAAACCTTCTCCGAATAAAGGGTCATTGTCTTTTATATCTTCAGGCTTAACAGACAGTAAGTTCAGGTGTTTCACTATTTGCTCCTTCAACTGCGATTTTAATTGTGTTTGTGTTGCTTCCATAATATAATACTAAATCAACTTTTTATTTTTACCGTTAAAAATCTTTGCGTCTCAGCGCCTCCGCGGTAATATTATTTTAAATCAGGTTTTTTCTTTTCAACCCTAAAAGTGACAAAAGCTGTATCACTACAGTAATGACAAATAAAGGCAAAATATTTATTATAACGTCTTTTAATTTACCTCCTTCCAAAAACAAGCCATAAAATGATTCGAGGCACCAATGCATGGGCGAGAGGTTCATTGCTGTTTTAAAAGAAGCAGGCATGGCAAAACTGGGAACCATGATACCACCTATTGCTGCCATCAAAATAACTGATACTGCGCCAACACCGTTTGATTGTTCCTGTGTTTGTGCAAATACACCGATCATTATTGCAAAACTTACCGCACACCAGCCACAAATTAAAGAAACTATGAACAGGCCTGTAACATCTGCCGGCAGGTTTAATTTGGGTAATCCCATCTTTGGAAATAATAGAACACCAATGGCAAATATTACCGCCGCCTGTAAAACGGTGACTGCCAGGTAGGTAATCTGTTTAGATAACAATGCAACAAGGTAATTTGTTGGCAATGTTTTTAAACGTATAAAACTTCCGTTTAATTTTTCTCTTACGATGCTGCTGCCCAATGAGATCACAACAAAGAACATGGCAAAGATGGTCCATGCAGGAATATTATGTTGTGTTGCATTGGGAATGGTCCTGCTTCCATTTCTTGAAACGGGAATTTGATTGATAGCAACATTTGTATTAATAATATCTTTTTCAAGGCTATCGGGAAGCGCTGTTTCGTTCAATGAAAAATACAATGTTTGCAATATCTGTTTGCTTTCTACCAATTGCAATGAACTGCGCAATGCACCATTGATAGATGCCCTGAATGATTCCTGTAAAACAGGATGATAATATAATGTAATGGGTTCGATAGAATCATTGCTTATTTTAACCTTTCCGCTATCTACAGGCGCTCCAAAATTATTCAACGCTTTGCTGGCAATGGTATTTGCCTTTGATCTCATCTTTGATGAAAAGTCGGGAGGAATAACAATGGCGAGCAATGCATCTTTATTATTCATCCTGTCGATAAGCTGCTGGTCTGTTTGTTGCTCATTGGCGAGCATCAGTTCAAACATGCCTACTTTATCAATCGCTTTTATCAGTTCTTTACTTGATTCTCCTTTATCGTGGTTGCTCAGAATAAGTGGGACCTTGTTATTATTTACAAGTTCGAATGTACTGTTCTGTATGGCTGTAATAACAATGGCAAGAATAATGGGCATGATGAACATGAAAATGACACCGAGTTTATCACGGGATAAAATGCGAATGTCTTTTTTTATGGTTGCCCAGAGTTTATACATTATATGCGAATGCTTTTTATCTTTTCTTTTTTGCTTCGCCAAAAAAGAAACAAAAAAGGCGACCCGAAATCGATATACAGCCCGATTTCGGGAAGGAGCTTTGTTCAGCAGTTATGCAAAGTAATTTCGACATCTGTAATTCTACTCTTAAGATTGAAGTTTAAAATTATTCTTTGTCGATCTCTTTATATTGTTTGCCTGTCAATTTTAAAAATAATCCTTCCAGTCCATCTTCTTTATGTTGCGAAAGAAGATTATCAAGTGTATCATGTACAATGATCTTTCCTTCCTGTATCATGGCAACCTTATCACACAATTCTTCTGCTTCACTTAATTGATGAGAAGTATATATCAATGTTGTTCCATTTCTGTTTAATTCTTTAAGATAGTTGATGATTGCATGGCGTGTTTGTATGTCAACACCAACAGTAGGTTCATCAAGAAATAAAATACGTGGGTTGTTGATAACGCCGATAGCAAGATTTACCCTGCGCTTCATGCCACCTGAAAATTTTTGAACTGGTTTGTGTTGAACATCTTCCAGGTCCATCACGTTCATTAATTCTTTGATCCTTTTTTTTATTGCTACTCCATTCATACCACTCCATGCGCCAAAGAATTCAAGATTTTGAACGGGACTAAGTTCATGGTACAAAGAAAAATCCTGCGGGACAAATCCGAATAGTTTATTAACCGCCTTCTTATGATCTGCTATTTCGTTGCCGAGTAGTTTAATACTTCCTTTTGTGTAGCGAAGTAAACCCGTCATGCAATGCATCAGTGTAGTTTTTCCGGCACCGTTAGGTCCGAACAAACCAAAGCGTGCCCCTTCCTGTATATCCAGGTTAAGTTCATTGAAACAATGTTTTGATTGTCCGGGATAAGAAAAACCGAGATGGTTTATACTGATGGCTGCATTATCCATATTACCATTTTATTTTTGATAATATCTGGAATGCCCTTTTTTCAATATCTGAAATTTCTATGAGATAGTTTCCCATAGTGTCGAAATCCTGTTGTGTACCTAATCTTCCTTTATAAATACCGGCAGCCTGCACTGCAGCTGTGCGCCACAGATCACCCGCTTGTGTAAATAATTTTGATGCTTCCAATAATTCCTGCTTTGGAATGAATTGATACGCCTCCTGTAAAAATGCTGCATAGATATACCTGAATCCTCCACCTCCTGTTCCAATTTCTTCCTGCATACGAACAAGCTGGGCAAGGTATAGTCCTGCTGTTTTTTGTCCAAGTTTATCACGCCACTTTTTAATTTTATTTCCGGTATTGGCAATGCTTCTTACACCAACTATTTTGCTGGGTATTTTTAGCATAAAGAATACATTCTTTTTTATTCCTTTCTTTATTGCTGCAGCGATCTGTTCATCTGTTATCGCTCCTGATTTACCGGGATAATATATTTGTCCCCTTGGCGCCAGTGCTCCCTTTGCAAACCTCACTCTCTCCAGTTCATAACTGGTGAGTGTGGTAGCAGTTTCCATGATAGGGTCACTGATCAGGTAATTATCTTCTTCTTTGCCAAATACAATTAAGTTATGAGCATTAAAATGAAAACGGTATTCTTTTGGGAAATAAGTAAGATAGTAAACACCTACCTGGCAACCGACAGGCTGGCCTTCGTTGATTTTTTCTAATAGCGCTTTTTCTGCGCTTTCTTTCGAACTGAATTTTTTTCTTACTACAGGAATGCCGAGTGCTTTGCAGGTTGTTTTAAATATCAGACCCGGCATAGAACGAAATGCAATGGCCGGGCCATTATTAATTTTTACGAAGGGAAGATGTACAAAGAATAAACCGGCACCTATTCCAAAAGCAAGGGGTTCGGTGATCTTATTTATTCCGTTGTATTGTAATAAACTTGTGGTAACGCCATTTTCACAATGTGCTGCCTGTTTATGTTCAAAATTAATCTTCATGCACATTCATATTAATAAAGTCCTCTACACTTACATTAAAAGCTTCTGCGTAACGTTTTATTTTTTTTTCGGAAAGTTTTTTAAATACAGAAGGCTTCATGTGTCTTTTGATCTGCCATTTCCAGAAACCGGTATAGGCAGCAATCGTAGTCATATCCATTAATCTTTTCTCCATAAAAAAAAGTACCTGGCTTGCTTCATTGTTCAGTACTTTTTGTTTTGCGGCCTTTACACGTTCTTCAATATCTTCCCATGCAAGATCAAGTGCATTTATTTTTACTTCCCAGCCCGTGCTTAATTCCTTTGTGTATTTTCCATCCTTGTCAGTTGCATAACAAACTTCTTTGGTTACTCTGCCAAGGGCGCCGGGATCCTGGGGAACGTCTTCTTTTTTCATAAAAGTTTTATTTGAAAAGAGAATCTTTTTGAGGTCTGGAGATGCTTTATAATTGCTACACTCTGATTTAATGTTCAATATTCAACGCTCAATATTCAATGTTCAACGATTATCAACAAACGGTAAGCATAGAATACATATAAGAAAACCTGGAGCTTTCGGGAACAAGCAATAAGATCTTATTTCCCTTTTTCAGTTTACCACTGTGAAATAATTCATCCACCATCAGGTATACTGAACTTGCTCCAACATTACCAACAGTTGGCAAATTAAAGAACCATTTTTCATAAGGTATTCCAATACCTTTTACAATAAGCTCATCAAATATCTTGCTCCTGAAAAAATCGCTCGACATGTGTGGTAAGAAATAATCCACTTCATTGATATCAAGATTCCTGTCGACAAAAATTTCTTTTAATTTTTTTCCGCCCTGTATCACGATGTTCTTCCCAAGCAATTTTACATCCTGTTTAATGCTTAGAACAGAATTGCTCATCAGTTCTTCCTGTGTAAAGTCGAGGTAACTTTTTAATGACCCGTCTTTTTGTTTTTCGCAACCCATGTACATACATGCGTCGAGTTCGTTTGCATAGGAAATGCCATCGATCCAGTCAACAGAAAGGCTTAACCCTTTTTCATTTGGTTTATCAGACATCAGGAAAGCAGAAGCGCCATCCGACAACATCCACCTTAAAAATTCTTTTTCAAAACCTATATATGGGTCTTCTTTAAGTTCACTTAATTTATGTGCCTCATCCTCAAAAACATTTGAAACAAGTGATGCAGAAAATCTTTCTGATCCGGTGGCAACGGCTTCTTTTTTATCTCCCGATTTGATGGCCAGGTATGCATATTTAAAAGCATGCATGCCGGCGCAGCATACACCTGAAGGTGAAACTACTTCGGCCCTGTCAATTTCAGGTAACCATCCGTGTGTCATAACGCCGTGTGATGGCATCATCTGGTCGGGTGAAGATGTTCCGCAGCTGAGTAATTCAACGTCTTTTAATTTACCGGCATTCCCATTAAATAAAGCCCTTACCGCCAGAGCGGTCATCTGAGCGTTGGTATGTGTAGGTTTACCATCTTTTGTGAGGGCATAATACCTCTGTTTGATCCCGTTATTCCTCAAAACAATCCCCCTTGATTTGGATGGATTACCATTGATAAGTCCAAGGTAGTTCTCCATCTCATCATTTGAAACTGCCTCATTCGGTAAAAAAGACGATGTATTATTAATATAAACCTTGTTCAACGACATAACTGTTTTTAATTCACTCCTAATAAATATTGTTTTCTCGCCCTTATTTTTTTCAACAAGAACGGCTTAAAAAAGATCGCATCCACTGTAAGTATGATGGGAGCTGCAACGAATAATGCAATAATAAGGTAATACTTGAACAAACTAAGCCAAAATCCCCTGTTCTTCTTCTTCACAATTATGTTCGCCCATATTGAAAAAATGCGTGACGCTTTTGATTCAATGAACATCAACCTGTATTTTATTACAACCGCTTTTTTATCAACCAATGCAGGTTGTAAACCAGCCCAATCGCCTTTACCAAGATATTGTTTTACCACTTCACCGAAATCTTTCGCTCCTGCAATATCAGCATCTGAAACACCCGGCTTCGGAAAAATGTTCAAAGCCCTCCCTTTTTTTCCCTTCAACATCCAGTAAAAAATGGTTACAAAACTAACGAAATTTGCGTGCTTATCCACCAGTGCAATATTGCCAACCAGTTTTGCACCTGTATTTGCAAGGATCTTCTTCGATTTTTCAAATGCCGTGATCCACATATTTCTTGCTCCTGTTATCATTACCACAGGCGTATCTTTCAGTACATTTGTTACAGCCGGACTATTCAATATAGAATTAAATGGAATACTTGGCGACAGGAACCAGGCCTGGTACCCAAGTATGATAAGATCATATTTATTTTCTTTTAATTGAAATGGGGCAAGCTGTGTTGGAACGCTTAACACACAATCAGGCATCACAGCAAAAAAAGTATTTCCTTTCCATGGAAAGGGATAAGGAGTTGCAGGTTGAACCCTTATTTTTTCAACTGTTAACCCTGGCATATCCAGGAGCGGGGTTGTAAGATTATCTATGATTTCTCCTAATTGTCCCGACTGGGAAAAGTAAATGGCCAAAACCTTTTTCGTCATCCTGTGTAGCAGTTAAAAATTTAAAGGTTGCAATGTATTGGAATGTTTGCGATAATCAAGCACAGCCGTCTGAACTTCCGGTGATAATTTCTTAAAATTCATGTGAACAAAAGCTGCATCATTTTTAATATCATCACGATAACCAAGAATTTTAGGGGCATGCTCCTGTATGATAAGCCGCAAAAAACGCCATTCGGCATTTTGCTGATCTGCTTTGATCGCTGCTTCCAATCTTTTATTCCCGTCTTTAAACACATTTAATTTTTTTGACGGGCCTTTCACGATCCCGGCTTTCTTCATTAATAATGCGCCTATATAAGCATCTTTATTAATACCTGTTGCTGCCTCAATTAATTTGATCTGTTTTTCAACAGCATCAATACTGGCATTCTCCAATATTTTATAATAAGCCGCTTTATCAAAACCCTGCTGGCATTTTGCTTTTGTAAAACTGCTTAATAAAAAAACAAACGTGTAAATAATTGCCTGGTTCAAAATGATCTTCATAAAAGTTCAAAGTTAAGAATAATGAAGGGTTGGTTGTTTTGAATAACTAATTATAACAAAATCAATACCTATGATGAACTTTATTAAAAAAAAGACGTTTATAAATTAATCAGTGCCTTAATAAAATTAAAATGTACCTAAATATTATTTCCGTCGTGAGCAGATTTCATTAATCTTTGTAAAAATGGAACATATAGATTCTATCATAATCGGATCGGGGGCAGGTGGGTTATCAGCAGCGCTTTCACTGGCAAGGGCGGGACAAAAAGTTGTGGTCATTGAGCAACACTATGTACCTGGTGGCTGGTGCCATAGTTTTTATTTAAAAGGTCAGCGGTTCAGCCCGGGTGTACATTATATTGGTAAGATGGATAAGGGTTCATCAACAAGTTTAATATTTGAAGCCCTGGGTATTGCGAATGAAATGGTTTTTTTCAGAATGAACGCTGATGCTTATGAACATTGCTGGATCGGAGACAAACGAATAGATATGCCGGCGGGCATAGATAATTTATACGAAAGCCTTTCAAAAAAATTTCCCAACGAAAAAAAAGGATTAAAAAAATACCTGGCCCTGGTTCGAAAAGTGAGTGAGCAATTATACCTCATACCCAACATGAGTGGTTTTTGGGACAATGTTACTATTCCTTTTCGTACAGCACAATTAGGAAAATATGGTTTGTTCAGTTTAAAAAGAGTGATAGACTGGCATATAAAAGATCCATTATTAAAACAGGTATTGAATGTACAATGTGGCGACCATGGTTTACCTCCGGGTATGGCCGCTTTTCCGGTGCATTGTGTTGCAATGGATCATTATTTTGATGGCGGCTTTTATCCAATGGGAGGCGGTGCGGGCATAGTAAAAGCAATGACAACAGCCATAAAAAAATTAGGGGGTGAAATTAGAACCGGTGTTGGAGTGGAAAAAATTTTACTGGAAAATAATGGTAAGAAAAAAAGAGCCATTGGTGTTCAGTTGGAAAACGGAGAACAATTGTTGGCGTATCGGGTAGTATCGAATGCAGATCCCCACCAAACCTATGTAAAAATGGTTGGTACAGAAAATCTCAGCAAGAGTTTAAATACAAAACTAGCTAAAACAAAATACTCTGTTACTTCTTTGATGTTGTTCATAACTGTTGATATGGATGTGCGTAAAGCAGGAATGGATTCGGGAAATATCTGGATGATGCGTGATAAGAGCATAGATGAACTTTATAAAGAAATGGCGTCTGTTGACATTCTTACTGATGATGAATTTCCTGCCGTATTCATTAGTTGCAGCAGTTTAAAAGATCCTGCAAGTTATAATGGCCATTATCATAATATTGAAGTTGTTACTTATATCAAATATGAAGCTTATAGCGAATTTGAAAATGAGGGAACTGTACGGTCAGGAAAATATTTAGAATATAAAGAACGCATTGGTGAAAAATTATTGAACAACCTTGAAAAGGTTTTACCAACCGTTCGTGATCATATTGTTCAGATGGATGTATCTACGCCGATCACAAATGAATTCTATGTAAGGTCAACAAAAGGCAATGTGTATGGAACGGAAAAAAATCTTTTCCAGGTTGGCCCCTGGACATACAGCAACAAATCAGAAATTGAAAATCTTTATTTATGTGGAGCAAGCGTTCTTGCACATGGTGTAGGTGGTTGTCTTAATTCAGGTATACAAACAGCAGCAAAAATTTTGAAGCTTCATGTTGATGATATGGTAAAGCCTGAAGCAGGACAAAACGTACGCATTTATGATGCGGAAGACAGGTCTCAATGGCCGGAATGGCTTATTATTAAAATGGAGCAGAAGAAAAAATTATTTGAAGCAAAGAGTACGATGGAGAATGTATAATTAATTGCCACTGATTTTTTATGTGTTACTCGTTTCTTGTTGCTCGTTATGTACTCTGAAATAAACGAGAAACCAGCAATCATTCACGGAATTATTCTAAAATCTCATTATAAAAAGATCCCGCCTTAATTAAGACGGGATCTTTTTATGTTCAGGGTTTTAATTGTTTATTGTTTCAACAATTTTTTGATCGTTTTATTTTTTCCTTCTGTTATTTCAAGCATATAAACTCCCGCTTTAAGATCATTTCCAATTTTCGTTAACTCATTCGCTGTGATCCTGAAAGTTTTTAATAATCTTCCCTGCAGATCAAATAACCTTGCTGTTATTGTTTGCTGTTCTATTGCTTTCACGATTAAATTAAAATCGCTTGTTGTTGGGTTTGGAAAAACATTCACATCAAAAACAGTAGCGATTGGCTGACTCTTCACTTCGGTTTTGATGTTTTGTGTATTACCTGCTTTACCTGCAAATCCTTCCGGTGCACATGCTGGTAACTTAACCGCGGTTTGTCTTACTACACTTGTACCACAATTATTGAATGATTGTGCAGTTACAACTCCCTGGATCGCTCCGTCTGGATAAGCAACATGAATACTTGTTGTGCCTTGTCCGCTAACAATTGAAACACCCGGTATAGATGGTACGGTCCATTGTACAGAAGTTGCATTTGCAGGCATTGCTGAAAGTGTATAACTGTATACCCTGTTTGGACAGAATTGTTCCTGGATCACATCAATAACACTTGGTGTTGCAGGGTTAAGTTTTGTAACTGCTAATGTTCTTGCTCCGCCAGTACCACAACCATTCGAAGCAGTTACACTTATTGAACCACTTGTAAAACCTGCAGGATAAGTAAATGAGATCGAAGTTGTTCCCTGGCCGGTAAGACCAATTGAACCTGCCGGCACTGTCCAGTTATATGATGTTGCATTTGCAACAGCAGCTATTGAATAGGTTGTTGCTGTACCCCCGGGTGCAATGTTTGCGCAAACATTTGTAACTCCATTGATGAGCCCAGGTACAGAAGGATTGTTTCTTGTAATATTTAAACTTCTTGCATTGCTGGTTCCGCAATCGTTCACTGCCTGTACAGATATCAGGCTGCTACTAAAGCCGCTGCTGAAACTAACCTGTACAATTGTATCATTTACACCGGGACCATTGGGATGCGTAATAGAAGTATTACCAGCCTGTGCTGCCCAGATATAAGATGATGCGGCAAGAACTTTAGTAATGGTATAGGTAATTGTAGTAGGAGTATTTAAGATCGGGCACACATTTGTACCTGAAGCTACAATTGGGTTTGGTGTATTCGGTAATTGTGCAAGCAGGTAAAATGATTTATAAGCACTGCTGCCGCAATCTGATACTGCTCTCACTTTAAAAAGTTTATTGGCAGTGTTGGCAAAAGCCGCACTAAGTGTTACAGTGATGCTGTTTGTTCCTTGCCCTGAGATCAATACAACATTTGCAGGAAGAACCCATTGGTAAGACAAAGCAACCGGATCCTGATCAACCGAATAAGTAAGTTGGGTATTGTTGCCAATGTAAGGACAGATATTTATTAAGCCATTTACAACTGCAGGCATAACAGGCACCGCAAGATTTTGAGTGATAGTAATACTTGCCTGCGATAAACATCCCTGTGCACTTGTTGCTGTTACCATGTAGGTGCCAGGTGATGTTATTGATTTAGATGCGCCATTTCCCAATCCATTGTCCCATACATAACTGGCACCACCTGTAGCTGTTAGGCTGATCGATGTTGTTGTGCAATTCAATACAGATGTTCCAGTATTATTTGTTATGCCTGCAAAAGATGCAGAGTTAATGGTCATGGTAATATTATTACTTGTTGCAGTCGATGTAAATAAACATGGTGCGCTGCTGGTAAGAACACAGTTTACAACATCACCGTTTGTCCATGATGCATCTGTATATACATTACTGTTTGTGCCAACGGCTATGTTGTTCTTATACCATTGATAAGTAGGATTTACTTCAACCGGATTAGGAGTTGCCGTAAAAGTTACAGAAGTGCCTGGGCAAATACTGCCTGCAGGATCAGCCACTATACTTACATTAGGGGTATAAGGAGCTGTGTATGATATCAACAATTGTCTTACACTGTTACTTGTGCATCCGTTATTTTCAGATTGCACGTTAAGGTTTCCTGCTCCTGTTGCATAGTTGAACTGCAGCTGTATGCTGGTAGTTCCCTGTCCTGAAATGATTGTAGCATTTACAGGGGCAAACCACCTGTAATAATTTGCATTGGCAACCGGGTCTATTGAATAAGTATAAGTACTGCCACCACAAACAGATGACGGGCCGTTGATCGAAACCGGCATACCGGGTATGATGGTATTTTGTGTAATAGTAATGCTTGCCTGTGATGAGCATCCCTGTGCATTTGTTACTGTTGTGGTATAAGTACCAGGTGCATTAATGCTAGCTGTTGCATTGCTGCCAAGACCGTTATCCCATTGATAAGTAGACCCACCCGTTGCAGTTACACTGATCGATGTGGTGTTGCATGTAAGAATAGTTGTTCCTGTATTGTTTGTAATTCCCGCAATTGGAAGAGGGTTAACATTCATTGTAATGCTATTGCTTGTTGCTGTTTGGGTTGTTGCACAACTGGCATTGCTTGTTAATATGCATGAGATCACATCATTTTGTAAAAGGCCGGCATCTGAATAAGTGTTGCTGTTTGTTCCGGCATTATTCCCGTTCTTTTTCCATTGGTATGATGGTGATGCGCCTCCATTAACCGGTGTTGCAGTAAATGTGACATTCGTTCCAGAACATATGATATTACCGGGATTAGCACCAATGGTTACAGATGGAGTTACACCCGCATTCAACTGTATATTAGATCCGTTATCAGATCCTGTTGAAACAGGACTGCTGCTAACGATCCTGATCCGGTATCCCGTGCCGCTTGCAGTTCCTGCAGGAATAGTTGCATTGATGGTGCCACTTGTTGTAGCTGTTACAGAGCCTATGTTAACCGGTGATGCAAAACTGCCGCTTGCATTACTAAGCTGTGCAGTAAAAGCATTGCCGGCATTGAAAGTTCCTGATGTTGTATAATTTACCGTTACCGCAGCAGCTTGTGCTGTACAAAAACTGGTACCAGCAACACTGTTGGCAGTAGTTACTGTTGTGATGGTATTTGTATAACTAAATATGTTATACCATAAATTAAAAGATTGTGGTTGCGGGCTCCAGAAAGCGGGCTGGGTTGCAGTACCAAAGAACACAACACCTGATCCCCATTTTTTATACGCCAACACAACTGTTCCGGCCGGTGCCGGTGTATTACCTAATAGAAGATTGGTAAGTCCTGTTCCTACGATACCTGCATGTGCAAAATATCCCCCGGTAAAACTTGTTGCCATTGGCAAAAATGGACCCTGGAAAACTCCCTCACTTGTATTTACCGCAACTGCAGTATTACTATATGGACCCGAGGCATAATTTATTATTGTATTATTAAAACCACAGTTGATATTCCCTCCTTCATTTGGCGCTGCATTGATAAATAGCCTGCCACCGGTATTTACCCAATTCTCGATCAACGTTCTGTTGGTGGAAAGAAAACTGTTTAGCGTAATGGCATTACCGATCTCACTTCCTTCGAGCATTACAAAGCAATTTGAAGCTGAAAAAATGGTAGAGGCGCTTGTGTTATAGGTTGCCTGTGTCCAGCCACCCGCACCAAAAACTGCGTTCATGGCACTTTGGTCGCCGGTTTGTCCCCATGGAGCGCTGTTAAATACGAGATACTTTCCACATTGCCCCTGGGCAAAATGCGAAAAGATCAAAAACAGCATTGCAATTAATAAGTAACTAATCTTTTTCATTGTTGTTGGTTTAATAATGAATGATATTTCAGGTATCAGGCATCATTCAGGGACGTATTTTGCCGGGAGCTCAATTTTTGAGTTCCTTGCCTGGAATGAAGCCATGTTCAATGGTTACTGCAGGATTTGAAATAGGATTTGGACCGTTTGAAGATTCTAATGCAAACCTGATAATTTAATCGCGGCTGGAAAAGGGGATTTTCCCCCTTTTTGTCGTGGGCTTTTACGGGTATTGGGAGACTAATTTAATATATAATTGGTATAAAATCAAGTACTCATAAAAAAAATGGGGTACCATAGGTCTCTAATTAGCGTTGTGAGAGACCTGCGCCACATATAGCTAAATCCTAGCGTCTCTGCGGTTAAAAAATATTAGAAGGACCTAAACAGAATTTCTTCCTGCATTGATAATACCAAACGAAGCACGTATCACCATTTTCTCATAGTTAGCTTTATGTGATGCATCGATTGTTCCTTCTTCCATCTTTCTCAATTGCGTGATCGCAAATTGTTGGATCGTTGTCAATGGCAATACAATGCGTTCCCTCATTGTTATTGATAACCTGTCAACCGGATAATCACCCATTAAGACAGATTTATCAGAAAGCATCAATACATATTTTTTTGTCAGTTCAAATTCATCATGGATCTTATTCCATATTTCACCAAATTTTTTATCCGTAGATAAAAATTCCGTCAAGGGGAAATAACATTTCATCATCGACATCTCACAATTATCAATAAGTGTTTTAAAAAATAAAGAGTTGTGGTAGAGTTGTTTTAATGTTTCAAATTTTCCTCTTGATTCCATTTCCTTAAGCGCATTGCCAACGCCAAAATATCCTGTGACGTTTTGTTTTAACTGGCTCCATGAAGCAACGAATGGAATTGCCCGCAGGTCATTTAAATTCAGTTTACCTGTTCTGTTAGAAGGGCGGCTTCCGATATTTGCTTCTGCATAAAATTTTAAGGGGCTTGCTTCCGATAAATAATCAAAGAACTGTGGATGTTCTTTTAATGTTGTATAAGATACCAGGCTTATCTCAGCGAGTTCCTGTATCAATGCTTCTTCTTCAGGTTGTAGTGTAATATGCTTATCGGAAAAAAGTTCGTTGGATATACCCGCATGTATCAGTTCCTCCATATTATATTGTGCAGATGCAATGGTTCCAAAGTTTGAGCTTACGGTTTGTCCCTGGATAGTAAGCTGAATCTCTTTTTGTGAAATATTTTTTCCCATCGATGCATAAAAGCGATTTGTTTTTCCACCTCCTCTTGCAGGCGGGCCACCACGCCCATCGAAGAAAACAACATCAATATTGCTTTCTTTTGATATAGCAGTAAGCTCTTCCTTCGCTTTATAAATACTCCAGTTGCCCATCAAATATCCACCGTCTTTCGAACCATCAGAAAAACCAAGCATGATCGTCTGCTGGTTCTTTCTTAATGCAAGATGTTGCTGGTAATTTTTATCGGTGTATAAAATTTTCATAACCTCAGCTGCATGCTGTAGATCTTCAATGGTTTCAAATAAAGGAACAATATCTACATGCATTGATTGTTTTTCCCAGCCTGCCAATAAAAACAATCCGTATACTTCCATTACCTGTAAGGCGGTTTCGCAATGGCTTATAATATAACGGTGACAGCCAGCCTCTCCATTTTGTGATTGGATCTGTTTAATTGACCGTATTGTTTTAATTGTGTCGACAGCCATTTCATCATTTGGAATTGCATCCCCGTTAATCATTTTACTGTTTACAAGTAATTGAATTTTTTCTTTCGTCTTAAGACTTTTATAGTTCTCACCGTGAATCTTTTCAAAGATATTAGTATGAACAGAACTGTTTTGCCTGATATCAAGTGTTGCGAAATGCAATCCAAATGTTTCTACCTTATTAATAAGATTATTCATCAATGGAAGGAACAATCCATCGTGTTGTTCAATGATTATTTTTTTTGCTTTATCTAAATAAGCGAGAAGTTTTCCCTGTGTGAGATCTGTGTATTCTCCCGGGATAAATACATCTTTATATAAATTCTTTTCCAGTTCATTCAGGATCGTATCTACTCCTTTAAAAGTAAGCCGGCGTTTTAGCTTTCTTATTTCAAAATAATAACATCGGATGATACCGCTCCTCAATGCAGCTGCTACTTTCAAAGTTGTTTCAACTTTTACAAAGGGGTTTCCATCGCGGTCGCCGCCGGGCCAAAAACCCATTCTTATAACAGGGTTGTCTTTATTAACAGCATCAGGGAATTTATCTTTTATAAAAGAAATGATATTTCCTGCAGCAGGATAAAAAACATTTTCAAGATACCAGATCAGGCTTGCAGCTTCATCATAGGGAGTTGGCTTTTGTTTTTTTAGGAACGCCGTTTTTCCTAATTGTTGTAAATACATGTTTATTTGCACTGCATTGTTCTCAGCAAGAGATCTTGAAAGGTCATTGATTATTCCAAGAACAGGGTCGGGGTAAAATTGAGTGGGATGTGCAGTTAATGTCAGCCTTACCGAAAAGTCTCTTAGTTTTTCAGTGAGTTCTTTTTCTTTATTCTCCTGTAATATCTCTATTTGTAAATGTTTTAAAGTGCCAGCACCCGCAAGATCATGTACCTGCGAAAATGCAGCATCTTCCAAGGCATCAAACAATACTACCTGTCTTTCGATGAATTGAATAAGCCGAAAGAGCAGGTCCAGTTTCTTTTCTTCCTCTTCATATTTTACATAGTTTGAAAAAAAGTTTTCCATGATCTCCACAGGGCTCATCCTATTTGGATAACCCTCTTCGCAATTATTAAGCAAAAGTGAAAGCAGAACTCCTGTCTTTTCAATCGTATGAAAAGGCAATGCGGTAAAAAGGCTGTTGTATAATTGAAATTTTAGCGCAACGAGGTTCTTGTATTGTTCGAGGTTATTGGTTGGCTGATGGATCATTGTGCACGATTGAAATGAATGAACTGTTCGTGCTTACGAAGTTAGTATAGATGTGATGGAACATTGATTTTTATCTTAGCGATGATGGGAACGCGGATGACACAACGAATTTGCGCTGATCTAATTTTGTTCTAAAAATTCGAAATTCCTTTTCTATAAAATATGCTATACCAACAGTATTATCCGTGATAATCCGTGATAATCCGTTGTATCCGCGTTCCTATCTTTCGCACATATCATTACCCTGCAAAACAATATCCACATCCATGTTCCTGTGCCCTGCCAACAGCCCATACTCCGGAAGGAACAAGTTGTATACCTGGCAAAACTGCTGCCGTTAATTCTTTTTGAACATCATCCTTTGACAGGTTATTCATCCCGGCAATTACTGCACTATAAACTGTTATCGCCATATTACAAACACAGAACATAACACCCGATTCCTGTAATTCATTTATGCCGATAGCAACAGGGCCAACACCCGGAACTGAGAAATCTCCGGCTGCAGGCTTCCAGAAAGGATTACGTAATGAGGGGCTTTTTGTTTTAGGATCATCTGCTTTGAATACCTCACCTAATTTATATTTTGCCCATATAGCGTCAGGTAATGCATACCCGATTGCGGAATGCCTTAGTATAACAACAACACTGCTTTCTTTTTCAGGTGTGCCGGTTGCTGCATTGGTAAGTAAAAAAACTTTGGGCCATGCGAATGGAAATATTTCATGAGGCTGGGTTACATCAAACACCATTCGGTGCTTTCCTTTTATCTGGTTAAACCATTCATCAGGAGTTGGATTATCAAGTGAAAGCCCTGGCATAGGTTCAGCCTGTAGTTGTTGAAAAGGCGTGATCACACTTGCCACACCAAGTGCGGCAGAGCCTGCAGCGATTGTTTGTAAAAATTTTCTTCGTGGGGAAGTTTCGTTTAGATTGATCTTTTTCATAAAACATTTTTTTTGAAGTATTAAAATTAAGCGAGCCTTATTCTATTGTCAATAGCATATATATGTTGTTTTGGAACAATTATATATATAAGAGCATTGCAGGTGGGAAATAGCAGGAAGTCTTCAGGATGGTACTATGTGATCTTATTTCGAAAGGATGCCGGGGTAGTTTATGGCTATATATTACTACAAGGTATTTTAATAGTATGAAAAAGAAAAATTCAATTCTTCAATATGAAGAACAAGAAAAAATAACCGTCGACACAATAAAATATTTACCCGTACCTGATCTGTCATATATTTTATGCCATTTGACCCTGGGTTTGTAAATCATTGATAACTACAGTCTTTAAGTTTTTGTTTCCTGCAAGGCAAAATTGTAATAAGATAACTACAGGATTTACATACTTATCAATACAGCTGAAACGCAGTGCCAGTCGTATCTTGGTGTTCCGGGATGAATATCCATCCTAACCTTTGTAACCTATTTTAAAAACACCACAAGAAATGAAAAACCTATTTACCTCGAAAGGTATATGCCTATGCCTTGCTGTTTTCTCTTTAATTTTTATCAGTTTAAAGATCCAGGCCCAATCGGGAAGAATTGCTGAAAAAGTAAAATCTTTTAAGCAAGCCGGTTCATTTGCAAAAGAAACTGCTTTATTTTCTGTTACTGCAGATGGTAGGGCTTCCAGTGAGGTTTCTAAAACTGTAAAACAATTCACTTTACTGGATATTAATGATGCAGCAGCATTACTAAGATCAAAACCTGCTTTCCTTAGCGTAAACATTCCTGTTGAAAATGGAAGAAGGTCTTTACAGTTATTGCTTTACAAAGAAACGATCTCTGCAAATGGTTTTACATTGATGTGCAGTGATGGGAAACAGCATGCGACACCTGATATCGTTCATTATAAGGGAAGCATCGATGGTGATCCAACTTCTTTTGCCGCATTCAGTGTTTCTGAAAATGAGATCGCTTCTGTGATCAGTACCAGGAATGGCAACTATGTTATAGGAAAAGTACAGGATGGTTCCGGCAAACATGTTATATATAATGACAGGGATGTAATAATCAACCCTTCTTTTGATTGTAATGCCAAAATGAATAGCGCTATTCCTGTGGTACCTGCTAATTATTACAGGGCAACTGAAGCATCCGCTTTAACAACCAAGTGTGTGAACTGGTATTGGGAAACAGATTATGATCTTTATGTAGCCAAGCAAAGTAATATCAATACCCTGACCACTTATATGCAAAACGTATTTAACCAGGTGGCTACGCTTTATGCAAACGATGGCGTTAGCATTACTTTAAAAACATTATACATCTGGACATCTACCGATCCATATACAGGACCAAGTACAAGTAATTATCTTGATCAGTTTGGCGTAAACAGGACCACATTCAATGGTGACCTGGCTACACTTTGCGGAACCCAGGGCAGTGGTGGTATTGCATGGATAAATGGATTGTGCAATAATCAGTCAAAATATAAAATGGCTTATTGTGGTATCAGTACAGGCTTTCAGAATGTTCCATCTTATTCATGGACCGTTGAATGTATCACACATGAACAAGGGCATTTATTAGGTTCACGTCACACACATGATTGTGTATGGAATGGAAACAATACCAAGATCGATGGTTGTGGTGATAATGCCGGGTATACATCTGGCAGTTGTGCAAACCCCGGCAATCCTTCCGGCGGAGGAACGATCATGAGCTATTGTCATTTAATATCCGGTGTTGGTATCAATTTTAATAATGGCTTTGGCCCTCAGCCAAAAGCTTTAATAATAAATAATGTAAACAATGCATCCTGTTTAACCAATTGTACAAGTGGTTGTACTACTCCTGATCAACCTGCTGCAATTACAGGAAGCAGTTCTGTTTGTTCAGCGTCTTCACAAACTTATTCTGTTGCTGCAGTTGCAGGTGCAACTTCTTATAGCTGGTCATTACCTTCCGGTTGGACTGGTACATCAACAACAAACTCAATTACTGTTACTGCTGGCAGTGCGTCGGGGAATATTTCTGTAACAGCTTCGAATACCTGCGGGGCTGGTACAGCACGTACTTTAGCAGTTTCTACAACTGCAACTGCAGCACAACCAGGTAACATTACAGGTAATGCTGCTGTTTGTTCCGGTACTGCTCAAACATATTCTGTTGCCGCTGTTAGCGGAGCAACAAGTTATACATGGACATTGCCATCTGGCTGGTCTGGCTCTTCAACAACAAATTCTATTAGTACAACTTCAGGCGCTGCAGGTGGTACCATTTCAGTAAAAGCAAATAATAATTGCGGAAGCGGTACTGCAAGGACAATGACATTAAGTATCACAGCGGCTTCTCCTGCACAACCAGGTTCTATTACCGGATCGAGCACAGTTTGCCCGGGAAGTTCTCAAACATATTCTATCGCTGCTGTATCCGGTGCAAGTAGTTATAGCTGGACATTACCTTCCGGCTGGTCAGGATCATCAACAACAAATTCTATCAATGTTACCGCAGGTAGTACAGCAGGAAATATTTCTGTACAGGCTTTAAATGGTTGCGGAACAAGTACGGCAAGAACTTTGGCGGTTGGTATTGGCGGTTCTTCACCGGCAGCACCGGATGCGATCACTGTTACAGGTGGCAGCGCTAATATCTGTACAGGTGATAGCAGGATCTATTCTGTTACTTCAGTTGCGGGGCTTACTTATAATTGGGTTGCACCAGCGGGAGCTAATATCACGAGTGGCCAGGGAACAAACAGTGTAACACTAAGTTTCACGGCTGCATTCAGCAGCCCGGGTACTTTATCTGTAACGGTTTCGAATAGTTGTGGCACAAGTGCAGCTAAAACCATCAGCATAACAAAAAGTACCATTGCAAGACCGGGAAGTATAACTGTAAGTGGTGGTTCTGCAAAAGTTTGTCCTGGAGATTCAAGAACATATAGTGTTACTGCTGTTGCAGGGATAACTTATAGCTGGACCGCACCTGCGGGCGCAAACATTACAAGTGGGCAGGGCAGTGCAAGTATCACTGTTAATTATACAGCTAATTTCATTGCGAGTGGTACATTAAGTGTTACTGCAAATAATAACTGCGGAGCAAGTACAGCAAGAAATCTAACCATTTCAAGGAATACACCTGCATCACCGGCTGCTATTTCGGGACCAGCTACGGTTTGTACAAATACACTTGCTACTTATACCGCAACAGCTGTTGCAACAGCAACAAGTTATTTATGGACAGTTCCTGCTGGTGGAACAGTACAGGGGCCATCTAATACAAATACAATTAATATAGTTTGGGGTACGTCTGCCGGCAACCTTGCTGTAAGGGCGGTTAATACCTGTGGCAATTCCGGATCAAGATCTCTCAAAGTGGTTAAAGGAGCATGTGCGCCAGGCCCTGCACAAATTGCCGGGGATGTTAATACTGCTGATAATAAAACAACAGTATATCCAAATCCAACAAGTGATATAGCCAATATAAGATTCTTTTCAACAAGTAATGCCATATATACGTTTACGATCAGTGATGTTACCGGAAGAAGATTGCTTACCGAAAAGCAACAGGCTTTAGCAGGTATGAATACGCATAAGTTCGATCTTTCAAAATTTGCTAAGGGAACTTACTTTGTTTTAATTGAAAGTAAAGACACAAAGCAGGTTGTGAAAATAAATGTTCAGTAAGGTTTCAAGGTTCTAATACAGTTTACAGTAGGTTAAGGCCGGTGATTTTTTCACCGGCTTTTTTATTGATCATTCACTAAAAGTTTATTGTAACCAGTCTTTAATGCTTTTCCAAAAAGCACTTATATCCTGTACATGGGGTATATGGCCTATTGCATCCAATAATATTAAAGTTGATCCCTGGATTTTTTCCTGTGTTAGCCTGCCAAGCGTTGGATAATTTCCGTAAATCTTTTTAGCTTCTTCTGATAATTTATCTTTCCCTACAATGGTGTGGTCTTCTTTTCCTATTATAATAAGTGTTGGTATTTTGATCTTATCAAACTCGTAGCATATTGGTTGTTCATAGATCATTTGATAAGTGATGGCATTTATAAAAGCGATACTGTCAAAGTCGGGTCTTTCAAGATCTGTAGCTTGTGCTTTTACATATTGTTCATAGTCCGGTTTCCACAATGGATAATAAGATTGCTGGTATTTTTTATACGATTCATAAGTTGCTGACCTTTCTTTTTTAAAGAGACTGTCGATTGGCTGGTAAGGAACGAAGCTCTTATAATCTTCCAATCCAATTGGGTCTTCTAAAACAAGCTTCTCAGTCATTTCAGGATACATTAAAGCAAATCTTGTAGCAAGCATTCCTCCCATTGAATGCCCGAGCACTATTATTTTATTTATTTCCAGTGATTGTAATAATATTCTTGTACTGGCAGCAAGCATTTGAAAACTATAGTGAAGATCGATCCGATCGCTTTTTCCCCAGCCTGGCTGATCGGGTACAATAACCCTGTAACCAGAACCAATCAATAGAGGGATCAGTTCTTTCCAATAATAACCATTGAAATTCTTTCCATGCAATAACAATATGTTCTTTACAGGTGATGAACCCGGTTGCTTTATATCCATATAAGCCATCTTTACATGTTTTCCTTCTATGGTTAACACCAATGATTGAACAGGATATGGATAGATCAATTGTGACCGAACAGAGATGCTTATTAATAAAGTTGCTATAACAATAAGTGTTTTCTTCATAACCTTTTTTATATAAACAACTATGCCAATACTGTTAAATGATCATCTATAAACTTCACTTAAGAATAGAAAAAAGAAATTCATTTAAACTATTCAATGTTATTCTTATCTCTTATCAGGTTAGTATATCCACAACTATCTATCATTGTTGAAAACTTTCGTATAAGTTTTATAGGTTTAATATGTTATCCTTTCTATCTTTCTATATTATTATTTTATTGTTACTATTTAATCATTTTTCACTTATCTAAAATCATATGATCAACGTAGCATCATCAGCCTCCACACAGATTATCAGCTCCCACTCCTTTGCTGAAGTAATTGAGAATACCATTACCAAACAAAAATCACTGCATGCACTTGTTCCTTTAAAGAAAGGACAATTGATACATAACTTTTCTGCAGGACAGATCTTTGAAACACCCAATTACCTCACTGTTCAGATCGGAATAAAGAAACACATTACTTTACTTCCGCAGTTTTTGCAATATGCTAACCATAGTTGCAACCCTAATATCTTTTTTGATACAACAACCATGGAGGTTATTGCGTTAAGGGATATTGAACCAAGCGAAGAGTTGTGCTTTTTTTATCCGTCAACAGAATTAGATATGGCTCAACCATTCATTTGTTATTGCGGAAGTAAGGATTGTCTTCAGAATATCAGGGGGGCTGTACATATCCCTGCAGATGTATTGGGCAGGTATAAACTCACTGATTTTATTAGAGAACAATTGAAAAATCCATCTTAGTTTTGTAAAAATGATACTAACCCCATTATTGTTCAAACAAACCCGCTCTCAAAAACTGAAAGTCTGGGTGCTCTCGCCTGCAATTGCAAGCGCTGATGATAATATTGAATACTATTACGACTTCACTCAAAGCATTGCTGAATACACAAAAGTTTTCGCAGAATTAAAACTTAACTGGCAATGGCAGCCTGTTACGATGGCTACTTACCGGCAGGTGATCGAAAACATTGAAGCTGAAAAGCAAGGCAACAATGTTCCGGTTGTTTTAAATCTTTGCGATGGAGATGAAGTAAACGGTACACCAGGTGTATCGGTTGTAAAACTGTTAGAAGAAAAAGATATCATTCACACGGGCGCTGATGAGTATTTCTATAATATAACTACTTCTAAAATTCCGATGAAGATCGCATTCGATGAGGCCGAAGTCCCGAATGCTCCATGGAAGTGTATCCTTGATTATGATACCAATTGCAATAATATATTTAAAGAACTGGGAAAACCATTGATCATAAAGCCCGCTGTTTCGGGTGGAAGTATGGGTGTTGGAATTAAGAATATAGTTGAAACCCGCAAGGAACTCTATGCTTTATTAAAGCAAATGTTTGAAGGATATCGGGGTTGGAACCTTACTGCCGATGGCATCGTTGCAGAAAAGTTTATTACCGGCAGGGAATTCACGGTATTAATAAGTGGTTCTTATGATAATCCCGATGGCGCTTTTATATATACGCCGGTTGAACGGGTGTTTCATGCTTCATTACCGGAAAAAGAAAAGTTCCTTTCATTCGACAGGCTGTGGGAGATCTATGAAGAAGAGTCTGCCATGCCGGGTGAAGAGAATTTTTATGAATACCAGGTACCTGCTGATGCAGAACTGGTTGACGCAATAAAGAAATTAAGCTGGGATTCATATTGTGCAACCAAGGGCAAGGGCTATACAAGGGTTGATATAAGAATGGATTCTCAAACCAGTAAACTATATGTATTGGAAGTAAATGCCCAATGCGGAATCAGTGAAGATGAAAATTATACTTCTATCGGGGCTATCCTGAGGTTTGAAGGAAAGAGTTTTTCCCAGCTGATCATAGAAATATTGAATGATGCTTTTATACGGTTTGAGAAAAAAGTTACACAAAAGAAAAAAGAAACAAAAACAAGAAGAAAGATTGCATAGTTTTCAACTTAACTATTACCTTAGCCAAAGAATAAATCTTCCTTTTTATTTTATAAGTTGAGGCTGTTCCCGGGCTCATTGGGAAACAAAAATTAAATGGCTACGCAGCAAATCATTTTTAGTAAATCAAAACCCTTTAGGTTAAAAAGGAGGGAAGTGTTGTTATGAAAGTTTGTGTATTACAACCTGATTATTCAACCACTTCTGTAGATTATAAGAATTATGATCCTCCAAGAGATTTATCTTCGTTACTACCGGGTGCAGAGATAGATCATGTTTTCCTGAACAAGCTTACTACTTACAACCAGTTAAAACAACTCAGCAAAAAAAGATACGATGTTTTTGTAAATCTATGTGAAGGTTACCTTGAATGGGAGATCCCTTCTATAGATGTTATTTATTTTTTGGAATTACTTGACCTCCCATTTACAGGTCCTACTTCAGTTTTATATGATCCACCAAAAGACCTGATGAAATATGTGGCCTATACACAGGGCGTTTCAACACCTGCTTTTGCTATCATTGAAAGTGTTGATGAAATTCATGCTTCATGCAAACATTTAAAATACCCGCTTTTTGTAAAACCAGCCAAAGCTGGTGATAGCCTTGGAATTGATGAACATTCGCTGGTTAACAATGAAGCGGATCTTTATAAAAAAGCTGCTGAGATCATTGAAGAGTATGGGCCATTGCTTGTTGAAGAATATATTAAAGGCAGAGAATTTACTGTAATGCTTGTAGCGGATGCAAAGGATCCCAAAAAAGTAAATGTCTTTACTCCTGTTGAATATATTTTCCCTGAAGGACGGGAATTTAAAACCTATGCATTAAAAACATCGGAGCTACATCCTGAATGTAATGTTCCTGTTACTGATAGAAAATTATGCAAGCAACTTCAGCTTGCTGCAGAAAATATTTTCAAAGGGTTTGGTGGTGTTGGTTATGCAAGACTTGATTTCAGAATGAATGATAAGGGACAACTTTTTTTTCTTGAGATCAATTTCACCTGTTCTGTTTTTTATACCAATGGATATGAAGGTTCTGCTGACTATATATTAAAAGTAGATGGCATTGGACAAAGTGGATTTTTAAAGAAAATTGTTGATGAAGGTATTGCCCGTCATCAAAGAAAGCAGAAGAAATATGTCATGAAAGGTAATGCTATTGCGGGTTTCGGCATTTATGCCACTCGTGATATTAGAAAAAATGAGATCATATTTAAAGGAGAAGAAAAATCACAACGAATAGCGACTAAGTCATATATAAATCGCAGCTGGGATGTTAAGGAATTAGAAAATTTTAAAAAGTACGCTTATCCTCTAAGCAATGAAGTATTTTTGCTGTGGGATGAAAATCCAGCTGGTTGGGCTCCGCAAAATCATAGTTGCAATGCTAACACTGCTTACAAAGGGCTTAATGTTTTCGCTCTTCGTAACATAAAAAAAGGTGAAGAACTAACCCTCGACTACGCCTTATTTTTAGATGAACATATGGAACCTTTTAATTGTAGCTGCGGCAGCGAATGCTGTAAGGGTTACATAACAGGTATTCCAATGAACTCCGTCACCGAAAGAGAGATGAAGCTCATCAGTTAAACCGCCGGTAATTTCCCCCGTCTTACGACCCCATTCAATTTTGTATTTGCTGTCAGCAAATACTAACTGCTTTTTTCAACAAAAGGGATTGTTATGTCGCGTTTTGAAATTTTGAAAAGGTTAATGCAAAAGCATAGGTGGCAGCTTGTGATCACATATTCTTTATTTTCATTGGAAATGCTGGGATCATTATTGCGTCCTTTCTTCTTAGGTATTGCTGTAAATGATCTTATAAAAGGAAGTTATCATGGACTTATAATATTATCGGTCGTACATTTTTTATGGTTAGTGATCGGTACCGTGAGGCATATGTATGATACAAGGACATTTTCTTCTATTTACACTTCATTAGTAACACAGTTTCTTTCACGCAGGTATGGGAAAACAGAAGTTTCAAAACTAAGTGCCCACTCAAATCTCTCAAGGGAATTTGTAGATTTTTTAGAATTTGACCTTGCTTATGTGATCGAAGCAATTTATAATTTATTAGGTTCCCTCATCCTGCTTTACTTCTATGATACTGCTGTTGTGGCAATTTGCTTTACAATTCTTTTGCCTGTGATCACCATTAGTTATTTTTATGGAAAGAAAATGAGAAGGCTTACCCGTTTAAAGAATAATGAATTAGAAAAACAGGTAGATATCATTGCAGCGGGCAAACCAGAATATATCCGGGTTCATTATAATAAACTAAGAAAATGGCAGATCAAGATATCTGATAAAGAAGCTTTTAATTTTGGTATTATAGAAATTATGGTGATGCTGATCATTGGTGCTTCATTACTTATTTGTAATAAAGGCTTTGGCACTACGGTGCTTGCGGGTAATTTGATCGGTATTTATAATTACATATTGAAATTTGTTTCGGGGCTTGATACGATCCCATATACAGTGCAGCGTATCACAAGCTTAAATGATATTACAAGAAGAATTGAATTACAGGATGATGATTTTTCCGAAAAGAATCCGGTTCCAACCAAAACTAAAAAACTGCGTGTGCCGGGACAATTAAAACTATCCGCATAAAAATCTTTCGCCTTTGTGCCTCCGTGGTTAAAAAAAATTTATCCCGATTTGTGTCTCACAATCAGATACCAATCGTTCTCCAATACAAGGTATCCATGATCATAACAAAAGAAATAAATTGTCCCTTTTTTATTTCTATAGATATGCGTAATATATTTAAATAAGAATCCTTCCTGCAATAATTTTTCTTTTGAAACCCTGCTCATTTCTTCATTTCCTGTTATCATACTTTCAAGAATACGCCTGTTCTTGCCAAGAGCATTGTTGATATTTCGGACCAAGTTATTGCAATTTGCTTTTAGGTGGTTGTTATAATTATTACGGCAATAATCATCGCAAAATTTTTTGTCAGTTCTCCCCTTAACGGGTTTATCGCAAGTAAGGCAATACCTAAGCATTGAATCCATAAAGCAGATTTAATCTTAAAAAATTTACTACAAGTATATTAATAAGTATAAGCGTTTACAAGTGATTACATACAACTATAAATGTTTAAAATACGGCTATCTCTTGTTGTTGTCCACATATTTGCTGTGTCAAAATAAGGCGGCGCCGCCATCATGACTGAGATAAAATAATATTTAAAACATGTAAAAATCAAAACAATGAATGCATTAAGAAATAAAGTTCAGCTAATTGGTAACCTGGGTAAAAGCCCTGAGGTCCGCAATACTGAATCAGGAAAAAAGCTTGTGAAGTTCTCTTTGGCTACAAACGAAGTTTATCACAATGCAAAAGGCGAAAAAGTAAAAGAAACACAGTGGCATAATTTAATAGCCTGGGGGAAGTTGGCTGATATCGTGGAAAAATACCTGAATAAAGGGAATGAAGTAGCTATTGAAGGTAAGTTGATCACCAGGAATTATAATGATAAAGAAGGAAATAAGAAATATGTTACAGAGATCCAGGTGAATGAATTGCTGATGCTTGGGGGAAAAGATCCTGCTTGATCGTAACCAATGTCATTGTGGGAGCACATAAGATATAATATGGGGCCAAAATTCAGGTTGAAAAGATATTGAGCGACCTGGTTAGTATCCTGTATTTGCTTTCAATATTTTATCTGAATTACCCAGACTCCCCAATGACATTTTTTTTCTAAAAAATATTTTCTATACATTGCTTTATGCAAAAACCTGATGAAGACAATATCATTTTTCAAACAGCAGTTGATTTCATAAATAACAGCAATCACCCTGTGTTTCTAACAGGTAAAGCCGGAACGGGTAAGACAACCTTTTTAAAATACATAAAGGAAAATACCAGGAAAAATACAGCAGTTGTAGCTCCTACAGGAGTTGCGGCAATTAATGCTGGTGGAACAACCATCCATTCTTTCTTTCAATTACCCTTCGGTCCTTATCTTCCCGAAACTAAAAAACATTTTAGTTTACAAAATGCAGCTGATAAAAACAGCTTACTTGGAAACTTAAGATTATCCGGGGAAAGAAAGGAAATAATGGAGTTGCTGGAGTTGTTGATCATTGATGAGATTAGCATGGTACGATGCGATGTATTGGACGCTATAGATGCTGTATTAAGGCATGTTCGCAGGCAATACTCAGTACCATTTGGCGGCGTACAGGTTTTATATATCGGGGACATGTATCAATTACCGCCTGTAATTAAAGACGAGGAGTGGAAAATACTCAGTGACGTTTATAGTAACCAATATTTTTTTAGCAGCCAGGTTGTGATGGAGCAATCTCCTGTATATATTGAATTAAAGAAAGTTTACCGGCAAACAGACTCATCGTTTATCAATTTGTTGAACCAGGTTCGTAACAATGAAATGGATAAGGATGGATACAATTTATTGCATAGTCGGTATATACCAGATTATAAACCCAACAATGCAGATAATTTTATTACACTCACAACTCATAATAATAAGGCTGATGCTATAAATATCCAAGCGCTTTCAAAACTTCATGAAAAAACATTTTCGTTTAATGCCAGTGTAAATGGCTCTTTTTTTGAAAATTCATTTCCTGCAGATGAGGTTTTGAATTTAAAGGTGGGAGCACAGGTTATGTTCCTGAAAAATGATATGGAAAAGTTCCGTCGCTACTATAACGGAAAAATTGGAGTGATCCGCAAAATAGAGGATGATAAGATCTGGGTTGAATGCAAACAAGATGATTCTTTACAATTGATAGAAACAAAAAGAGAAACGTGGCGAAATATTAAGTACACACTTAATAATAAAACGCAACAAATAGAAGAAGAAGAACTAGGTTCGTTTACACAATATCCGTTAAGGCTCGCATGGGCGATCACGATACATAAAAGCCAGGGCCTAACTTTTCAAAATGCTATCATTGATGCTGGAAACGCATTTGCCCCCGGCCAGGTATATGTAGCATTAAGCCGCTGCACCTCTTTGCATGGCATAATTCTTCATAGCAAGATCTCATATAATAGCCTCCATAGCGATGAACGCATTGTAGATTTTGCGACAAAACAGCAAAGTTCTAAGCAGCAGGAACAAATATTGTTTAATGCGGCCAAACAATATCAACAGGATATCATCTATAAATTATTTGATTTTAAATCTTCTCAAAACTTATTGAATAGTCTTGTTTCATGGGTTAGAGAGAATAATGTTTTTGGCGTATCGGTATCAGAATGGCTTGGATCGATCAAAAGACGGCTTGATATATTTAACAGCCACAGTGAAAAATTTGAAATTGTTTTAAACGAACTTTTTGCTCAAGATAATTTACCGGATGAGAATGATATTTTTCAGCAACGTTTTAAAAAAGCTTCTGAATGGTTTTATGCTGAAATTGATAAAATAAAAAAAATATTTTTAAATAGTCCTGCTAGTACAGATAACCGCCAGTTTGCAAAGGATTTCAATACAAGAGTTCAAAAAATATTCGATATTCTATGTTATAAGATTCATTTGTTTGACATTGGCAGAAATGGTTTTTCCGTTTCCGCCTATTATAATCAAAAAGCTACTTTTAAGAAGGAAGTTTTTATTATGAATGCTTATTCGGGGAAATCAAATTATATATCAGAAGCTGTTAAGTACCCGGATCTTTATAACGACCTGAAAGCAAAACGAAATGAGATCGCTGTAGAAAAAGGTATCGCAATATTTATGGTTTGCAAAACACAATCTCTCGAAGAAATGACACAATACCTGCCTTGTACTTTAGATGAGCTGGGAAAAATCAATGGTTTTGGTGCTGTCAAAATAAAACAATTCGGAAAAGATTTTATAAGCATCATTCAAAACTATTGTGAATTGCATAATATTGATAACATTGGTTTGATTCCTGTTATTAAAAAAGTAAAGAAACCCAAATTGGCAACCACTGGTAAGCCTGATACTAGAAAGACAAGTTTTGATCTTTATAAAAATGGTAAATCATTTTTAGAAATTGCAACAGAAAGAAATTTATCGATTACGACTATTGAGGGTCACATGGCCCACTTTATTGAAACGGGGGAATTAAATATTGATGATCTTATTGATAAAAACAAGCAACAAAAAATACTGGAAATACTAAAAGCAACAGAGAGCCGGTCGCTTCAGGCAATAAAAGAGAAAGCGCCTTTTGCTGGTTATGCTGAATTGAAATGGATGCTCGCCTCAGAAAAAAGGGGTGTTATCCGTGTTGATTAATACGGGATTACCTTCCATACTCATCCTGAAGCCTTACTATATCATCTTCATCACTTGGATGATTAATATCTGTATGGATCCAGATCTCGGCTACAATTCCCCATCCGTTTAAACCAACAAGCCTATGTCTTTCGCCTTTTTTTAATGTAATTGTATCTCCAATTTGCAAAACTGTCGTTTCGTTTTCTATGTCTGTATCACTTGTAACAACTGCGGCTTCCCCCTTAATTAATTTCCATAATTCTGAACGTCTGTAATGAAATTGCCAGCTTAGTTTTTTATGTGGGCCAACAAGTAACATTTTTGGGCTTAATTTTCCTTTTAATAATTCTCCCTTATTAAGGTCTGGAAAAAAATGTTCTATAAATTTTTCCGAATCACGCTCATTAATCACAAAAAATCCGCCCCAGGGCCTTCCCATATCAATATTGCTAACAGAAAGCCCTGCATTGTCAAGGTATTGTTGTATTTCAGAAAAGATCTTTTCTTTTTCCATATTAAAATTATACGATCAATAATTTATTTTTAAGATTACCGTCCCATATATACCATCAGGATTTGTACATCGCTTGGATTTACGCCCGATATCCGCGATGCCTGTCCAAGCGTACGAGGTTGGATTTTAATGAATTTTTGCCTCGCTTCATTACTTAATGAAACGAGTTTATCATAATTAAAATTATCTGGGATTTTTAAATTTTCAAGTTGGCTCATCTTATCTACCAATTCTTTTTCTTTTTCGATATAAACATCATATTTGACCTGGATCTCTGCCTGTTCTATAACATCATCGCTATAATCTTTTAGCATTTTACCAAGGGGTGTGATCTCTTGAATCATCGATTTAAGATCAATACCAGGTCGTAATAGCAGCTGCGCCGCCTTTTGCTTATTTACTAACGGTGACGAATGTACGCTCTCTAGGTACGCATTTGTATCTTTCCCATGCAAGCCTACTTGTTGTAAAATGTTCTTCACCTCATCAACCTGCTGCTTTTTCTTTTGGAGCTTTTCCATTCTTTCCTGGCTTGCCAATCCAAGTCGATAGCTGATTTCGGTAAGTCTTATATCGGCATTATCCTGACGAAGTAGGGTCCGAAATTCTGCCCTGCTTGTAAACATTCTATATGGTTCATCCGTCCCTTTATTAATAAGGTCATCTATTAATACACCAATATAAGCATCGCTCCTTTTTAAAACCAGCGGGTCTTTCCCAATACATGCCTGGTGTGCATTGATACCAGCCATAAGTCCTTGGCAAGCTGCCTCTTCATAACCTGTTGTACCATTAATTTGCCCTGCAAAAAAAAGGTTTTTGATCAACTTTGTTTCGAGGCTAAATTTTAATTGGGTTGGGGGAAAATAATCATATTCAATAGCGTATCCAGGCCGGAACATTTTACAATTTTCAAACCCGGGCACCAATCTAAGAGCCTGCAATTGAACATCTTCGGATAGAGAAGTAGAGAATCCATTTACATATATCTCAACAGTATTCCATCCCTCTGGCTCAACAAATAATTGATGCCTTTCCCGATCCGCAAATCGATTTATTTTGTCTTCTATGCTTGGACAATACCTTGGGCCAGTTCCTTGTATTCTTCCCTTAAACATTGGACTGGATTCGAAACCTGTTTTTAAAACATCGTGAACTTCCTGGCTTGTATAAGTAACCCAACAGCTTCTTTGTACACTTGGCTCCAGGGTCGGTTTTGAAAGATAGCTAAACCCAACAATTTCATCATCACCCTTTTGCTCTTCCATTTTGCTATAGTCCAAACTTCTCCCATCAATTCTTGGTGGTGTTCCCGTTTTTAACCTGTTCGATTCAAATCCCAGCGCAGTCAATTGCTCTGTTAATCCAGTAGCTGCCTTTTCGGCTACACGGCCACCACCAAAATTCTTTTCTCCAATATGGATTACTCCATTTAAAAAAGTACCATTTGTCAAAACAACTGTTGTCGAGTAAATATGATGTCCCAAACCGGTAACAACCCCTTTAATGAGGTTATCATTAACTATTAACTCTTTAACGGTATCTTGATAAAAATCAACATTCGGGGTATTTTCAAGCATCTCCCTCCACGTTGTAGCAAATAACATTCTGTCATTTTGAGCCCTGGGACTCCACATTGCCGGCCCTTTTGATCGATTTAGCATCCTAAATTGGATCATACTTTTGTCGGTAACAATTCCACTATAACCCCCAAGCGCATCTATTTCTTTTACAATTTGGCCTTTTGCAATGCCTCCCATTGCAGGATTGCAGCTCATTTGAGCTATAGTTTGCATATTCATGGTGATTAGCAGTACTTTGCTACCCATATTTGCAGACGCAGCTGCGGCTTCACAACCTGCATGGCCAGCCCCAACCACAATAACATCGTAATTTCCAAACATTTTACAAATCTACGAAACTCTTTACTAGTGTTAAAATTGGTCGTTGTTTCACGTGGAACAATATGTATCATAGTTTCCCGTGAAACATTTTGAGATAATGATCTTCCATTCTCCGCATAAGATGCTTTTCTATCTTCGTCTTATCATTATATCCACATAGATGCAGTATCCCATGAAACATTACCCTCGTTAATTCGTTGGAAAAGCTAGTTTGAAACTGAATTGCGTTTTCCCTAACCATTTCCACACTTATATATATCTCCCCGGCTATTTTAGAGTCTGGGGATAAATCAAACGTAATAATATCTGTAAAATAATCGTGGTTAAGGTATGCTTTGTTTATCTCCAATAAGTAGTTATTGTCACAGAAAATGAAGTCTATTGAATTTGGAAATTTGCCCTCATCCTCAAAAATCTTTAAAATAATTTTTTTTAAACACCTACGGTTAGAAATCGTAATTGGCCGCTGGAAATGAAACTTAATTAACATGATTGTTTATTTCTAATATCGAAATTATGTAGTTCTCTTATTATCTACTTTTACAACTTAACAGCAGGAATTAAAATGAATAGAAAATTATCAGAAATTAAAATTGGGAAAAAAGTGATTATCAAATCTTTTGAAAATGATGATATTTTTTTAAAGTTAATGGAAATGGGCTGTGTTCCAGGAGAAATTGTTACAGTGAATCAAATTTCCCCATTCAAAGATCCCATTTCTATTATGGTTGCTGGCTACCAACTAAGTTTAAGGCTGAATGAAGCTGAAAATATTATAGTTGAAGAAATTTAATAATATATAAATATTTTAATGTATGCTTATTGGGTTATATTTTGGTTCGTTTAACCCTATACACGTTGGCCATCTTATTATTTCTAGCCATATTGCAAATAACAGTAATCTTGATGAGGTGTGGTTAGTTGTTTCTCCCAAAAACCCATTTAAAAATTCGCAAACTCTTCTTAACGAAAATCATAGGCTCAACCTCGCGAGAACGGCTATTGAAGGAGAAAAGAAAATTAAAGTAAGTAATGTAGAATTCAAATTGCCAAAACCTTCCTACACCATCAACACATTAACCTATTTAAAAGAAAAATATCCGGAACGTGAATTTGTGATCATAATGGGGAGCGATAGTTTTCAAAATTTGCCTAATTGGAAAAATGCAGAACTGATTGCGAAAAACCATACAATCTATATTTATAAAAGACAGGGGTTTGACATAGTTAATTCATTGAATGCTTCAATAAAAGTAATTGATGCGCCACTCCTGGAAATTTCGTCTACACATATCCGTAATTTACTTGCTTTAGGAAAGTCTATCAGATACCTGGTGCCTGATAATGTAAAGGATGAAATTGAAGCCAATCAGTATTATATATCCGCTTTAGAAAATCCATCCAAGAAACAAACAACATAAAACAATTACAGGAGGGGGCAGCTTGGTATACCGGAGGACTAAAAAAGATAAAACAATTACTGCAAGGCTTAATAAGCTTGTTCTATTTACATGATCAAGATGAATACCTCCAAGCAAGTACAATGTAGCCGCCCACATAACCCCAACAACTACTGCATTTATACCTTCTAAAGCCCGGTAAACTATCACATACTTTTTAAGGTATTGCCATACCGGGAAGAAGAACAGAACCAACAGTGCACTAGGAAGAAAAATTGCTATTGATCCTAGAATACACCCCAATAGCTGCATCCGGTATCCTTCTTTTTCAAGGGCCATTCCTCCTGCAAAAGAAGCCACAGAGAATACTGGTCCTGGTATAGCTCTTACCATTCCATAACCCGTAAGCAAATCTGTCTTTTCCAGCCTGATGGCATTTGGGTTTTTTTCTATTGCAATAGGAGATTTAGGACGGGCAACATACTGATCCAACATCATTGGTAATAATACATCTCCGCCTCCAAAAACAAAACTTCCAAAGCGGTAAAAATTCTCAAATAAATTGTAGGCCTTTCTATCGGCCCAATTCTGTTTACGTGCTGTTTCACTCAATACCCCGGCAATAGCAAAGATCACCAGGAACAACCATATATTCGTCCAGCGGATTTGCCTTGGTTTAATAGCAACCTGCATCGGTATACGCTTACTACTAAAGTTCGTTGCAATACCTCCACTAATAATAAGGATCGGAAAAATCCATGGTGTTTTAAAAAAGAAATAGGTAAATCCCATCGATACAAGCATGATCACCTGCGTAATAATATTCTTTACAGATATCGAAAAGGCTTTTACTGCAGCATAGGCTAAAAAACCAATTGCCATTGGTTGAATGAACTTAAAAATACTTTCAGTTAAATTCTTATCTGTGAAGTGTGTAAGGATAAAAGAAAGCAGTCCCATTAAAACACAAGCAGGAAATATCCAAATAAGCAAGGTGATAACAGCAAGTAATACCCCTCCTCTTTTATATCCTATGAGTGTTATTAGCTGTGTACTGGATGCGCCAGGTAATAACTGGCAAAAAGAATTATATTCAATCAACTCATCTTCTGAAATATCTCTCCTCTTATTTACAAATGTTTTTAACATCATTCCCAAATGCCCCTGCGGACCTCCAAAAGCGGTAATAGTATATAATAATACTGCTTTAAGAAACGGTATGTGACGCAACATTTTCAAATAAAAAATTAAGCCATCGTTAGAATGGCTTATCAATTTAAAATTAAATTTTTTATTTTTTTAATCCTATTTCCCTCAACCTTTCATCAAGATATTCTCCGGCTGTTGCATCATCATATGCTTTGGGGTGTTTGTCATCAATACAGGTTTCAAGACATTTTAAACTCATACTTGCTTTTGGATGCAAAAAGAATGGAATGGAGAAACGGCTGGTATGCCACAAAGACCGGTCTGGATTTACAACCCGATGTGTTGTGCTTCTTAATTTATTATTTGTAAATCTTTGCAGCATGTCACCAACATTAACAACAATCTGCTCGGGCAAAGATGTAACCGGCACCCACTCTCCCGTTTTTGCAAGTATTTCCAGGCCATCTGCAGAAGCACCGATCAATAAAGTTATTAGGTTTATGTCTTCATGTTGCTCGGCACGTATTGCAGATTTCGGCTCATGTGTTATCGGGGGATAATGAATTGATCGCAAAATAGAATTCCCGTTTTTTACATACTTATCAAAATAAAATTCATCTAGTCCAAGATACAATGCTATTGCCTGCAGCAACCTTGTACCGTATTCCTGAAAGGCCATAAAAGCATTATCAAAGGTTTTATTAAATAGAGCGATCTGTTCAACCTGTACATTAGGATCATATTGTTCCTCTGCAACATCACTTTTTAAAACCTGGCCATATTGAAAAAATTCTTTTAGATCCGGTGCGTCGCTACCTTTGGCATGTTCAGTTCCAAAACTTGTATACCCACGCTGGCCCGCCATACCTGGAATTTCATATTTTCTCTTTTGTTCAAGAGGTAAAGAAAAAAACTGTTGAACATATTTATATAAGTCAGATATAAGCTCATCAGTAATCCCATGGTTTTTCACAGCAACAAAACCAACTTCTTCATAAGCCTTTCCTAATTGCTGTACAAAATTATTTTTCCTTTTTTTGTCATTACTTAAAAAATCTGCTAGATCAACACTTGGTATTGCCATATTCATTTCATGTTTTGAAGCAACGAATGTAGATTTGATTATGAAAATTTACAAAAGATATTTTTTTTCTGAACCATCAAAAATATGCTCACTATTTTTTGTAGTAATTTTTTTCCTGATTTCCTGTTCACAAAAAAATTATCCTGTAGATCCATCAAATTATACTTTTACAGCACAATCCGGAATACCGGATTACAGCAATCTTCAATACTGGGCTGCACATCCCTGGAAACACGATCCCTCTGATAGTGTACCAGCAGCATTGAAAAATAATTATATACATGATTCAGTGGCAGATGTTTTCTTCATTCACCCGACAACACTCACAGATTATGCTGATAGCAGCTGGAATGCTGCAATTGATAATACCGCGATAAATTCAAAGACAGACAGATCAACCATTCTTTACCAGGCAAGTGTTTTTAATGAAAGTTGCCGGGTATTTGCTCCAAGATACAGGCAGGCGCATATCAAAGCATTTTTCATTTCAAAGGAAGAGTCAGAAAAATATTTTGATACTGCATACACGGATATTAAAACAGCTTTCGAATATTATCTTGAGCATTATAACAATGGAAAACCGATCATCATTGCTTCACATAGCCAGGGCACTCTTCACGCAGGAAGATTATTAAAAGATTTTTTTGAAGGAAAGCCATTGCTAAATAAACTGGTGTGTGCTTATATAATCGGGCTACCAGTTCCAGAGGATTATTTTTCTTCACTCAGGCCCTGTAACGATTCATTGGCTACCGGTTGTTTTGTAAGCTGGCGAACATTTAAAAGCGGCTATGAGCCTGAATTGGTAAAAGAAGAAAAATTTAAAGCAGTTGTCGTTAATCCATTGTCATGGACACTATCCGACGAATATTTCTCTGCCAGTTATAATAAGGGCGGAGTACTTCAGAATTTTGATAAAATAACTTCACATGTTGTGAGTGCACAAATTCACAATAATGTTTTATGGACAAGTAAGCCTGATGTTTTTGGAAAGATATTATTGACAAATAAAAATTACCATATCGGGGATATAAACCTGTTCTATATGAATATCAGGGAAAATATAAAATCAAGAATTCATAGTTATTTAAAAGATCATAATCCATATTGAGCACTTATCTCAAGCATCCTGTCAATTGGTTTCTTTGCGGCTAATCTTAATGTTTCATCCATTGTTATTTCGGGCAATTCGTATTTCATACATAAATACAATTTTTCCAATGTATTTAATTTCATATATGGGCAATCGTTACATGCACATGCATTATTTGGCGGAGCAGGTATAAAGGTTTTATCAGGATTTAGCTTTTGCATCTGGTGCAATATTCCTGTCTCTGTTGCCACGATAAATTCTTTGCTAGCATCTTCTTGTGTAAATTTCAAAAGTCCTGTAGTGCTCCCTATATGATCTGCAATCGCTAATATAGGTTCTTCACATTCGGGATGTGCGATAAGTTTTGCTTTTGGATGCCTTATTTTCAGCCTGGTAATTTTCTCCAGGCTGAATATTTCATGAACCATACAGGCTCCATTCCATAGAAGCATATTTCGGCCTGTTTGCTTGTTGATATAAGCTCCAAGGTTTTTATCCGGGGCGAAAATGATCTTTTGATCTGCCGGTAAACTCTCTACGATCTTTTGTGCATTAGATGAAGTACAGATGATATCACTCAAAGCTTTCATACCTGCACTGCAATTTATATAGGTTACTACAAGATGATCGGGATGTTTATCCTTAAACAATTTAAATAAAGCCGGTGGTGCAGAATCACTCAAAGAACAGCCGGCATTAAGATCTGGCAATAATACCTTTTTTGCCGGGTTTAATATTTTAGCCGTTTCCGCCATAAAGTGTACACCCGCAAAAACGATGATATCCGCATTCGTACTTGCTGCTTTTTGCGATAAGCCCAGGCTATCTCCTATATAATCTGCAACATCCTGTATATCCGGCTCCTGGTAATAATGTGCGAGGATGATCGCATTTTTTTCTTTTTTCAGTTTTTCAATTTCAGAAAACAAATCAACATTGATATCTACATCCACATCCAAAAAACCTTTTTCAGAAATCAATTTTTCACGCATCATGCTGTTGTTAATATCTGCCATAATATGTATTAATACTATTTATTTATATAATCACTTATTACTACTAGGGCTGTTAATAAGTGGAAACAATTTTTTTCGTTGCTATTGTAAAATTAAAAAGATTAGTTTATCCACGTCCTTCCACAGTAAGTTAACATTTTAATAAATGAAACAAATCATTTAAAGAGTGAATGCAGTATTGGTTTCTATAACCAGAATTTTTAATAACTAACAAATGTTGATAAAGAAGGCAGGGGAAAATAAAAATGATCTTTTTCAAAATAACCATGTTAATAGTGATGGTATAAAATGAGGGCTTCCCACATTTATTTTATTTTAAAAAGATCAAGGGCATGTTATACCCCATTTTATCCTAACAAAAAATCTATAATTATATAGATATCCACCTAAACCCTCGTTTATAAACATTAAGGATGTGAATTAAGTATTCAGGTCCATAAATGATAAAATTTCGGTATTTGATTGTTTTAATTGCGGGCTCATTTTGTTTAAGGCCCATTACCCCTCAAAAATCTATAAAATAACCCTCTTTTGCGCTCCAGATAAGGCTTTCTGTCCCGTTTTTTGAGAATTAATATCCTTTTTTACCCTATTTTTGCCGTCCAAAAATCTAACAATTAAGTACTATGCAAATTATTCAAAGTATTCGTGATAAAGGTGCGGCTATCGTAATTGCAGTTATAGCCCTGAGTTTGATCGGCTTTATTTTAATGGATGCTAAACAGGGAAACAACAATTTATTTAGCTCTTTGTCATCTACTGTTGGTAAAGTTAATGGCGAAAGCATTGAGTTGGGTGAGTTTAATAAAAAGGTTAAGCAGGCTGAGGATGCACAGGAACAACGTGGTCAAAGGCCGGGTGGTGTACAGATATACCAGATCAGGGACCAGGTATGGAACCAATTGGTAGCAGAAAAAGTATTCTTCGCAGAAACTGAAAAAGTTGGTATTGATTTTACTTCAAATGAATTACGTGATATATTATTAAGCAATGATCAGAATAACCCTTTATTAAAAGAACCGGGTATGACTGATTCTGCAACAGGAAAATTAGATGTGGCGAAAGCACAGGGAGCACTTGCAAATATCAAAAAATTCAAAGGAGAACAAAGGGATGCGGTTGATGCACAGGTGATCGACCCTTTAAAAATAACAACAACTGTAGCTAAATACACAGGTTTATTAAATGCAAGTGTTTATTATCCTACCTGGATGCAACAAAAAGAAGCTACAGAATCAAAGAGTTTCGCAAGCATATCTTATGTAAGCCTTCCTTATTCAGATATAAATGATAGTACTGTTACAGTAACAGATGCAGAAATAAATGAGTATGTGGCAAAACACAAGGACATGTTCAAACAGGAAGAGGGCCGCAATATTTCTTATGTATCTTTTACCCAGCTTGCTAATAAGAATGACAGCACAAGAATCAGCATGGTTGTTGAAAACCTGAAAAATCCATTCATGGCGGATACTAATACTAAGGCATTCGTTACAAGAAATACTTCAAGCATTGATTTTACTGATGCCTATCAACCAAAATCAAAACTAAATCCTACAGTTGCAGATACCATTTCAAAATTACCGGTAGGATCTGTTTATGGTCCTTATCTTGATAAAGGAAGTTTTGTTATAGCAAAAATGTTGGGAGTTAAAGAATTACCAGACAGCGTACATGCAAGACATATATTAATACCAGTGCAGGATCAACAAACCGGCCATATGATCAGGGAAGATTCTGCAGCAAAAAAATTAGCTGATAGTATTTATAATGTTGTTGTTGCAGGAGGTGATTTTGCTGCACTTGCATTGCAATTCTCTTCTGATGGAAGCAAAACCACAGGTGGAGATCTCGGCACATTTGAATATGGAAAAATGGTTCCGGAATTCAATGATTATTGTTTTACAAACCCGGTAGGTTCAAAAGCTGTTGTAAAAACACAGTTTGGATACCACATTATAGATGTATTGAGCCAGAAAGATTTCAAACCAGCATACAAGGTTGCATATGTGGGAAAAGAAATAACAGCCAGCGATGAAACGATTACAAATGCACAGCTTGAAGCAACAAAAGCATCAAATGAGAAAACAGCAGCCAACCTTACTAAATATGCTACTAAGAACGGTCTTAAAATAACACAAGTACCAACACTTGTAAAAGAAAATGATTTTCAGATCGGGCAGTTGCAGGACGCACGTTCATTGGTACGTTGGGTATTTGAAGCGAAGAAAGGTGATGTAAGTGAACCATTCAGTATCGGTGATGAATTTGTTGTTGCAGTTGTAGATAAATTAAACAGTAAAGGAACCCAGGATGCAGCAACAGCCAGATCAGGATGCGAAGCGATCATCAGGAATAAAAAGAAAGCTGAACTTATCATTAAAAAACTGGGATCAAATACAGCAACACTGGAAGCAATTGCCTTTCCAGCACATTGGGATCCTAAGCTTAGAATTCCACGTGGACAAGTTGTCGCGG
>JADMIO011398575.1_pt1 | contig 105412 bp, 67 predicted proteins | sample 8958161 | NCBI WGS metagenome assembly JADMIO01 (sample SAMN16585339, study PRJNA669376) | soil metagenome | isolation source: Crop rotation soil | place: USA: Cullars Rotation, Alabama | collected 2011
GCCGCGACTTCAAGTCACGTGAATTCCAAGCTTCGGATCCCACTGTGCTGGAAAGGAGCCGACCGGCAACGCATTGTCAAAGAGCTCATCAGTGAGGCGATAAAATCGCCGGAAGATCGCGCCGCCCTGCAAGCCGCTATGAAAGAAGCGCAGGTCGGCGCCAAGTCAATTCAAGGCTACCCCGGAACTTCTGTCCGCAACACCACCAAAATGTTACGCATTATCAGCGACGATACGGCGCGCCGCCTCTCCAGAGATATGATCGACATCGTCGGCGAAACCGTTAACATCGGGACCAATGCCCTACCCGACTCGATGGTCGGCAGCGCCAGCGGCACAATCAACTGGATCATCAATCTGATCGATGGCCAGAAAGAGGGCGAGCAAACCGCCCATTGAGACTAGCGGACCGCCTGCCTTGCCCCGGACGGTTCAGTGAAAAACTAAAAACGCTTTAATCGCAGTACGCAAAAAAACAAACCCAAGAAAGGAAACCAGCAATGATAAAACACATCGTCGAAGTCGGCGACGAATTCGGCAAAGCTTTCCAGGTCAGCGTTGAGATTGACTACCTGGGAGTCATCACAGAGGGCAAGTGGCGAGCGCTTGATAAAGGCTTCGTCCGCTACAACAGCGGCATGGCCAAGAAACAGCCGATCCCCGGAACCTTAACGACAGCCGATCTGGTGCTGATGAATTTTAATGACGTCTGGGGAATCAAACTCAACCTCTGGGACGATTACCGGGGAGTCAAAGACTACGGCAAGGGCGTCATTTTACAGCCCTGGGTCATCGGCATCGATCCCGGGCCGGTCTCCTGGGCGATTGTCGGGTAGGCCTCGAACGCGCACAAACTGGCGTGACAAGAGAGAGTGTGTCTTGGCGGTCTTTGCAATCTTTGCGATCTTTGCGTGAACGAATAATATTTCACGCAAAGGACGCAAAGATTGCAAAGACCGCCAAGACGAGGTTGAGCCGTTGGAACTCCTACCTTCCTTTCCCCTTTTCGCTATCATACTATTTCGTACCTGTTATGCTTTCCAAACAGCTTCGAAGGAGCCCGGGGAGTTATGACCATAGAGATTCAACCATTTCGGGAAGAATGGGCCGAAGAGGTGATAGCGCTCATCTTGTCGATTCAGCGCGACGAATTCGGCTTTCCGATAACGGCCGACGATCAGCCCGATCTGAAAGAGATTGCCTCGTTCTATCAATCGGGGTCAGGAAACTTCTGGGTCGCTCTGGCCGCCGGCCGCGTCGTCGGCACTATCAGTTTGAAAGACATCGGCAACTCTCAGGCGGCGCTGCGAAAGATGTTTGTCGCCCGTGAATTTCGCGGCAGAGAACTTTCGGTCGCCGCCCGTTTGCTGGCCACACTGTTCGACTGGAGTCGAGCGCGGGGGATCAAAGAAATTTATCTGGGGACGACGGAGAAATTTCTCGCCGCCCATCGATTCTACGAGAAGAGCGGTTTTCAATTAGTCGCCGAATCGGCACTGCCCGCCGCCTTTCCCCTCATGGGTGTTGATACGCGATTCTATAAATACGTACTCGCCTAGAGTCGCTGGCAAGCGCGCGTACTGAATGGTCAGGGAAATTTGTGAATGGCAATTCTTTGTGAGCTTTGTGGATCTTTGTGAGCTTTGTGAGAAACCTCCCTTCGATTGAGTGATCACGAGCGGAAACAATATTTCTCACAAAGCTCACAAAGATCCACAAAGCTCACAAAGTCGCTACGGACTGTCTCGCTGAGGTTTCAGTAATGGCAATCGTAAATTGATAAAGCGCTGGCGCTTCGTATCACGAAAGCAGGTTTACTTGGCCCCTGAAGGCGCCCTTGCCGTTGACCGAGGAACAAGACGCTCAGCAGGTACGCATTGGCATCGGTCGAAAGCTTCCACCAGATGGCTGAAAACGCCAGCGCCGCTGAGGAAACCACGGCCGCGTAGCGATTACGGGTCAGCCGCTCAATCAGGCGGAAAAAAACCAGGAGCGCCAGGGCGCTGACAAAAACGTTGGCGACCTGTAACAGAGTCAATGCCCGTACGGACATTCCCAGCATCTGTACGCTGCTGTAAAGCAGATACCCGAAGCCGTTGTAGAGCAGATGATTCTGATGGAATAGCAGAGGGGCAAACCGCTCATTGGTTGCCGTTTTTTCAATCTGCAAGGCGAAGGTGAGACCGTCCCAATAGTAATCAGCGGTCAGCGTCGCAAGGTAAAGAAAGACCGGCAAAAGAAACCGTATTGAAGATGCCTCACGGACGAAGCGAGGGATGGGTATCATACAGCTCTTCACATCGAGGGATAGGGGAGAATGAAAAATAGTACCCTATCGACGGGTGAAAGGCCAAAATGGGCGCCCCTGATCGACCATCACACTCAGGCGACCAACAGAGCCAGTTGCGCGATCTTATTCAGATTCTGTTCCAGTTCGGCGGCCAGAATCTGCTGCGCCTCGCCCGTGTCAATGATCTGCTTGCCGCCCCTGTGCAGCACGACGGCGCCCGAAGCCACCCGTTTGCTCAATTCATCCAGGAGCGCCTGGCGATCGTGGTTGCCATCCAGAAGCCGCAGGAGCTCCTGCCCTAAGGCGTCCTGGACCTGAACATTGGTGTGGCGCAGAGTCGTCACCGTGGGGCCGCTTTTCAATTGCCGGCGCGCCAGTCTGCTTGCCGTCGGACGCTCGCCCGCCCGCGGCACGAATTCCGCAGGGTGGACGTGCAATTCGATGAGGTTCGCCGCATACGCCTTCAGGAGAAACTCGCCGAGCAACTCGGCATCGTCACGAACCTCATCACCAGTGGACTCAAGAACCGAATGGCCATTGTGCCGGGCGGTGTTTGCCAGCACCTCACGGCGGGCGGCGGTGAGCAACTCCTGAAAGTGCATCGACTGCGGCCAGAGGCCACCCAACTGCAGGAGGGCGGCTTTGGTTAACGGATGATTCGTAGACATCTTCGTAGACATCAGGGCCGCGTCGCTGCTTTGAAAGACCTCAACGGCGCTGGATTCGATCGTCGGATTCGTGGAGCGCGGGCGCACCGATGAAGCGACAAATAAATTTGCCAGCCGCTCGGGCCGTACCTGACGATCAATGGTAACCTCGGCGTGACAAAGCAAGGTCTGGCGAAACTTTCGACCCGTAAGAAAATCCAGGTATTGCTCTTTGGCGATGATGTCGCGCTCGCCGATCTGATGCAGCCTCTCCGCCGCTTCCGGGGCCAGCGTTTCGCATTGCATGTCAAAGAAGTCGGCTTCCGCCAGATAGCGCAGACCGTGCTGGCTGGCGTGATCGATGAACTGGTGAAAATAGAACGACGAATTCACCGTAGACAGGTGATCGTGGAACAGAAAGCCGTCGTCCAGCCGCCCGACCTCTTGTTCAAACGAGGCGAGAATCAGCTTGTAAAGATCCGAAGCCGCCAACCCTGATGATGACGAAGCTGACGCAGCGAGAAAGCGGGTCAGGGCCCGCGACTGCCTGAGTTGCGCAGCAGGCTCCACAACATCTTTGACATGATAGAGCATCATGTCACGCAGCATGTCGCGCAGGTGGCCGCCGGGATAGGCGTTGTAGCTTACGTAGGCGACGCCGTTGGGCGCCAGATTGGCTTTGCAGATGGCCAGCAGTCGGTCGCGCAAGGCGGCCGGCACCCAGGAGTACAGGCCGTGAGCGATGATGTAATCGAACTGTCCGAATTCCGGCGACAACTGCATGATGTCGGCCTGTTGCAGGGTGATGTTGGCGAGCTCTAAGGCTTCGACGGTTGCCCGGCCTCTGGCTATGGGTTGCGCCGCCAGATCGACGCCGACAAAACGGCTGTTCGGCAGGATCAGGGCCATGGGCAGAATGTTGGAGCCGTCTCCGCAACCGAGTTCGAGGACGCGGCACCGGTCGATCGGCGCGGGCGTGACGCCAAACAAGGTGGCGAGCGTGGCGAGCCGATCCGGGTGCGTCTGCGCGAACGGATAACTCGGGTACGAGACTTCGTCGTAAGTAGTAGGGGCTGTCTCTGCCATCATCAACTCCAACAATAAAGAATTCCTTTGTGAGCTTTGTGAGAAACACCATCTTCCGTCAGGAATCAGTTGAGAAAACGGAGGTTTCTCACAAAGCTCACCCAAGAGTTACGAAGATCCACAAAGCTCACAAAGCCTGGTGCCTGCTTAATCGAGCACCTTGCATTCGCCGGTGTGGGCGAAGAGTCCGGCGCCGACGCCCGCCGCCGACAGGTCGCCGATAATGACGTGCCGTTCATCATAATCAATGCAGGTTTCCTGCAACGCCGCCGTTGCCAGAGCCCGCAGCAATTCCGCATTTCGTAAGACCAGGGGCAGCAGGTCTGCGAGCTTCGTCTCCCGCAATTGATTCAAGACCCCGGCCCGTTCGTGCCAGTGGTTACCCAGAGAAAGTTCATAGTCCACATCGGCGCCGCGATGAACGGCAAGATCGCGGCGATCTTTGTAACCCGTGAGCATCACGAAGGCGGCTTCGGGAAAGTATCCTCTGAAGGCGCCCGCCGAGGGGGTCGGGATGAGAAACGAAAACCAGCGGTCGGCCGAGAAGACGACGGCCCGGCCCTGCTTTGCTCCCGGCCCGCCGCCCGGTCGGCCGCCTTCTGAGATTGCCAGCCCGTACCAGACCGGCGCCTGCCCCGACGGCGGTAACGGTTTGGCAAGCCGTTGCCATTCGCTTCGATAGACGCTCTGACCGCCAATCCCCGGTTCAAAGACTGCCTGCCCGGACATCTTATTGGCCTGGTGCAGGGATAGATAAGTCTCCGCGTGCGCGGCGTCACCAATGGTGATTTCGCTGCCGCCACGCGCCCACTTCCCATGACTTGTGGGCAGGTAATATTCCCTGTGCGCGTAGGCCGGCGTCGCCACCATCCACATCTGACGATCCCTATCGAGTTCCAGAGTGATGTCGCCGCCGGCAAGCGTCTCTTCGATCAGGCGGCCGGCGGCCAGTGGCCGGGCATCGCTACCGACGGGGCCGCCGACCGGGTTGGGCAGCCTGCCTTTTGCGAACCTCAGGGATGACGGCAAGGGGTCCGCGCCGGCGGGCCCGGCAATCGCCGAGCGGCTCGCCAGACAGCCGGAAGAAGCGCCGGGCAAGAGGCTCACACTGGGGACGTGAATGCGAAAATAGGACCTCATGCGGCGCTCCTCAAGCTTTCGGCAAGCCGCCCGGCAGACCCGGCAACGGCAGGCCGGCGGGTGGCGCGGGGATTGGCGGCGGGCTGATGAGCGTGCCCGGTTGCGGCTGCTTTTCAACCCGGCCGCCGAGTTCAACCGGGCTCGGCGGCTTATCCGACATCGCCATCTGCGCCGCCTTGGCGGCTTTTTCCGCGAGACCCTTAAGGCTGTCTTTACGGATAGCGTTACTGGTGTCTTTCTTACTGTCTTTACTACTATCTTTCCTGCTATCGGGGATCTCTGTCATGCCTCTTCCTCCCGGCCCTGCACGGCGGCGCCCTCTGTATTTCCACCGCTGCCCGCCGCCCAGGCAGCCGGGTCATAATTATTTCTGACAACCTCCCAGTTCTCCTCCGAGGTTCGCTCCCAGAGTTGATCGATTCGCGAATTGGCAGGCACTCTTTCGTCGCGCAAAACGCGCTGGATAAGCGGATGAGCGTCGAAATTCGGGGCGGCGACAAACCGCATCACGACGAAAGCGGTGACGGCGGATTCCCAATCCATTCCGTAGTCGCGCGCCCTGGCAATCCCGTCTTCGACCAGCGGGTAGAGCCGCTCGTCGGCAATCTGCCTGATAAGAATCACTTCGTTGGGAAGCTGTATGACTGCGTCGCCGTGATTGTCGCGCAGGTGCGAGACGAGGCGCCGAACGAAGGCCGCCTCGGCCACCGGCTGAAAGATTGCAAATTGTTCGCGGCGGATGATTAACATTCTGCTCCTTATTGGGCCCGGGCCGCGACCGCGGCCAACCGGCTCGACTGCAGCGCCCCCGAGGCGAACTGGAAACGCAAAGCCGTTCGGGGCTCGGCGTCTTCGAGCACATAACTGGTCACCGGGCCAAAAACCGTAGTCAGTTCCTGGGCCGTGCAGGTCGGCAGATACTGGCGCAGGACGCGCGGGTCGTAGTAGCGAAAGCGGAAGGGCTTGCCGGCTTCGTCATAGACGATTAAAAAGGTGCGGAAATGGCTGCGCAGGGCGCGAAGGTCGGCGTCGCTGGTCACGAATATGCCCCAGTGATGACCCCACCCCTGGCCGATCACCCAGTTGGTGAATTCGGCGCCCTCTTCCAACTGCACGAGGTAGGGCGCGACTTCGGCCATATCGGGCGTCTGCTCGCCTCTATACAGACAGCAGAAATTCGGCGCCAGGCCGTACAGCTTATCGAGCAGGCCCGGCGCCGAGGCGCCATCCACAATGGCAAAGACGTTCGCCTCTTCATCGGAGAAGAGCCCTTCGCCAACCGATTCAATAATGTCTTCTATGACCATCAACGTAGCCCCATAGCGTTATGAAATAACTTCGAGGCTGTTTGAGAAGTTCGCCAGAGAGCGAAATGCCTTGTTCGCGTCAGGGGAATAGCCCACAGATGACACAGATGATACGGATTCGCACAGATCAGATCCGTGGGAATCTGTCGTTTCTGTGTCATCTGTGGGCTATTCCCCTGAGACGAGTAAAGCGTCTCGTGCCTGGCAATCTTTTCAAACAGCCTCTTACTCAATCGACTTATAAATCATCTGATAAATCATTTTGTCCGGATGTCCAATCAGCACCCTAACCGACAGAAACAAACGGCAGGCCGCTGGCGGCGGCCTGCTTTATACTCAAAGCGCCGACGCTATAAGAATTCGGCACCGGCGGCTTCTTCGGTTTTGGCAACTCCGCCTTCTTGCCGGCCTCGGCGTCGTCGGCTTCCGCCGCCGGCAGCGGGATCTCCGGCGTCGTGCCGGCGCCCGGCGTCGCCGAAAAACTGCCGGTGCTGTTGATGACGACGACCGTGCCGATGATGAAAATGCCCGCCGGGTTGATGTTGATAAAATTGGTCCCGACCTTCAGCGTTATCGTAGTCTCGGACTCGATGACAAAATTGAGGGCGGCCTTCTGATGAATCTCGACGCCGGCGTCGAGGGCATAGCTCAATCCGACCTTCTCCTGTCTGTCCATCATGGTGGTCACGGATAACGTGCCGTCGATCTTCTCGTTCTGATCGCCTTTGACGCGCAGGTGTTTGTCGGCGCCGACGGTCTCTCTCTGGTCGCCACTAACGATCAGGTGGCGGTCGCTGCCGATAAACTCGCGGGCCTCCTGCTTGACCCGCAGATCGAAATCCTTTTCCGCGTGGATGAAGACCTGCTCGTCGCCCTTCTTGTCTTCGAAACGCAGTTCGTTAAAACCGCCGCCGCCTTTCGACGAATCGCTTTTGATGGTGCTCTTGGTCTTCTCCGCCGGCAGCGGGTACGGCGGCATGGCGTTGCCGTTATAGACGCGCCCGGTGATGATCGGCTGGTCGGGGTCGCCTTCGAGAAAATCGACGATGACCTCCTGGCCGACGCGCGGCAGAAACACCGCGCCCCAGCGCTTGCCCGCCCAGTTCTGTGACACGCGGATCCAGCAGGAACTCGCTTCGTTGTATTTGCCCTCGCGGTCCCAGTGGAACTGCACTTTCACGCGGCCGAACTGATCGACGTAGATCTCCTCGCCCGGCGGCCCGACGACCATGGCCGTCTGCGGCCCCTGCATAAACGGCACGGGCGTCGTCCGCTGCGGGCGGTACGGCGTCGGAAACGGCACGCATTGAATCTGGTTCGAGTACTGGAAAAAGGCCAGCGCCTCGGGCCCCGTGGTCCGGTAATTGGTGCCCTGGTCGGAAGAGATGTAGTTCGACGTGATGACGTAGTCTTTGTTGAAATCTTTCCGGTAGTGGTCTTTCAACGTGAAGCGGTATCCGGCCGTAAAGCCGCGGCAGGTGCTCGACCCGTAGGCCGTATGCTGCCGGCTCTCCTGCTCGTGCATGCGGATGCCGACCAGTCGCTCGCCTTCGTTGCGGGTGACGTATTCGCCGGGGTAATCGTAGATTTCCAGCTTGCGCTCGTCCTTGCCGGTGACGTCGGCGGTGAGGTTAAAGAGCGGGTCTTTGAAGTTGAAGTCGTTGACTGCGTAGCGACCGGGCCTCACCTCCTGCCCGACGCTCCAATCCGATATCACGTCGTAGCGCTGGTCTTCGCCGTACGCCGTTTTGTAACTGACGGGGCCGTGAAGGCCGACCGCGTTGAACTCGCTCGGGGCGTTGGCCAGAACCAGCGTGTGTTTGTCGGCCTGGTGCTCGAAGAAGTAAAAGATGCCCTCCTCTTCCATCAGCCGCGAGACGAAATTGAAGTCGGTCTCGCGGTACTGCACGCAGTACTCGCGCTCCTCGAAACTGGTGTGCAGCCGGTTGCTGAAATCCAGTTTGTGCTCCTGAAAAATCCTGGCGATGATGTCGGGCACGGTCATCGCCTGAAAGATGCGGCAATCCGACGTGCGCGTCAGCATCCACATCCAGGGGACCAGAGTCGCCGTGTAGTGGGCGAAGATCTTCGGCGTCGTGCCGTCTTCGAGCGGCGTCGAACCGGCCTGAGCAAACGAGCTGATGATGCCGTTGATGTAACGCTCTTTTTTGTTCGGCAGCACGATCGCGACGGTCGCCTTCTTGCCGACAATCGACTCCATCGAGATTGAGCGGTTTTCCGAATGCATGTAGAGATCGAAATGGAACAGCCGCGAGACCCCCTCCTGCCCGCGAAAGCTCTGCAACAACAACGCATCTTTGCCGAGCACCGTCTCTATGCGGATCAATCGGTTGTCTTGCGTATATTCGCCCACGTTACGCCTCCCAAAAGTCTAGCGAGTCCCTGGCAGAAACCTAACCGTCAGGGAGGGTGCCAGCACGCGCTTTGGCGCCCTCCCTGACGGTTGGGCTTCCGCTGCTACTCTCCGTGAACGACTCGCCGGACTCACCAGACTCACTAGACTATCTCGTATGTGAAGCCGCCGTCGGCGATCCGGACCTGGACCCGCGACACCGGCTCGCCCGTCGCCATGCGGGATAAAAACTCGCCGCTCATTTCCGGCAACAGGGTTCCCGTAAGAATGCGATCGACGTTGCGCGCGCCGCTTTCGACTTCTTTACAACGGTTGACGATTTCGCTAATCACCGCCTCGTCATAACCGAACTCGGCGCCGTGATTTTCCGCCAGCCGGCGGCCGACGCGGCCCAGTTGCAGCTTGATGATCTCGCGCATCACCTCGTCGGTGATCGGGTAATACGGGATCGCCACCATGCGGCCGAGCAGCGCCGGTTTGAAGACCTTGAGCAGGTCGGGCCGCAAGGCTTCGATCATGGCTTCCGGGTCGGGCCGCGTCTCCGGGTCGGCGCATAACGTCATGACCGTGTCGGTGCCGGCGTTCGAGGTCAGCAAAATGACGGTGTTTTTGAAATCGATCTCGCGGCCTTCGCCGTCTTCGAGCACGCCTTTGTCAAAGACCTGATAGAAAAGTTCCATCACGTCCGGATGCGCCTTCTCGACTTCGTCGAGCAGCACGACCGAGTGTGGTTTGCGGCGCACCGCTTCTGTGAGCACGCCGCCTTCGCCGTAGCCGACGTAGCCCGGCGGTGAGCCTTTGAGCGACGAGACGGTGTGCGCTTCCTGGTACTCGCTCATATTGATGGTGATCAGGTTCCGTTCGCCGCCGTAGAGGGTGTCGGCGAGCGTCAGCGCGGTTTCGGTTTTGCCGACGCCGCTCGGGCCGACGAGCAGGAAGACGCCCACCGGGCGGCGCGGGTCCGTGAGGTTGGCGCGCGCCGTGCGGATGCGCTGGGCGATGGCTTCGAGCGCCTGCGACTGGCCGACGACGCGGCGTTCGAGGCGTTCGTGCAGGGCGATGACCGTGTTGATCTCGTCGGCCAGCATCTTGCCGACGGGAATACCGGTCCAACCCGAAATCACTTCGGCTATGGTCTGCGACGTCACGCAGGGCTGCATCAGTGGCGTCTCGCCCTGCACGCTTTCGAGCTCGGTGTTGAGATTGGCCAACTCCGCCCGCAGCGCCACAATCGCCGCGCCGGCAGCGGCGAAACGATCCTGAATCGACATCGCCGCGGGCGTCGGCGTCAACGACTGCGTCACCGGGCTCGGAATCAGGTTATGAAGGCCCGACTCGGCGGCGGCGACCGCTTCCGCCAGATTGGCGGTGGCCGCTTTGGAGGCTTGCTTATGATTTTTCGCCTGCTCTTCGAGCCGCGAACGGATCTCCTGAATCCGGGCGATCAGGCCCTTTTCGACATCCCAGCGCGACAGCAGGTTGCTCAACTTCTCTTCCTCGGCGGCGCGCCGGGCCTTCAAATCTTCGATGCGTTTATGGTGATCGCTGCCGGTGACGGCTTCGCGCTCGAGCACGCCGATCTCGACCGTCGTGTGCGCGATCGAGCGGCGAGCGTCTTCGATGGCGGGCGGCACGCTCGATTGCGCGATGGCGACGCGGGCGCAGGCGGTGTCGAGTACGCTTACGGATTTATCCGGCAACTGGCGGCCGGAGATGTAGCGGTGCGAGAGCCTCACGGCGCCGTCGATCGCTTCGTCGAGTATGCGAACGCCGTGGTGCTGTTCGAGGGTTTCCGTGAGCCCGCGCATCATAATGACGGCCTGCTCCTCGGTCGGCTCTTCGACCTTGACCACCTGGAAGCGTCTGGCCAGGGCCGCGTCCTTCTCGAAATACTTCTTGTACTCAGCCCAGGTCGTGGCGGCGATGGTGCGCAGTTCGCCGCGCGCCAGCGCCGGCTTGAGCAGGTTGGCGGCGTCCCCCTGGCCGGCCTGGCCGCCGGCGCCGATCATGGTGTGCGCTTCGTCGATAAAGAGGATGATCGGCTGCGGCGAGGCGTTGACCTCTTCGATCACCGACTTCAGGCGATTTTCGAATTCGCCCTTGATGCCGGCGCCGGCCTGCAAAAGCCCCAGATCGAGCGTGCGTACCGAAACATTTTGCAGCGACGGCGGCACGTCACCGGCGGCGATTCGCAGGGCGAAGCCTTCGACAACGGCGGTTTTGCCGACCCCCGCTTCGCCGGTCAGAATCGGGTTGTTCTGGCGCCGGCGCGTCAGGATGTCTACGACCTGACGGATCTCAAAATCGCGCCCGAGAACCGGGTCGATCTGGCCGCTCTGCGCCTTGGCCGTCAGATCAAGGGTGAACTGGTCGAGCGCTTTGGTCTTGCCGGCGCCGCCGCCGCCCGCCGATGGCGCCGCATCCGTTTGAACGCCGCCGGCCGGCGCCGCGTCTTTGCTCTCGACGGACCCGTCGGTGATCTCCGCGAAGTTCTTCTTCAGCGACTCAAGCGAAATTCTGTGAAACTCTTTCGAGGTCTCGCGCGCCAGCCGCGCCAGATCGTCGTCGGCGAGAAGGCTGAGCAGCAGGTGCCCGGAGCGAATCGTCCGGGCCTGAAACTCGATAGAGGCGACGAGCCAGGCGTCCTGTATCCACCTGGGCAGGCGCGGCGACAACGCCGGGGTGCGCGAGTTGCCGGTCTTGAGCCGGTCGAGCGCCTGCGTGATGTCTCGCGCCAGCCTCGCCGGGTCGATCTCGAAATGGCGGATGATGCGCGACAGGTCGGTGTCGTGCGCTTCAAAAAGCTTCATCAATACGTGCTCGACCTCGACGTCGTAATTGGTGCGCGACAGGCAGAGGCCGGCTGCCGCTTCCAGGGCGCCGCGGCAGGTGTCGTTTAAGGTTGCGATTAACGGTTTCAGGTTCACATTCATAAAATCATCCTCGTCTCACGAAATTCGGTCGCGTCGATGTAATGTCGATGTCCTAAGGGTCATAACGTTTTCAAAAAAGCGATCAGCGCGCGGCGGTCTTCCGGGGAAAGGTCGAGCCCGAAAAGATGGCCTTTGACGGCCCGCGTCGTCACCCCGGCGCCGCGAAACCCGGTCGGCAGGTAGTCGTCTCTGACCCGGCGCGGGTCGAACCAGTCTTCCAGGGTCGCCACCGAGCCGTTGTGCTCGAACGGGCCGCGATACCAGACGCCTTTCAGGGACGGCACTTTGTAATAGCCGGTGCCGCGCCGCGTCCTGAGCGCGAGGCGCGTATCCGTGCCGACCGACATCGACATAATGTCGAAGCGGCTACGGTGGTCTTCCGGGACGTTGAAGCCGTCGACGGGCGTCAGCTGGTTGTTGGTGTAGAGCGGCGGCGTGTGACAGCGGGCGCAGCCTTCGCGGGCGAAGACCTTCTGGCCGCGCGCGGCCAGGTCGTCGAATTTGTTAGGGTTTGCCGGCGGCTCAAGCGAGTAGATGTAGAGCGCCAGGGCATAGAGCTGTTCATCGCTGTAGCGCCCCTGAGTTGCGGGGTCGGGTAGCGTCTTGGAATCTCTTGCCAGCGGCACGAAGCCGCCGTAGTTTGCCAGATCACCGGCGCCTTGATTCAAAGCCGCGTAGCGCATCATGTCGGCGATCGACCGGTGAATCGAGATGCCAGTATGGTCGAGATACTTGCGGTCTTTGACGCCGATCAGGTCGGGCACCTGCGGCGGGTATCTGGGGTCGGAGCCCTGGCGCGCCATAACCCCCGGCGGGATCGCCCCGTGCCAGGCGGCGAAGGTATCGACGGTGATTTTATCGAGTCCGGCTTGCGGATCGGGCGTAACCCACGGAGCGCCAAAAAAGGAGCGCTCGAAAGCCTGTATGCGCTGCGCCGTGAAGCTGGGCCGGGCGCTCAGCACCGACGCCAGTTCGAGGGGAAAGTTGCCCTGCGCGCCGTTGATCAGCGTGCCGTCCGGCATCAGGCGCGTGTGGCACATGGCGCAGGAGACCGAGCCGATCTCGACCTTGCCTTTCTCCCGGACGACATAGCGGAAGAACGGAAAGGTGCCGTCTTTTAAGGCCGGAATGCCGAGCTGTTTGTACCACTCCGGGTCCTGAAGCTGTTCGGGGTGGACGATGGCGTTATAGAAAATCGGCGCCTTAAAGACGATCTCGCCCGCCCGGATCCAGTCTTCTTTGGTCTTGAGCTGCGAGGCGTCGAACTGCGTCTCGGGTTCCTGCTGCTTCAGCCACTCCTGATAGCCCGGCGGCTCTTTGCCGGGGGCATAAGCCGGGTAGCTTTTGTAAATTGGCCGCACCGGAATCCGGTAATAATAATCAGCGGTGATCTGCCTGGGGGACGCTGAAGCATCAGCCAGCGGCATCACCGCCGCTTCTACTTCTTCATCCACCCAGGTTTTCGGAATCGAGGTCGGAGCCGCGACAGAGGTCGCGCGCTGCGCCTGGCCGTTGTAGGCAAAGACGCCGCCAATGGCTGCTAAAAATAATGTGATTATTAATTTTTTAATTCGCTTCAAATTCATTATTCGTTACCCATGCTTTGCTGAACTCGTTAGCTCCGTAGGAGCGACCTGTCTATAGCCGAGAAACGGTTAGCTATTTTCAAGCTCCGTAGGAGCGTCCCAGTCTCGATAAACTGGGACACTCCTACGGAGCTGAAGAATTTTTTGCCGGCGAAATCTATAGACAGGTCGCTCCTACGGAGCTGCCTATACGCCGAGAGCTGGTAGTAAAACAAACTCATATTTCTCGTCCCTTTTCCGCCAACGGATTTGCCAGACTAATTCGGCACACTCAGGACTACCTGCGAATCGTCCTCGGCAAACGGCCCGGTCTTGAGCCACGTCGTCCAGCCGAGCATCGGCAGGCGCTTCGCTTTGGTCGTCAACACGCAGTTCGGGACCTCTTCGGCCTTCAAGGTCAGGCGAACGTCGAAATCAAACTCCATCCCCGCCAGCAGGCGAGTCATCTCGGCGGCGGGCTGGAAAGCCGAGCCCGAAGGCAAAAAGGTAACGAACTCGTTAAAGGTCAACGGCCCGACGCGCAATTGAAACTTCGATTGCGCGTCCCAGACCCGCGAGCCGGCAACCGCGGTCACGCCGAGTTCGGCGTGGTCGCCGCCGAGTCTTGTCAGACTCTCTTCCTCGAGCTTGAGCCATTGCCCGGAAAACTGCTCGATCGCGGCGCGCACACCGAAGTAGTCGCCGAGCATGGCCGCCATGGCACTGGCCGAATGCGGCCGTTGCGCAAACAGGCCGCCGTAAAAGAGCAGGATTTCGTCGGCGAAACTCTGCCGCTGGCGCAAGCCCCGCGTGCCCAGGCCCACGAGGTTAAAAAGGAATTCCGTGAACGGGTCAGGCTCGCCGACTTCGCCTCCCGCGCGTTCGTAGGCCACGGGAAATCGGTACTTCTCCCAGGCCCTGTAAAAGAGCGAGATCATCCGGTGGTTGAACAGATCAAGAAACTCCGCCAGCGCCGTGTCCTTGTAGCGCGTGCGCTCGATCAGCAACTCCGTGTAATGGTGCGGCAGGACGCCCGCCGGGCCCGTGAGCCCCATAAAGGCGACCATCATCTGCGCCGGTTGCCCGGCCTCTGTACCCTCCTCTTCCGTCGCCTCGGTGAGCTGATGCACCTGACTGGGCGCAAAGGCTAACGAGACGCGGGTGCGAAAGCGCACGGCCTCGTCCGCGGGCTCGCCGTAGCGGCCCACGGGCCGGCGCTGCGGTGCGAGGCGTTCGAGCAGCCGCACCGCCTGAAAGAATTCGAAGCGGTAGGGCTCTTCAAACAGCACGTCTGCTACAGAATGATCTGTTCTCCGGTTCTCGGCGGCCATCGTTTCAGAATCCCCTCGCGGTTTTGAATGCGGGCGACCAGTTGGTTGAATGAATTCACCGAACTGTAGAGCCCTAAAAATCTCTCCAGCACAGAGGCGAAGAGAAAAAGCCCGCTGCCGACGTACTGCGCCTCGTCGAACTCGATCGTCGTTTCGACGCCGCGCACGAAGCCCGAGCCGATGCGCGAGCCGGTCTGGCGGACGACGCGGCGGCTCGCGAGCCGGCCGATCCCGGCGATCTGTTTGCGGGTCGCCGACGAGTCTAAGAAGTCGTACAGCAGAAGAATTTCGCGCAGCGCCTCGGGGCTCTCGCGGGTCTCGCCGGCGCCGACAATCGACAGATGGTTGAGCGATAAATGCGAGATCAGCCGCCAGTGCGCCGCGTGTCTGAGAGGCGGCCGAAGCGTCGCCGTCGGCTTCTTCAGGCAGTGCACGCGGGCGAGCGGCGCGGCGCTCTCGACTTCAAAATCGCCGTCGCGGTCGCCGAACGGCAGTCTCGCCGGCAGGTCGCGGTTGGTGCAGGTCGTGTGCACGGTCATCGTCTCGATGGCCGGCACGTTCGGTTTAAAGCCCGTGTCAACGAGCGACAGGTAAACTTCCGTGCCGGTGTCATCGCGCCGCTGCGAGGGCCGCCTGGTGGCGTACCAGAAGGTGCGGTCCTGCCCGCGGTCATAGGTGTGGCGCAGCGAATAGAAGGGCTGAAAATCGCGCGACTGTTGCAGGTACGGGTCCGTCGTGGTTACCGAATCGATCGCGTAAACTTCGGTCGCCGCCTGGCGATGAACGTCGGGGATGACGCGGTACTCGTTTTGAAAGTGGGTCAGGTGGATCGGCTCGGCAAGCTTTTTAAACAGGTTGATGACGGGGGCGCAGCCCAACTGAAAGGCGCCGCGATCGACGGTGGAACGAGGTGGCGCGACGTCGCGCAGGTGAATCAGAATTTCGAACTCGTCGCCAAAGCCGTCGCGCGCCGCCGCCGCCAGGCCGCTTACGTCAAAGAAGAGGAATTTTTCCGGGAAGGCGAAATATTCCGTCAACAACCGATAACCGGTAAACGAACGCGCCGAAAACGGCAGCATGCCTTCGTCGTCTTCAAAACCGACGGTCTTCAGCGCCGCGGCCGGCAGCGTCACCGGCGACGGCGAACGCTGCGGCTCGCCGTTGCGTTTCCTGGTAGAGAGATTGCGCACCTCTACCGCCGTCGCGTTGTTGAAGATCATTTCATAGAGCGGGTAGACGAGCTGCGGCTCGCCGTTGAGGTAAAACCGCAGGCTCTCGATGCACTGCGCGCGGCCTTCGCCGAGCGTCAATTCCGACAGCCGCGTGCCGTTCAGACAGCGCAGGCGGATTCTGATGGCCGCCCGTGCCCACTTACCCTTGCTATCGACCGGGTCGGGAGATTCGAGCGCCGCAGCGGTAACCTCAAGCGGCCAGAGAGTGACCGGATAACTGGTGCGGAACCGGCAGGGCGTGCCCTGTATCGGCCGCGAATAAAGAACGGTGTCGCGGGCAATCTCGTAGCCGGTCGTCAACTTGCCCTGTTGCGCGTCGAGGGCGAACTGGGCGATCGACATCGACGGGATGGGCGCCAAGTAATGCGGGTAGAGGACGTTCAGGAGCGCTTCGGTAATCTCCGGAAACTCGTCGTCGATCTTCAGGTGGACGCGCCCGGCGAGAAAGGCAAAGGCTTCGATCAAACGCTCGACGTGCGGGTCTTCGCACTTGTCGGGCTCGAGCAGCAGGCGCCCGGCGACCTTCGGGTACTTGTCGGCAAACTCGGCGCCCATCTGGCGGAAGAAGCCGAGCTCGCGTTCGTAATAACTGAGCAGCTGGTCGCGCATCATTCCCCCCGCACCAGGTACTGGCCGCTGCTCAGTTGCAGCATGGCGTCAAAGGTTACGGGCTCGGGCGCCGGCTCGATTCGCAAGCGCGCCTCGATGCGAAAATGGAGCGAGCGCTGCACGTCGCTGAGCGGCAGGAGGGTAACGGCGACGTCTTCGAGCCGCGGCTCGAAGGTCGCAATCGCGGCTTCGAGCGAGCGCCGCAAGCGGCCCTGCTCGGCCGGGCTCTTAATGCTTATCGAAGTGAAATCCGGCAGCCCATAGGCGGCCAGCGAGTTGTTCAACTCTTTCAGCTCTTTCTGATCTTTCAGGTCGGCGGGCAACCAGTCGGCGGACTGCCGCGTGTTGAGCAACTGTTCGAGGTCGCGTTTGACCGAATCTTTCATCTGGCGCAGGCTCTTTGAGCGCGACGCCAGCGGTTCGCGCGAAAGTTCCGGCTCGTAATCGAGCAGGCGGTCGAGCACCGAAGGGGTTATGCGGATTTCGTTATCATACCTTGGCATCTTCGATTCCCTCTTTCGCGTGGTGAAACGAGGCGGAAGCCCGACCGTCAGGGAGGGCATAGTGGGTGACCGTCACGCCCTCCCTGACGGTCGGGCTTCCGCCTTCGCGTATACGACTCTTTAGCCGTCCGCTTAGACCTTCTTCATGGCCTTCAGGTCGTAGCCGACTTTGATCGGGCCGCCGAGGCTGCCGTCGGCCTTCTGCTCTTTGTATTCGACTTCGATCTTGGCGTAGTTGAGCGAGATCTGGTCATTGGGGATGACGCTGCCGCTCGACGTGCCGCCCGTCTGGTAGGACGAAACCAGCAGGTCCGAGAAGGTGTACTTCAGGAACTCCTGCTGCTCTTTACCGGCCTTGCGGCAGGTGAGCACGGCCTTCTTGATGTGTTCGCCGGTGGCGCAGGCGAGCAACAGTTTCGGCGTCGATTTGTTTACCTTCATCACAAAGTGGAAGTCCTGCATCTGCACTTTGCCGGCGCCGCCGCCGCCGCCGGCCGCGTTGCTGCCGGTCTGCACTTCACCCCAGGTCCAGGATTCGACGTCGATCTCACCCTTGTGTTTGGAGTCCTGGCTCTCGCCCTCGATGCCGTCAAGCTTCAAAAAATAATCAACAACAGACATTTCTTATTTCCTCCGTAGAAAAATGGAATCAGTTGGGAAGCGCCCCGCCCGTTGGGGGCGCTTCGCGTTAGTTCACAACACAAGTAGACCGGGCGGCGGCAGCGACAGGACGAATGTGAGAGGCCGAAATCGTGCGCTCGTTCACCGCGGTTTTACTCGCAATCCGTAGAATCCGGTCGGCGTCCGGCCTGCTATCAGCCTCTGGCCGACGCCGGCAGTTCCGCCACCAGGCGCAACGACACGGTCAATTCATCGAGCTGGAAGTGCGGCCGCAAAAAGGCGATCGCCTTGTAGCAGCCGGGCTTGCCGGGGACTTCGACGACCTCGACCTTGGCGTCGCGAAGCGGGTACTGCGCCTTCACCGTCGGCGACGCCGTATCGTCCGGGGTCACGTAATTCATGATCCACTGGTTGAGGAAGTACTCGCAGTCCTTGCGCGACATGAAGCTGCCGATCTTGTCGCGCATCATCGCCTTCAGGTAGTGGGCGAAGCGCGAGACCGCGAAGATGTACTGCAACTGCGTCGACAGGCGCGCGTTGGCGTTGGCCGAATCGAGGTCGTACTTCTTCGCCTTCTGGCAGGACTGCGCCCCGAAGAAGGCGGCGTAGTCGGTGTTCTTGCAATGGACCAGCGGGATGAAGCCGAGGTCCGAGAACTCTTTCTCGCGCCGGTCGGTGATCGATATCTCCGTCGGGCACTTGAGCGCGACTTCGCCTTCGTCGGTGCGGAAGGTGTGGAAGGGTAACCCTTGAACCAGGCCGCCGCCTTCGACGCCGCGGATCGAGACGCACCAGTTGTAGAGCGCGAAGGCTTCCGTCAACCGCGTGCCGAACGAATAGGCGGCGTTGCCCCAGAGATACTTCTTGTGATCGGTGCCGTCGACGTCTTCCTCAAAATGGAAGGTCTCGGTCGGCTGCGTCTCTTCCCCGTACGGCAGGCGCATCAAGGTGTGCGGCAGGCAGAGGCCGACGTAGCGCGAATCTTCGGACTCGCGGAACGAGCGCCACTTCAGGTACTCCGTGCGGTCGAAGATCTTCGCGAGGTCTCTGACTTCCACGAGGTCGCTGTAGGTGTCCCAGCCGAAGAGCTGCGGCGAAGCGGCCGAGATGAACGGCGCGTGCGCCGCCGCCGCGACGTTCGAGATGCGCTCCAGGCAGGCCATGTCCTGCGGGTGGTTGCTGAATTCGTAGTCGCCGATCAGGGCGCCGAACGGGGCGCCGCCGAAGGTGCCGAACTCCTCTTCGTAAATCTTCTTGAAGAGCGCCGACTGGTCGAACTCGATGGCTTTCTCAAGGTCTTTGCCGAGGTCTTTTTTGGAGACGTTCATGACCTTGATCTTGAGCATGGGGCTGGTCTCGCTTTCAAAGACCAGGTGATGCAGGCCGCGCCACGAGCCTTCGAGCTTCTGGAACTCTTCGGCGTGCATGATCTCGTTGACCTGCGCCGTCAGCAGGCGGTCGATCTCGGCGATGCGGGCGACGATGGAGGCTTCCATGTCGCGGCCCATCACCAGCTGGCCCTGCATGACGTCCTGCACGAACTGGCCGATCATGTCGCGGGCGCGCTCAACCTGCAGTTCGTCGCGGCCGAGGCGACCTTCGGTGAGAATCCGGCTCAGCAGGTCGTCGCCGCCCTGCACCTCTTCCGCCACCGCCGTGGCGACGCTCGTCTCTTCACGTCTTCTAGCCATTAGATTTCCTCCTTAGCCGCGAGCTCGGCGCCAGCCGCCGGGTCGATTCCTAACACCTGACTGAGCTGCTTCTGGGCGCCGGTGTTGGCGATGACTTCGTGGAGCAGCTCTTCGAGCCGGTCGTTGCCGTCCATCTTCGACAGCAGGTCCGACAGGCGTTTTCTCGCATCGACCAGCTGGCGCAGCGGATCGACCTGCTGCACGAGGTTGTCGGGCTCGAAATCGTCCATGCTGGAGAAGTTCAGCTCGACGCGCATCTTGCTCTCGTCGTCGGCGAGCTTGTTGGCGACGCGCAGGGCGAGCCGCGGCTTCATGCCGGCGAGCACGCTGTTGAAATTGTCACGGTCCACCTCGACGAATTTGCGGTCGCGGACGCGCGGCAGGGGTTCTACGGGCTTGCCTGAGAAATCGCCCAGCACGCCGACCACGAAAGGCAATTCTTTCAACTCGATGGCGCCGCCGATCTCCACGTCGTAGGTGATGTGCACGCGGGGCGGGCGCACGCGATCAAGTTTGTGTTGTAAACTCTCTTTCTTGGGCATACAAAAAAATCTCCTTTTCCATATCTTGCGGTCGGCGCTTCGGTCGCTCTCCAAGCCGCGTTCGGTGATCTCCGTCTTACGGGCAGCAGCGCGCCGCCAGCCCGAGGCTAGTCGTCACTGCTGTCGCCGCCGGCCGGCTGCAGGCCGAGGGTTTCGCGTAAATTCCCCAGCACTAAGCCGTCCTTGATAACATCTTCGAGCCACATTTCGAGCGGCATCTGACCCCACTTGATGGCCCGCTGCACGAGGTAGGCGACGGGGCTGTGGGGTTCGGTCAGGCGGAAGTAGTCCGCCACTTCGGCGAGCCGCCGGAAGGCGTCATGCCGGGCATTGATGGAACCGGAGGTGGCAGGAAAACGGCTCCCGGAGCCATTTTCACCGGCCACTTCCGCGTCCGCCGCGGCCCCGGCAATCTCGTCCGGGTAGGGCTCGGCGAGCCGTTTTTCCTTGACGATGGTGCCGACGAGCGAGCGCATGGCGTCGAGCGTCTTGCGCAGGTCGCCGAGGCCGGGCGTCTGCCGCCCGAACTTCTCGTCCATCGTCTGGTCGAGCGCCTGATAGGCGGCCCAGCATTCGCTGAGCAGGGCGTAGAGTTCTTCGAAGGAGGCGCGGCGGGTGTTCTGCTTGGCCTTCGCCCAGTCGTCCGTCGTCAGCTTGCGCTCTTCGCTGAGGCGCGAGCGCATCGCTTCGAGGCGTTCGCGCTGTTCGTCGCTGAGGGCGCTGGTGTCGTCGGGGATGTCAAACTGTTTGGCGTCCTCGTACTGCAAATAAGAGAAGTCGGAGCCGGAGGTGGCGTCGGTCAGGCGCACCTCTTTGATGGCCGCGGCCAGTTGCCTGTCCATCCAGGCCAGGGCGTTCGCCCGGGCGTCGAGATCCTCTTCATCGATCTCCGGATAGAGGTTCTCCCAGAAGCGTTCGTGCAGTTCGCGCATCAGCGTGAGGCTGTCGCGCAGCCCCGCGAGCCCCTGTTGTTTGACCAGGGCTTCGGCGAGCCAGGCGCCGATCTGCAAATCCTTGGTCCGGGTCATCAGGGCGTCGGTCGCCAGCTCCCTGACCTGATGCCAGTCCGCGACCTTCAGGTCGCGTTTCCAGTCGCCCTGTTCGAGGTCTTCGTCGGCGCGGCGGGACTCGCGGATCTCATCGGGGAGCCCTGAGTACTGGAGATTTTCGCCCGCGGGGTTGTCGTCGGAGATGGGCGCGAGCAGGGCCTCGATGTCGATGACTTCCGGACTTGTTTCTACCGCCAGAATGGCGACCTGCGTCTCAACTGACATTCGACCGTACCCCTCCGCTCAAGTTTGCGACCTCTGTCTGACAACCACGTTGCTGACACCGTTATAGATACTGTAGAGGGCCGGTGCGGGTCACCACCCGCATGGGTGGCAATCTCTGGGGGAAGTGCTGAGGACGAAGGACGGAGAAGTGCTGAGGACTCTCTTTAGTGCTGAGGACTGAGGACTGAGGACTGAGTGGGGAGGAAAGTGCTGAGGACTGAGGACTGAGGACTGAGTATCGGCTCTACGTCTCGCATGAATGGCCGGTAAAAGCGTTTATGAAAACTGGAATATCTACTCAGTCCTCAGTCCTCAGTCCTCAGCACTAAAGAGAGTCCTCAGCACTTTCCTAATTGATGAGTGAACCATATGATTACCATCGAGATGCCGAAAACTCTGCCAGCTGTTTCCCCGCTCGTTCTGATTTTGCTCGCGACGATTCTCTGGAGTACGGGCGGGCTGTTCATCAAAATGACTACGCTTGACGCCTTTTCGGTAAACGCCGGGCGCTCGTTTTTTGCCATCCTGACGGTGGCGCTTTTCACCTACCGGAAAGGCCTGAAACTCGACTCCTTCACCCTGCTGACGGCGTTTCTCTACGCCGGCACGCTGACCTGTTTCGTCTTCGCCAACAAAGCGACGACCGCCGCCAACGCCATTTTCCTGCAGGCCACGGCGCCGGTTTATATCCTCATTTTGTCGCCCTTCATACTGGGGGAAAAATTTCGCTTTGCCGATCTGCTGATTGTCGCCTGCTGTCTCGGCGGCATGAGCTTTTTCTTTTTTGAAACCGCGGGCGGCAATCAACTGGCGTCGAATATCTTTCTCGGCAATATGGCGGCGCTGGCTTCGGGGGCGTTCCTGGCGCTCTACTACATCCTGTTGCGTCACCGGCGCTCTCTGCAAAAGAACCCGGCACTGTCGGTCTTTTACGGGAATATTCTGGTGGTTGTGTTGATGTTGCCGTTTCTGGTGAGGCGGCCGCCGGCGCCGAAGGCTGTGGATGGGCTGGCGATTCTGTTCCTGGGAGTTTTTCAGATCGGCATTGCCTACGTGCTCTTTACCAAAGGCATTGCCGAAGGGGTGCGCTCATTCGACGCCGGGATTATCGGTTATGTCGAGCCGCTGCTGAACCCCGTATGGGTGTTTCTGATCCTTGGCGAACGGCCGTCGAACTGGGCGATTTTGGGAGGCGCGATCATTATCACGACGGTCGTTGCCCACACCCTGCTAACCAACCGGGTGAGAGCGAAATCGACCGCCTGAGGTAATTACTGGTTGGAAAATCGATTTGATAAAAATGAAGTCGGTATTCCCTGCGGATCGGGCAAATCGGGCGGATTGACGCGGATCAGATCAGCGGAAATCCGCTAAATCCGCCTGATCCGCTGGCCATACCCTTTCAAAGAGTGGGAGATGTAGGATTCCAACACAAGCATTGCGGCGGCTTTAGTTTGTTAGCTCAACCCAAGCTCATCACGGATTTCCTGAACGGTGGCATCGGCCCAGTGCCTGGCAAAATTCTCCATCGACATAAAAGAACGCGATTCCATGCGGTCGATGTAGATTTTCCCGAGCAGATGATCGATCTCGTGCTGGAGGATGCGGGCGTACCAGCCGCGGGCTTTGATCACCCGGGGCTCGGCGCGTTCGTTGAGGCATTTGACCTCGACTTCCAGGGCCCGCGGCACCATTGCCATAAACCCCGAGAGGCTGAGACAGCCCTCAAAAAAGCTCACCGTGGCGTCGCCGATGATGGTGAGTTCCGGATTGACGATGACGTGAAAGGCGACGCCCGAGCGCTGGCGTTCGGCCAGGATCTCTTCGGGCACGGTTTCGAGATAGTCCGGGCTGTCCTCGATCACCGCCAGTTGCAGCGGCTCGCCGATCTGCGGGGCGGCAAGCCCGACGCCCGGCGCGGCGCGCATCGCGTCGCGCATCGCCTCGATCAGACCTTGTATTCGCGGGCTGGTAATCTCCTCGGCGGATAACGGCCGGGCCCGCTGGCGTAACACCGGCTCGCCGACCTGCACGATAGGTAAGGTCATCGTCTCCTCCCTCATTCCCCGGCCAGCGTGGCGCGAGGCAGCAGGGTTTCCGGCACCAGTTCCAAAAATCGCGAGACGCCGCCGAAGGTGCCCGAAGAGGCGGCGCTTTCGTAGACATTCATTGGGCTGACGAAATAGAGATGTTCTTTGGCCCGCGTCGCCGCGACATAGAGCAGCCGCCGCTCTTCTTCGAGGTCCTCGAAGGCGTCGTAGGAGCGCAGCGACGGGAACCAGCCGTCAACCATCCAGATGGCAAACAGGGCGCTCCATTCGAGCCCCTTCGCCGAGTGCACGGTCGACAGCGTCACGAACCCCTGGCCGCGCGCCGACGCCTCGGCGAGCGCCATCTCGCTCGGGTCGAGCGCCGCGTCGGCCAGCAGTTCTTCGGCCGTTTTGTAGCGCCGGGCAATCGAAGCGAGGTGCTCGATCTCGCGCTGGCGTCGCGGGTGATCGTCGTATGTGGCTTGCAGAATCGGCTTGTAAAAGCGCTCGATGGCGGAAATCTGCGACCGCACGGTCTTGTTCTCTTTGCTCTCCAGCAGGGTTTGCAGGACGTTCGCCAGACGGGCGAGTTGATCCTGGTAACTCGCCCTGGCCGGGAAGGTTTTCAGCTTTTTGAACAGCCCCTCTTTGGCGCGCGCCGTGCGAAACTCTTTTCTCTCGACGCTCAGATGCTCGAGGATCTGCTGGACCGTGGCGTCGCCGATGTGGTCGACGAGTTTGAGCATGCGGTACCACGAGATGGTGTCGGACGGGTTGACGACGACGCGCAGGAAAGCGAGCACGTCTTTGATGTGGGCCGACTCGACGAAGCGTATGCCGCCGAACTTGCGAAACGGGATGCCGTGTTTGCCCAGTTCGATTTCCAGATCGAACGAATGCGAACCGGCGCGGAACAGTACGGCCATCTCCTGGTACGGCACGCCCTCCTCGTGCAGCTCTTCGATGCGCTGGGCGACGAAACGCGACTGTTCGTTTTCGTCCGTCGCATTCACCAGCACGGGCGGCGCGCCCTCGGTCGTGCGCGAGAATAACTGCTTGGCGTAACTCTCGTCGGCGTCGCTGATGATGGCGTTCGCGAGATCGAGAATCGGCTGCGTGCTGCGGAAATTCTCTTCCAGCTTGATGACTTTGGCGCCCGGGAAGAGCTCGGGGAACTCCAGCATATTGCGGAAGCTGGCGCCGCGGAACGAATAGATCGACTGACACTCGTCACCGACGACGGCGACGTTGTCGTGGGCGGCGGCCATCAGGCGGACGATCTGCGCCTGTAGGCGGTTGGTGTCCTGGTACTCGTCGACCATCGTGAAGCGGTACTGATTGGAAAGCTTGACGCGCAGTTCCTCGCTGTTTTCAAGGGCCTCGCACAGGCGGACGAGCAGGTCGTCGTAGGTCAACAGGTGGCGCTCGCGTTTGTACTGTTCAAAGGCTTTGAGCAGGTTGTCAAGATCGTCGATGGCCCACAGAAACTGCGGGTAGTAATACTTGACGACGTCTTCGACGGAGAGGAGTTTATTGGCGGCCATGCTGAAGATGGCCCCGATGGTGCGCTTGCGCGGGAACTGCCGGTCTTTGGCGGCAACCCCCGACTGGCGGCGCACCAGGTCGATGAGGTCTTCGGTGTCGCTCTGATCGAAGACGGTAAACATCCTGTGAACGCCGGTCAGCTCGGAATGCCGGCGCAGAGTCGCGTGAGCCAGGGAGTGGAAGGTGCCGCCGGAGACCCTCTGACAGCGTTCGTCGGCAAGCTGTGCGGCGCGTGACAGCATCCCCTGAGCCGAGCGCCGTGTGAAGGTCAAAAGCAGGACCGACTCCGGCCGCGCCCCGGTCTCAATCAAGCGCGCGACGCGGTAGACCAGGGTGCGCGTCTTGCCGGTGCCGGCGCCGGCGACGATCAGCAGCGGGCCGTCGGTCGTCATCACGGCTTCGTACTGGGCTTCGTTCAACTCCTTCTCATAATCGATTTTCGGCGGCCGCCGGGAGCCTAGGGCGAGGGTCTTTAAAACCAGTTTGGTTTTGACCGGCACCGACGTTTTGCCGGCGTCCAGATCGCGCTTGAGCGAGCGGATGGCGGCCGCAAATTCCTTGATCGTCTGATAGCGCTGCTTCGGCTCTTTTGCCAGGGCGCGTATAAGAAGCGGATGCAGGTTGCGCGGCAGGTCCGGCTTGATGACGTGCGGCGGCCTCGGCTCGTCGTGGAGAATCGAATGCATGGTGTCGATGTCGTTGTCACCGGCGAAGGGAGAGAGCCCGGTCAGCATTTCGTAGATCACCACGGCAAACGAGAAGATGTCACTGCGCAGATCGACGCGGCGGCCGGCCACCTGCTCGGGCGACATGTATTTGACCGTGCCCATAATCATGCCGGAACGGGTGTTGACCTGAATCATCGTTCGTTCGGCGCTGTCGGCCTGGATGGTACGGCGCCGTTCGACCAGTTTCGCCAGCCCGAAGTCGAGAATCTTGGCGTAGCCGTCGCGGTTGATCATCAGGTTTTCCGGCTTGAGGTCGCGGTGAACGATGCCGTGATCGTGGGCTTTTGATAACCCCTGGGAGATTTGAATGGCGATATCCAGAGCTTCGCCGACGGCGAAAGCCTGGGCGGTGATTCGCTGCCGCAAGGTTTCGCCTTCGATGTACTCCATGACGATAAACGGCCTGCCGTCGGCGTCACCGGTGTCGTAAACCGTCAGGATGTGCGGATGATTGAGGGCCGAGGCGGCGCGCGCCTCCTGCAGGAACCGGCGCCGGCTGTCTTCGTGAGCGACCGCTTCGGCCGGCAGGATCTTCACCGCGACGATGCGGTCCAGCTTCTCGTCGTGCGCTTTATAGACGGCGCCCATACCGCCCGCGCCGAGGGGTTCGAGAACTCGATAGTGCGCGATCGCCGTGCCTTCCGCGATTACTTCTTTAGCAAGAACCTGACTCATGAATGCCCATCAGTTTAACAGGTATAACTGTCTCAGAACACTACTTCATTGTGAAGCGAGGCGCCACGTCTCGCGGCACTTTCTCTCAGGGGCTGCTTTAGAATTCCATTAGAAAGTGCAATATTTCGCAAGCGAGAGGGGAATAGACCACAGATGACACAGATGCGGCGGATGTTCACAGATCAGATCCGTGTCAATCTGTAGTTTCCGCTGTATCTGTGGTCTATTCCCACTTCTCATGCAAGGTATTTCACGTTTTAAAGGAATCCCCTGCTCTGGCGAACTTCTCAACGGCTCTGCTACCCTTAGGCTTCTTGTGACGGCCGTATCGTCCACGAAACCTGTGAACCTATGCGGAGGCTTATCAAATTCATTCTCCCGGCGCTGGTATTCCTGCTTTCCGTATCAACCCGCCTGTATCCGACATCGTATCTAATGGGGCCGCCGCGAACGATCCGCCTGCTAACCTTTAACATTCATCACGGCGAAGGCACAGACGGCAGGGTCGATCTGGAGAGAATCGCGCGACTGATCCGCGAGCAGCGGGCCGACCTGGTCGCCCTTCAGGAAGTCGATCGCGGGGTTGAAAGAACCGGGCGCCGCGACCTGCTTGCGGAGCTGGCCCAGCTCACGAAGATGAACTATGCCTTCGGCAAAAATATCGATTATCAGGGCGGCGATTACGGCAACGCCATCCTCTCCAGATTCCCGATCATCGAACAGGACAACCACCACTTCAAGTTGCTGCGCCCCAGCGAACGGCGCGGGCTGCTGCGCGCCGTCGTTGACCTGGGCGGCAAGAAGCTGACGCTGCTGGCCACCCACATAGACTTTCATCAGGATGACGCCGAGCGGCTCAGCAACGTCGAAGAGCTTCATCAGGGGCTCGCCGAATACGGCCAATTGCCGCTCATCCTGTGCGGCGATTTCAACGACGTCCCCGGCAGCCGCACACATGCGAACGTGAAAAACGACTTCACCGACGCCTGGGAAACGGTCGGCAAAGGCGACGGCTTTACCTACTCAAGCACGAAGCCGGAAAAACGTATCGACTACGTCTTTATAAAAAAAGGCGCGCGCCTGAGGCCGGTCGCGGCACGGGTGATCGAGTCGGACGCCTCGGATCACCTTCCCCTGCTTGTGGAGATCAAAATTCAATAGCCAAAAAATCGCCCGCGGGCACTCCGCTTCAGTCAATCAACGGGGTTTCCGATGCCTTGTAAATTTACCAGTGAGGTTCTCATGCGTCATCTGCTTTCGCTTGTCGCCATCGCTTTGATCGTGGCGCTTTTGCCACCGGCGGTCATGCCCTTTCCGTTGAGGCCTGGCCCTACGCCGCAGAAATTTCGCACCTTCTACGCCGCGGAGGATAAGCGGATTCCTGCCGCGGTCCGCCAACAACTTGCCGAACCGCGGCGGACCGCCCGCCGTGGACAGATCGACTGGCGGCTGGAGGCGGATGCTCTGATTCGGGATACCGCGCCGATCAGGCGGCTTTCGTTTGCCCAGGGGCTGCCGGTCGGAGGGCTGCGTGCCATAACGATCACCACGGATGGGGCTGTCTGGGCCGGCGGCGACGAAGGGCTGGTGCGCTATCAGAACAGCCCTCACCCCTGGGACCGCTGGCAGTACTTCGGCGGCAAGCGTTATCTGCCCTCTGATGAGGTCATCTCGCTGGCGGCCGGCGAAGCCGGTTCGATCTGGGTTCAGACCGGCGCCGGTATCAGTCATATCGAATTTCGCCCGCTGACGCTCGCCGAAAAGGCCGCCTACTTCGAGCAACGCATCGTCGAGCGGCACAAGCGCCACGGGCTGGTCGGCGATTCGGAATTTCGTGAGCCCGGCAACCCCACCACCTACCACCAGTACCCGAACGACAACGACGGCTTGTGGACGGCCATTTACGTGGCGGCGCAGGCCTTTCGGTATCGCGTGACCGGCGACGCGCAGGCGCTCGATTCCCTGCACACGTCGATCAACGCGATGTTGCGGCTGGAAACCATCACCGGCCGCAGCGGTTTTCCGGCGCGCTCCTTCCGGCACAAAGACGAGCCGCGGCACAACGACGGCATCTGGCATTTCACTCCCGACGGCGAGTGGGAGTGGAAGGCCGACACCAGTTCCGACGAGATTGTCGGCCACTTCTTCGCCTACGCGGTGGTCTACGATCTGGCCGCCGACGAGGCCCTCAAGCAACGGCTGCGCGCCGTCGTCTCGCGCCTCGCCGACCATCTGATCGACCACAACTACAACCTGACCGATCTGCACGGCGGCCCGACCCGCTGGGGGCGTTACGATGAAGCCTACTTTGACACCGATGACGGCCGCGAAGAGCGGGCGCTCCGGTCTCTGGAACTGCTGTCGCATTTAAAAGTCGCCCATCACATCACCGGCAACCCGCGCTACGACCGCGAGTACCGCAAGCTGATCAAAGAGAATAACTATCACCTGAACACCACGACCTATCTGAAGCTTCGTGAAGAGCTCAACTATTCGGACGAAGAGCTGGCGCTGCTTTCTTATTATCCGCTGTTTCGCTACGAGAAAGACCCGGCGCTGCTCAAGGTCTACCGTCAGGGGTTCGACCAGTGGTGGGTGAACATTCAACGCGAAGATAATCCGCTGTGGATTTATATCTACGGCGCCTGCAATCCGGGCAGGCGCGTGCCGCTGGACGGGGCGGCGCGGACGCTGGCGCGGATCCCCATGGACCTGATCCGCTGGTCGGTAAAGAACTCGCACCGGCGAGACGCGCCGCCCGACACCTCTCCCGAGCGCCACAATAAAGAGCAGACCTCACGGCTGCTGCCGCCGGACGAGCGGCGGGTGATGAAGTGGAACGGCAACCCCTTTCAACTCGATGACAGTGCGGGCGGGCGCAGCGAAGACGACGGCGCCTTTTTTCTGCTGCCCTACTGGATGGGCCGCTTTCATCGCTACCTACCGTGAAGGGGAGAAGGGGAGAAAGGGAGAAAGGGAGAAAGGGAAAAGGGGAGCCAGGCTCTAGGGCTACACTGAACTCGGTAGCTCCGGAGGAGCGACCTGTCTATAGCTCAACCGTTCGTTTGATTGCCAAGCTCCGGAGGAGCGTCCCGGTTTTGATAATCGGGGACGCTCCTCCGGAGCTTGAAAATTTTTAGCGACATTAGCTATAGACAGGTCGCTCCTCCGGAGATACGGAGTGGAGCGCTTTTCCACACCCTCACTCCCTTTCTCCCTCACTCCCCTTCTCCCATTCTTCCGCTCGGTCGCTCGACGCGGGATAATTGCTTGATGTCGATCAGCGGATGTTCGGCGCCTAACAGCTCATCTACATGATTTTGGATTTTGGCTACGGCTTCGACGATGTCGTCGACGTCCGGTTCGCTGCCGAGCAGAAGTTGATGCGGCAACCAGACGGATTCGTGATAAGCGGCGCGCTCGGCGACGGGGCAGCGCGTCTTCGTCCACGGCAGGTCGTCGGCGCCGTGGCCACTCAGTGCCGGATAATCGAGCGGGTCAACGTGAAATAAGGCGCTGCGATAAACCGGCTCATAAAAGAGCCCGTCTGCCGGGATGCCTTCGGCTTCCAGCGCCGCGACGAATCGATTGCGCGAGGCGCCGCCAAACGCCTGTGAGTCGTATTTGAAAACGAACTGATAAATGGCCTGCGTCGTCAGCCGCTCATCTTTTCTCAGAAGCTCTATGCCGGGGATGCCCGACAGCATGGATGAGAGGTAGGCCGCCCGCGCCGCCCGGCGTTCGGTCTGTTCGGGCAAGCGCTCAAGCTGAGCCAGAAGAACGCCCGCTTGAAATTCCGTCAGGCGATAATTGAATCCCAGTATGCGATGTTCGAAACGGTCGGTCTGGCTGGCCCGCCCGCAATTCACATACGACTGGCAAAGCTCAAAGATCTCGTCGTCATTGGTCGTGACCATGCCGCCTTCGCCCGCCGTCATCAGCTTGCTCGTCTGCATGCTGAACGAGCCGACATCGCCGAGCGACCCGGCTCCTTGATCGCGCCATCTGGCGCCGTGGGCGTGGGCGCAGTCTTCGATAATCTTCAAGCCGTGTTGCGCCGCCAGCGCCGTCAGGGCGTCCATATCGGCCATGTTCAAGGCCAGGTGAACGGGAATGATGGCCCGCGTGCGAGGCGTGATGGCCTCGGCGGCGGCAACCGGGTCGAGGCAGTAGGTGTCTGGGAGAACATCCGCGAAGACGGGGATAGCCCCCAGTTTAAGGACCGGCGCGGCGGTGGCTTCAAAGGTGTAGGCCGGAACGATGACCTCATCGCCCGGACGAATGCCGATGGCTTTCAGGGCGATCTCCAGCGTCACCGTGCCGTTGGCCGCACACAGGGCGTGCCGGGCATTGTGATAGCTTGCAAACGCCTTGCTGAAACGCTCGGCCAGTTGATTCGGGAACGGATAGCCGCCCCAGTTGCGACTTTCCAGAACGCCGAGAAGGGCGTCTTTCTCGCGATCATCAAATTGCGGCCACGGAGTGAAGCCCTGTGTCCTCACCGCCGGGCCGCCGGCGATTGCCAGTTTTGCCATAGATTTCCTAACTTGAATATTTCCTGAACAGGAACTCATTCGCTTGCGAGAAGGGAATAGGCCACAGATGACACAAAAACTACAGATTATCGCAGATCAGATCCGTGTAGATCTGTCGTTTCCGTGTCATCCGTGGCCTATTCACCTTACACGAGTGGAGTATGTCCCGCTCTGGCGAACTCCTCAAACAACTGCTGAATTAATCACCCGCCGCTTCGACCGCCGGCGCGAACGGCCAGCGCGACGAGAGCTTTGACCAGACGAAGAAAAACGCGACGCCGAGCAAAAGCGTCCCCAGCCCAAAAAGGATGATGTATAGATCCGACGTCGCAAAGACGAATACCCAGCCGATCAGGGCAATGGCGCAGGGAATCGGGTACAGCCAGATTTTATAGGGGCGCGGCATATCCGGGTTGCGCCGCCGGAGCAGAATCACCGCGAAAATCTGACCGATGAACTGAATCAGGATTCGGGTGGTGATCAGCGCGTCGATGACGACGCCGAGCGAAAAGAAACTGGCGACAATCGACAGCAGGCCGATGACGACCAGCGACACGTAGGGAAAGTTTTTCTTCGCGTGAAGACGCCCGAAAATCCTGAAGAAATAGCCGTCGCGCGCCGCCGCGTAGGGGATGCGCGAATAGCCGAGCAGCAGCGCGAAGACCGACCCGAACGCCGTCCACAACACCATGGCCGTAAACGCCGTTGCCACCTTCGAGCCGTAGATCTTCTCCATAAACGTCGAGACCACGAAATCCGCGTTGGGGTGCGCCTCTCTGGGGACGAATTCGCGCCACGGCACGACGCCGATGAGCGACAGGTTGATGGCGAAATAGATCGCCGCCACCGCCAGGACGCTGATAATGATCGAGCGCGGAATCACCCGGCCAGGGTTTTTGACTTCGTCGCCGATGTAACAGATGTCGTAGTAGCCCAGATAATCGTAGACGCCGATGCGGCTCGCGGCGCCCAGCCCCAGCAGAAAGCCTAAAGAGAAATTGAAGGCGCCCGGCGGAAAATCGAATGCCAGTTTGGCGTCAAAATTCATCGCCCCCGTGGCGATGACCGCTCCGGTCGTCAGCATCGTGCCGACCCACAGGCTCACGGTGATCTTGCCGAGCGAATGGATCTGGCGATAGAGCAGGGCGATGTTGATGATGCCGACGGCGGCGGCGATCAACCCGGTTTGCCAGGGCGTAACCGACGGCCAGACGTAGCCCATGTACTGGGCGAAGCCGATGTAGCCGGAGGCGATCTCCAGCGGGCCGCTCAGAATAAATTGCCAGATGAACAGGAAGGCCAGCAGCCGGCCATAGGTCTCGCGCCCGAAACCTTCGCGCAGATAGACGTAGGTGCCGCCCGAACCCGGCATGGCGGCGCCGAGTTCACTCCAGATCATGCCGTCCGGTATGACGATGAGGACGGCGATAAACCACCCCAGCATGGCCTGCGGCCCGCCGAGCGCCGACATCAGGAGCGGTATGGTGATAAAGGGCCCGATGCCGATCATGTTCGACATGTTCAGCGCCGTCGCCTGCAACAGCCCGAACCGTCTTTGCAGGTGAGAGGATGGTTCGTGAGTCGGTGTCTGGTTCGCTTCCATAGCCCTCTTTGAATGATGCGTCACCTTTAAAGGTGTTTAAGAATTCGCCGACAGATGAAAGGTCTTGCTCAATTGATGGGAATAGGCCACAGATGACACAGAAACAATGAATTCTCACAGATCAGATCCGTAAAAATCTGTTGTTTCTGTGTCATCTGTGGCCTATTCCCTTCTCTCCTGTGAGACATTTTATTTTCCGGCGGAATTCTCAACCATCCCCTATGAATTACTGCACGGTGAATTCGTAAATATTTTCGGACAGCCGCTTGCCGTCGCGATTGAAGACCTCGGCGCGCAGTTCGTACATGCCGGGCTTCGCGGGCTTCCACCGCAACTCGTCGAGCTTCACGGCGGAGTCTTCGGCAATCCCCACCTTCACCTCGCCGCCGGTTATCGCCGCGCCCCTGGCTTCGCCCGTCACTTCGACAATCTTCCAGGTGACGCGGGCGCCGGGGATGGCGTACCAGTGGTCGTTGATGACCCACAGGCCGCAGCGAAGATCTTCGCCGACTCGCCAGACGTCGCGGTCGTATTCGAGGCTGGCGAGCACCATCTGAAAACTGCGCTGCACGACGTAGTACGACTTCGTCGGTTTGCGGAAATAATCGAGCGCCGCCATGGTCACCGAAGGCCAGAAATCGATGGCGTGAAAATGCAGAATGCCGCCGGCCTCGTACTTGCGCCGCCGCATCCGCTCGATCGCCAGTTGATGGAGCCGCGCCACGTAGCTCTGGGTTTGCGGGATGTACTCTTTGAGCGTCTTGCCTTCGGGCGAGCCCCAGGCGCGCATGGCTTCGGTGATCTGGAGCTTGCGGAAAATCCACTCTTCCTGATGGGCGTCAATGGGCCAGTGGTCGGGCAGAAACTGCATCAGAGTTTCGTAACTCGGCAGCGCCGTGGCGCCCAGTTCCGAGATGAATTTTTCTTCCGTCGTCGTGTACTGCCAGATGCTGCCGCCGTACCAGCCGTAATAGATGTGGCCGTCGCCGTAACGGCCCGTCGAGCGCACGACGGCGCGCCGCTCCTGATCTTCGGCGTATAAACGCCCGGCCAGATGCTTGGTCAGCACGCGATAATTTTCCACGGACTCTTCGTCGCTCGTCGCCCAGATGGCGATCGACGGGTGGTTGCGAACCATGCGGATGTGAGCGTCATAGAGTTCCGCGGCGCGGATGGCGAACTCCGGGTCTTCCGGGTACCAGGCTTCGAGATAATCCTGCCACACCAGAATCCCCAACTCGTCGCAGCGGTCGTAGAACTCTGGGTTCTGAAAGTGGCAGTGCAGACGAATCATGTTGATGTTCAGGCTCTTCATCAGGTTCAGATCGCGCTCGTACTTCTGGCGGTTCATCTCCGACATGAAAAGCTCCAGGTAATACGAGTTGGTGCCACGAATGTACAGGCGGCGGCCGTTGAGGTAGAAGACCCAGCCGACCTTTTCGATCTCGCGTATGCCGACCGCCTGCGAACGGGAATCCGAAACCTGGCCGTCGACCAGAACCCTGGTAGAGAGCGTGTAGAGATTCGGCGTGCCGTGATCCCAGGTCCACCAGAGCTGCGGTTTGTTCAGGTGAAAGCGCACTTGAAAACGCCGCGTGCTGCTGCCGCTCAGACTTGAAAGGTCGACGGTCGCCTTCAGTTGTTCGCCGCCGGAAAAGTTGCGCGGGGAGAGGGTTAGTTCTACCGCGCCTGTCATCTCTTCGGCTCTCAGAGCCACTTCCACGTCCAGATCCGCCGAACCGTCCGGGTTTAGAGAAGGCCGGGCATCGACCGTGTCGAGGACGATCGAATGATTGGCGACGAGGCGGACGCTGCGCGTGATGCCGAGCGGCGTGATGTTATCGGGCTTTTGATCGACGGCCCCGTATGAGCCCTTAATGGTGTAGGGGCGATGCCGCCAGTAGTAATCGACCGGCGTCCAGACGCGCACGGCAATGACGTTCTCGCCGTCGCGGTTCAATTCATTGGTGACGTCGAACTCGTACGGGTCTATGTAGCCTTCGTGGCGCCCGAGTCGCTTGCCGTTGAGCCAGATGTCGGCGTAATAATCCGTAGCCTCGAACTGCAAACGCAGCCGCTTGCCACTGACGCCCGCCGGCACGCGAAAGCTCTTGCGGTACCACCATTCTTTGAAGCTGATCCATTCAGCGTCGTGCGTGTAGTAGACCGGGTACTTGAGAATTTGTGTGTGCACGGAGCCCGGCACGCGCACCGTCTGCCATTTTGAATTGTCGATGGAACTCTCAAACCAGCGCTGCTTTTCGCCGTCGCCCTTTTCGGCGTGCTGGAGCTTCCACGCTCCGTCAAGCGATAGCTCGATGACGCCAGTCGTATCGCTACTGGTCGAAGGCGTTTTCGCGGGTGTTTCTTCAATGCGATAGACGGCGGTTTTCGGGGCGGGCGTGTACTCAGGAAGTTGCGCCAGCGGTTGCGGGTCGAGGCACTGGGCAATGATCGGCTGCGCGAAGCGGCGGTAACAGGCGCGGCCTTCGAGCATGGTCTCCGTGCCTTTCCACGGCGGAAAGGCGATAGCGATTTGCGAGGACCAGCCGCTGGCGCGCTCGATGATCTCGGGCCGTTTGATCGCCGAGATACCGGTCTGCGTCGGTACCGGCGCGTCACCTTTCATATCTCTCATTGCGGTAAATTGCCGCGTGCCAGCGGCGGACCATTTTAACGCCGAGTCCAATTCAAAAAAACTGAGCGCGCCGTAATTCTGCTGCGGGTTGTAATAGATGATGTGGCCGCCCGGCAGGTCGTCGAAATTCTGCGCGCGGGTCAGAGCGTTTTGCTGAAGGATCTTTTTATGCGGTGGATTGTCGGTTTCCCAGCCGTCGGGCCAGCCGATTTCCGCGCCGCCCGACCAGTGGGTAAACGGTTCGTAAGGGAAAGCCGAAATAGAGGAAAAGAAAAAACCGTAGTTTCCAGGGCGCGCTTCGATGCGGGCGCGCCACACAAGGACAGGGCTGTTGGCGTACCATTCAAACTCCCAGTTTTCGGCGTTGGTGCCGAGCCGCGCTCCGGTAAGTCGTACCCGCGCGCGCAGCGGCCCGGATTCCAGAATCTCGACACTGGTAAATCCCGAGACTCGAGTCGCGGTAGAACTGTTTGTTGACGTTGCGCCAGTCGCGCTATTCGTAAGAGCCGTTCCCCAACCGGCGTTTTGCGTACCGAAGGCGAGCGGCTCTTTTTCATCAGGCGTCGTTTCGACAAGGTTGAGCATGCGCTGCTCACCCGCCGTGCGGTTGTAGGCTTCGACGATTGCCGGGGTGGTGTTGTCTTTGCCGAGGTTGATGATGATGCCAAAGCGGCTGTTGGCGATCTCGATCCGGCTGGTGCCGAGGCGGCGGATAACGATATCAGTCTGATATTCGCCGCCCTTCTCGCCGGATTTTCGTCCCGGTGATAAGGAGGGTGATGACAGCAGCCGGTAGCGCGGCAGGCGGCCCGGTATCATTGTAGCGGGGAAAAGAATTTCGGCGGCTTTGATTGAGCCGTCGGCGTGGGTTTCGCCGACGACAACCTGAATCGGCAACTCGCGGTTCTGGTCATCGAGTACACGCAACTGTTCGGGCCGCGCCTCACTGGCAGCAAAGCGCGCAACAAAGCGCACGACCTCATTGTCACGCCGCTCGATTCCGGTCGGCTCTTCGAGCTGTAGGACCCAGCTTTTTCCCTGGGCCGCCGCACTGACGGCCGCACAGAGGAGCAGAAGGATGAGAGCCGCCGGCCTTGTCATCGCAGCATACTAATTTGTGCGCGGCGGTTGCACAAATCATTTTCTTCCGCTGGTACCGATTGGCGCCCTGAAGGGGCGAAGGAAATTAGCCGGTGGTGCAGCCACCGGAAAACATCGGGCAAACCAATCGCGCCCTGGAGGGGCGCAGGAATCCCTCTCTCCTGCGCCCCTTCAGGGCGCCTATCTTGAATGGCTGACTTCATCCGGTGGCTGCACCACCGGCTAATTTCCTTCGCCCCTGCGGGGCGAATTACTTGACTGAGTAAACTTGTCTACCCAATCTACCAGGCCGCTTACCATCCGCTGACTTTCGTCATTGCCCTTCGTTATCAACCGGGAGCGCGGTCAAGGTGTTCACCTCTTCCACGGACCAGGCGGAACCCAGTCTTGCCGCTACCTGCCCGCCGATCTGTATCTGTTTCGTAAAGGTATCGGACTTGCCGATATAGCGAATCACATAACCGTTGCGAATCAAGGTGTAGGCGATGAGTTTTACGTCTTCGAGGCTGATTCCATCTCCCCACCAGATGGCGTTCGTGGGATTGTTGGCGCGTCCGGGCTGCGCGTCGACGTGATAGCCGATCGCTTCCAAAGTGGTTGTGACATTTTTCTCATCACCCGGCTTCACAAAGTAACGGACGGTGATCGACTGTGGATCATGAATCAGCTCGCGCAATTTTGCCGTTTCGAGGCCGGCGTTGTTGGCCTGTTGGCGTTTGTAATCCGGGTTGTCGACGAGCACGTTCTCCAGATTCTGAAGTTCCTTAGAGCGGATTTCCGCCAGATACTTCTGCTGTTCGGCGCGGTCTTTTTGCTTTTCGGCCTCATCCTTTGCCTGTTCCGCCTCATGGACTTTGCTCAGGGCTATTTCGGCCGCCCTGGCGGCGCGCGACTGCTGCACGTAGCCATAAACAGCAACCGATAAAATCAACAGAATGGCGACGGCCAGAGCCACTTTCTGTCTGAACCCCTGGTTCCGGGCATTGCGGCTGGCAGTGACCATCTCCTTCACCTCTTTCGCCAACAGAATCGGCCGCAAATCTTTCGAGGTTTCCGCCTGACGCAGCCAACCTTCCGCCTCGTCCAGTTCCTTGCCACGCAGTAACAGGCTCTCTTCGCGGCCCTCGCGGTGCCACCGCTTGCAGCGCGCCAGCAACGTCGCATATTTCTGCAATTCGATGCTGGTGGAGAGATAATTCTTCGCTAGCGTGTCATCGAGCAGATTGGCGTGGGCGGCGGCCCACTCCTGCGCTTCGCTCAAACGCGCCCCCGTGTACAGCCAGTCGGGGTTCTGCTTCTTCTCCACCCAGGTCGCGGCGTCGCGTTTGAGGTCGGCGTACAACTTGATCTCTTTGGCTTCCACCTCCGCCCAATCGCTCAGCCGTTTCCATTGACGAATCAGACTTTCGTGCGAGATGTCGATGGTCGTCTCCGCGTCCAGTTCCACCCTCTGCGGCGGCATCAGAAACGAGCGCCCCTCTTTACGAAACTGTTCGATAACCGCTTTCATCTCGCTTTCAACAGCGCTCAGGTCATCGTGGTCGCTGGCGGCCCGCTGGCAGATGACTTTCAATTTTGTCGGCTTGCGAACCGTCTGCCCTTCCGGCGTGGTTTCCGTGATGCTGCGAAAAAGCGTCTCGGCCAAATACTTTTCGCGCTCGGTCTGCAGGTCTTCCTGATAGATCGCCTCGGCGTGAGCCGACAGCGAGCCGCTCAGTTCGCCGACGAACTCATAGTGTTCGAGATCCATCGCCCCGTCCGCGTGTTGCGGCTCCCAGTAGGTCCACAGCCGCATCAAGGCGTGCTGGAGGATCGGCAGCTGGTCGGTGTTGCCGCCCAGGTCGTTAAGCAGGCGGTTGCATAAGCGCTCGGTAATCTCGCCGTGATGGCGGACGATCGGTTTTTGGATGACTTCGCGCAGTTGATCGCGCGTCATATTCGGCAACAGGTAAAGCCCGCCGGTTATGGCTTCGGCCAGCCCGCGAAAGGCGGCGCACTGGCCGAGGAATTCCGAGCGCATAGTCAGGACGATATAAATCGGCACATCCCGCTGATTGGCCGCCGCCAGCAAGAGGTTAATAAACGCCCTTGCTTCATCGATGGCGTTCGCCTTGTCGGAGCGGTCGGCGAAGCGGAAGAGTTCTTCAAACTGATCCACAAGGATGAGCAGGTTCGCTTCCGGCGGTAAGCCGGCTTCGCCAGTCGCCTCGACGATGCCGAGCGGCCCGCGCCGCAACGTCATATACATGAGCGGCACGGCGGCTTCGGTCTGTTGCTGGAATTTTCCCAGGGCGTCCTGCTGCGCGAGAGCGATGGCGAGTTGTTTGAACGGCGCGTTACCGGGGCGCATAACGGCGATGCGCCATGCCGGTTCGCCGTCATCGAGCAGTTCGTATTTGAGCGACGGGATGAGCCCGGCTTTAATCAGGGATGATTTTCCGCAACCGGATGACCCCAGAACCGCGAGAAAGTGCTGGCGTATGATGCGCCCTAACAGCGTCGTGATCTCCTCCTCACGCCCGAAAAAAAGTCCGGCTTCCGCCTCCTCGAAAGGGCGGAGCCCTGGGAAGGGGTTGCTCTGGTTGAGTGCGCTCATCAAAATTCCCTCACTAGGCTTTGATCAATTCGACAAACTCCTTCAGCTTTTCCGGTCGCAAGCCGTCGCGACAACTGATGGAGATGAATTTTTCGTACCCCCAGTCTACGGGCGCGACATCTTTCGGGGGTGGGCCCTCGTAGATACAAACGACTTTCAGAGGATTCTTTTTGGCGCGGGCTTTCAGCGTATCGCGGGCCTCTTCGACGAGTTGATCGAGCCAGACGACATCGGTGCCGTACAAAATCATGACGCCGTCGCTCTTCTGTAGAGAAGCGTTGTGGATGCGCGCCAGCATCTGCGAATCGCGATCGTCATAAGAAAACATCTTGACGTCAAGACGCTCTTTGCGAAGCGCCTCTTTGAGCTGAATCGCGCCGTCGCGGTCGGCGGGTAGATACGTCAGATAAACCAGGCGGTCGATCTCTTCCTGCTCTTCCACTGTGGCGACCTGGTTCGGCGGCGGCGGCGGAAACAGGCGGCGGAATATCGTCTCACGAAGCTCTTCAACGCCGATGCGAAGGACTTCACTGGGCACGCGGCCCTCGGCCTTTTCCTCCAGCGACGCAAGAAAAAGTTTATGCTGTTCTTTTACGCCATTGATCTCCAGATCGGGAGACAGCCAGGCGAGGCGTGGCAGCGCCTTCTCTTTAGCGACCTCTTTTGCCAACTCCCACTGCAAGGGCACGAGCGGCAAGGGCAAAAGAGAAGACTTTTTGCCGGGCAGCTCGCCGATCAGGTGAACCGTCAGATCGGCGCTGCCGATGGCGCGCTTTATATAATTGGTTACCTCCGGGTCGCCCAGTGAGAGAGGGAACTCAGGAATCACGCGGATTCCGGCTTGCGTTAACGCCGTTTTCATCTGGTTATATTGCTCCAGCGCCGACTTAACCTCGTTGCGCTGGTCTTCCAAATCATCGGCGGTTTCGGCCAGGTAAACGGTCTTGACGTTTTCCGGGGGCGCCGCCGCCTGCGCCGCCTGCGGCGCCTGTGGCTCTGCCGCCTGGACCATTTTTTTCATCTGTCGCAGCAGTTGCGCGATATCTCTGGCAAGGCGGCGAAGGGCCCTCCAGTAGCGTTGGTCGTCGTTGTCCGGCTTGGTGCGCCGAAACGGCAGTTCGATGCCGCCCTCCATTTCATAAAACTTATAACCCAGCTCGTTGTTAAAGAAGTAATTGGGAATGTCCTTGTGCGGCTCGCGAATCGGCCCGACTTCGGCGCGGAAAACCCGATACGCGTCATCTACTTTTAAGGTAAATATCGGGTGAGTCTGGTTGCTGAAGGAGATCAATTCCCGCCGGCACCAGGCGGACTCGATGTAGCTTTGCGACGAGATGGAGACCATGACGGCGCTATTGAGAAACGCCATACTTAACTTGGCATCAAAGTCATGGTTGCCGCGCAGTTGATCCTCGTCGCGGTAGACGGAAAAATATTCGGGGCGGCCCAGTTCGGCGGTGAGAAATTGTTCCAGGTTCTCGTAAAACTTGGTCACGTACCCCTTATCTTCGTCGGTGAGCGGGTCGTTATTGGCGTGCGCGTAGCTGATGAAGACGTCGTGAGTAAATCCGGGTACAAAGGCCATAGACACCTCCTAAACCGCAAGGGCTTTCGATAAGAAGAATGAAGGCGATTTTTTAGTGCTGAGGACTGAGGACTGAGTGGCGGTTCTGCTTGTACGGCATCGCCAACTCGGGAGACAGACCGAGGTTTGAATAGGCTACTCAGTCCTCAGTCCTCAGCACTTCCTCTGTCCTCAGCACTTTTCCGTTCAATTATACATTGACGAGCCGTTGCCGGATGACAATGTCGGTACTGTCCGGAGTCTGGCCTGCGAGAAATGTCGGCAGCTGAAATTGCGACTGCTGCTTGACGACCAGCACATCCAGAGTCGCCACCGGCTCGACGGTGCCGAGCGCCGGGTCGAGGGCCGAAGCGGCCTCGATAAACGCCATGGTTCCGAGCGGCCGAATCTGGTCGCCGCCAAACAGGCTCTTGATATTGTTGTTGAACGTTTGCGTGATCTCGGCGCCGAACTCCGACAACGCCTCGACCGCCGCGGACGGCTGCAATCCGGCATTCGCCGCAAACCCCGTGGCCAGCGTCAAAGCCGCCTTTGAGGCGCCTCTGACGATGTCCGACTCGACAAACAACAGGCTTCTGAGCAGCGCGTCGCTGGTGCCCTGTATGGCTTCGTTCTGCAAACTCTCGGCTCGATCGGGGGTGAAAAAACCTGCGGTTCCCGTCATGCCATACGCCAGCAGCAACTCATTGACTCTGACGAGGTCGGCCGCCAGCCGGGCGAGGGTTCGTGGATGGCGCACCATCGCCTGGCGGAGTTCCGGCGCCGGGAAATTCCAGTAAACGTCCTGGTCGGTGTTGATGGTAAGTTGCGTGTCGGTCAGCTCGGCGGAGGTCGAAACCGGCAGCGCCGCATAGACCAGCAGCACCGTCGCCGGCGCGATGTCGCCGTATTTTTTCACGTCCTGGAAATAGTAGTAGGGGATCAACTGTCTCAATTTGGTTTGCAACCGGCGCGACATGTCCATGTAGCGCGGCGACCGCTTATCCGGCGGCGCTTGCAACCAGGCGGAGGCGACCACGGACGGCAGACTCACCTGCAGCGAGATCAGGGTGTTGCCGAAGTTGTCCGTGCCGTTTGGCTCCAGCTGATCGACGGCCCTGTCAAGATCGCCGATCAGGGTCACAAACGAGTCGCTGCCGTCGCCGGCCTGTTGAAAGGTCTTCGGGAAGTAGGCATCGACGTAGGGCTTGAGTTGGAATTGCAGGTCGGCGCGCTTCATATCCTCTTTTACCTGTTTGAAGGAATACGAGTAGTTCAAGGCCTCGGTCGAATAGACGCGCACGCTGTTGGCCGCGACCTGCAAATAGCCGCCGATGGCCAGGCGGCTGTCACGCTTGTTCTTGACGGTGACGATGTCGTCGGCGTCCAGTTCGTAGATGAGCAGGCGGCCTTCATCTGTGTCCGTCACGTTCAGTTTGGCGAGCGACTGATTGATGTGATCGATGGTGCTGTTGTAAAACGGCAGATTCACTTCGAGGTGAGCGTTGCGCTTTATCTCATGAGTGAGCGCCGCCTGATTGAGCGAGACGCCCGCCATCCGGTTGACCAGCAGCGTGTCGTAGTTCCCCGAAAGCGCCTGCTCTAAGGCATCGGCGACGTCCGCCTGGCTGAAATCGAAAACGATGTCGAGCAGCGCCGTCGCGGTCGTCGCCGACTGATAGGTGTAGTTGAGCTGAAAGTCGTACCTGCTCTGGAGCGCCTTGACCGCCTTCGCATAAAACGCCTCGCCCTTGCCGATGACCGTATGAATCGTCTCCCTGATCTGATTGACCGCCGCCAGATCCAGATGCGCGCCCAGGAAGGCCGAGAGCTTGGCCTTCAGCCATTCGTCGGCTTTATCGAAGCTCGCCTGATCGACGATCTGCTCGACCTTGTCGAGACGCAGATGGCTGGAGACGTACTGCTGGAGTTTGACCAGAACGGAATCGAGCGGGTTACCCGAGAGCACGTCTTTGGTGAGAATGTCGCTCGTCGTCTGGGCGACCTTCTGCAGTTGTTTGAATTCGTTGAGGCTCGTGAGCGCCGTCAGGATGCGGCCGGCCGCCGCCGATTCGAGCCACTGGCCGAGGGGCGTTTGAAAGAAAGTTACGTTCTTCAAAACGTCCGCGAGAATGCCTTTGACGGTGTCCTGATTGGCGGTGGCGATCTTCTGAGCGATATCGCGAATTTCCGTCAGATCGGGTTTCAGGGCATCGAGGTCGGTCTCCTGCTCGACGATCTTCCATAACCTTGTCGCCACGTCGTGCGGCAACTGGTTCCATTGATCGATAAAGCCGACCAGCTTGCCCTTCGCCTCATTAAACAGGGCCTCGGGGTCGATGCCGGTCACCTGCTGAAGCAGTTGCTTCGCATAATCGACGCTGACGCCGGAGAGCAGATCGGGGAGGCTCTGACTGGGGTCGGTCCACTGTTTAACCAGTTCAAGATCTTTGACGACCTGCGGGCCGTAGACCCCGAAAATGGCTTTGAGGAAATCGTCCAGATCGGCCGGCAGGAAGGTCCGCGGCTGAACCGTGGCGTTGGCGTTTAAAGCGAAGTTCCAGCCCTTCATCCGCTGTTTGAACAGACGGAGACGAAGCTGTTGATCGGCCGTGTTCATGGATTCGCGGCCGACGACCAGCGCGTACTTGCCGCTGGCCTGAAAGCCGAGCGCCACAGCGATTCCCAGTTGCAGCCTGAGCCCGAGGTCGCCGCTCAGGCCGCCGAGCTGCGCCTGGCGAATCCAGGTGTAATCGAAGCCGTATTGGGCGCCGAGCTGGAGGGCGATCGAGCCGTCGATCTCGGCGACCAGCCAGGTGCCGGGCTCGAAATCGTCGAGCGAGTCGATCTGTGAGGGCAGCATCCAGCTATTGACGGTTTCGCTCAGGCAATCGAGCGACCCCTTGGTTTTGTCGAACCGGCGGACGACGGCGTATTTGGCTTCGCGGCTGCCGGTGGCGGCAAAGGTCACGGCGCCGGGGGCGCCGAGCGCCAGCGCGCCTTTCGTGGAGGCGTTGAGGTCGTAGCCCCAGCGGAGCGCGACAAAGAGCGAACTCGGGTCGCCCGCGAGGTTCATCCCCGGGGCGATGTCGTCGTCGAGCTGGAGCGCCGCGAGCATCTGCTGGGGGTCGAAGTAGACGCCCAGTTTGGCGAAGGCGCTGCCGCTGCCGCTGAAGGTGACGCTGTTTGCCCCGCCGCCGAATTTTATGTCTTTGGCGGCGCTGGCGTTGACCTGGGCGTTGCCGAGTTCGATCTGCCGCGCGGGGAACGGCGTGTTGCCGGCGAGGGCGAGGGCCACGTCGGGGAAGATGCTGGCATTGACGCTGATGCCGGCGGCGGCGCCGGCGGCGAGGAATTTCTTGTTTCTGTCGAACTTGATGGCGATCGGTTTTGATGTGCTCATGAATTCTTCTTTATGGCGGCGAGCCGCTACGGCTCGCCCGTAGCCGGATGGTTTTATACGAAGGCGGTTTCCTGGCAGCCCGCCAGGAAACCGTCGATTACCTCAGGAAGTTTGCGAAATGCTCGCTTTTCACCTTCTGCTCGCCGATGGCGCGGCCGACCTTCTGGAGGTCGGCAATATGCTCGACGGAGTCCAGTTTCTGGACGGCTTGCGGTTCGATCGCGTTCAAGCCCAACTGATTCAGGCCTTCGCGCGATAACTCGGCGTTATACCGGACGTAGGTGAAGAGCTTGGACGGCGACGGGCCTTTGACATCAGACATATCGCCGACTTCCATATCGAGAACATCACCGGACAGACATCTGCCGAAAACCCGGCAGAGAAAATCCTGCTCGTTGGCCGCCGCAAACATCAGCGCCGAGGGTATGGACGAGGCGTTGTAGATCAGGTTCATCTCGTCCGGCGTCAGGTTGGCGTTGGCGCCGGGGCTCGTCCCCGTACCGATCGACACCAGCAGCAGCTGATCTTCACCGGCGGGCCAGTTGAGGTTGTAGGGCTCGACCGTAGCCATGAGAAAAAGCTGGAAGGCCGGGTTGTTATACATGGTCACCCCGCCGTCCACGAAGGTGAAATGATAGCTCCCAATCGGGATGACTTCCGGCGGGAAATAGACCGGCGCCGCCGTACTCGCGCGCACCAAACGCCAGAGCGGCAGATTCAAATTGCATTCGTCGCTATTCAAATCACAGTTGAATTTGGCGGCCGGATTGTTGGACACCGGCCAGGGGGAATCGGTCGTTGCGTTCCGCATCACCAGCAGCAGCAGCGTCTTCAGCTTATCGCTGCCGAGAGTCGTATCGGTGCCGATGACCTGGCGCAGCTGCTCGGCGAGCTTCTCGTCCACATACTTGTAGCGGAACCGCCTGAGTAAGTTCGCCTTGTCAAACATCATGGGGCCGCTGTCGGTGTAAAACTGCCGGATCTGATCGGTCCGCATGCCGAGCGACAGGCAGGTGGCGATGATCGCCCCGGTGCTGGTGCCGGCGATGTAATCAAAGTAATCGGCGAGGACGAAAGAATCGTCTCGACCGAGTTGTTGTTGGAGCAGGCCTTCGATTTTGGCCAGGACTTCGATGCTGATCATGCCGCGGATACCGCCGCCGTCGAGCGCCAGTAATTTTCGCGGACCCGTTTTGCTCAATTTATCAGGTACAGACATCTCTCTTCCTCCTCGTCACAAGTTCACCAGATTCATGGCGGCGCGACGCCACTGAAAGAAGCCGATTGCGGAGTACATCTTTACGTGAGGCTGACTGACCAGTCGTTTTTACAACCGATACTTCAAGGTGTTTTTGAGTGTAACTGCGAAGAAATAAAGCCACCGTTAGTAGTGGTGATAGTAGTTAATGACAATACCGGGGCGGGCAAAGGGATAAGAACCCTTGACCGCCAGTTTACAGAAACCGGACTAGCTACAGTTGACTGACTATGACCGCATAAGCCTACAGAAATACGCCATTCATGTAAAGAAGCGGGCCGCGTCAGGCAGGGCGGTAACAAAGTCTGTGCTGGAAAACAAATTTGAACCTGTCGTGAGGGGTATTCCCAGCGGATCAGGCGGGTCTTATGAACAAAGGGCGGATTGACGCGGATCAGATCAGCGAATATCCGCCGCATCCGCCTTCATCCGCTGGGAATACCCCTCACGCCAGGGGTGAATTGATTTTCCAGCCGGGTCTCACATTCGACTTGGTTACCGCCGTGCCGCCCAAAAATGTTGACGAGAGTCCGGCCGCCGCAGATAAATGAAGATAAATAAGGCTCGCGACCGGTGGCCGCTTCAGGCGCTGCGGGCGAAACGCTAAGGAAAAAGGCGGAGATAAGATGGGCAGGATGATCTACACGGCGGGATATTATGGACGAGACATCGAGGCGTTTATCGCCGCGGCACGCCAGCTACAGGCGGTGGTCGTCGATATACGGCTGGTGCCGCAATCGCGGTTTACTCCGCAGTGGCGCCAGGCGAATCTGGAACGCCTCTTCGGTGACAACTACCGCCACGTCAAAGAACTCGGCAACAAAGGCTTCAAAGAAAAGCGGATCGAGATTGCCGACCTTGAAACCGGGCTGCCCATCGTCGAGGGCATACAAAGCAACGTCATTCTTTTATGCGCCTGCAAAGACTACGACAAATGCCATCGCAAGGTGATCGCCGAGGCGCTGCGGGAAAAAGGCTTTGAGACCGAGGAACTGAGGGGGTAGTGGTGAGCGCGAAGTACGCCGGAAGCCGGAAGGGTCGCAAAATTCGATGGCCCGCGCCGCCGCGACGTACGGCGCGGGCCTCCCGTGCCTGCGGCGATGAAATGAACAGACCCCATCTTCACTGTTATTTCATCCTGACACCGGCAGGCAAACGGTCGACTAGGCGGAGCGTATGAAGGAATAGCCGCCTGACAAAGTCTCGTCCGCGTTTCGGACCTGAACCATAACGGCCTGCCCCGTGGTGAGCCACTTGGCAGCCTTCCTGACGATCAACCGGGTGTCCGGGCTCGACTCGTCGTTATCGGTCTTCTTATACTTCTGGCCGTCTATGTAGACGATCGCGTCATTGCTGAAATTGGCGCCGCTGACGATGAGATTTTTGCCGGATACGGAAACGTCTGTAATGACCGGCGCGGCGCTCGGCGTCGGCGTCGTGCCTTGAATGCCCTGCAGGGCGATGGCGAAGGTCGACGCATAGCCCTGTCCGCTCGGCGTCAGGCCGAGCAGTAACTGCGAACCGCCGCCCTGATAAATGCCGTCGTTGCTGTTCCGCGTGCTGCGCGTGCCGCGATTGCTGTAGCTCGCCGTCGTGTAAACCTGATCGGACACCGAATCGTCAAAGAAGAGTTGCGAGGTGAACTCGTAGGTCTCCTGCGAGCCGTTATAGGTGCGGATCTTGAAATGGATGTGGACGGCGCGGCCCGCGTACCAGCCCGGATAGATGGTCGTGAATTGAACTTCGCCGTTGCTATTGGTCACCTGATAGCCGCGCAGGTATTTCTTGCCGCTGGTGTTGGCCTGACCCGCGCCATTGCTGATGTCGGAATAAGCGCCCGCCGCGTCGCAATGCCAGATATCGACATAGGCGCCGGGCACAGGGGCACAGGTGCCGTTGGTCAGGCCCGTGACCCGGAAGGTCAGGACCAGCGGCAGTCCGGCGCTCACGACGCCCGTCGAAGGGTCGGTGCGGATGTCCGAGCGGTTGAGCTTTTCGTCGACAAAATAAGGCCCTTCGGTCAATTGCGGCTTGACGACGCAGGTATCCTGCAGCCCCAGCGTGGAGGCTGCGGAGTTAGCCTTGACGACGGCGCCGCGACGCCCCAACCCGGCCGGCTGACCGCCCCAGCCGATCAATGCCGTGGCCCCGCCAACCCCTAACAGCCGCAACGTATCGCGCCGGCTGAACGGCTGCTTTTTAGTCTTATCAGTCATTTTTACACCCCGTTTTCCTTAGAATCTTTCGGTAGCAAGGGGCGTCGGATTTCGCCTACAGCCCTGATACTACTGGGAAAAAGTATACCCAGTACCTGCGCCGAGCATTGTAAAGAGCCTGTAAAGTCGCGTGAAGTTTTGTGAAGTTCAAAAACCGGGCAAGAGATCTTTCGCGAGCCTTGTAGGCGTAGTGAACCCGAGCCCTGGGTTGAGCTTATTGACTGTGTCTTAGCGATCTTTGTGTCCCTCTTAGCGGCCTTTGCGTGAAATATTTATTGGTTCACGCAAAGACCGCGAAGGACAGCAAAGATCGCCAAGACGTGTTTGAGCCTGGTGAGTCCCACACTACTCTCAACTCAAGACTCAGGTTCACTGAGTAAGATGAAATCCTTATTTGCACCCTTGGCCGCAAGGCCTAATCAGGCCCTGGCACGGCAGGTTGCTGCCAGCCCATAGGCCGGCTCGCCCTCAGGGCCGGTCTCTATCGCCACTCGTGTTGATCACCTTGCGGGGCTTGCAAAAAGCCGGCGGAAGATCCGGATTGACGGCCGCAAATCGGGCAAACACACGAGTTACCGCCTTGACGCCGGGTCGCGCCGAGGGCTTTTGCAGGGCCTCCCGGGAGCCTTTCGGTGTCCGGCCAAAAAGAACATATGTGCCAGTTTTGAGGGGCACATGTGTGCCAGGCGGGCGCTTTTTTATTAGTACATGTGACCTAAAAAATAAAGGTCGCATCCGACGATGTGCGAATGCCTGGATCGTTATATTCTCTGAAGGCTGAGTAGTTCGAAAACATCAAGTTGGAAGGTAGATCCCGAAAGTCTATGACTCTCCCTCCGACGGAAAAAAGAATAAATGGAAAACCTCACCTTACCTCGTTCCGGATTAGATCGTCGCAGAAAGCCGCGCATCTTCCATCCATTTCACGTGCAGATCAGGGGTAAAGACAATAAAGGAGAGGCGTTCGAGATTTCGACGGTGCTCGACAATATGAGCTCCGTGGGGATTTACGTGAAACTGAATCGAGAGATCAAGCTTGGCACGACCTTGAACATCGTCATCCGACTGTCAACCGCCAACCTTGAGGAGATGGCAATCGCCAAAGTAACCGCGGACACCGTAGTGGTTCGCAGAGAGTCTCTGCCCGGTGGGATATGGGGGCTGGGGCTCAATATCATCAAACGAAAATTTGTGTGAAAAACAAAAGCACCAATGAGTGACAGACGATTTCTCACTAAGGGCTTGACATACCCGAGTCAATTTTCAGCCCTTGATCGTAAAGTTGTAGCAGGAAGGAGTAGAAGCGGAATGAAGCCCCTAAGTCAAGATCACAGGCCAGGTATCTTCTCATAACCATCTATCTCTCAGAACCAGGGCCCAGGGCATTCCATAATTTAGTCGACATGCGTGAATCGGGTACCGCAATCTTGTGAATCGTTACCGACAAGATGGCGACAGCCAGCTCACCCATCTCGATTGAAAATACAAGCTTCAGCAGAAACTAAAAGGGACATCCTTGTCTCCCTCAATCGGTTTCGCTCAAAACGGATAATTTTCATAAAGAAGCTTTATTCCTGCACTTTGTGAGTCGTGTGAATTGGAAGATAGCGGTCATTAGAAATATGCAGTGAAGCGTCATTGAAAACAAATTAATTGCCGCCAGTCGCGGTTTCCCTGATGGGCTTAACACTCGCGGGCGGAGCTTGCCCGAAACCTCCCGGCGATCGCCAGTTCGCCGCCGCGCTCCCGAATCACCTGCGTGACCCGTTGCCGCTCTCGAGTCGTCAGACGCTCACCGGATTCTGAAGCCAATTATATGAAGCCAATGAAACGATACCCTCCGAAGCGCCGCCGCCGATCCAGGGTATCCGCGATAGCGCGTCGAATGGCGATCACGTTTTCTGTGATTATCGCCGTCGGCCTGGTGCTTTATGATACCGACTCCAAACCTCACGAAGGCGACTTTATGAGCTCACCGGCGGCCAACTATCGGCCGGCCGACCTGGGAAAAAGCGCCGTCCCTGTGATCAAGGAAAACCCCGCAAAAGGGAAACCGAAAAACCGCATGGCGGCCGACTTACTGGACGCCGTAGTAGGCGGCGAGGCCAAGAAAGTGAATGCTTTCCTCGATCTGGGCGTCGATGTCAATACCGCCGATGATAATGGTGACACGCCGTTGATCTTCGCAGCAATATATAACTATAAAGACGTTACCAGCTTACTCATCCGAAGAGGGGCCAACGTCAAGGCCGTCAACAAAACCGGGAACTCGGCGTTGATCGAAGCCGCCGCCACCGGCAACGCCGAAATCGTCCAGTCCCTGCTCGCCAACGGCGCCGATGCGAAGCTGAGAAATGTGGCCGGCAAGTCCGCCGCCGACGTCGCACGGCAGAACGGCTATAACAACATCAGCCGCATCTTAACAGGAAGAAGACCGTCCCCACTCCGCAAACCGATGCTTGCAAAGCCGGGGTCAAGAAAACCTTCCTATACCCAATTCGTATCGACCCCCAGGTAAAATTTTGCTGACAACGTCTATCGAAGCAGCTGAACCGGCAGACGCCGGGGGCGTTCTTCAGGGGTCAGCTGTCAGGAGTATTTCGATGCCGATGAAATCTGCTACGCCGCACGCCACCCGCGTCAACTCGCTGGTAAGACTTTTAGGAATTCTGATGGTTTTCGTTGCCGCCGGTCCGGTGTTCGGGCAGGAAGCGCCGCCGCCGACGCGTCCGGCGACCGAAGCGCCGGGTCGCACCGACGGGGTAAACGCGCTGGTCGAGCCCAACGAGGATTACCGCATCAGCCCCGGCGACGTCATTGAAATCGCCGTCGATCGCGCCCCCGAACTGTCGGGTTCCTTCCGTGTCAGCGCCTCGGGTTCCATCCCCATGAAGCATCTGGGGACGGTGAAGGTGGGCGGCCTGACCCAGGAACAGGTGGCGAGCGTGGTCGCCGATGGCCTGCGCGGCAACTACCTGAAAAACCCCTTCGTGACGGTTACGGTCAAACAGATCAACAGCCATGTCTTCTTCATACAGGGGTCGGTAAACCGCCCGGGCAGCTATCAGATGGAAGGGCGGCCGTCGCTTTTAAAGCTGATTACTGTGGCCGGCGGACTGACAGAGAACCACGGCTCCATTGCTTTCGTCATCCGCCCGAAGTCGCACGCCGCCGCGGGGGAAAAAGACGCGGCCCCCGCCGGTCAACCCCTTGACGCCACGACGGAGACCACGGCGGTGAAGACCTCCCTCGATCAGCAAGCTCAGGCGCCGCCGGCGGCCGAGGAGCGCGATCAGTATGACGTCAGCACGGTGAACATCAACGGCCTGCTCAGAGGCAAGTTCGATGAGGATATCGCCGTCGAACCCGGCAGCCTGATCAACATCCCGCGTATGGACGTATTTTTTGTCGCCGGTGAAGTGCGGGCCCCGGGCTCGTTCCCGCTGAAGGAAGGCACGACCTTGCGTCAGGCCGTCTCCATGGCGCAGGGCACGACCTTCAGCGCCTCGCCCAAGCGCGGCCTGATCTTCCGCGACGACGCTTCGGGCAAGCGCCAGCAGGTCAAGGTCGACATCAGCGCCATCATGTCGGGCAAACAGGAAGACATCGTGATCCTGGCCAACGACATCATCATCGTTCCCAACAGCACCTTAAAGTCGGTGAGCGAGACGCTGCTGAGAACCCTCGGCGTCAACTCCATGCGTCTGCCGCTGCCGGCGGGGCACTGAAGCGCGATGGGGGAATCCCCGCTATGGACAATCAACGGAGGCCGAGGTCACCGCAGAGTGACCCGCCTTGAACCGCCGATCATTGCACCCTCGAAAGATCGACTAACGGCAACCATCAACCGGCAAGGCGCCCCACCCGCCCGGGCTGCCGGTTGCATATCAAGTTAGGAATTTACTCATGTCAGACAATAAAAACGCTCTACAAAAACAGCAGGATTCGACCGAACTATTATCGTCACTGCCGGATTATTTAGTCCGTGACTCCGGGAGGCCTGGCTACCCCTATACGGACGTCGAGATGGGCGAGAGCTCCGGCTTCAACGTCGCCATCGTGCGCTGGGCTCTGCGGGCCGTGCTGAGGCGCAAATGGATGATCCTGCTTCTGGTGGTCCTGGTCACGTCGGGAGTGACGCTGGAGATCTTCCGCATGAAATCCCGCTTCCAGGCCTCGACGCTGGTCGAGGTCGGCAAAGAAAACACCTCGGTCGTGCGGACCAGTAACCAGGATTTGATCATCCAGAATGAGGACACCTTAAAGACCAAAATGCTGCTGCTGCAAAGCAAGCCGCTGATCGAAGACGTGATTGTCAGCCTCAAGCTCGACCAGAATCCGGACTTCATGGAGCAGGGGAAGAAATCCTATCGCCAGGCCGTCAACAGCCTGATTTACCGAATCACCGCCGGCCATGAAGAGCCGGTCGCGGTGATCCCGCCGGATCTGGCGGGCCTGCAGGTCGTCGAACCCCGTCAGCGCTCGGTCGAAGAGATCGACCGGCTGGCGCCCTTCGTCCGCCGCATAGAAGAGAACGTCGACGTCAGCGAAGTCAACGGCACGCGGTTGTTGAAGATCTCCTATGTCCACCCCGACCCGGCCATCGCCACGAGCGTCTCGAACGCCATCGCCCAGGTCCTGCTGCTGCGGACCTCCGAAAGCCGCACGGACAGGCTGAGCGCGGCCTCCAACTGGCTCGATCGGACGACCCAGAATCTCAAGAACCGGGTCGCCGAAGCGGAAAAGGCGCTCGCCGATTACACCCGCGACCACGGCATTTATACGACCCGGGATGACGATACCCTGACCACGGATAAGCTGGTAAAACTCCACACCCAGGCGATGGAAGCCGAGTCGAACCGCATCCTCAAGGAATCGCTCTATCAGGAGATCAAAGCCGGCCGCACCGATCAGATCCCCGAGACCTTTAACGATCTCAAATTGACCACCCTCAAGCGCGAGCTCATCGACCTGAACGCCAAATCCGCGCAGCTCAACCTGGAGTTCGGGCCGAGCCACCCCGAGGTCATCAAGGTCAAACAGCAGATCGCCTTCACGCAGCAGCAGATCGAAGCCGCCCTGCACAATCTCGAAGAAGTGTTCAAGACCGACTTTGAGCGCGCCGTCCGCAACGAGCAGTCCTTCAAGGTGGCCCTGGACCAGGCGAAGGCCGAAGCCACCGAGGAGAATCACGCCTCCATCCGCTACAACATCCTGAAAGAGGAGGTCAATACGGCGACCTCCGTGTACAAAAATTTCCTCGAAAGGACCAACCAGGCGGACATCGAAGTCAGCCAGCAACAGCAGAACAACCTGCGCGTCTTCCTGCCGGCGCGCATCCCCAGGGAGGCCGTCAGCCCGAATCGCAAGCTGGTGATCTTCCTCGGCATGGTTTTGAGCCTGGCGGTCGGCATCGGCCTGGCGCTGTTTTTGGAATCGATCGATGAAACCATCAACAACGTCGAGGACGTGGCCCGCTACACGCAACTGCCCGCCCTCGGGGTGATCCCGGTCATCAGCGGCAGCAGCCAAAGCCAGCTATCGGCGAAGAAGAAGAGGAAGCTGAACCCGGTCAGCATTGCCGGCTCGACGGCCATCGACGCAGAAGACAACGACCAGGCCCTGGTGCCGGTCTCCTTCCCGATTCAGGAGGACCGCTCGCCGGGCGCCGAGGCCTACCGCTTATTGCGGACCTCGGTAATTTTGTCGACCGCCGCCGAAGCCTGTAAGACGATACTGGTGACCAGCAGCCGGCCGGGCGAAGGCAAGACCACGGTCTGCATCAACATGGCGATCTCGCTGGCGCAACTCGGAGAATCCGTGCTGATCATCGACTGCGATATGCGCACCCCGAAGGTTCACGAAGTCTTCAACCTCGACCCGGCGCAGCAGCTCGGATTATCGACCTACCTGGCGCACGACGTCGATGTTCACCGGCTGATCAAAAAACTGCCCATCCCCGGGCTGTCACTGCTGCCGAGCGGGCCGATCCCGCGCAACCCCGTCGACCTGATCAGCTCCGTCAAAATGAAGAATATGCTGCTGACGCTGGCCGAGCACTACGATCACATCCTGATCGACTCGCCGCCGCTGATTAACCTCGCCGACCCGGTGATCCTCTCAACCCTCGCCGACGGCGTCGTCCTGGTGGTGTGCGGCGGCAAAACCAAGAGGGATGTCGTGCAGCATTCCTATCAGGAACTGGCGAATGTCGGCGCCAAAGTCTTTGGCGTCGTGCTCAACAAGGCCGACATTCGCTACCACGACTACGGCGGTCACACGTACGGAGCCGAATCAGCCGTCTGACCCTCTGTGTGATGTGGCCGGCCAAGCGGCTCTTGGCCGGCCTTTATCTCCCCGACTGAACGAAAGATTGAAGTCAACCCAAACCGGCGACCGTAGCCGGTTAAGACGAACTCACCATTCGTCTTAGATACCTTCAACAAGGAGAATCGAGATGTCCACTGACGCCCCCCAACTACGTACTAGGAGCTTTCTGCCCAAGCCTGGTTTTGGGCACTATTTCCGCTTCCCCTCCGAATCCGCCCTGCGGATTGTCGCGGATGCGCTGCTGATCAACGTGGCGGTGATTACCGGAGCAATGGCACGATTTGTTTTCCACGTGGCCTTTGACCCCGAAGCATCCGACGCGGTTTTCAAGAATCTCTTCTGGGATTACCTCGTGGGCTACCGCAACAGTGCCTTGTTGTTGACGCTGACCTGCCTGATCGTCTTCTACTTCAGCGGCTTTTACACCTACGGCCGTTTTTATCAGGGGCGCTATAAGGCGCTCGTGGTTGCCCACTCGGTCAGCCTGGGGTTCCTGCTGTTCGGCTTTCTTTCCTATTTCCTGACGGGCGTCGGACTGCCCAAAGGCACCTACCTGCTGGCCTGGATCCTGAGCGCCGCCATGCTGATCACGGCGCGGGTCTGGGCGTCGCTCTGGTCGAGCGTGGTGCGCGTCGAGACCCAGCGCCTGCGCCAGACCCACAGCCTCAAAGTCCGCAAGGTCCTGCTGATCGGCGGCGCCGGCTACATCGGCTCGGCGCTGTTGCCGAAGCTTTTGGCGAAGGGCTACCAGGTGCGTCTTCTCGATATGTTTTTGTACGGCTATGACGCCATACAAGATTGCGTCGATCACCCGGGGCTGGAGATTATGCAGGCCGATTTCCGCCAGATCGATAAAGTCGTGCAGGCGATGACCGACATCGACGTCGTCATTCACCTGGGCGCCATCGTCGGCGACCCGGCCTGCGCCCTGGACGAAGAGCTGACCATCGAAATCAACTTGATGGCGACGCGCATGATCGCCGAGGTCGCCAAAGGCAGCGGCGTCGGGCGCTTCATCTTCGCCAGCACCTGCTCGGTCTACGGCGCCAGCGACGAAACCCTGGACGAGAATTCCATCCTCAACCCGGTGTCGCTCTACGCGCGCAGCAAGATCGCTTCCGAGCGCGTTTTGATGAGCATGGCCGACCCGAGCTTTGTGCCGACGATTCTGCGTTTCGGGACGATCTACGGCCTTTCGGGGCGCACGCGCTTTGACCTGGTCGTCAACCTGCTGACGGCCAAGGCGCTGGTTGACGGCAAGATCACCGTAATGGGCGGCGATCAGTGGCGCCCCTTCGTGCACGTGCACGACGCGGCCCTCGCCGTTTTCAAGGCTCTCGAAGCGCCCGTGCCGCTGGTGCGCAATCAAATCTTCAACGTCGGTTCGAATCCGCAGAACTACACCATCCGCCAGGTCGGCGATCTGATCAACCGCCTGGTGCCTGAGGCCGCCCTCGAAGATCACGGGTCCGACTCGGACCGCCGGAATTATCGGGTTGATTTCAGCAAGATTCGCAACACGCTGCAGTTCGAGCCGGAATGGACGGTCGAGCAGGGTGTCGAACAGGTGATCGAGGCGATTCAAAGCGGCAAGGTCGAGGATTACCGCCACGCGAAGTTCAGCAATGTCAAATTCCTCATCGACGAGGGTGCCCCCCACCTCATTCACCAGAATGGCTGGGCACAGGATCTGATTCAGGAATCGGCATTGCTCACTCCTGCCTTCGAAACTCCGAGGACCATGGCAGCAGCCGGGGATTAACCAACCAGGCTCGACGCCTTTCGAGCCCGCTCGGCGAGCCGGCTGAGGCTACTCTCGCCTACATTCAGCGGACGTTTCCGAACCACCATGTAACTCTTATGGCAAATTCAACGGATGTCATCATCATCGGCGGCGGCATTGTCGGTCTGGCCACCGCCTACAACCTTCTGCAGCGATACCCGGATAAGAAGATCGTCATTCTGGAGAAGGAAGAGACGCTGGCGCACCACCAGACGGGCCACAATTCGGGAGTCCTGCATTCCGGCATTTATTATAAGCCGGGGTCGTTAAAGGCCGTCACCTGCCGCAGCGGCAAGCAGCGGATGGAGAGTTTCTGTGAGCGTGAAGGCATCGAATACCGGACCTGCGGCAAGGTCATCGTCGCCACCCGGGATGAGGAGCTGGACAACCTGCAGGAACTCTACGACCGCGGCCGCGCCAACGGCGTTGACTGCACGATGATCGACCGTGCGCGCCTTCTCGAACTGGAACCTCACGTCGCCGGGGTGAAGGCGATTTATGTCCGCGAGACCGGCATTGTCGATTACAAGCAGGTTTGCCAGCGCCTCGCGGCGCGTCTGCGGGAGGGCGGGCACGAGATTCTGACTGGCATGCCGGTCGTCGGCTTGCGGGAGAGCGGCGGGGAAGTCGTCGTGCAGACCGCCGCCGGCGATTTTACGGCCCGGTATGTGGTCAATTGCGGCGGCCTGCATTCCGACCGTTTGACGAGACTGAGCGGCGAACCGTCACCGGCCCGGATCGTGCCGTTTCGCGGCGAGTATTTTAAACTGACGCCCGCGGCCCGGAGCCTCTGCAACAACCTGATCTACCCGGTCCCGGACCCCAGCTTCCCGTTTCTCGGCGTTCACTTTACGCGCCTGATCTCGGGGGAGGTCAAGTGCGGCCCGAACGCTGTGCTGGCGCTGGCCCGCGAAGGCTATCAAAAGACCGACGTCAATTTCCGGGATCTTTTTGAGACCCTCGGCTATTCCGGGTTCTGGAAGCTGACCGCCAAATACGGCCATAAAGGCCTTGGCGAAGTCTGGCGCTCGTTTAGCAAGACGGCGTTTGTTCATGCGCTGCAACGGCTGATCCCCGAAATCAAGAGAAGTCACCTGGTGCCGGCCCCGGCCGGCATCCGCGCCCAGGCTCTGGCCCCGGACGGCAGTATGCTCGATGACTTCTGCCTGCAGGAGCGAGCCAGAGTCATTAACGTCGTCAACGCCCCGTCGCCGGCCGCCACCGCGTCTTTGAGCATCGGCAAGCTGATTGCGGAGCGTCTGACCGAGCGCCTCGGTTCGCCCGTCGGCAAGCCGGAAAAAGCGGCGGCGATTCGTTCCCGTGCGTACCACGGATAATAACCGGTCAAGACCGCGCGGTCTTATGACCACGGTCTGATGACCTGGAGGTAGTGTAGAGTGACAGAAGAGCAGGCAATCGCAGCGACGGCGGAAATCCCTATCGGATTGACTCCCGTTCCCGAGGCGACTTCCGTATCGGAGTTGAATGCCGAGGAATCGAAATCGCCGCTTTTCAAACGCACGATGCAGGCCTTTGTCTGGCGATTTCTTTCGGAGTTTTCGAAAGTCTTTCTTCGCCTGGCGGTGATGGTCGTCCTCGCCCACCTGTTGCCGGTCGAGGCCTTTGGCGTCCTCGCTCTGGCGATGATCGTCATCAACTTCGCCTACGAGATATTTGAGATGGGGATGATGCCGGCGGTCATTCAGCGCGAGGAGCTGACGCCGACGCATATCCGTACGGCCTTCATGGTGTCATGGATAGGCGGCCTGGTGATCACCGCCGCCATCTGGTTCGGGGCGCCGCTGATCGGCGTCATCTTCCGGTCAGAGGAAGTCATCCCCGTTGTCCGGCTGATCGGCCTGTCCTTCCTGTTTACGAGCCTGGGGGCCATCTCCTGGGCGCTGATGCAACGGCGCATGGAGTACCGCCGGCTGATGTGGATCGATTTGACCTCCTACGGCCTCGGCTACGCCTTCGTCGGCATTCTGCTCGCCTGGTTCGGCTACGGCGTCTGGGCTCTGGCCTGGGCGGCGCTCGTCCAGAGTTTCATCCGCATGGGCCTGGTGTACGCGGCCTCGCCGCATTCGATCAAGCCGATATATTCAAAACCCGAGATGCGGGAGCTGTTGAACTTCGGGCTCGGCATGAGCCTGTCGCGAATCGCCAATCTCATCGCCATCAACGGCGACAACTTTGTCATCGGCCGCTGGCTGGGGGCCGCGCCGCTGGGCCTCTACTCGCGGGCTTACCAAATCGTCTCCATGCCGAAATACCAGTTCTCTTCGGTGATGGACGAGGTCCTGTTCCCGGCCTACTCCAGTATTCAAAATGAGTCCGAACGTCTGGGGCGCGCCTACATGGCGTCGATCTCGATCTGCGCCATCCTCAGCCTGCCGATGCTGGCGGCAATGGCCATTGTCGCGCCCGAAGTCATGGGCGGGATTTTCGGGGCCGAGTGGATCGGGGCGGCGCTACCGATGCAGATCCTTTGTATCGGCGGCGCCCTGCGGTCCGTCTACGGGCTGGGCGATTCGATCGCCCGCGCCAAGGGCGCCGTCTATCTGGCTTCCCGGTGTCACGGGGCCTACGCCGTCTGCGTGCTCGGCGGTTCGGCTATCGGCAGCAAATGGGGAGTCAACGGCGTGGCCGTGGGCGTGGTCGCGGCGTCGCTCGTCATGTACCTGATGATCGCCCAACTCGGCATTCGCCTGACGGGAATTAGCTGGCGCGGCTTTCTCTCCGCCCAGCTCCCGGGGCTGCTGCTGACCGCGGCGGTACTCGCACTGGCGTGGCCGGTGGCGCTGTTGATGCGGAGCGCGCAACTGCCCTGGGAGATCGTCCTCGTCATAACCCTGGCGACCGCCGGCGTGGCCTTCTTCGGCGCCGCGCTGCTGCTGCCGCAGGCCTGGCTGAACGATTTAACCATGGGGACTTTCGATAAGCTCAAGCTCCGCCTCCTGCAGATCATCGGCGCCATCCGTGGACGCCTGAAGACCGCGTAAGCCGCGGCCCGGTTCACTAACGGAAGAATTCATACCGTCATGACAGTTCAACGCAATGTCCTCGTTTTCCCGAATAATCGGCCGTTCGCACCCTCTGGCCGCAGGCCCGCCCCCGCCGCGGCCGGTCCGAGCGCCGGCCCGAACAACGACCAGGCGGCGCTCAATTATCGCGCCGTCAACATACTGGTCCGCTGGATGCTGTACGGGTTTATTTTTTCGCTCCCCTTCGAGTACCCGGATCGAAAAATCCCCGTAGAGATTCCGACCCTGACGGCGGCGATTTTTCTGCTGGTCACCCTGCTCGACATCAAAAACTGTTACCGCAAACCCCCGAAAGTGATCTGGCTGTTTGCCCTCTACGTCGCCATCTACAGCATGATGACCGCCTTTGTCGAGCACCCGAAGCCGGCGGTCGATCAGATCATACGGTTTATTCAGATCTTTTTTCTGTTCTGGTCCGGCTACAACCTCATGCGCTATGAGCACATCGCCAACCGCGCCTTGCTGGCGCTCGGCGCCGGCTGCGGCGTGCTCGGCCTGATGCAGGTGCTGCGCATCATGACGGTCACGGTCTACGACTCGTGGGGCTATTACAGCGAGCGGACCACGGTGCTGGGGCAGAACCCCAACAACCTGGCCAACAACCTGGCGCTCGGGCTGATCGCCCTGCTGGGGATCGCGGCGGCCCGCAACAAGAGCCTGCCGTGGTTCCGCTACCTGATGCTGCCGTTCGCCCTGGTGCTGGCGAAGGCGATTGTCGACACCGGCTCGCGCGGCGGTTTCCTGTCGCTCGCCGGCGGCATGCTGGTTTTGATGGTGACCGGCGAGACGTTCATGATGAAGCTGCGAAATTTCCTCATCGTGCTGCTGGCCATGGCTTTCCTCGGCGTCGTCGTGAGCAACTCGACGATGCGCTCGCGGCTCGAAGACTCGGCCACCGGCAACATGACCGGGCGCGAGCAGATCTACCCGGTCGCCTGGGAGATCTTCAGCGAAAAGCCGATCTTCGGCTGGGGGCCTTCGGATAACACCTACGAACTGGGCGAACGTCTGCCGCACCGGCCCGAAGACGAGACCCGCGATTATCACAACCTGCCGCTGTCGGTTTTGACGGCGACCGGCCTTGTCGGGGCGGTCCCCTTCCTGTCGTGTATCTTGTTCTGCGTTTATATGGGCTGGCGGGCCCGCCGCAGTACGCAGGGGCTGCTGCCCTTTGCGATCGCCGTCACCATTGTGCTGATCAACACCGGCGGCGACTGGAGCGCCTCGAAGCTGGACTGGCTGCTGCTGGCTTATTGCGTGGCCAGCGCCAGTACGGTTATCAAGAACCGGAAAAAACCGCAGCGCTCCATCGCGCGGCCGGCGTCGCGGCGCTTCGCGCCGGCGGCAAACAGACCGAACCCCCGGGTGGCGCGCGGCTTTGTCGCCCCGCAGACCAAGGTTTAGGAAAGGCTTAGAAAAGGCTCTTAGAAGATGGAAACTCCGATTCGTGTTTTAATGCTCACCAGCGAATGGCCGACCATTGCCCAGGCCGGGCACGGCGTCCCCTTCGTCGTTCGCCAGGGGATCTTCCTGCGCCGCGCCGGCATCGAGGTCGATGTCTTCCCGTTTCGCGGTGCCAAAAGCCCCCTCAACTATTTCAGGGCCTGGAAGCAGTTGCAGGCCAAACTGCGCCGGGAACGCTACGACCTGATCCACGCGCAGTGGGGGCAGAGCGGCCTGCTGGCGTTGCCCAAGCGGCTGCCGTTAGTCGTCACCCTGCGGGGCGATGACATTCTCGGCGTCCGGCGCCCGGACGGCCGCCAGACGCCCGCCGGCAAGCTGCTGCAGGAGATCACCAAACTGGTGGCGCGCCGGGCCGACGCCGTGGTTGCCGTGGCCGACCATATGCGCGACCAACTGCCGGCCTCCGTGCAGCCCTACATTATCCCCTCGGGACTCGACTTTGAGGCGCTGCCGTGTATGCCGCAGGCAGAGGCCCGCCAACGCCTCGGCTTACCGCGCGACGAGCGCCTGGCCCTCTGGGTCGGCAATCCGGCGAACGAGCGCAAACGCTGTGATCTGGCCAAAGAGGCCGTCGAGCTGCTCAACAAACGATTGCCCACCCGGCTGCTGGTCGTCTGGGGGGTGCCGAGCAGCGAGATTCCCATTTACATGAACGCCTGTGATGTATTCGTTTTTACATCCAGCTCGGAAGGCTCGCCGAACGTCGTGAAAGAAGCCCTGGCCTGTAACCTGCCGGTCGTTTCCGTCGACATCGGCGACGTGCGCATGCGCCTGCAGAACGTCCCCGGCGGCGAAGTCTGCGCCGATGACCGCCCGGAAACGATTGCCGGAGCGCTCGAACGCGTCCTCAGAAAAGGCGGACGCGTTGACAGTCGGGAAACCTTACGAAGCCTCGATGAAAAAGTCCTCACTGAAAAACTGATCGGCGTCTATCGATCGGTGTTGACGAAATCCTCAGCCGTCAATACCGAGGAGAGCGTGCGGCAGTTCGCCAGCCAGGGGCAAAAACAATAAGAGTTGCGGAGTGTAGCGGAATGGAAAATACAATTACCCTCATCAAAAATGACGACAGCCTCATGAACGACATCGTGGGATGGGACATCCGAACCTGGTCAAAGGCCGTGGTCTTCTGGGATCAGAAAATTGACAGCAATCGCCCGGGACTCAAATGCCTGGAGATCGGCGCCGGCGGTGGCGGCCTGTCCCTGTGGCTGGCTCTCAAAGGGCACCGGGTCGTCTGTTCGAATGTTCGCGACAGCGAACAGCGGGCCTCCGGTCTCCACCGGAAGTACGGCATCAGTCCCAATGTCGAGTATCAGGACATCGACGCCACCAACATCCCCTACGAAAATCATTTTGATGTTGTCGTCTTCAAGTCCATCCTCGGCGGCATCGGGCGAGACAGCAAGGCCCTGCAGCAGAAGGCCATGGAGCAGGTCTTCAAAGCCCTGAAGCCGGGCGGCAGGCTGCTGTTTGCCGAGAATAATTGCGGCACCAAGCTGCATAAGCTGGCCCGCGAAGTCGCCTGGGCGGCGCGCGGCAGTTCCTGGCGCTATGTCTCGGTCGCCGACATCAAGGATTATCTCAAGGACTATACGAGCTACGAGCTGCATACCACGGGGGTCGCCGCGGTCTTCGGTCTGACCGAGCAACAGCGGCAGTCCCTGACTTCCGTAGACGAGATGATCTTGAATCGTATTTTCCCGAAATCATGGCGCTACATGATCTACGGAATGGCGATCAAATAACGTCGCCGGCAACGCTTGCCGACGCCTCCGAGGGCCCCGGGCGCCCCAGACTGCCGGGACATTCAAGTTGGGAGCACACGAAGTGGACAAACAGAAAGCTAAGAAAATGCGACGGAAGACGGACGAACTGCCACGGGTCACGGTGATTCTGCCGGTTCGCAACGAAGCGAGTTTTATCGACCGCAGCCTGAAGGCGGTCCTGGCCCAGGACTACCCGGCCGACCGCCTGGAGATCATTGTCGCCGACGGCCGGTCGACGGACGGCACGCCGGAGGCCGTCAGGTCCTTCCAGCGCCAGCACCCGAATCTTTTCCTGATCGACAACCCCGGACGCATCGTGTCCACGGGCCTTAATGCCGCCACCCGGCAGGCGCGCGGCGACGTCATTGTCCGCGTCGATGGCCATTGCGAGATCGACCGTGATTACGTCAGCCGCTGCGTCTATCACCTGCGCCATGAAGATGTCGAGGGCGTCGGCGGTGCGACTGAGACCATCGGCGACAACGCCGTTGCCAACGTCATCGCCACGGCGATGAGTTCGCCTTTCGGCGTCGGCAATTCCGCCTTTCGCACCGTCAAGGGCAAGACCATGCTCGCCGATACCATTCCCTTCCCGGCCTACACGCGCGCCATCGTCGAACAGGTGGGGCCTTACGATGAAGAGCTGGTCCGCAACCAGGATGACGACTACAACTACCGCCTGCGCAACCTCGGGGCGAAGCTGCTGCTGGCCGCCGACGTGCGCTCCCGCTACTACAGCCGCGGTTCGATCCGCCGGCTCTGCCGCCAATATTTCCAGTACGGCGTATGGAAAGTGCGCGTGATGCAGAAGCGCCCGAAGCAGATGCGGCCCCGGCAGTTTGTGCCGCCGCTGTTTGTCGCCGTCCTGCTCGGGTCGCTCCTACTGGCGCCACTGACGCCGGTTGCCGTCGGCGTCCTGGTGCTGGCTGCGGGCTCTTACGCCCTGGCGAACCTGGCGGCTTCGCTGGTCACGGCGCGGCGCACCCGGGTGCCGTCCTCGCACCTGCTGCCGCTGGTTTTTGCCACCATTCACCTCGCCTGGGGATTCGGCTTTCTCGTCGGCCTGGTACGTTTCTGGAACCGCTGGGGAGATCAAAAGAGCCGCTGCTCGCAACCACAAATAGAAGTGAAAACCCCGCTCGGAACGACGGGTGAAAACGCCTAACCCTTCCATCCCGCTGTAAAGCGAAAAGAGGAAAACCCACCCTTGCAGTCGGCACTTGTGCTTCCTACCTCAGTGCCGGCCGACAATTCGGAAACCTCAGAGGCCCTGTGCACGAGGGCTCTATCCGAGTAGAAGGAGAGTCGACTTGTTTAAAGGAAACTCAGGAATTGAATGGCCCGATGGCAAGCGTTTCGCGTTTACCATCGTCGACGATACCGACAAGGCAACGCTGGAAAACCTGCGGCCCGTATACGACTTTCTATATGAGCACCAGTTTCTGACAACCAAATCGGTGTGGCCCCTGGACGCCTTGAGCCGGCCCGTACAACGCGGGGATACCTTAGAAAACGACCCCCATCGCGAGTGGATTCTTGACCTCAAGAGGAAAGGTTTTGAAATTGCCCTGCACGGCACATCAGACGAGCCGTCGACGCGCCGCAGGGTGATCGAGGGGCTCAACAAATTCAAAGAGATTATCGGTTCCGGTCCGCGGCTCCATGCCAACCACACGGGACAGACGGAAGGCATTTACTGGGGCGAGGACCGCTTTGACGGGGCGATGCGGTTTATCTATAAGGCGGCGCGCAAATATCTCGGCAAAGGGTCGAAATCCTACGGCCACGAGGAAAACACCCCTTACTTCTGGGGCGATTTATGCCAGGACACCATAACCTTCGTCCGCAACATGACCTTTAACGACATTAATACGCTGCAGATGGACCCGCTGATGCCCTATCACGATCCCCGACGGCCGTACGTGCGGTTCTGGTTCAGCGCCAGCGGCGGCGTCGAAGTGAACTCCTTCTGCCGCCTGATCTCGGAAGCCAACCAGGACCGCCTGTTGGCCGAAGGCGGGGCCTCGATCGCCTACACCCATCTGGGGTTCGGGTTCTGCGAGAAGGGCCGGTTAAACCCGCGATTTGTCGAACTGATGCGGCGGCTGGCGGACCTGCCCGGCTGGTTCGTGCCGACGTCAACGCTGCTCGAATACATAGGGGAAAAACGCGGCTGGATGAATGCCGCCGAGCACCAGCCGTCCCTGCGCCGAATGCAGTGGAAATGGCTCATTCAGAAGCTCGAACGCGGCGCCGATGATACGCGGCGGCGCTGACCGGCGGCGCCAGTCACGGAGCTTTGCTTCAGGAGTAACAGCAGTATTAGGAGTATAACTATATGGCAGTCAAAGCGTACATGATTTTGCGGGAGGAGAGGGACCCGGAGACCCCGCGCAGTCTGCTCTCCTTAACCGGCCCTTACCTGTTCCGCTCGGAAGCCGAGCAGTTTGCCGACGTCATCAGAACGGCAACCAACAAAGGCTGGCATTTGAGCGTCATTTTCATAGAACGCATGTTACGCGAACCCGTGAAGATCGACGACGGCTGGATGGTGACCAACATCTGGAATATCAGTTCCACGGCCCGCGGTTTTCAAGGCGAGGTCGTCATCGACAGGAAACTTCATCAGGTCCAGCGCGGCGATTTCACAGAGCCGTGGAAACTGGTAGGGCCGCTCGAAGACCAGCGCGCGCAGGCCGCCGGGTAAGGGCACAAGTCAGGAGTGATGATGCTCGTACAGGATTATTTGCAATCAAGCGCCAGACGGCTGCCCGACAAAGTGGCCCTTAAATGTAAGGGGCAGCAGCTTACGTATCAGGAGATCGACGCGCAGGCGAACCGGCTGGCAAATCTCCTCGTGCACAGTGGCGTGCGGCGTGGCGACCGGGTGGCGATTTTGCTTGAGAATTCCGTCGAATCGGTCATTGCCATTTTCGCGACCTTAAAAGCCGGCGGCATATTTATCGTTCTGCACCACGGCACCAAGCCGGACCGCCTGGCCCTGTTGCTGGACGATGCGACGCCGGCCGCTCTGGTGACTGCCAATCAGCATGTCGGCGACTCTATAAAAGTGCTGGCAAACGCCTCGTCGCTCGGCTGTGTGGTCTGGGCCGACAGCCTGACGCCCAAGGCGTTTGATGGCCCCGCGACGTCTACTCACTGGGCTGATCTGAAAAATTATTCGGACGTCTGCCCGCTGTCTTCGACCATCGATCTCGATCTGGCGGCGCTCATCTATACGTCCGGCAGTACCGGCATCCCGAAGGCCGTGATGATTACGCACGGCAATATGATGGCCGCGACAAACTCGGTGAACGCCTATCTGCAAAACCGGGCGGATGACGTGATTTTAAGCGTCTTGCCGCTGGCCTTCAGCTACGGCCTCTATCAGATCCTCCTGGCCTTTCAAGTTGGGGCCACGGTTGTTTTAGAGCAGAGTTTTGCCTTTCCGGCGCACATCATTTCGGTGATCGAGAAAGAAGGCGTGACGGCGCTTCCCGGCGTCCCGACGCTCTTTGCGATGCTCTTGAAATTCCCCAAACTGCTGGCCAGAGAGTTCCCGTCTTTGCGTTATCTCACGAACGCCGGCGCGGCGCTCTCCGTCAGCCAACTGGCGCAGATACGCGAGACCTTTCCGAAGGCGCAAATTTTCTCTATGTACGGCCTCACGGAATGCAAGCGGGTTTGCTACCTGCCCCCGGAAGAGGTCGAGCGCCGCCCCTCATCCGTCGGCATAGCGATTCCCAATACCGAGGTCTTTATCGTTGACGAGGACGGCGAGCGCCTCGGCCCCGATCAGGTCGGCGAGCTGGTTGTCAGAGGCGCGCACGTGACGCGCGGTTACTGGCGCTCTCCCGAGTTGACGGCGCTGCGCTTCAAGCCCGGTCAGCTTCCGGGCGAGACGCTGCTCTACACCGGCGACCTCTTCCGCATGGACGAGGACGGCTTCCTCTACTTTGTGTCCCGCAAAGATGACGTGATCAAGAGCCGCGGCGAAAAGGTCAGCCCCCGCGAGATCGAAAGCGTCATCTGCCAGTTGCCGGAAGTCGCACTGGCCGTCGCCGTCGGTGTGCCCGACGAGGTTCTGGGACAGGCCATACTGGTGGCCGTCGAACTGCACGAGGGCGCGACACTCAGCGCTCAGGCGATCAGCGCCCACTGTATGCGTAACCTCTTAAGTTTTATGGTGCCGAAATACGTCCAGATTGTCGATGAGCTGCCGCGCACGAGCAACGGCAAGCTGGACAAAAAAGAGCTGGTCAGGAGAACCCCCGATGTGTGGAATTGCCGGAATATTCAAGCGAACCAGGCAGGACGCCCCGACCTACCGCAGTATTAATGACATGGTCGCCACGCTGCGCCACAGAGGGCCTGAATCGGCTGATCTCTTTCTCGATGATCGAGTCGGCCTCGGCCATGCGCGGTTGAGCATTATCGATCTCGAAGGCGGCAGACAGCCGCTCACCAACGAAGATCGGTCGCTCTGGCTGGTCTGCAATGGCGAGATTTTTAACTACATAGAGCTGCGCGAAGAGCTGGAATCGCGCGGCCATCAGTTCCGCACCGGCTCGGATAGCGAAACCATTCTTCACCTCTACGAAGAACGCGGGGCGGATTGCGTGACGGCCCTCAACGGCCAATTCGCCTTCGCCCTGTGGGACCGCAACCGCCAGCAACTCCTGCTCGGGCGCGACCGCCTGGGCATCTGCCCGCTCTACTACACGCAGGTCGGCGGAGAGCTGGTCTTCGCCTCCGAGATAAAAGCCATTCTGACGCACCCGAAGGTCTCCAGAGAGATCGACCCGGTCGCCGTCGGTGAGTTGTTCAGCAGCTGGTCGCCGGTGCCGCCGCGCACCATGTTCAAGCGCATCTTCAGCCTCGCGGCCGGCCACACGCTGATCGCCAACCGCCGGGATACGATCATTCGTCAGTACTGGAGCCTGGGGTTTCCCGAACGCGGGGCAAAGCCGGCCGTCAGCAGCGGTGAAGCCTCCGAACAGTTGAAAGAGCTGTTGCTCGACGCCGTCCGCTTGCGGCTGCGCGCCGACGTGCCGGTGGGCGCGTACTTCAGCGGCGGGCTCGATTCCGCCGCCGTCACCGCCCTGGCGCGGCGCTACACCGACAATGAGCTGCGGACCTTTTCGATCGCCTTTGCGGATCAGGAATACGATGAAAGCCAGTACCAGCGCCGGACCGCCGAAACCCTGGGGATCGAGCACCACAGCAGTCTGTGCACGGCCGACGACATCGCCGGCGCCCTTCCCGAGGTCATCTGGCACACCGAGACGCCGCTGCTGAGGACCGCGCCGGTGCCCCTCTACCTGCTCTCGAAGAGCGTGCGCGAGCAGGGGTTGAAGGTCGTTTTGACCGGCGAAGGGGCGGATGAGTTCCTCGTCGGCTATGACATCTTCAAAGAGACGAAGGTGCGGGCCTTCTGGGGGCGGCAACCGCAATCGAAACTGCGCCCGCGGCTGCTGCGCCGATTATATGAACATATACCCAATCTGGCGCAGACCTCTCAGGCCTACCTGGAGGCGTTTTTTAAAGCCGGTATCGAAGAGGCAGAGCGCGCCGATTTCAGCCACCAGCTGCGCTGGACGAATACGCAACGCACCTTCCGGTTTTTGACCCCGCAACTCCAGGCGCAGATCGACGGCGGCATCGAGCGGGATCTCGACGCCTTGCAGGCCGGACTCGATAGCCGTTGGGACGCGGTGTCGCGGGCCCAATACTACGAAGTGAAAACCTTTCTGGAGCCCTACCTGTTGTCCTCGCAGGGCGACAGGGTGGCGATGGCGAATGCCGTCGAAGCCCGCCCGCCCTTCCTCGACCACCGGGTTGTCGAGTTCTGCAACAGTCTGCCGCCGAGCCTCAAGATGCGCGGCCTGAATGAGAAGGTGCTGCTCAAGCAGGCGATGGCCGACCTGTTGCCGCCGGAGATTTTGAAGCGTGTAAAACAGCCGTTCCGGGCGCCGATTGGCTCGGTCTTCGCTAACCTCCATCACCACGAGAGGCTGCGAGAGGCCGTCGATCCGGCCCGCCTGGAAGCCGACGGCGTCTTCAAGCCGGAGGCCGTACGCTGGCTGCTCGAGCGCGCCCGACAGGGAGCGCAATTGCGCGAGGTCGAGAGCATGGCGCTGGCCGGCATCGTCTCGTTCAGCCTCTTTACCAAAGCCTTTGGCGACGATTTCGCGTCGCACACTGCGTCCCCTCACACCCGTTGCGCTGTGGTTGCCGACCTGCGCACGGCTGCTGAAAACCGGTTCGATTATGTCCAGGATTCTATACCAATGAAAGGAGCGTCATGCTAAACGCCACAGCTGATCACGGCACCTACGAAAAAAACGGCGCGCACAATGCCATATCCGGCCACATCCGCCATTTTATTATTCAAAATTTTCTCTTCGGGGAGGAAGCTGCCCTCCCCGGTGACGAAGTCTCGCTTTTGCAAAGGGGACTGATCGACTCGTTGGGAGTGCTCGATCTGGTCTCGTTCGTCGAACAGCAATTCGGGATTAAAGTCGGGGAAGAAGATATGATCCCCGAAAACTTCGATTCCGTTACCAGTCTGACATCATACGTCTGCGCCAGGGCCGCCTCCGTAAATCGCGAAGCCGCGGCATCGGTCGCCGAGTAGGGAGGCTCTTTACCTGATGGCAACCTCTGAACCCATTCGAGAAATCGCTTTTTCGCGCGACGCTCTGGCGATCGATGCGGCCCGGGCGGTGACGGAAATCACCACGGCGATCCGGCAACAGGTCGCTCAGGTCCTGCGCCGGCGAGGCGTCGTGGTCGGACTGTCGGGAGGCATCGATAGTTCCGTCGTCGGCGCCCTGTGCGTTCGCGCCTTAGGGCCCGAGCGCGTCGTCGGCTTGTTGATGCCCGAACGCGCCTCTTCGAGCGAGAGCACCGAACTCGGGCGCCTGCTCGCTTCGCAACTCGGCATCCGCACCGAACTGGTGCCGATCGCCGGCATCCTCGAAGCCGCCGGTTGTTACGACTACCAGACGCAGGCGGTGCGCGCCGTGATTCCTGATTACGATGAGAGCTGGAGCATGAAACTGGTGCTCCCGAGCCTCCTGGAGCGCGACCGTGTGAGCATCTCGTCGGTAGTGGCGCGCTCGCCGGAAGGCCGCGAGGAGCGGGCCCGGCTCACCTCGGAAGCCTATCTGCTGCTGGTTGCGGCCACCAACATGAAACAGCGGGTCCGCAAGCAGACCGAGTATTTCTACGCCGATCGCTATAGCTACGCGGTGGCCGCGACGCCGAACCTGCTGGAATACGACCAGGGCTTCTTCGTCAAAAATGGCGACGGCGCCGGCGACTTGAAACCGATCGCCCATCTCTACAAATCGCAGGTCTATGCGCTTGCCGAATACCTCGGCATACCGGAAGAGATCCGCCGCCGGCCGCCGACCACGGACACCTTTTCGCTGCCGCAGACCCAGGAGGAATTCTATTTTTCCCTACCCTACGAGCAGATGGATCTGTGTCTGTTCGGCCGCAATCACGAGATCCCGGCCGCCGAGGTCGCGGCCCAGATCGGCTTGACGGCCCGCCAGGTAGAGCGCGTGTATCAAGACATCGATACCAAGCGCCAGACGACGCGCTACCTGCATCGTCCGCCGCTGCGGATCAACAGCCCGGCAGAAGACCTGCAGCCCTAGCTTCCCGAGGCCGACCCGGACGTCCCACTTTCTGGCTGGCCGGCTCCGATGAGCCGGCTAGCGAACGAGCAAATTGCAATGAGGAGTAATGATGAATATCCGTTTGGCTACTGATGCAGATCTCGGCGCTATCAGTCGATTGAATGAGCGCCTTCTGGAAGGAGGGAGCTGGCATCAATTGATGCTCGATCCACGGCTGCCCGGAGAAGGGCAGTACCGGCCGCACGGCTTTCCCGTATATCGGCGCTGGATGATTGCCGAAGACGGCGGCGAAGTGCGTGCCGGTGTGCAGCTTCATCACAGCAGCATCTACTTTTACGGCAAGGAACGAGAGTTCTGTTTTACCGACAGCCCGATCTCCGAAGGCATCGTCAACCGCCGGTATGCGCTGGCCATGGTCCAGCTGATGAAAGGGGCGATGAACTATCAGCCCTTTTTAATGGCCCTGGGCGGCGGCGCCCCGACCATAGAAATCTACAAGTTTTTCGTCAAGCTGGGCTGGAAAACCAGCCTGGTGCCGTTCTTTTTCTACCCCGTGAAGGCGACCAGCGTTCTGCTCGGTCTCGACTATCTCAAGGAGCGGCCGCTGCTCCACAAGGGGGCGCTCGCCGGCGCCTACTCGGGTTCGGGCGCCGTCCTCAGCGGCCTGCTGGCGCTGCGCCGGCAACTGGCCGGCTGGTTTTCAGGCTATGAGGCGACCGTCGAACCGGCTTTTGAAGACTGGGCGGATCGCGTCTTCAAAGAAGCGGTTCCCGAATACGTCGTCGCCACGCGGTCCGACGCGGCGACGCTCAATATCTCGTATACGCCGGATAACCCCGACATCACCAGAGTCAGAGTGCGAAGCCGAAGTACCGGCAAGGATGCCGGCTGGGTCGTGGTCACGCAAAAGCAGATGAGCGACCACCGCTATTTTGGCAACCTCAAAGTCGGCACCCTGGCCGACGGTTTCGGCCGCCTGGAAAACATCTCGGCCCTGATCGCCGCTGGCATAGACCATCTGGTTGAGGCGGGCGTCGATCTGATCGTCGCCAATTTCTCCCACGCCAGTTGGACAAAAGCCTGCCGTCAGATGGGCATGTTCCCCGGCCCGAGCAGCCACTTCTACCTCTTTACCGCGCCCGGCGCGGCGCCGCTTCTCGGCGGCTCCTGCCCCGTCTCTCACATACACGTCTGCAGGGGGCACAGCGGCGGCCTGTGGGACCTCGTCGATGAGGCCCCGCAGTACGAAGAAGAGATGCTGGCCCGGAGCGTGCTGGCGTCCTGATCCTCACGCGTCAGGTTACGCATACCCGCTGGCGATAATTATTTCAAAGGAGAAAATCAATGAGTTCAGTTAAAGAAATGGCGAGCCCTCTCAATGTCCCGTTTTTCCGGCCCTCGATTACCGAGGCAGAGATCGCCGAAGTCGTAGATTCCCTGCGTTCCGGGTGGTTGACAACCGGCCCCAAGGTCAAACGTTTTGAGACGGAGTTCGCCGCCGCCGTTGGCGCCACGCACGCGGTAGCCGTGAATTCCTGTACGGCGGCTTTGCATCTGGCGATTGAAGCGCTGGACCTGCGGCCCGGCCAGGCCGTTCTGGTGCCGGCCATGACCTTTGCGGCGACCGCCAATGTGCTGCGCTATAAAGATGCGATCCCGGTCCTGGTCGATTGCGATCCGCGGACCTTAAATATCAATCTGGAAGACGCCGAGCGAAAGTTGCAGGACCTGCGAAACGGCCGCCTGCCCGGGACTATTCCCGCCGACAGCCAGGCCGTCGGCATCATCCCCGTCCACGTCGGCGGGACCATGGTGGACATCGACGCGCTACAGGCCTTTGCGACAAAGCATGGCCTGTGGGTGATCGAAGACGGCGCCCACGCCTTCCCGTCGGCCTGGCGACGCGATGCGAATGCCCCCTGGCAGCGCTGTGGAGAACAGACCGCCGCCATCTCCTGCTTCTCCTTTTACGCCAACAAGACGATGACCACGGGCGAAGGCGGTATGGTGGTCACGGGCAACCAGGAACTGGCGGATCGGCTGCGCATGATGTCGCTCCACGGCCTGTCGCATAACGCCTGGGGGCGCTATACGAAGGGCGGCAGCTGGGACTACAAGATCGAGTACCCGGGTTACAAATACAACCTCACCGACGTCGCCGCCTCTATCGGCATTCATCAACTCAGCCGCGCCGAAGCCATGCGTCTGGAACGCGAGGCCATTGCGACGCGATACGCGGCGGCCCTGGCCGACATAGAGGAGATCGAGTTGCCGGTTGAAAACCTCGACCGCATACACTCCTGGCACCTCTTCCCGATCAAACTGAACCTCGACCGGCTGAGCATCGATCGCAATGCCTATATGGAAGAGTTGAAGGCCGACGGCGTCGGCTGCTCGGTCCACTGGCGTCCCCTGCACCTGCACCCCTACTACCAGGAGACCTATGGCTGGCAGGCGGATGATCTGCCGGTCGCCACCGCCGTCTGGGAGAGGCTCATCAGTCTGCCGCTGTTTCCCGGCATGCGCGACGACGAGTTCGACCACGTGATCAATACCGTTAGGAGGATTTGTGCGCGTTCTGCCCGGTAGCTATGAATTTTTGCGCGAAATTCATCTTGGCCCTTATTCCGAGGGCACTTATAATCGCAGTTTCTCCCTCCAAAAAACAACAACAAATGCTCTTCGTGAGGGGCGCAAAATTTTATGCAGAATTTAGCAACAGCCTGTGCGATGACCGTGGCCAGCCGGATTCGCGGCGCCAAGAGCGGTGTCATCGTAAACGAACATCTTTTAACGGCTGAGGAGACGCAGCGTCACGTCGACATCCTCAGCCGCTGGTTTGAATTCATCCATCACGATGACTTGCCGGACCGAATGACGAAGCCCAGGAGCCGTCCGTTCTGCTTGTTCACCTTTGACGACGGCAAACGCAGCAATGCGACCGTCGTGGCTCCGGTGTTGGAGCGCCTGGGAGTGCCGGCGGTCTTCTACGTGCCGACGCGATTTTTAAGCGACGGGACGCCGTTGTGGTTCGATCGCTATGATGCACTGCTGCGGCAACTGGGCTCCTCGCCCGCCGGGCTGGAGCGCGCCCGTCTGAAGCTGCTGCCGATGGAGGCCCTGACCGAGCGGCTGGATCGGGAATTTGAAAAGCACAACATCACGGTCAACCTGGACTCCGACGACGTCCGGCCGATGTCCTGGGACGAGGCCCGGGACCTGGCGCGCAGAGGCTTTACGATCGGCGCCCACGGCTTGCGGCACGCCATCCTGACGGCCGAGACGGAAGCCGACGCCCTGCACGAGATCGAGCAGAGCATCGCCGAAGTTTCGTTCGAACTGGGAACCCCGTGTTCGAGTTTCGCCTTTCCAAACGGCAACTATACGGTGCCGCTGGCCCAACACGCTTCGCGTTGCGGCGTCACCACGGTCATGACTACGGAACCCATGTGGATTGACAATAGCCTGCCGCGCTGGCGATTTCCCCGCGTCCAGTTATTTAGCGGCCATAGCCGGTCGCGGATCGAGGCCAAGCTGGCGCTGGCCGCAACCGGCCAGGTCCTGCAAAACCCGGACGGCACCGGAAGACAGTACCGCAATATGAGCCGGCTGTCCGGGAAGATCAGTCGTGGATTCACCATCTTCTGACAACTGACAACCTCCCGATAACCGTTGCAATGGTTTTTCAAGCGGTTCGAGAAAGGCCGTTGCAACGGTTCCCGAAAACCAATGAGCCATCGCCTGACGACGCTCTGGAACGCCAGGGTCGGCCGAGCCCTGCCTGTGAGGGTAATGAAAACCGCCGAGAGTAAACGCTTATGGAATACGAATCAGTAAAAGACGACGGGCAGTCCCCCTCCGAGATCAACTCGGGATTGCCGTGGGCATTTGAAGCACCCGTGGCCCTCATCGGCCTCATCCTGATCGCGCCGTTGATCGGTCTGGCAGCCCTTGCCACCGTCATGAGTTCTCGCGGACCGATCTTCTTTCGTCAGGAACGTGTCGGGCGGCAGGGCCGGACGTTTCGGCTGTGCAAACTGCGAACCATGCGGGTCGCCAACCAGGGACTGCAGGTGACGGCCGGCGACGACAATCGGATAACCGCGGTCGGCCGCATTCTTCGCAAGACGAAAATGGATGAACTGCCGGCCTTGTGGAATATCGTCAAAGGCGAGATGTCACTGGTCGGGCCGCGCCCGGAAGTGCCTCGCTATGTCGATCTACAGAACCCGACCTGGCGCCTGGTCCTGGAAGCCAGGCCGGGGATCACCGACCCGATGACCCTGAGGCTGCGCAACGAAGAGACCCTTATGATGATGGTTGACAGCGACCGGGAACAGTTTTACCTGCAGACCCTGCAACCGTTCAAACTCCGAGGCTATCTCGACTACCTGCAAACGCGCAGCTGGCGAAGCGATCTGCGGGTGATCTGGCAGACCCTGGCAGCCGTGATTTTCCCCAGTAAAGCGCCGCTGCCGACGCTGGAAGAAATTCGCCGCCACGCCATTGCCCCGTCCACCAAAGCCACGAATTAGCGCGCGCCGACTCACGAAGTGTGCTGAGACATCGGAGCCGATTATGATCAATATTTTACAGACTTCTGCAATTGCCTTGCCGACGATGATGGGAAAGCTTTCTGTTCCTCTGCTCGCCCTCTTTGGATTTCTAAGTCTTTATTCGGTGGCGGAAGGCCACCGCCTGAGCGAAACCACTACCGCGCCCCTGTCGCAAGCGGGTGGCTCTATATACTGGGTCTCGCCTTCGGGGTCCGACGCCAATTCGGGGACCGAAGCGAAGCCGTTTAAGAGCATTCAAAAGGCCGCCGACAAGGCCAAGGCGGGAGATACGGTTATGGTCCAGGATGGTGTCTATACCTTCGGCTACAGCGGAAAGTCCGAGGCCTGCGCCAAAGCGATCGTCTGTTTGACGAGAGGCGGGACGGCGACGCAGCCGATCACCTTCAAGTCGCAGAACCGCTGGGGGGCGAAACTCGACGGCCAGGACAACCGGGCCTCCGTCGGCTTCCATTTCCAGAGCGCCAATGTCAACTACATCAACATCGAAGGGTTCGAGATCTACGGCATCGGGGCAAACGGCAGCGCCCAGGCGATCTCGGCGTGGAAGGGTGGCCAGGGGTCGCGAATCGTCGGCAACCACATCCACGACATCGGCCGGCTGTGCACCGACACGTCGAACGGCCAGAGCGCGATCATCGTCAAACAGCCGAATGTGGTGATCGACGGCAACCTGATTCACGACATCGGACGGTTTGCGCCGGGCGAAGGCGGCTGTAGCCCGACGAACGAAGCCTATATGAATCACGATCACGGGATCTACCTGGATTCGGACGAGGTGTCGCAGCCCAGGAATGTGGTGATCCGGAACAACGTCTTCTACAACGTCAACCGCGGCTGGCCGATTCATCTGTATTCGAGTGATGGAGGCCGGTATGATGGGATTAAGATCCTGCACAACACCTTCGCGACGCAGAACCCGTATCGCGATGGCCACATCCTGCTCAACGGCGACATCTGGAACACGCGGATCGAGAACAACATCTCCTACCAGCCGAGAAAATCCATGATCGCCGTTACCGAAGTCGGGCCGCTCAATGTTGTGAAGAATAACCTGACGACGGCCAGCCGGATGTTTGGCGGCAGTGAACCCGATCCGCCGCGCGGCTGGTTCCCGACCGTCACCGGCAATCTGCTCGGCACCGACCCGAAATTTGTTAACCCCTTACTGAAAGATTTTCATTTAAAACTCGGCAGCCCGGCTATTGACCGGGGGCTCAGGCAAAGCGATATATTGCAGGACTTCGATGGCGCCAGCAGACCTCAGGGAGGCAGTTCTTCGCTCGGGGCCTTCGAATACGGCTTGGGCGGACAACGATCTTCTGGGAAACCCTGACCTTTCTCAATCTTCTCAAACCAGGTTTTTAAAACGTTTCTAAAACGGCCCGCCTCGGCGGGTAATTATGAGCTTGCCGCGGCCAAGGCAAGAGAACAAAAGGACATCAAACTATGTGCGGAATCGTCGGATATGTGGGAGATAAACAGGTCGTCGGGGTTATCGTTGACGGCTTGAGGAAGCTGGAATACAGGGGCTATGACTCGGCCGGCATTGCCGTCGTCGATGACGGCGCGCAACTGGGAGTGCGTCGCGCCGAAGGCAAGCTGCGCAACCTCGAAGAGGTCCTGCGCCTGAAACCCCTCGACGGAGCCTATGGCATCGGCCACACGCGCTGGGCGACGCACGGGCGGCCAACGGAAGAGAACGCCCACCCGCACAGAGACGCCTCGGGCAACATCGTCGTCGTCCACAACGGCGTCATCGACAATTTTCTGCCGCTCAAACGAAGATTGCAGGAGCAAGGTCATAAGTTTGTCACGGAGACCGACACCGAAATCATCGCCCACCTGATCGGCAAATACTACGACGAAGGCGCCGGCAGTCTCGAAGCCGCGACGCGGCGGGCGATCCTGGACCTGCGCGGCATCTACGCGCTGGCCATCGTCTCGGTGAAAGAGCCCGAAAAGATCGTCGCCGTGCGCCAGGGGCCGCCGATCGTCATCGGCCTCGGGCAGAACGAATACTTCGTCGCCTCGGACATCCCACCGATCCTCAATCACACCCGTAATCTCTTCTTTCTCGGCGACGGCGAGATGGCGGTCATCACCCGCGACGGCGTGACGGTCACGGACTTTGTGGGCAACGCCATCACCCCGGACGTGCAGCGCGTCGACTGGGACCCGGTCATGGCGGAAAAGGGCGGCTTCAAACATTATATGCTCAAAGAGATTTACGAGCAGCCGCGCGCCGTACGCGACACGGTCGCTGGGCGCGTGTCGCAAGAGACCGGCCAGGTCTATCTCGATGATGTGGGAATCAGCCGGCAGGAGTTTCGCAATTTCACGTCGATCAAAGCGATTGCCTGCGGCACCAGCCTGCACGCGGCGATGGCCGGCAAGTACATGCTCGAAGAGTTGGCGGGCATCCCCGTGGAGATCGATTACGCTTCCGAGTTCCGTTACCGCGACCCGATCATTGATGACAAAACGTTAATGATCGCGATTTCGCAATCGGGCGAGACCGCCGACACGCTGGCGGCGGTGCGCGAATCGAAGGAGAAGGGCGCCAAGATTCTGTCGATCTGCAACGTGCAGGGCTCGATGTTGACGCGCGAAGCGCACGGCACGATTCTGACACACGCCGGGCCGGAGATCGGCGTCGCTTCGACGAAGGCCTTCACCAGTCAGATGACGGTCTTTTATCTGCTCGCCCTCTATATGGCGCAGGTGCGCGACCGCATCAGCGAGGCGGAATCTCTGGAAAACGTGCGCGCCTTAAACAGCCTGCCCGTGAAATTGGAAACCCTCCTGGGGTGCGAGTTGCAGATTGAAAGACTGAGCCGCGATTTTCACAAGGCGCAGGACTTTCTCTACCTCGGCCGCGGCATCAATTTCCCGATTGCACTCGAAGGGGCGTTGAAGCTGAAAGAGATCTCTTACATCCACGCGGAAGGCTACCCGGCGGGCGAGATGAAACATGGCCCGAACGCCCTGATCGACGAAGACCTGCCGGTTGTGGTGATCGCCACCAGAGACGAGAGAAGCGAGACTTCGAAGCTGCGCTTTGAAAAGACGCTGTCGAATATGGTGGAAGTCAAGGCCCGCGACGGCAAAGTGATCGCCCTGGTCACGGAAGGCGACACCGAAGCGCGGCAGGTGGCGGATTACGTCATCGAAATCCCCGAGGCGAGCGATCTAATCTCACCGACCTTGGCGATCGTGCCGCTGCAACTGCTGGCCTATCACATCGGCGTGCGCCGCGGCTGCGACGTCGATCAGCCGCGCAACCTCGCCAAGTCGGTGACGGTCGAATAACCGGTGAAAGGCATTTGAATAAGCGGGCAAAACGTTGGCATGAGCCCCGGGCTTATTCGCAAATTCTACAGAGCGAATCGTAGGGCCGCAGGCAATCGATTCAGCCAACGAGAGGCGATGATGAAAAAAAACTATCTGGTAACGGGCGGCGCCGGGTTTATTGGCAGCCATATCTGCGAGCGTCTCGTGCGCAACGGGCAGGTCGTTCGCGTGTTGGATAATTTCAGTACCGGGAAAGAAGAAAACCTGGCTTCTTTCCAGGGCGCGGTTGACGTGGTCCGCGGCGATATTCGGGACAGAGATGTTGTCCATGACGCAATGCGGGATATTGACGTCGTCTTTCATCAGGCGGCGCTCGGTTCCGTGCCCCGCTCTGTCGAAGACCCTTTGACAACCCACGACGTGAACGTCACGGGAACGCTCAACGTTTTACACGCGGCGCGCGATGCCAACGTTCAGCGCCTCGTCTATGCGTCGAGCTCTTCCGTTTATGGCGAGACGGTGGAGTTACCGAAGCACGAAGCCATGGTGCCCCAACCGCTATCGCCCTACGCCCTTTCAAAGCTTACGGGCGAGTATTACATCAAGGTATTTAAACGGGTTTATGGTTTTGAAGCGGTCGCCCTGCGGTACTTCAATATCTTTGGACCTCGCCAGGATCCGCAGTCGCACTACGCCGCCGTCATTCCGAAATTTGCCACGGCACTGTTGAATGGCCAGTCGCCGACAATTTATGGCGATGGATTGCAATCGCGCGACTTTACATATGTTGAAAATGCGGTCCATGCGAACCTCCTGGCTTCTGAGGCGGAAGGCGTCGCCGGCCGCGTCTTTAACATCGGCTGCAACGCCCGCTATACCTTGCTCGACATTCTGGAAAGAATGCGGGCCTATATCGGTAGCGACGTGGCGCCGATTCACGGGCCGGCGCGCACGGGCGATGTTCGCGACTCGCAGGCTTCGATCGAAGCCGCCAGAGAGGCGCTCGGGTACGGTGTGCAATATGATTTTGATGAAGGGTTGCGCCGTACGGTCGAGTGGTATCAGCGGTGCCTGATGAGGCAGAGCGTGGGCGCGTAAGGCGGATGAAAAAAGGCGAGAGCAGAAACCTGCTCTCGCCTTTTTCCGGTAAGCCCTCAAACTTGGCGGCGGCGTTTTAGATCGCCGTGCCAGACAGGCGGTTGCGGAACCGGAACCAACTCAGGTAAGGGGCTTGATCCTGAAGTTGGTTCCAGCTTTGCCAGGAAGGCAAACGGCTTCCCCAATCGTTGTCTTTGAGAGATTCAGTGAAGGTTTTCGCCAGGGTGGCGGATGAGCCAGTGGAGAACTCGAAGGCCCCCATGTCTAATCCAGCGCCCTGCGGGCGGTTGCGGTTATCGTAGTCCTGCGGCACTTCCGTGAGGTTGATACCCGTATCAATGGCAGGACTGGCCGACTGTAAATGGTAGTCTCGGCTCGCCGGGTTGATAAACCTCGGGTCGGTACCCGTTCGATTGCCGGTGACGGAGGAGAACCAGCCGCTCAGTGGCGCTCCCGTGCTGCCGCCAAAGAGGTTGGCTGCGGTCGTTAGGTTGTTTCTCGCTATGTTGCCGGAGGTCACTTCGGTCAGGGCGATCATCGCGGCCTTCGGCTGGTAGGAGATGTTGTTCTCGATCCGCGTGTTGCGGATGTCACCGTTGAGCAGGATGTGACCATCGCGATACGGATTCTGCGTCGCAAAGGTGTTGTGCAGAATCTTCACGCCGTCATAGACGCCCCCGTCGCTCGAATACAGATGAATCGGCCAGCCGCGGTTGACGTTGTAGAAGACGTTGTTCTTGATGACCACGTTCGTCGGCTGCGACGTCTCGTCTGAATCCAGATAGATCCCGTGATCGTGATTCATGTAGTTCTCACCGATGGGGACGCAGGCGCTCTCTCCCGGCGCAAACCGTCCCACATCGTGAATCAGGTTGCCGTCGACGACGACGTTCGCCTGCTTGATGGTGATGCCACTCTGGCCGTTCGACGTGTCGGTGCACAGCCGGCCGATGTCGTGGATGTGGTTGCCGACGATTCGCGACCCCTGGCCACCCTTCCACGCCGAGATCGCCTGGGCGCTGCCGTTTGCCCCGATGCCGTAGATCTCGAACCCTTCGATGTTGATGTAGTTGGCGGTGGCGCTGTTGTAGTTGAACCCGGTACTGGCGCGATTGCTCTCGCCGTTGAGTTTCGCTCCCCAGCGGTTCTGCGACTTGAAGGTGATCGGCTGCGACGCCGTCCCGCCTCTCGTCAAACAGACGATCGATCCCGTGCAGGACCCGGTACCCATCGTATAGACGCCGTCCATAACAATGACGGTATCGCCGGGGTTGACGATGCCGGCCGCCCTTTGAATGGTCTTAAACGGCAGAGACTGAGTGCCCGGATTGGTGTCGGACCCCGAAGGCGAGACCCAATAGGTCGGGCCGCTCGGTCCCGCCGCTGCCGCGGTCGTAAAGGTGAAATCGCCGGAGGTGGCGAGATTGCCGGCGGCATCGCGCGACTTGACGCGATAATGATAAAGCGTGCTCGCCGCGAGGCCGCTTAAAGCTTGCGAATGGCTGGTTACTAACGAGCTATTGAGCGTGGTCGATGAACCATAGCTGGTTGTCGTCCCGTAATCGACCTGTGTGTTGCTGGCTTCATTCGTTGTCCAGGAGACGGTCGCGCCGCTCGTGGTGATGCCGGACGCGCCGACGCTGCTGATGACCGGCGCCGTCGTGTCAGGCGAAGCGCTGGTGGTGAAGGTAAAGTCGCCCGAGGTGGCGAGATTGCCGGCGGCGTCGCGCGATTTAACGCGGTAGTGGTAAAGCGTATTGGCCGCGAGGCCGCTCAGAGCTTGTGAGTGACTGGTCACTAACGAGCTGTTGAGCGTGGTCGATGAACCGTAAGAGGTCGTCGTGCCGTAATCGACCTGGGTGTTGCTGGCTTCGTTCGTTACCCAGGAGACGGTCGCCCCACTGGTTGTAACACCGCTCACCTGCACGCTGCTGATAACAGGTGCCGTAGTGTCAGGTGCGGCGGACGTAGTGAAGGTGAAATCGCCGGAAGTGGCGAGATTGCCGGCGGCATCGCGCGACTTGACGCGATAATGATAAAGCGTGCTCGCCGCGAGGCCGCTTAAAGCTTGCGAATGGCTGGTTACTAACGAGCTATTGAGCGTGGTCGATGAACCATAGCTGGTTGTCGTCCCGTAATCGACCTGTGTGTTGCTGGCTTCATTCGTTGTCCAGGAGACGGTCGCGCCGCTCGTGGTGATGCCGGACGCGCCGACGCTGCTGATGACCGGCGCCGTCGTGTCAGGCGAAGCGCTGGTGGTGAAGGTAAAGTCGCCCGAGGTGGCGAGATTGCCGGCGGCGTCGCGCGATTTAACGCGGTAGTGGTAAAGCGTATTGGCCGCGAGGCCGCTCAGAGCTTGTGAGTGACTGGTCACTAACGAGCTGTTGAGCGTGGTCGATGAACCGTAAGAGGTCGTCGTGCCGTAATCGACCTGGGTGTTGCTGGCTTCGTTCGTTACCCAGGAGACGGTCGCGCCGCTGGAGGTAATGCCGGACGCGCCGACGCTGCTGATGACCGGCGCCGTGGTGTCGCCCGTGACGGTAGTAGTGAACGTGTAGGCACCGGCGGTCGCCAGGTTACCGGCGGCATCGCGCGACCTGAGGCGCGCGAAATAAAGCGTATTGGGTACAAGCCCACTCAAGGTTTGCCCGTGGCTGGTCACCATCGAGGAATCGAGCGTCGTTGACGAGCCATAGTTGGACGTCGTGCCGTAGTCGATCTGCGTATCGCTGGCTTCGTTCGTCAGCCAGGTGATCGTCGCGCCGCTCGAGGTGACGCCGTTGACCTGCACGCTGCTGATTACCGGCGCCGTCGTGTCGCCCGCTGGCGTAATGATAACCGTGGCTTTGCCCCTGTTAGTCGGATTGGTGCTGCTGGCAACCGTCACCTGGTAGGTTCCGGGCGTGCCGGGGGCCGTGTACATTGCGGTAGTGGCCCCGTTGGCAACAATCGTTCCGGCAGTGGCCGTCCAGACCAGCGAACCGGTATTGCCCAGAACCGTCGCCGAGAACTGTTGCGTGGCATTGGCGGCTATGGTGGCTGTGTCCGGGGTTAGTCTGATGTATCCGAGGCCGGCGCCTACAGCATCACCGATGGTCGAATTGCTGTCGGAGAAGGAAGCACTGGCGACCATCGTATCGCCGGGGGTTGTGCGGCTGATATATAAAAGAGATCCGTTTTGATAATACTTGACGGAGCCGTTTTCGACGGCAATGCGGAAGACATCGCCGGCACGGAACCTCGTCTTTAAGCGTTTCGTCCCCTTCTCAAATATCTTGAGGACGCGAGCCGGGGCGAATCCAAAACCATAGTCTATGCTCGCGGAATTCAAGAACTGGCTGCTAACGCTGCGCAACCCGCACCATCTCTCTTTATCGGTCTCCAGGGCGGTAAACTCGATATAGCCGTCGGCGGAGAGCGATTGCAGGGAATCGGCTCTGGCGTCATCGCTATTATCGACGCCGCCGGTTTTGACGAGGGCATTATCGACGACGGCGCAGTTGACCATATTGGTCCACTGCAGGCTCTCGACGGCCAGCTCCTGGGCCGCCAGTTGGGCGATAAAAATGCCGGCGCCTGATGACTGGGAACCGGACTCGAAGATAAAGAACTGTCTGTCAGACGACGTGTTGCCCCGAAGGTTCGAAAACTGGTTTGACGGCGCTTCCGTCGAGTCCAGGGACATGGCGACGCCGATTGTCGCCTGATCGGCAGGCAGCATTTCCAGGTCAAAGCGCGGGTTACTGGCCGGGTCGTTGGCAACCGCAACGGCCTGAGATTGCGACTGGCTCGCAAAACGCCAGAGCAAGGTTTGATCACCACTGACGATCAGGCTCTCGCCCGATTTGTCGAGGTGCGCTTCTTGAAAGCCTGTGACCCCGTTGGTCGGGTCGGCAATATCGAATAAATAGGTTTTATCAAGGGTCCGGTCCCACACCACAACGGTTGACCAGGCCGACGACCCGGAGGGCCGCCAGGTGAAAGCGAAGTGGTTGTCGTCAACCCATGATTTTGTCATCGCCGCGGCGTTGCCGGGCGGTAGGATTGCTGAAAAATCTTTCAGTAAAGCGCTGGTCTTACCCTCTGTATTGTATGAATGAATTTGGTTTGAATTGCTCAGCAGGTACAGCGTCGAGGGAGTTGCTGCTGACCACTGCCAGCTACCAGCATCACGCGGCAAGGAATCAGGTAGAGAACCCGCTCTTTGAAATCTCATCCCCTGGGGATCGAACCCAAAAAGCGTCGGCTGGTTATCTATCGTTAGAATGAACTGCGTTGAGTTGGCATTAAAAGTTGCCCCGTGGCCATCCGGAATGTTGACTCTGTTGACGCCCTCAAGTCCCGAAACGCGAACGATTTGGGCGCCCGCTTGAAGGTGTAAGCGGGTAGGGGATGGGGTTATCAGAGAGGATGCCGGGAAGCTTCTTTGGTTCGAAACTGTTTCTTGTGCCGATACGACGGCGCGCAGGCAAACTAAGGAAATGGTGATACCCGCACACAGCAAGGCACAGACAAACCTTTTCATTGGCATTTACGTCCTCCGTAAATCAAGCGTCTGAAATAACCTAGTCTGGGAGGATAAGAACTAAGAACTCAAATCAGAGGCTTATTAAATTAATTATTGTGATTGATATAAATGGGGTCATGTATAACGAAATGGGAGCAGTCTATTGGAGCTTACATCTCATTATTGCCACTTAAACGACATGGGGCAATCCGTAGATGCAGACACCTCATCATGGTTTTATAACGAAGTGGGAGCAGTCTATCGGAGCTTAAATTCTCTTTTATTGTATTTCGGGCAAAAACCGACTGAGCTTTTCATAAGTGCAAGTGATATGCCTGAACTTTTAACCCTGTCGGCCGCCGACCACTGGTCATCCCCATCCGGAAAGATACTAATCTTATGACTCGACCAAAGCTGCGCTTGAAGTTTCACCTCGATACAGAAGAGCTCAAAGTGCAATACCGTTCGTGTAAAAACGCCAAGGAAGCCCGGCGCTGGCACGTTCTATGGCTGATCAGCCAGGGGTATTCGGCAAAAGAAGCGGCCGAGAGCGTCGGTCTGGGAGTCAGTTGGGTGCGCGAGATCATCAACCGCTACAACACCCAGGGCCCTGAATCCATAAGAGATCAGCATCTGGTTAACCCCGGTGGCAAAAGACCCAGGCTAAATGCAAGCCAACAGGAGGAGTTATTAGAAGCGCTGAAAAATCCTCCCGACGGCGGCGGCGTTTGGACCGGCGCTAAAGTAGCGGATTGGATTCAACAAAAAACGGGGATTGAAACCTACCCCCAATTAGGCTGGGTATACCTGCGCAACCTTGATCCCAGGATAAAATCTCGTAAACGGAGCCGCATGAAAGGCGCCCTGGCAAAAGCCTCCAACGCTTCATAGCCATACGCTCGACCCCCCTACCCTTGTGACCTGAGCAAAACCCGCCTCCACCTCACGGCCGCAGACCTCAGCACATAACCGATGCCAGACGGATGAGGGTGAGCCGGAAAAATGCCGGGTGCGAAAAAACAGTATCATACCGGATTCAGGGGATTTTTGACGATCAACAGACGCCAACTGACAGGAGAAAAATCGAGATCGGGAATGTAAATTTTACATAATCAGTTGGTACAATTTTCCACAAAAAAGGGAAATCCTGACACAGTTTAGGAACTCCGGCTGAGGCTTTCGCCGCAATTCAGAGGGACGAAAACGATAAAAAATCGACCTCAATCCGGCGTTGCGCCCGGCTTTCAGACAATCATACAGACAAAGGAAAGAGAGAATGAATAATAATTTATTGTATAAGATCACCGAGCGGCGAGCCGTGATCGGCGTCATCGGCTTAGGCTATGTCGGCTTGCCCCTGGCCGTCGAGTTCGCCACCGCCGGTCACACCGTCATCGGCTTCGACGTCGATACCCCGCGCACCGAGGTCATCAACCAGGGCATCTCCTACATCCCCGATGTGCCGACGGATAAAGTCAAAGCCCTCGTCGACGCCGCCCGCCTCTCGGCCACCTCGGACTTCTCCAAACTGCGCACCACCGACGCCGTCGTCATCTGCGTCCCGACTCCCTTGCGCAAAACCAAGGAGCCCGACATCTCCTTCATCCTCGCCGCCGCCGAGCAGATCTGCTCACACCTCCACTCGCCGCAACTCGTCATCCTCGAATCGACCACCTACCCGGGGACGACCGACGAGGTCTTGCTGCCGATGCTCGAGAAGACCGGCCTCAAACTCGACGAGGACTTCTTCCTCGCCTTCTCGCCCGAGCGCGTCGATCCCGGCAACCAGAACTTCCAGACTCACAACATCCCCAAGGTCGTCGGCGGCGTCTCCAAGGTCTCCATGGAGGTCGCCGCCGCCCTCTATCAAACCATCGTCGAGCGCGTCCACCCGGTGTCGAGCGCCCGGGTTGCCGAGACGACCAAGCTGTTGGAGAACACCTTCCGCTCGGTCAACATCGGTCTGGTCAACGAGATCGCCCAACTCTGCTATCACCTCAACATCGACTCCTGGGAAGTCATCGAGGCGGCGGCGACCAAGCCGTTCGGCTTTATGGCGTTTTACCCGGGGCCCGGCATCGGCGGTCACTGCATCCCGTTGGATCCGCATTATCTGTCGTGGAAGGCGCGGCTGCACGGCTTTGAGGCGCGCTTTATCGGGCTGGCCGAGGAGGTCAATTCGTATATGCCGCGCCACGTCGTGAAGCTGGTGCAGGATGCGCTCAACGATCGGGGGAAGGCCGTCAACGGGTCGCGGGTGTTGCTGTTGGGAGTGGCCTACAAGAAGGACATCGATGATGTGCGGGAATCGCCGGCGTTGGCGGTGGCCGAGCAGTTGCTGGAGAAGGGGGCGAAGTTGAGCTATCACGACCCGTTTATTGCGAAGATGAGGTTGGATGGGGGCAGTCTGACGAACACGGAGTTGACGGACGAGGTGTTGAAGGAGAGTGATTGTGTGGTGATCGTGACGGATCACTCGCAGTTGGATTATGAGAAGGTGGTGGAGTTGGGGCGGCTGGTGATCGACACGCGCAACGCGACGCGGCGACTGGCGCTGGGCGAGAATGAGAAGAAGGTGATCCGCCTGTAGGGAGAAGAAGGGGAGAGGAGGAGAAAGGGAGAAGGGGAGCCACGCAAGGCAACCGTCTCCCGCACCCCCTGTCTCCCTTTCTCCTCTTCTCCCCTTCTTCTTATCAGCCGGCGGTCGGAGAGCCGATCGCCTTCCGTTTATGATGTTAAAAAGCCATATTCTTTCTTTACGTTTTCTGCTGGCGGCGGCCTTCTTCTTCGCCTTGCTGATTCGGGTCACGATTCGTGATTCCCTCCATTTCTTCGCGACCTTTTATTACCTGACAACCTGGATGGTGCTATTTCCCGTGGCGGTCGCGCTGGCGCTGCTATGCCTGAGAAACAGAGAGATGGAAGCCGCCGGTCTGTTCGCTTTTCTCGCCTTCTTTATGTTGCTGATGTGGCTCTATACGGGGTATTCGCGGCATCCGCGCCGGGTCACAGAGCCGGGCCAGACGTTGATGTTCTGGAACGCCGAGCATACAAAACATGGCGTTGCCAAAGCCGTCGCCCATGTGAAAAATATCGAGGCCGACACCATAGGGATCGCCGAAGCCGGACGCACGGAGGAAGCAATCAAAGAGTGGCAGCAGGCGTTTGCTGACCGAACCGTCAAGGTTCTCGGCGGCGAGATGCTGCTGCTGACCAAAGGGACGATTTTAGAAACCGTCTCCGGCGATCTGGCAGAGATGGGAAACTATCACTGGCTCAAACTGCGCTTCGGCGAAACCGTCTTTTCGATTCTTTTCGTGGATATCGATCTGGTCCGCTACGAGTCAAGAGAGCCGGCCTTCTCGGCTCTCTCGACAGTGATGCAAAAACATCAGGATGAAAACCTCATCATCATGGGCGATTTCAATACCCCCCTGGAATCCGTCTTTTTTGACCCTTTTCGGCAGAACTTTATTCACGCCTTCGCGCATAGCGGCAATGGTTTTGCCGCCACCTGGCCGGTGCCGTTCCCTGTTTTGAACATTGATCACGTTTGGGTTAACAAAAGATGCCGGTTGATTGAGAGTAAGTTGAACAAATCCTGGTCCGACCACCGCTCCATCAAAGTTGAGTTTCAATTCCCGCCAGAGAACCTATAAAAACCTTCCTCCAGGAAATGTCATTGAAGAGGTCGCGCCACGCCTTGGAATCGTTACAGGTAAACTAGCGATCTTCATACCTTCAGAAGGGTAGCAGCGGCGCTATCTCTTCCTCGGGCGGCGGCTCGATCATCTCAAGGCGGTGGCCGAGCCCTAGACGGTCGGCCTCGTCGCGAATCAACTGCGTCTGCGCTTTGCTTGCCGGCGCGTGTCCTTCCTGCCGGAGCCGGCGATATAAGCCGGCTGACTGAGCGGCGCGATAATTCAACCGGTCGAGCGACAGCGCCCGGGCGCCGCTTCGCGCGATTGCCGCCACCGAATTACGAATAAACGCCTGGTTCATCGGCGCCGGCACGATCGCCGGCGCCCAGAGCAGGTAGGTTGTAATTCCCCGCCTCGATAAGCGTTCGATGACGGCAAGCCGCTCGCTGGTGTCGGGAGCCCAGGGCTCAATGATCCGCGCCAGGCGATCATCCATCACCGACAGGCTCATGCCGACGGCAAGGCGCGGCAGCCGCTCCAGCAGTTCGGCGTCGCGTTCAACGAGCGCCTGTTTGGTCAGAATAAACAGGGCGTGGCGGGGGTGACGGCTGAAGACTTCGAGCAGTCGCCGGGTGACGCGGTAACGCGCCTCAACCGGCTGATACGGATCGGTTGCCGTTGACATAAAGACGGTCGTCGGCTGGCGCAGACGCGAAAGCTGCCGGTCGAGCAACTCGGGAGCGCCTTCTTTAACATCAACGTAGGTCCCCCATCTTCTCCCTTCCAGTTGCTTATGGCGCATATGCGGCACATAACAATTATGGCTGACCAGCCCGTTGGCAATGAAATTCTCTGTCGATGTTGTGATGTCGAACATCGGCAGAACTTTACCAAGCGGCCTGATGTCAACGACACGAGTCGGATTTCGCAAGGTTATCTCCCCGATGTCGCATTTCCTGCTGATGGCGGGCGCCGTTACCTGGAAGAAGCGTGTCACTTCTTGAAGCCCGCCGCGGAGCCTGATCATTGACGCCGCGCCGGTTCTGTCTTCCCGTATGGTGTTCATGCCGAGCGTCGCAAATGCTTCAAGCGTTATTCTAAGTATTTGTTCATCGGTGTTTGATATCCTGACCACCGTACTAAAACTACCCTCGGCGTCAAAAATTCCGGCAAGCCAACCGCGCAACCATTCTTTCGAATTTCCCTCATCGACTAATGCGGTAACGGTTTCAAATGCCGTCCGCGAGTGATTACGAATCGCTCGCATAGGTTTGCGACCACCGCAATTGTCAAATTCAGACTCTGTCGTTTCAACGCCGAACCCTCTCAAATATCCCTGTGCCCGCTCGAGGGCTTCGAAATCACTTAGCGCCAGTCTGAATTGGTGCTGAACATCGGTTGTTTGAGGATGCTTTCTACCCCGGCGTTGGTATTTGCCGGAATAATCGTATCTGGCGAGAAGACCATCGCCTCGAATCATACCCGCGAGGTATCCCTTTCGGTACTCTTTGGTTTCAAGCGGCGTCTTGCAGACGTTGCCGATGCCCTGGATGAAGTTATTGAGCGTAAGATGGGGGCGCCGGCTCCGCCCCTGCATTTTGCCCGTTGTGTATTTCCACCCGCGGTCGGTAAGCCAGCGATGATCGCCGGAACAGATGACTCGATTATTGTTCTCAAGCACAATTTCAAAGGCTTCTTTTAGCGTTTGAATTTTATTCAGGATCGTAGCTTGCGTGTAGCGATATGACCAAAGACCGCTGGTATGATCTTCACGCTTCACGCCAACAATGGCTTCGCCGATCAACACATCTTTGATTGGCTTGGTCCGGTTATCCGCCATCGTAATGAGCGTGCCTTCTTCAAGGCAGTAGGCGCAACCTACCGTGCAGCCAGCATACGGGTTTAAGGTGTAGCCGCCCATGCCCGAAGTGTTGAGTACGGACTTCGGCTCAATGACGGTGAGCTTGACCAGGTGCTCGGGTTTTTGCCGATCGCTCATAGTTGGATTATAGGAGGCGAGCCGGGACCCTGGCACCTGAAATATTCCGCCCGCAAAAATTGCCGGTCTTTCACCCGGGCCGGCGAAAAAATTCTTCCGAAAAACCCTCCGCAAGCATCCTTTTTACCCTCCCACAGCAGCTTGTTACCCGCCCGGGTAAGACCTCTCCGAGCCCCCGCCACAAACCTTGAAACAATCCGTGAAAAACTGTTGCATAGATGAAACAAATCGTTTAAGCTGTCGTACGTCAAACCAGAGAGGGGTAGTTAAATTCTTTAATCCCAGTTATTTGGGGTGTTGAGGAGGGTGTGTCCATGAACACTGCGGTGCGTGAAGCAAGGTACATTTATGCTGATGTAGCGGGCAACAACAACAAGTTTTGGAGTATTCAGGAGCTGGCCGATCATTCGTGCAGCATGCAATGGGGCCGCGTCGGGGCGAGCGGTCAAACCCAGGTTAAGAGTTTTGCTTCGCCGCATCAGGCGGCCAGTTTTTTTGAGTCCCGGTGCCGCGAAAAAGAGAACAAAGGTTATCAGCGGCTGAAGGTCTTAACTGGGAGCGGCGCGGTCATCACCCCGGCCCCCACCCGGGAGGTCGCGGCCCTGGCCGTAAAACAGATAGAGACCGATTCGCCGCAGACGCTCAAACTCGTAAAGCGCCTTGCCGATGCCAACGTCCACAACATCCTGGCATCGACGCAACTGGTTTACGACACCTCCAGAGGAACCTTCTCGACGCCGCTGGGGATCATTACGCAGGAGGCCCTTGATGAGGCCCGCACCCGGCTCGGACAGATGGCCGAATACATAGGGCGGCGGGAATTCGCTTCGCCGAAGTTTATGGAGCTGCTCAACGGCTATCTCAGGCTGGTGCCGCAGAAGGTCGGCCGCAAGATAGAGCCCGAATCGCTCTACCCGGATCTTGAAGCGGTACGCCAGCAGAATGAACTCCTCGATTCTCTGGAGGCGAGCCTCCAACTGGTGGTCGGCGGCGGCGATGAGACGGCCCGGGCGAGCGAAGTAAAGCTCTTCGAATCCAGGCTCAAATTCGTCGAAGACGGCGCCCTGATCGACCGCATACGAAACCTCTACCGCAGTACCCGACAGGGCATGCATGCCAGCCATTCGTTGGACGTGAAGCTGGTCTACGAAGTCGAAATCCGCTCGATGAAGGCGGCTTTCGAGGCTTCCGGGAAACAGGTAGGCAACGTCTTAGAGTTGTGGCACGGCACACGGATCAGCAATCTGCTGTCGATCCTCAAGAGCGGCTTCGTCATCCCGCCGGCAAATGCGCCGCATTGTACGGGACGCATGTTCGGCAACGGCGTCTACTTCTCCGACCAGTCAACGAAAAGCCTGAACTACTCATTCGGTTACTGGGGCGGCGCCCGGGAGCGCAACTGCTTCATGCTGTTAAACGACGTGGCGATGGGCCGCTCCTTCGTGCCGAAGCTCTGGAACCAGTCCTTCCCCAAGCCGCGCTACGATTCGACCCTGGCGAAGGCGAAGTGGTCGGGCGTCGCCAACAACGAGATGATCGTCTACAACACCCGGCAGATCAATCCGAAGTATCTCATTGAATTTTCCCCCCAAGGGCGTTGAGCATCGTTATCTGTAGAGGAGACAAAACCATGTGTGACATACGAACATTTACTCAGATCGAGAGGGCCGTGGAAACGAAGATGATGGCGGGACAGATGTTCACGGCTTTCGACATCACCCTTACCCTGCAGAATAAGAGGGTAAGAAAAGCGCATCGCGAAATCAGAAGAGACATTAGAAAAGTCGCGGACCAGTTGATGTGGCGTTACGGCTACGAGCGGACGATGGTCCACCTGACCCGGGTCAAGGCGAGCGCCTTCGTCTACCACCCGCGTGGCACCGACGGCCGATCGCACAGTCCCTCAATGCCCCGGCAGATTCCGGCGGTGTCGAACCGTCCAACGCGGGTTTTCTTCAGCAGAACCGGCAGCGCCTAGAGCGGTTTGTATATCCACTTACTGAGTAATCAAAGTCTTGCCCATCTGCCCATTTGCCCCGGAGGGGCGGGGGAAATTAGCCGGTGGTGCAGCCACCGGAAAGCGTACCAAAAACCAATCGCGCCCTGGAGGGGCGCAGGAGTAGTGATGATTTCCTGCGCCCTGCCAGGGCGCCACGGCTCAATGGGAAACCGTAACCGGTGGCTGCACCACCGGCTAATTTCCCCCGCCCCTCCGGGGCGAGAATCTCTACCAGCAGCAACTCTTTAGTAAACTCAAACGCAACCCGATCTAGAACGGTTTCAATGGCGTTTATGCTTACGAGCGCGGCTGACCGCCACTGTTGTCCTCGACATTTTTGGTGTCCGAGCGTTTGCGGAGCAGGTTTTTTATGCCGAACAGGGATTCCAGGGTGTCCTGCCAGAAGGGGGCGCCGATGCTCAAAAGCGCCGTCATCACCAGCCAGCCGATGAGCGTTTTGACATCTTGTTTGCGTTTATTCAACCAGTCGTCAGGGCTCCAGAAACTCCTGAAGCGCTCTTTCACGTCATTCCAGGTTAGTGGTTTGAAGCCGAAATTTTCATACGCCCCGAGCTGATTTTTGATGTCCTCGGTATCCTGTTTGATCTGCGTCTGGACAAGGCTTTCGGTTGCCGCATCGTTGGCTTTTCTGGCCTCGGCAAGCTGTTGTTCGCGGAGTTTCAGGCGCTCCTCTCCCGCTTGCACGAGCTGGCTTCGCAGACTGTCATTGGTGGCGATGTTCTTATAGATGTCAAGGATGCTGGCGTTCAAACAGGCGACGACCAGAAAACTGATGACCAGGGCCCAGGTCTTCATGCCGCGCGTGTAGCGCTCCTCGAAGCTCTGCATCACCGTGTCGTACCAGATATCCACGGCCTCCAGTTTGCCGCGCAGCGGGGCCCGCATGGCGTCAAGATTCTGGTGCAGGTCGCTGACGGCGGCGGCGATCTTCTTTACCGCAAGGGCGAGTTCGGTGTGATCGCCCTGGTGTGGGGCTACCTGCTTCTGCACGTCGCCGAGCAGCGCCAGCACTTCTGCGGCGTTGGCGGAACGCAGGGCGGTGATCGATTCGATGAGAACGGGAGAGGCGTCGGAACCTAAGGACTGGAGGTCGTGTTGCAGCGGCACGAGATTTTGACGCAGCAGGGCGAGCTTCGCGGTGGCGTCGCCTTCGAGGCTGTCTCCATAGGTATCGACCACCGTTTGAGTGAGCTGATCGAGGGCGCTGACCGCCGCGCGTACCCGGGTGAGCCGGTCCGCGAAATCCGGTATCAGCGTCTCGGGCGCGACCTTGCCCATGACCTTTTTCAGGTCCTCCTTGGACACCGAATCGAGCATTTGATTGCCGACTTGCGAAACCCGGCCGACCTGCTGAAACCCGATGATCACGGCGTCAAAGAGGTTCTTGACGCCTTCGTCATAATGGCGCGTCGGGTCCGATGGATGCGGCTTGCCGCGAAGCATCTTACTGGCAAGGTTATACAGACTTCGTAGAATCGGCGAGGCGCCGGTGACCGCGACCAGCCACTGCCACCAGCCGGCCAGCCTTGATTGAGGAGCCGTCGTCGCCGGAGCGGGGACGTTCAGGACATTTTCAAACAGATCGATGAGCGAGTCTTCGATCTGGCGCGATTTTATTTTAAAGACCTTCTTGAACAGGGACTGAATGGATTGCACAATCAGGCTCAAGACTAAGAGCACGACGACGACGGCTATGAGGTTATCCAGAGATCGAATCAGGCCCATGAGCGCCCCCTGTCTGACTGAGGATGTACGACTGTTCGCTTTATCTGACGGAAAAACCGGTAACGATAGTGCAACTAAATATTACTTTCGTTACGGCCGTCAACCTCTTTGTGAGTTTTGTGGTTCCCCGGCGGTCTTTTGAGGGAAGCTTTTTCTACCACGCTTCAATTCTTGACGAGGGGCCGGTGGGGCCGGCTCTCACCCGCGCTCGAGATTGCCCCTATAAAGCGTTCCTCTAACATAAATCGCGCGACGTCGAGGTCGAACGAGACGGTCTCCGGCTGCCCGTGCAGGGACGCCTGCTCTAAGGCCAGTTGCATCTCCTGCTCGATCTGCTGCAGGTAACTGGCGATCTCTTTGAGCACCTCCTCTCGTCTCCTGAGGTTATGCAGGCGCTTTTCGAGCGTGCCGAGGGTGACGGTCTTGGCGTCTCTCAAGGCCGTAGAGATGTCAGCGTCTTCCAACTCCTGCTGGAGCTGGCGGATGCTTTCCCGTAATTTGCGCGCCGCGGTTTCGCCCCGTTCGAGCGAGAGGATACGCTGTTCGGCAAGCAGCAACTCCAGATAACTGGTAGTCAGTTTGTTCAGCCCCTCCAGGTTGGCCGTTTCCGCCAGGCGCGAGGCCGCCGCTTCCCGATACATCTTTGAAATATGCTGGCTCTGCTGTTCAAGCTGCGAATAACGGCGCTGGGCTTCCGGCAACAGGGTTTCCCGACGGCCCGGCGTGGCGCCGGGCCGCGATCGGTCGGCGAAGGATTGCCGGGAATCAACGAGCCTCTGGAAGCGACTATTGGTCGCCAGAAGGAAGAGGTAGAGAATCTCCAATCCGGTGCCCAGAAATAAGAAGCCGACGTGGCCTAGGGCCAGGATGAGGAAGCATACCAGGGCGATCAGGTTGACGGGCAGGGCTCCCAGTCCGCCGAGATGCGGGCGAAACCAGAAGGCTTCTTTGAGATATTTCCACATACGTTCACCGCCTGCCCTGGCTGCGCTGCCAGCCGGCTAACAGATTCGTCAGCACCTCCGACTTCGGCGCCTCGCACATCGAGCCCAGGTCCACTTGCAGGCCGTACGGCTGATAGGCGACAAACGGGCTGTCGCCGCTGAGAATGGGCACGGCGAGATTCCCGGGCCTGAAGCCATGAGGGAGAGATTGCTGTTGGACGGGTTCGCTCAATAGAAAACTCAAAAATGCTTCGGCGGCTTTCTTTTGTTTGTCGGAGCTCCAGGCGACGTCGAGCACGTAATAGGGGTTGTCGTTCCAGATGTTGATTTTCGGATAGACGATACGCAACTCCCCCCAGCGGCCCTGGGCGTTCTTGAGATAATCTATGGCGACGTTCTCGTACACGCAGATCACGTCGAATGACGACGGCCCCTTCAGCACCATCTCTCTCATCATATTCCCGGTGCTGTTCGACAAGCCGCTGGAGGCCCGTTCAACGTCCTGCATCCAGTTTTGAAAACTGGCGTCGAGGATGTCGGCCAGGCTCAACTCCCGGGTCTTGTTGTGGTAATCGGACGCCATGAGGACCAACGTCGCCAGGCCGCTGTTCGATTGTTGGGGGTGCGTATGGCCGAATTTAAAGACTCCCCATTCCGGCTTCTGGGCAATCCCCGCCCAGCCGCTCTTCTCGGCAAGCGCTTGAGCAATGGTTTTGAACGTCAGGGCCTGATACTTTTTAACGAACTCCTGGTAGCGTTCCCGCCACATGACAAAGACCATCGGCGTGAGCGCCAGGTTCTCTTCCTTCAGTATGGGATTCTTGCCGTTGCGAATCTGCCACTCCTGCACGAAGACGTCTTTGTAGAGGGCGCTGGCGGGCGACCAGACGTTGATGCTCTTATCCCCCGATAAAATGGCCTGGGTCGCCTCAATCGACCCCTTCGGAATCAGATTCACCTTGATCAACTTCCCCTCAGGGGTCGAAGCAAACTGCTGAGCGGCCGCTTCCAGCCACCGCTGTTTCTCCGTCCCGTAGGCGACGCCGATCTCGACCGCATCACCGGTGTATGCCGAGGAGGAGGAGGGGCCGCTCTTTGGGGGGTCCTGGCCGGCGCCGCGACTGCCCTTAAAGAAGAGGTAGTAAGCGGCGTAGAAACAGAGACCGACAACCACGACGATCAGAATGATACCGGCAGGTTTAATTCGCCTTTGCCCATTCATAAGTTTTCTCCAGACCTGGCCCTCTTAGAAGAACGTCGATACTTCTTTGAACACCAGGCGTATGTTTTGGGGCGTCCCCTCATAAAACCTCGCCTGGGTGGTGTCGGCTATTTTTTGCAAAGCCGACTTGCCGGCCGCCGAACCGTAGCCGATCGTGAAAATCCTCGTCGTATTGCGCTCGGCATTGAAAGCTACGTTCTGCAACAGCTGATTGAGCGTCGTCTGGCTACGATTATCCTCGCCGTCAGTCAGTACGACGATGGCCATGATCCGGTCCGGATCGCTATGCGCGCTCAGATACTTGGCGGCTTCGGCGATGGCATCATAGAGAGCCGTATCGCCGCCAGGGAAGAGCGAGTTGATTGTGGATTTGGCTTCCTCGCGGTCGCTTGCCATCAGCAGATCCGTCCTGGCCCAGGACACCTGGCTGTTGAACGGCAGCAGCGACACGGTGTCTTTGTCGGCGAGAATGTCGATCAATTGCAGAGCCCCGGCCTTGGCATTCGGCATACGGTTGGCTTCGCTCATACTCCCGGAGGTGTCGAAAACCAGCACGATGTTAGAGTGTCTTTTATTGACCTCCCAGACTCCGAACAGCGAACTGATGACGTCGGCCGGCGGGACCTCGAGTGTCGTCTTTGGCTCGTTCGGGTCGATCCCATGATCGGCGTCAACAGGAGACGAGACAGGGATGTCCACCGACGCCGGGCGAAAGCCGTAGGTCAGCGCCTTCTCCTGCTGCGGCCGGCTCAGGAGGAACTGAATGTAGGTCCGCGCCGCTTCACGGTGATCGGGCGTCACCCATTCCCGCTCAACGATGCCGATCGGGTGATCGCTCCAGAACGTGCCTTCCTTCGGGTAGATCGCCACCACGGGGAAGGGCAACTGGGAATTCCCGCGATAGGATTCGATGACGTTGCTCTCATAAAGGACCGCGGCGCTCAGGTACTCCGGGCCGTTGGCGAACATCTTGCTGCTGAAGAACCCGGTCGACGTCCCGTAGTGAACGACCGAGCTTTCAATCGCTTGAATGAAGCTCGCGGTAGCGGGCTTGTTGATGTCGGCGCTCGAGAGACCGCTGACTTTGTTGGCGCCCGCGTAGGCTTCCGCCAGGAGGGCGATCAGGCCGCTGTTACTATACTCCGGGTGCGTATGCCCGAATTTAAAGGCGCCCCATTGCGGGAACCCGTAAGCCGCCCAGCCGCGCCGGTCGCGCGCCAGTTTCGTGATGTCGCCCCAGCCGATGGGCTTCTTGCCCCAGCCGATGGCTTCCGCCATTGGCTTCCACATGGCGATCACCACGGGGGATAACACCAGGTTTTCCGTTGCCGAAAGAAGGTCCTGCCCGGTTTTCACCCGGGACTCGGCATTGCCGAGCTTAATGAACGCCGCCGACGCCGGGCTCGTGATATGGGTCTGTCGGCGCCCGGATGTGATCTCTTCTATGCAGTCACCAGACCCCATCGGTATGGCCTCTACAACGATCGTCCGCCCACCCTTCGTCTTCTGCCGGGATTCGTTAAAGGTGTTGGTCACGTCCTTCACCCATGACTCTTTTTCCGAGCCGTAGGTAAATACCAGCTTTATCGTTGTTGGTGAGTCTGTGACGTCGCTCGGCGAAGGTACCTTCTGCTCAGAACTGCCCCGGCAGGCTGACAGCAGGAAGGCAAGGAGAAGATGCAAAACCAAAACATGAAGGGCTGGTTTCCATTTCTTCATATCGACGTTCTCCAGAGTTCCGGACGAACAGGCACCGCGTAGGCTGACCAGGGCGCACAGAATATATGCTGAGTAATGAAGAGGAAGCGAGACCGATATCTAAACCTCATAAGCGGCCGCCCCGGCAGTTTCCGCGCGAGAGGAAGTCTCTGACCTGGCCTTGTGGTTTCCCGATCGTGAATCTCGCTCACAGCCCATGCCATAGACCGAGATTATGAGGCCGGCGTGAAGGTAAGGTGACATAAACCTAAACAGCCTGGCTTTGAATTCATCTCTTTTTGACCTGCTCTAGGGGATAAAGATAGGCACCGGAAAAATCTGCTTATGAACCGCTCGTCGCATGCGAAAAGCTCCTTTCAGAGGGCTGGAGACGGCATTTTAACAACGAGTTGTAAACAAAGTGTGAAATGGCGGTTAAGTTTTTATGAATTCCTCTATTGACTACGAGGCGCTTGCGAGAAGGGAATAGGCCCCACGATTACAAAGATGACACAGAATGCACAGATGAACACAGAGAGGCTCTGTGAGAATCCGTATATTCTGTGTAGTCTGTGGCCTATTCCCCTGGCGCAAACAAAACCCTTATTGCCCGGCACGATTTCAAACCGCCCTCTAAGAATTCCAAATGCCGGTGACGCGGGGCCGTTCAGTCGATCGTATAATCGACCAGGATTTCGATATCTTCCACCTGAGAAAGCTGGCCCTGGAGGAGGGCGATCGTCCAGCGGCTGCCCGCCGGGTCGAGGGCGGCTCCAAGAACAAACGTTTTGGCGCGCAGTGGACCTGCCGGAGACGGCAATGACGCCCACTCACTCCCTTCTGTAGTATTCAGCCGCAGATCGAAATCTCCGCCGTCGAGCGCCTCGCCGTCGTTGGGCTTCAAGATCACCGTCGCCTGCTCAAGCCGGATTTCGCGGTGGCGCAGGAAGTGCGGGAAGTGGCGCCTATCCAGAGTAATCTCGGTTGCCGGAGCCGCGCCCTGTAGCGGCTGCCGGAGTCGCTGCAGGGCGCTGCCGAATTCCCGCCGCAGGCTGAACAGGCGTGTAAGACCGGTTTCTGTCGCCAGCTCCGCAAAGCGTGTCGCCATCTCGCCCTCGACCGCCTCCCGGAAACGCCCGTCGTCTCTCGCGGTATAGCTGATATGCACGATGACGTCAGAGATGGTGTCGTAATCGAAGGGGCGGAAAACCGACGGCAACTCGAGGCGCCAATCACTGACCGCCCCGGCGCCTTCGAAGGGCACGTACCGCTCGTCACGGAAGTTGAGTTCGAAAACGCCGGCATCGTTATTCGCCGTGCTGGTGGCGACCGAGGTGTTGCGCTGGTGTGGGAGGTCGATCAACTGGCCGGTCAACTGCGCCTCGGGGCGTATACGGCTGCCGGTCAAGGTCAGCTTGGCGCTGACGTTGGCGTAGGGGCCCGTGACGCAGGGAATGGTCAGCCGGGCCGACTTCATACGCCGTTTATACTGGCCGGGGTAATAGAGGTCGAACCAGATTTCGGGGACCGAAAAGTCGCACCGCCCGGTCTCGCGCAGGGCAATCAAGGCACGCGGATCGATCTGGGCCAGCGAACAGGGCAGCGTGATTTCGTACTCCCTATGGTTCTGCTCCAGATACGCCTTCTCGATTCGCTGAAGCTGCAGCGTCAGGCGCTCGCCGGCCAGCAACCCCGCCTTGTCGGCCTGCCAGTTGTCGCTGCCGATGAAGAAGGTCTGGTCGTCGGTCTCGAACTGGTAGGCCCGCTGGGCTTTCATCGCCATATCGTGCGCCAGGTTGTAGGCCTCCCGATAGAGGCGCGACAGCGACGTCGCCAGGTAGGTGTAGAGGCCCACATTGGTGAACTTATCCTGGAAAAAATCATGGGCCTCGGCGGCCTGCTCGAGTTGTTTGTCGTGCGCCGCCAGATCCTTTTGCGCCAGTTGGATTCTCGCCTCCGCCGCCAGAATTTGCAGGTCGAACTGTTTCTCTTCCTGTTCGGCGAGCCCCTGTTGATGCACCCACTCCTGTTTGCGCCTCTCGTGGCTGCCGCGGGTGGCCGCCCTGCTCGATTCAATATGTTTGAAACTACTGTCTCGGCGAAACTTGTTGGCGCTCGCCGACAGGGCGCTCGCCACGTTACTGGTATTGTAGGAAATCGTCAGAGGTTCTAACGACGAGCGCAAGGGCGACTCCCCCAGTGGGTGAAACGGCACGGCGATTACGAAAGGCGTGAAGCTGAAACCGATAAAGGGGGCGGCGTTAATGCCCGACGCGCTCTGTTCCCGCCGGGACGCTTTGTTTTCGTTCTCTTTGGCGTCTTCCTGTTTATTCAGGCTGTCCTGCTCGTTGCTGCTGATCGCCAGATCGGGGTCCACGGGCAGAGTCAGCAACTCCGTGTAATAGGTTTTGCGCTGCGTGGCAGACGCCTTGCCTTGCCCGAGAGCGGATTTATTATGAGTTGCTTCGCTCAGGGCGTCCTCTTTTACTTTCCGCATCTCGCTCAACAACTCTCGCTCGTGCACGGCACGAAGCAGGCTCAGTTGCTCCGCATCTTTTTTCTCCAGGGCGCTCAGCAGCGAGGCGCCGAAGCCCTGAACCGTTACGGCGAACTGTTTGGCTTTTTCGAGAAGGTAAGCAAACCGGTAGGTCGGCGCCTCGGCGGTCAGCAGCCCCAGCGCCTCTTCCAGACTGAGGCCCGCGGCTTTTGCTTTCACCAGCAATCCGGGATCGATCGGCGGCTGGAAGAGGGCGAGCTGGCGGCGCACGCCCTGAAGATTCATACAATTTCTGATCTTAAATAAGCGGTCATCGACGCGATCCCAGTAGCCGAGCAGCTTGTCGTTGGGCGGCACGCAGAAGGCGAGGCGGCGCTGTGCGGCGGTCCCGGCGCTGGCTTTGGCCGCAACCTTGAACTGCGTCGCCATGGTGGTCGAGGCGGGCGGTTGCTGTGTCGTTACGGTTTTGAGCTGCGCGTAGCTTTTGAGGCGAACGGGCCTCGAACGCAGGGCCGCAAACCCGGCCGAGAGCGTGTCCGGTTCCTCGTCATCTTCCTGCACGTCGAGTACCGGCAGGGCTTCAATGTTTAAATACGCCAGTACGACCTGCAGGTTTTCCAGCTCGATCAGGAATTCGGAGCCTTCACCTTTATGGGACAGAATATTCTGGTAGGTCAGCAGGGACTCGGCGGTCGTCTCGCAGTCGCCGACTTCGCGCGGCCGGTCACCGAGGATGTCCGCCGCCATGATGTACAACAGGGTCGCTTCATTGATCGACTCGAAGGTGTCCTGAGCGAAGAGCTGATCGCCCCAATCGAGCAGGTTATCCACGTATTTCATGACCACCGCCTTCTGGAAGCCGAGCAGGCGCAGCCGGGCGATGGCAAAGGGGTTGAAAGGGTCTTCCTTGTAGCGTTCGATGGCCGCTTCATCGGTTAAAATGTCACGCAGTCTGGGGGTGTTGCGGTTGCGAAACTCGATGTACCGCCAATTGCGATCGGTTCGGTTTTGCGGTTCCGGATTCTCACTGGCCGTCGGATCAAAGATGCGCCGATACCAGGAGTCGGCGTCGGCGAATTTCTGGGCGGCGTTCAGGTAGTGGGCGATCAAAAACGGCAGGTGGAAGAACAGCTCTTCGAAATAAGGCCCCTGCGCGCCCCGGAAATTCAGGTGCTCCCGGGTGCCGCTATCGATCGGCGGGGGCAGCTCGGCGATCCATACAAAATCGACGCCGCGAATCGCCGCCTCGGTCAGGGACTGTGTCTGTAAGCTTAAAAAGCTCTCCAGCCCCTGAGTGAATAAGACCTCGCCGAGCTTGTCGGCGAGGGTCGTGCTCAGTCGAAGGGTGTCGCGCTTACGGTTTGCGTAGGCGATCACCGCTTCCCACAGGCTGTTCAACTCTTTCTTGTAGCCTTCACCCGCCGTGCGGCGAATGAAGAACTGCTGGTTCTCAATGCCGAGAATGAACTCGCCCGTCCGGTTATGGACGACGGTCAGTTGAGGCCTCGACGAAAACGGGAAAAAGTTGGTCACGGCGTCCGCAATCCCGAGGTCGACGCCGTCGGCAAAGGCGTCCAGCAGTTCGTGCGGGTGGGCCTTGCCGACGGCGTCCTCATAGGCCACTTCGCCGAGAAAATCGCCTTCAAACGTCCGGCTGACCAGAATCCCCGCCTGATTGTTGAGCGAGCCGATCTTCAGCACATTGCCCCAGACGTAGCCGGGGATAAGCGGCACGTTCGGGGTCCAGTAGAGAGTCTTGCGGTCCAGCCGGTTGGCATATTCATTCAGGTGCGCGGCAACCACCGGCGGCTGATTATCAGGAGAGAAATAGTGGAAGGCGCGAATCTGGTCATCGTCGGGGGCGGTATGGACATAGATCTTGTCGTAATAGCGCGTCGTCTCCTTCCGCCTTTTTGACAGGCTGGGAGAGCTGACGCCCTGCGTGTCTTCCCAGTTTACGGGGGGAATGTCGAATGAGGCCGAGAGCGCGTTTTCGACGTTGATGACCTTGATGGTGTGGAAGGCCGCCCGCTGCGGCGGCGTCCAGCGCCCGGTCGATTCCACAAACGAGTATTCCAGATAGATGGTTTGATCGTCTTCAATGAAACTCGTATTCGCCTGTCCCTGGCCCTTATCGTTGTTGGTAAGAACGCGAGTCCAGAACAGGTAGAGCCGGCCAAAATGCTTGTGCGCCGAGACCACGGGCGCCTCGATTTCCAGATCGATCTTCTGCCACGGGGTCCACTCGACATTTCGCAGGAGCCGGCGCCAGTAGTATTGATAAGGGGTGCCCGGAGTGCGCGCGAAAAAGAGATAGGCGTCCTCCCGGTCGTCGTAGAGGCTGGAAACGACGATCAGCCTGGCGAGTTCGGCATACTCACGCAGGTAGTTGCGGTAAATCTTTTCTATCGCCTCGGGAGTTATCGTGCTCTGCAGGAGATCGCTTTCGACCTGCTTGAAAATCGGCGTTTTATTATCCCGCAGGTCCGGTTCCAGCCAGTTCTCCGGGTAAAGAAATACCTTGCGGTTGGCTTCCCAGACCCGGTAGTTCTTGCGCCAGAGCCATTGATCTTCGGGGACGGCGTCCGGCGGCACCTGGGCGTCGCCGGTTTGCGACTGTTCGAGATTCATGCGGCAGCGGTGGACGTAGAGCTGGCAGGCGGAGATCGCCTCCAGCACTCGCGACGTGCGGGCGCAGCCGTCCATCTCGACGTCGAGCAGGAAGAACTGGTAAAGCTCGCGGGTGTCCTTGAAATTCAGTTGAAATTCTTTGCTCAGAATCCGGTCGACCAGGGCATCGCGTTTGATCTCATTGAGCTTGTCTTCGTACGGCTCGATCAACTCCGACCAGGCTTCCTCTTCATACCGGGCGCGCATGGCGCCGTATACCAGGGATTTCGCCGTTCGCAGTCCGGCATAATCGCCGGCCGTCAACTGTCTGACGGCCTCGCCATCGAGGCCCAGTTTCCGGGCCGTGCGCAGCGCTTGCTGCAGCCTCGCCAGCGCCTCCAGCACGCCGCCGTCAAGATCGAGAGCGCGCAAAAGCGATTGCAGTTGCAGCGCCTCGGTTTGGAGAAGGGTGGCTATGAATTCGAGATGCGGCGGCGGAAAACTGCCCGAGGTCCAGCTCAACAGCGCCTCGTGAAATTTCTTCAGCTCGTCGCCGGCTTTCGGCCTCAGGCCGGCGTAGATGCTCAAGCGGCGCAAATTGGCGAACGTGAATTCGGGCGGCACGGTCAGCTCGAATAGCTCCGGATGGTCGGTGACGAAGGCGAGGCTGGCCTCGGATAAATCCAGTTTCTCCTGAAACAAAAACAGCAGCCGCCCGAGATCCTCAAGCAGCAGCGTCAGCGGCTCCGGGTCGCTTGCCTCGTCACCTGCATCGTCATTTGTGTTTGCGGGCCGGGAGAGCGCAAACAGCAGGCTGACAAAGTCTTCGTCAAACAGGTCTGTGGCAAGCAGCGGCGACAGCGCCTGCAAGTACGCGTGATTGATGGTGAGCTGCTGCGTCAGATGGTTGACGAAGAGCGTGTGCGGGTGGTGGACGCCGAGCAGATCCTCCAGGGCCGCGGCCCGCTGCTGAACCAGGGCCGCCAGCCGCTGATTCCCTTCGTTTTGAAAGCGCTGCACCAGAGTGTCGAAATCCGGCGGCAGGCCGTAGGCGGGCGCCAGGGAGAATAATTGAGACGCCGCGCCGCCGCCGGTACCGCCCGGTTCCGGCGTTACCCAGCCGACCTCCTCGCGCGCCATGAGGGCCAACAGGGTTTCGGCATCCGTCAGCAGGAAGCCCTCGACCTGGGTCAACCTTTCGGCCGTGAACAGGCGGTTCGGGTCGGTGCGGACGGCGCCGAGCAGCGCCGCCACATCCGCTGCGTCGGCCGCCGCCCCGCTGATCAGGCGGTGCGCTTCGCCGAAGGAAAAGGGCGTCGCGTCCAGGCTCTGTTTGAACCGCGTAAGCGCCAGCAGCGCCTGAAGGTCAGTCTCCGCGTCCAGGCCGAGCCCTCTGAGGCCCAAAAGCGACTGCGCGTTGAGCAACTCGCGGTTGCTCAAACCCAGCAGGCGCGCCGTGCGGGCGTGGGCGTAGAGTCGGGACAAGCGCGGCCGGTTCAAAACCGCGGTTTGCACGACGGCCGCCGGAATGAGCATCGAAATCAGTTCGACCACTTCGGTTTCCGAGAGCCGCAGGGCGCCCTGAAGAATGCCGAAATCGGGCGACACGGCCGGCGTCTCAAGGTCGGCGTTGCCGAGGGCAGGGTGCGCGACATTGAGGGCGTCAACGGCGCCGAAGAGCCGCGTAAACAGGGCCGGCGCCTCAGGTCTTACGGCAACTGTGGGGAGGTCTCCGTACAGGGCGCATAGCTCTTCGACCGGCACGGCGAGCGCGTCCTGCAAAAATCGCAGGTCGGCGATCGCCACGACGGCTTCGCCGAACGGCGTCAGCCCGGTCAGAAAGCCGATGTTGCTGTCATCGTCGGCGGCCGAGACCAGGTCATCGCCGAGCAGTGACACCAGCACCAGGTGGAGCTCTTCCGGGGTCCAGGGCACTTTGCGCCAGAGACGGACAAAACGATGCAGCCGGTCGAGCAGGCGGCGAACTTCGGGCGCCAGTAAGCCGAAGGGGCCGTCTGTCGATTGATGGAATCGCACCGTCTCTGAGAAACCGACCAGATCGTCCGGGCTTTCGGCTTCGATCTCGATCGTCAAATTGCCTTTGATAAAATCCAGACGAAACAGCCGGTCCAGTTCTTCCCGGCTGACGCCGGCCTGGCGTATGACCTGCTGGGCGTCGAGCCGCAGAATATCCTCGGGACTGCCGAAGCGCACCTCGACCTCGTCAGGCGCCGGCGTCTGAATGGTTCGGAATTCCTCCAGGGAACAATCCAGACGGACGCGGGCCACTTCGACCTCGGGCCGCGAAAACATCTCGTAGAGGTCGGTCAGGCTGACGCCGAAATGACTCAGGTAGAGGCGCAATTCCTCGAACGCCAGATTGAACGGCTGGTGGAATGAGAGCCGGGCTGCGGTTAACGCCTCGTAGATGTCATCGTCTTCGAAAACCCGTTCGAGATAGCGCTCCAAGACCTCGTTGACGATTGTCAGGTAAGGAACCTTCGTGTCGGTATTTTGACAACTCAGCGCCAGGGTCCAGAGATCACCCCGGCGGCTTTTCAGGTAGAGCGGGTGATCGGTCCTGCCCGGCTCGACAAACACCGGTCTGGAGATCTGGTTGTCGATAAAGTCCATGAGGTCGACAAAGTAGGCCGCCGGTCCGAAAATCGAGCGGCAGTGTTTGCAGCGGCAGTAATTCTGATTGCCGAACAGATCCTGATAGCCGTCAATGGCCTTTAAAACATTGATGAGCTCCAGATTCGGAGAGTTCGCGCCCTCCTTCAGAAGGCCCGGCAGAAAGCCGGCATGAGTCGTCGACTCTTCGATGACGCTCAGCGCATGGCCGGTAAAAATGGCGGTCTCGGACGCTTTGCGATAGATCCTGTGGGCGGTGGCTTCGTCCACGTCTACGCGCCTGGCGAATTCCGCTTCCGGGAGCTCGAGGATGGCGAATGCGGAGTCCAGGCCGCTGGCCAGCAGGGCGGCGTTCTCGTCAAAGTTCTCGGTCAGACGTTGAGTTCGCTGGAAGGCCATCAGGGTCTGGCGCACCGGCGGCCGATCCGCTTCAGGGATGTCCTGCCAACGGGGTTGAAAAGCGCGGCCGAGCCGTGACGTCAGGTTGAAAACATTGACCCATTGCAGATCCAGGTCGGGATTGTTCCGGTGAAAGGTTTGCAAAAGGCGTTGCCGGGCGCGGATGGCGTCCTGCTTTGCCGGCACCGAGAGGGTGCGATCGTTGAGGATGGCGGCGACCCCCAGACGGCGGTAGGTATTGGCGAAGCGGTTCAAGGCCTGCAGGCTGGTTTCCAGGCGCTGACGCTCGCCGGCGCTGATGTCGCCCCAGTCCAGTTCCTCGTTGATGCCGCCGTCAGTGAAGATGACCGGGTTGCGGGCCAGCAGCGGTTCGAGGTCTATGGCGCGGTTGATGACGTCGTCTTGCCGGCGCGCCACCAGGCGGTCCATCAGATAAGGGGTCGGGAAGGCGCGCTGAACGTTCTGGTCGAGCAGCGTAGCGTAGGTTTCGAGATCGTCATTTTCCGGCGGCCTGATCTGATGGCGGACCAGAAAATCCCGCCAGCCAGAGCGGTCCAGGGTGATCAGATTGCGGGGACTGCTGCGGCGCTCGGCCCGCAGCGCCTCTATGACTTCAAATTTGTCGTCCGTCAGCCTGGCGAGTTCCACGGTGTTTTCAAGCTCTTCGCGGGCGCGCTCAGTGAGGACGCCGGAGGCGACCAGCCGCCCCCAGGTCTCGGCCTCGACAACCTCCAGATCGAGGTCTTCAATCGCCTCGAGCTGTCTGGTCGTGAGGTTGACAATCCGTCCGACGGCGGCGGTTTTGGCGCGGCGCGCCTCTTCCTGAAAGAGGGGATGCCGGCGAATGTCGGATTCCAGCGACAACAGCTCGGTTACCGCCCCATTGCCCGGAGAAAACCCGTCTTCGGTCTGCCTCTCGACCTCCTCTGCCAATTCGGGACGGTCGAGCAGAGCGGGCACGACGCGATCCATCACAATGACGTTGAGCGGCTCGGCAACTACCGTTTCGTAATCCAGATCCAGGGCGCGGACGGCGGCCTGCAGGGCCTCGCTCGGCCTCTGGAACTGGCGCAGAACCTCTTCTTTGAGCTCGGCGTTCAACCGCTGGCGGACGAAATCGCGGGCCTCGACATCCAGCGATGCGGTTTCGCGAGCTCTGAGGCGCAAGACGTTGCGGTCGCGGAAAGGGCTGCTTTTAACCGCCAGGAAGCCCTGGCGGGTGAGCAGGTCGTGCAGGCGATTAGCGGTCACTTCGTCAACCTGGCCGGTGGGTTGGAGATGCTGCCGACCCTGAAAAGCGAGAAGTGCCTGCCGGGTCAGGCGCCCGAAGCGCTGCTCTTTGACTTCGCGGTCGCCGACCGGGAATTCCAGCAGCGCCAGTGCCTGGTGCAAATCGCTGACGGTCTGCCCCTGATCCAGCTTTCCAGCACATTGGGATCCTAAGCTTAGAATTCCACGTGGACAAGTTGTCGCG
>JADMIO011283370.1_pt1 | contig 105411 bp, 101 predicted proteins | sample 8958161 | NCBI WGS metagenome assembly JADMIO01 (sample SAMN16585339, study PRJNA669376) | soil metagenome | isolation source: Crop rotation soil | place: USA: Cullars Rotation, Alabama | collected 2011
CCGCGACAACTTGTCCACGTGGAATTCTAAGCTTAGGATCCCAATGTGCTGGAAAGAGAAAGCAATAAGATCTTCTGTGGCTATGTTGCCAGTTAAGTCATCTGTTGCCATAGGGCAGCCTCCAAATCCTTTTAACGCGCTATCAAATCTTCTGCATCCACTTTCATAAGCAGCTTCAATTTTCTCGAAGCGAGTATTTGGCGTACTGTGTAAATGCAAACCGATCTCTGTGTTTTCAAATCTTTTAAGCAGAGTGGGTAAAATCTCACGTATTTTTTCAGGAGAAGAAACACCTGTGGTGTCAGATAAAGAAAGAATTTTTACTCCGTTTGTAACCAATTCATCAGCCCATTTCTCCACTATTTCCACATTCCACTCATCTCCGTAAGGATTTCCAAAACCCATCGATAAATAAACAACTGCTGTTTTACTGTGTTTATCACAAAGGTCAAGCATCTGTTTTACCGTATCCATTGATTGCGCAATGCTGGAGTTGGTATTTCTTTGCTGAAAAGTCTCTGAAATAGAAAAGGGAAAGCCCAGATAAGTTATCTCCTGGTGCATGACAGCTTCTTCAACGCCACGCAGATTGGCCACAATAGCCAAAAGCTTAGATCGTGTAGTGCTTAAATCAAGTTTAGCTAATACTTCGCGTGTATCACGCAATTGGGGAATTGCTTTGGGAGATACGAAACTCCCAAAGTCAATGGTATCAAACCCAACCTGCAATAACAAATTAATATATGCGGCTTTAATATCAGTATCTATAAAATCATGAATACCCTGCATTGCATCGCGCGGGCACTCTATCAACTTAATTGACTTTTGGCTCATCTTTAACAAGTTTGGGGGGGGCTGGTAAAAGTTCTGGATTCCCTCTTAAAAATGGACGAATAATAAGTCTTGTTCCTCTATCGTAACTGAAATAGCTCCATACCCAGTTCACAAATACCACCAGCTTGTTTCTAAAACCAACAAGCGTCATTAAGTGAACAAACATCCAGGTAAACCATGCAAACACACCCTGAAACCTCACTTTATGTATATCTACAACAGCTCTGTTTCTTCCAACAGTTGCCATTGCACCTTTATCGAAGTATTTAAAAGGTTCTGTAGGCTTGTTGTTGATAATGTTAATCAGATTCTCAGCAAGTTGCTTTCCTTGCTGTATTGCAGCTGGAGCAACACCGGGATGCCCATTAGGAAGCTCTTCAGTAATCATGGCTGCTACGTCTCCAATGGCATAAATATTCTCATGACCGTCAATTCTGTTGATCTCGTTAACTTTTACGCGATTTCCACGAACTACACTTTGAGGATTTAAGCCTTCAATAACTACTCCCTTTACTCCGGCCGACCAAATTACAGTAGAAGAGGGGAGGATTCTGCCGTCAACAAGCGTCAATTGCCTGCCGTCGTAAGATTGAACTCGTGAATTGGTCATAACCGTTACGCCAAGCTCTTTTAAAAACGCTTCCGATTTCTGTTGAGCCTGAACTGACATGGCTCCCAATAATTCCGGTGAGCCCTCTATCAAATAAATATTTACTTTCCTAAGATCTAATTCAGGATAATCATTTTTTAGCACGTGCTTTTTAAGCTCTGCAATAGCCCCCGAGGTTTCTACACCGGTGGGACCGCCACCAACTACAACAAAATTCAGTAATTCTGCTTCGGCATGCTCGTCGGTAGTAATCTGTGCCAATTCCAGATTTTGAAGTATTAAACTCCTAAGATTTAAAGCTTCGGGAATCGATTTCATTGGCATGGCATTTTTCTCTATCTCTGCCTGTCCAAAAAAGTTACTGGTAGAGCCCGTAGAAATGACCAGATGATCATATTCAAAAACACCGATGGTGGTTTCAACAAGATTTTCAAGAGGCAAAACCTTTTTTACTTCAGTAACCCTAAATGTTAAGTTTTTTTGCCCTTTAAAGATCCTTCTTAATGGAAACGCAATAGAATCGGCTTCTAAGCCTCCGGTAGCAACCTGATATAATAATGGCTGAAAAGTATGGTAATTATGTTTATCGAGCATAATTACTTCTATATCTTGATTTCGCAGTTTTTTTGCCAGTTCGATGCCGCCAAAGCCACCGCCTACAATTATAATTCTGGGTTTGTTGCCTTTAGGAAAACGTTGCTCCATAAAAATCAATTTTGGTAAATATACATAACAAACAAAAAGGCATCCAAAAAGGATGCCTTTAATTATCATTTGTAAGTAATATACTTATTTGTTTTTACCAAGATCGATTACGATAGGTGTAGAGATACATAATGATGAATATGTACCGATGATACGACCAATCAATAAGGCGAAGATGAATCCGCGGATACTAGCTCCACCGAAGATAAAGATTACCAACAATACAAAGAATACAGTTAATGAAGTCAAAATAGTACGACTTAAAGTACTGTTCAATGCGAAGTTGATTAACTTATTACGTTCCTCACCATGTAAATCTTCTTTGCCACTTTCAGCAAGTTTCTCACGGATACGGTCAAACACAACAACTGTTTCAGTCATGGTGTAACCCATTACCGTTAAGATCGCTGCAATGAAATCCTGACCAATTTCTAAAGAGAATGGCAATACACCATCTAAAATTGTGTAGAATGAAAGCACTAAAAGCACATCGTGGAACAATGCGATAACCGCACCTAAACCATAGTTTAGTTTCTTAAACCTTACTACGATATAGAAGAACATCACTAAACAAGAGAACAAGATTGCTCCGTAAGCTCCGTAAACAATGTCGCTCGCAATAATAGGTCCTACCTTTTCATTACTTTCAATAGTGTATTTTACACCTGTTTTTGCTAAACCATCGTGTAAAGCTTTCTCAACTAATTTATCAGCGCCCTGATCTTGATCAGTGATGTGGTAAGTAGTAGTGATTTTTAATTCATTATCAGCACCTGCTGTTTTAACGATAGTTTCTGACTCAGGGAATGATGCGTTAAGACTAGCTTTAACATCTTCAGTGTGCATTCCTTTATCGAAGTGAACTATGTAAGTTCTACCACCTTTAAAGTCGATACCAAGGTTTAAACCACCATTTTTGAAGTAGAAAATGAAACCTAAAACGATGATAGCAGTAGAAATAGAGTAATAAAGCTTTCTATGACCAACAAAGTTGAAAGCAATATTTTTAAATGCGTGGATAGTGTGTTTGTTACCAAAAGTAATGTTAGATTTTTTATCTAATAAGTATTCGAAAACTAGACGAGAGATCAATACCGCACAGAATAGTGATGATATGATACCGATACATAAAGTAGTTGCGAAACCTTGAACCGGACCACTACCGAAGATGTAAAGGATAGCTCCTAATACAAATACTGTAACGTTCGAGTCAATGATAGATGACATTGCGTGTTTGAAACCTTCTTTAATTGCTACCGGAGTTGGTTTGCCTAAAGTAAGCTCTTCCCTAACACGTTCAAAGATCAGGATGTTCGCATCTACTGATAAACCGATTACCAATACGATACCAGCAATACCAGGCAATGTTAATACCGCACCTAGCGATACCAAGATACCCATGATGAAGAATAAGTTGATTACCAATGCAAGGTTAGCAACCCATCCAGCTTTATTGTAATATAAAGCCATGAACACCAAGATCACGATAAATGCAAGTACAAATGATAATAAACCATTGTGGATAGCCGCCTCACCAAGTGAAGGACCAACAACGAATTCACCAACAATTCTAGCCGGAGCAGGAAGTTTACCTGCTTTTAAGATGTTTGCTAAATCCTGAGTATCATTAACTGTAAAACTACCAGTGATAGAAGAAATACCGTTAGGGATCTCGTTCTGTACAGTAGGAGCAGAGTAAACAGTATTATCTAATACAATAGCAATAGATTTTTTATTGTTTGGATCAGCAGAAGCTTCAGCTGTAATTTTTTTCCATTTTGCAGCACCTTCACCAGTCATGTACATGGTTACCTCTGGACGACCTTTTTGATCATAGTCATGACGAGCATCACTGATTGCCTCACCACCTAGATCTGGTTTACCATCAGATGATAAAGATTTGATTGCATACAATTCGAAAATTTTAGCACCACCAGATTGAGCAATGTCCATCGGTTTAACGCTCCACATGAATTTGTAGCTCTGAGGAATGATAGAAAGAACTTCAGGTCTTTTAAAGTAAGCGTTTACTTTAGCAGTATCTTTTTGAGCAACCCAACCAACAACTGGTCCCGGACGTAATGAAGGCTGTCCGTTTTGACCTTGGTATGTAGGGATGTTTAAAACCGAGAATAATGGGTTAGATTTTGCGATGTCAGCATTTTTAACACCAGCAGAATCTTTAGAGTCTTTGCTTTTTGCTAAACCAGCTAATTTACTTCCGGTTTTAGTAGCAGCAGTATCAGTTGCAGCTTTAGCAGCCGAAGTAGTATCCGCAACTTTTAATGTTGAAGCAAGAGTTTTGTTGATGTTCTCCAAAACCGGATAAACCTCTTCGTTGTTATAAACTTGCCAGAATTGTAATTCTGCCGAACCTTGTAACAATTTATGAACCCTTTCTTTGTCCTGAACACCTGGCATCTCAATAAGGATACGGTTAGTACCTTCTTGTTTCTGCATGTTTGGGCTCACCACACCGAAACCATCAATACGGCTTCTGATAATAACGAACGAACGGTCAATAGCACTAGTAGCTTCTTTTGATAAAAAGCTTTTTACTTCCGAATTGCTGGCATCAGGTTTAAGAAGTTTAGAATTGTCTTGATTAGAAAAGAAGTCAGCTAATTTTACACCTGGAGAAAGTTTTTCGAATTCGTTAACAAATAAGTTAATGAAATCTTTTCCGCCAGCGTTTAACTGAGTCTGAGCATTTGCTAACGCTTTGTTGAAATTAACATCATCAGTGTTACTAGCTAAAGATTTAACTAATTCTGATAACGAGATTTCCATCGTTACGTTCATACCACCTTTTAAGTCTAAACCAAGGTTGATTTCTTTTTCTTTACAGAACTGGTAATTAAATCCAAAAAGCGGATAAACCGGTACTGTTGCCATTGAATCTAAATAAGCTTTTTCCTTATCCAGGTCTCCTTTAGCATAAGCTTTTGCGTCTTTTTCAACTTTAGAAGTAACAAAGTTGAATGAGAGAGAATACACACAGACGATACCTAAAAGTATCGCCATAAATTTTATAAAACCTTTACCCTGCATTTGTTTGTAATTATTAGTCTATATGCTATATATTTTTTTAACAAGTCGGCAAATCTAATTATTTTTTTAAATAATAGGCCACGTTATGAAAGTTTTTATTATAGGCCTTCAACTATTTGCTTTTAAGATTGTTTAATGTCGCTCAAGAGTGGAAAATGTGTAAGCTACAGCATTTTTTTCATCTGGCCCATGATCTTCAGAATTTATTACTTTCCAGTCCTTTTTATCAATTTCTGGAAAGAAAGTATCCGCATCATAGGTCTCATGGACTGTGGTAAGGTGAATACGATTGGTTTTAGCCAGCGCATGTTCATAAATCTGAGCACCACCCACTATAAACACTTCGTCTTCCTGATCACAAAGTGCTAAAGCATCATCAAGATTTGTAACCACTTCAGCGCCCTCAATGGCCAGGTCAGTATTTCTTGTAATGACGATGTTACGACGGTTTGGCAACGGGCGACCAATAGAATCATAGGTTTTTCGCCCCATAATAATAGTATGTCCGCTGGTTATTTGCTTAAAGTGCTTTAAATCTGCCGGTAAGTGCCATAATAGCTGGTTGTTTTTACCGATGGCATTATTTTGAGCAATTGCTACTACAATTGATACGATCATACCGCTACCGCTCCTTTAATATGAGGGTGAGCATCGTAATCTTTCAATGTAAAGTCTTCAAATTTAAAATCAAGAATATTTTTAACCTCTGGGTTGATTTCCATTACTGGCAGTTTTTTCGGGTCTCTGCTTAATTGCAGTTTAGCCTGCTCAATATGATTGTTGTATAAATGAGCGTCTCCAAGTGTATGGATAAAATCGCCATATTCCAAACCACATACTTGAGCCACCATCATGGTTAGCAAGGCATATGATGCAATGTTAAAAGGTACACCTAAAAATATATCGGCACTGCGTTGGTAAAGCTGACAACTCAATTTACCATCTGCAACATAGAATTGAAAAAATGCGTGGCAGGGTGGAAGCGCCATATGCTCTACATCGGCAACATTCCAAGCTGATACGATGATACGTCTCGAATCCGGATTGTTTTTGATGGTGTTAATGATCTGTTCTATCTGATCAATGTGTCCTCCATCAGGCTTAGGCCATGAGCGCCATTGAGATCCATATACAGGACCTAAATTACCATCTGCGTCAGCCCATTCGTCCCATATTTTTACCCCATTATCCTTTAAATATTTAATGTTGGTATCTCCGCTTAAAAACCAGATCAACTCATGGATAATCGATTTCAAATGCAGTTTTTTTGTGGTAACCATAGGGAAGCCTTCCTGCAAATTAAACCTCATTTGATATCCAAATACGCTGATGGTGCCAGTTCCGGTACGATCATGTTTTTGTGTGCCATGATCAAGCACATGCTGCATCAAATCTAAATATTGTTTCATCTAATTAATTAAAAAAGGCAATTTGATACAAAAGTACATATTAAATGGAATCTTTAAGAAGGTATCTTTTGTGACGGTGGTGCAGATGTAGAAGTGTCTTAAATCTGGAGATGATTTTAAGGGTTTACTTTTATAGTTTGATACTCGAACTGTTGATTGAAGTTTTTTACTGTTGTTACCATTATAGGGTCTACTCCAATATCCGAAGGGTCATAATCAACATATTCAGGGCTTGTTGTTATTACTTTTGTTTTAAGTGTTAATGGCATTTTGTTTTCATTATAAGTGTACACGGATGATACAGATATTGTTCTTCTATTAGCCTCAAACGCTCTAAGCGCTTTGACACAATTGTGAGGTGAGAAAAAAGATATGGGGTTAAAACTAGCGGTCATAGCATATTCATGGGGTAACATTTTTTCAAAACCATCAAGGCCATATAATGGATTTATTGAATTGTCGTATTCGAATTCTGATTCTGCTTCCGTTGAACTGCTGCGAGTCGTGTGTTCTTTAATGATATTATCTCTATTATCAAGTATAAAAGTCTTATGGAAGTAACTGTCGGATTCTAATCCTATTATAAATGCCGATAACGGTCCAGTAACCGCTATGCTGTCTTGATATTTGAAGAATAAATGACTACCAATGTCTTCTTTATTTTCGTTGTAGTGCTCAATTCTTGCTATCTTGTCATTCCGATAGAAAACTTTGTAAATGTTTTGTATTGTCATTTCATTCGACTGATAATCTTGGTTGAATTTTCGAATCTGTTTTAGCTGATTGTCAGTATAATCATAAATGAGATACTCAAAAAGTCCTTCTTCATCGCTGAAACGATTAATTCTTTCAACTTTTCCAAATTCATTGTATTGGTATTCAGTTTTTCCGTCGTCTTTTATTACAGCTTTTGAAACTATTTTATTCTCTGTTTTTTGTTCTTTAGGGACTTCTTTATGATTTGTTTTTTTACATCCGGTTGAAGCGAATAGGATAAGTAAAAACAAAATTTCTAAGGTTTTAAAATATGTTTTCATGACGAGTGCATTAAGTGTTTGAGTATAGAGTGCGCTACTTTTTACTGCTTTGTAAAGCTATATGGAAGCGGACGAGATAAAATACCCAATAGTGAGTATTTTGAACTTATTTACTGGTGACTATGGTTTTGATTTTTGTAAGTTTGCGAGCTTAACAATAAACGCAAAATCAATGCTTGCATTTGCTAATGCCAAGATCAATCTTGGTCTGTATGTAACTGAAAAACGACCTGATGGATACCATAACCTTGAAACGGTATTCTATCCGATAAAAATAAATGACGTTATAGAAATTACAGATGCCGCGGAAACGACTTGTGAAATCAAAGGAATTGATATACCCGGCAGCGCTGAGGATAACATTTGCTTAAAAGCATTTGAATTGCTGAAAAAGGATTTTGATTTGCCTTCGCAAAAAATCACATTGCTTAAAAATATTCCAGTAGGTGCTGGTTTGGGAGGTGGCTCATCTGACGCTGCATTTCTTGTCAAATTGCTGAATGATAAATTTGAATTGGGACTAAGTGTTTCTCAAATGGAAGATTATTCGAGGCAATTAGGTGCAGATTGTGCCTTTTTTATCAGCAATCAGCCTGTTTTTGCAGAGGGAAAAGGGGATGAGTTTAGTGAGGTTGAAGTTGACCTTTCTAGGTATAGGATAGTGCTGGTTAAGCCACCTGTTCACGTGTCTACTGCTGATGCTTACAGTGGAATTGTAACTCATAACTCTGGTGCATCACTAAAAGACCTAATTCGGTTGCCATTGAAAGATTGGAAATTAAATTTAAAGAATGATTTCGAAAAAACTGTTTTCCTGAAATATCCTGAAATTGCATTGGTTAAAGATATGCTTTATCATGAGGGAGCAATATTTGCTGCCATGAGTGGGAGCGGTTCATCAGTTTTTGCAATATTTGAAAATGATGTTCAATTACCTGAATTGGAAAAGAACAACAAAGTGTTTTATAATATTTAGTTTAAAAAGATATTTACAAATGGAAATAAATCTGATACGTAAAAACAACAAGTTTAATTTTGAAGCTCAGAACCCAAGTGGTCAAACCGTAGAGTTGGATGCTAAACCGGAAATTGGTGGAGAAGGCAAGGGTTTTAGACCAATGGAAATGCTATTGGTAGGTTTGGGTGGTTGCAGCGGAATTGATGTTGTAAACGTGTTGACTAAGCAAAAAGAACCACTAGATGATGTTAAAATAAAGATTAATGCTACTCGTAAGGATCAGGAGATGCCGCCAATATTTGACGTGATCAATATTCACTTTGATCTTTATGGAGCGTTAAATGCTCAAAAAGTAGAGAGGGCTTTGGCTTTAACTTTCGAAAAGTATTGCTCGGTATCGAATATTTTAGAGCGTTCAGCTACGCTTAATTTCACTTACGAAATTCATCAGTAAAAAGAACTATCGTCATGCCGGTTTACGCCGGCATGATCCTTAGCTGATATACTCGCGATCTTCATCGCTTAGCGTATTTTTGTGGTCTCCTGATTTTATTGGAGTGTCAACTCTGTCGTAAGTGCTCACGGTTGTTTTCGGTCTGCCGGCCCAGTAGCCAAGTACAAATCCAACAAAAGTACATACACCCACTACCAGCAGTTTAGAAATATCTTTCTTTACAAAAATGAAATTGAATTCTACGGCGTCTGTATTGATCATTAAAAAAATGGTAATGATGGCTGTGAATGCGATGATGAAAATGGTTTTGGTCTTCATGACTTAAAAGCTATAGTTTAAAATTAATTCTAATATAGGATTTTGGTTATATACTTTGTTTACAAAAACACATCTGGCACCTACGTCAAAAACCGGTTGGTAGCGCAACAGGTTCATGCTACTGCGTATTTCAAAACCAAAAGTTTTAGGTTCGGCTAAATTTGTTTCCTTACCAATATTCTCGTAATGACAAAACATTCCTGCCCTAAGGTTTTTGATGTAGGCCAGGGGTCCAATCTCTGCGTCGGGAAAAACGATAGGGAAGCGGTAGTTAAAAAGCAATGTGTTTCTGAGGATACTTTTTGCCTTGATGTTGTTGTATCCGTAAACGGTGTTTATTTCCTGATCGTATTTTCTGATGCCCGATGTGTTTTGGTAGTTGAAGTTGGCCAGGAAAGAGTGATTTTTTAACAAACCCGGGAAATACAGAAATCCTTCGAAAGCGAACAGTTTCCCGTCAAGGTTATCGTCGAACGGTTGGTGCCTGTAAGAAATTCTGAATATTTGCGCCCATTTTGGTGCAATGTCTCTTGCCGCCTGTGCGGTGCTGTGGTTAAAAGTGAAATTGTATTCCATTGGGAAAACCAATTTGTTGATGAAGGTAGTTGGTAGGTTTTCCGGTTGGTACCTTTGCGTGTAACTGGTAAGCGTGTTAAACGAAAAACTGTAAGTGTCATTTAGCGCGTTTAAACTAATTGGAACGGAAGCCTGGAGCTGAACATTGTTTTCTCTCCAATCGCCCTGCATAACGCCTGATTTTGTGTTATAGAAGGTTCTTCTGGGACGGTTCCTGTAAGTGGCTCTTATGATTGGGTAAAAGCTTTTTAAGGTAAAGCCAGCGTTGTATTCAAATTTCTTAAGGTCGCGGTAATAATCCACTCCTGTAAAAAAACTGAAAGTGTTAAGTAGATTGTCTGAATTTAGTTGCAGTCCGCCACGGTACTCGTTTTCTATTACTGGAATTACACTATGCGCATTGAACAGGTTTGTTAGTGCTCGGTATGGTTTGGAAGTATAGCTGCTGTCGGGAATGTTGTTGAAGACACTGGTGGTGTTTTCTTGTTTTTGTACGGCGTTGTCAAAATAAACGAAATTGTTTTTGTCAATGGGCTTTGGCGATAATGGCATTTCGGAAATTTGGTAGCCGGTTAAACTGTAATTGTTGAAAAGGATTGAAGTGGTGCTGTCGGTTCGCGTTGGATTAAAGGCGCCGTATTTAGAGGCGCTCAGAGCGCTTATCTTTTTTGAAATGGTATCTATGTTGTAAATGTTGTCGATTCCGTTGTAGTGCGCGTTAAATGCTATTCCTTGATTAATGTAGATCGGTCTGCTTATCTGCTGTTGCGTTTCCTTTATCAGCTGTTGTGTTTTCTCTTCTCTGTCGGTTACCCATAAAGCTTTTCCTTTTTCGCTCACGCTGATGTAGGTGATCAGGTTTCCTGTTGAATTGTAAGAAGGAGTTTGTAGGATCAGGTTTTCAGGATTTGGAATCGTGTTTAGGGTTGCGCCTGTTTCAGCATCAAGTTCTATCAGGTTACACTTGTTGCTGAGATCAACTTTAACTGCGATTATTTTTTTTCCATCAGCAGAAATGGAAGGGGAGAAGATTCTGCTTCTTGCCGTTAATTTTTTTTGCTGACTGGTTTTTAGGTTGTAGCTGCAAATTACGCTGTAGTTGCGCTGACGATATCTGGGGTCGTAACGAATCTCATCCCAAACAATAATTCCGTTTGCGTAGCTGAACCATGGTTGTTCCTGGTAGCCGATGCTTAGTAGCTTGGTTTCATTTTTTGAACTGTCGATGATTGTGAAATGTGCTGTCTCTGCTTTACTCTGTTTGAGGGTCAGAATTCTACCATCTTTAATTTTTACTGGAAGGTAGTAGTTGGTGGCAAATTTGGAATCGTTGTTTAGGGTCGGGTAATTTTCGGTTTTTGATTTTTCATTTTGATCGGCCCATTCTTTCTTTAAAATTTCGGTGGTTCGGTTATACCATTTTTTGGTTCCGAGTTTGGTGAACTTTTTTAAGCTGTTGGAAAAGGGGTAAGGTCTGATCGGTCTTTTGCGAATGTCGGTAAGTAGACTGTCGAAAATATTTTTTCCAAATTCCTTTCTGATGTTCGAAGCCATCAGGTACCCGAGTTGGTAGTATCCGGGGGTGATGTCTTTTTCTGATCCGAAGCTTGCTTTGCTATATGAGAATTTCTTGCCTTCGAGTAGACTGGTTCGGTAGGGCATGATCCATGAAGGTTGTCTGCCGCGACCGGCATTTGTAAGAGCGGTTTCGATGGTGACTGCATCGCCTTCAAAAAACCAAAGTGGTATGCTAACTCCGAACCAGGCGAAGTAAACATACTCGGGGAAAGGATAGGCTTTTCCACCGGTTAGTTTGTCGTATTGAGCAACGTGTCGGAGCTCATGAACGGCCAGGTTATTTAGCCAATCCTGGCTGTCGAATTGCTGAGGTGGAGTGGTGTAAAATTCAGACTTTTTTGGGGCGAGTTGAACGAAGCCATTTGCGATCACTCCGCGGTTTTGAAGGACCAGTGGAATGGTTGTTTTTTGCCTTCCAAGACTGCCGCCAACACGTGGGTAAATGTAGTCAAGTGTATTGGCCATTCTTTGCGCTTCTTTTTCAAGTTCGCTCGGAAAGATGATCTTGAATCCTGAAGCGTTTATTTGCCGCCATTTTACACTAAGTGGGTTTTGGTCTCCTCCGAAAATCTGAGCAAAACCTGTATGTGAAATTATACTTAATGTTGTTGTTATTATTAATTTGAATATCAGTTTTTTAATCTCTTTATTTTGCGTCATTTACTGTGTTTGCTAAAATAATTAGTATTTTTAATTTTTTATCAGTTGATATTGGTGATTTTTTAATTTATTTAAAAGTATTTAATTTACTGATTTTTAAATAAATATATTAATTTGTTTAAAGTGTATTAATTCTGATTTTTGTGATTTTTTAGCGCCGAAATGGTCGGTTTTTAATTTCTGGAGCTAATTAATTTCAGGTTATCGGAATCTGCTATTAAGGTACACTAATTACGCTTAAAATGCAACAAAATTTCTTCGTTAAAATTTGGTGGTGTATACAGAAATGATAAAACTTCCACGGAAAAATTTGGGAGAAATGCAAGGTGTTTTGAAACGAATTCACCCCTCCCTACCCTCTCGTTGGAAGGGGTGAATTACTAGTGTAGATTCTTTCTTTTTTTGTAGATAGGGTACAAGAAAACCGAGCCTAAAATAAGGGCGGCTCCGAGGTAAAATCCGGTAGACATCGCCTCTTTAGTTCCGAAGAAAAGGAAGGCTAAAAGGATGCCGTATACGGGCTCGAGGTTGGTGATAAGTGCGACCCTAAAAGCCGACAAAGTACGCATCACAGATACGCCGGCGACATAGGCAAGAGCAGTGCAGATGGTACCTAAAATGGTCAGGTAAATCCAGTCGGTAACACTTAAATTGAATGCCTCGGTAAGGAGACTTTTGTCGACTAAACGGTACAGTGTGATCCAGAAAAAGGCACCTGAAATCTCATAAAATCCAATGATTTTATGGTCGCTTTTTTGAACTAATGTAGAGTTTATTGTGGCAAATAGGCTTGATGCAAGGGCTGAAGTAAGTCCGAAAATGATGCCTAAAGTGTACTTTGACTCGAATTTAAAGATAAGATATATGCCTGTAATGATGATTAAACCAACGATGACATCTGGTATCAGGATGCGTTGTTTCTTTATTAGAGGCTCTAATATGGCCGTAAAAAGGGTAAAAGAAGAGAGGCATACAAGCGTTACGGATACTGTTGAAACTTTAATGGCGTGGAAGAATAAGATCCAGTGTATGGCCACTATACTGCCTGTAAAAAAGAACTGTAAGAACTGCTTTTTGGTTACTCTGATGCTGGTTTTGGTAACCATAAAGTAGATAAAAAGGGTGATGCTGGCTATCATTACTCTGTACCATACCATTTGTACCGCATTAATGGATATTAAAGCGCCCAGGATGCCTGTGAAGCCCCATATAAACACGGTAAAATGTAAGATTAAAAGGTTTTTGGTTACAGATGTTTCTGGTGTAACCGGGGACATTATTTTGGGGCTTTTCTCAGTAAATAATAGCCTAGCAAACCAAAGAATAAGGTTGGCGCGAGTACTGCAAATAGTGGAGAAGTACCTCCTTTTAGGGAGAACATCTTAGCGAATTGGTTCATTACAATATAGCCAAAGCTTAGTAATATGCCTATTCCAAGGGGTAAGCCAACGCCTCCGCGTACCTTACGAGAGGATAATGCTACGCCAATAAGCGTTAAAACGAAGGCAGAAAGTGGATGTAAGTAGCGTTTGTATTGCTCAAACAATAAGTCGTTCCAAATTCCTGTTCCTCTGGTCTTTTCTTTTCTGATTTTTTCTGATAACTCTTTGTTACTCAGGTTTTCAAAGATGTTGTCGTACGCAGAGAAGTCGTCAGGTCTCATGTCCAGTATAGTGTCTTTTGGCTTAACTAATTCCCTTACAAAGGTTTCTTTTAATCCATTGATATACCTTACTGAATAATTGGTTAGCCTCCATGTTCTTTTTAAAGAATCGTACTGTATTTCCTCTGCAACAAGCTTTTTTGTAAGTACATCTCCTTTGAAATTATCAAGAGAGAACCTTGATCCTTTCTTTGTTTTGTTATCAAAACTATCCATATAGATGTAGGTATTCGCATCTAATTTCATGTGGATATTGTTCTTGCTTGGCGATGCATTCTTCTTTACATAGGTGTTTTCAAAGCTGTTTTTAAGCTGATTTGTATAGGGTAGAATGAAAAGATTTGAAGCTAGATTTACAGAAAATATGATAAATGCTGATACAAAATAGGGTAGAAGGAAGCGATTAAAACTTACTCCTCCGCTTAGAATGGGTACAATTTCAGTCTGGTCGGCCATTTTTGCTGTAAAGAAAATTACGGCAATAAAGTTGATCAGAGGCGAAAGCATATTAACGTAAAAGGGGATAGAGCCTGCGTAATAAAGCGTTACAACCTGCCAAAAGGTGAGGTTTGCACTTAAAAAGTCATCCAGTTTCTCCGACAAGTCAAAAATAATGATGATCACTACAAATAAGGTCAGGGTATATAGAAATGTACCCAGATACTTACTGATAATGTACCAGTCGATGATTTTAATCCTGTCTTTAAAGAAATTCATTTACAATTTATTCCCTAAGATAGTTACCATTTTGTTTTTCCATGCATAAAACTCGCCTGCAATGATTTTTTCGCGAGCTTCTTTAACCAACCAAAGGTAAAAATGTAGGTTATGTAGGGTGGCTATTTGTGCACCAAGAATCTCTTTTGAGTGCATTAAATGCCTTAAATAAGCTTTTGAGTATACTTGATCTGCATATAGGTCGCTATCAGCTTCAATTGGTGAGAAATCATTCGCCCACTTCTTGTTACCTATATTAATGATGCCATTTTTAGTGAAAAGCATACCATTTCTGGCATTTCTTGTAGGCATAACGCAATCAAACATATCTACACCTAACGCAATATTCTCTAAAATATTGATAGGAGTACCTACGCCCATTAAATAACGAGGTTTTTCGTATGGTAAAATATCACATACAACTTCGGTCATTCCGTACATTTCTTCAGCAGGCTCACCAACAGATAAACCACCTATTGCATTGCCCTCACGGTCCATAGATGCAATAAATTCTGCTGATTTTTTCCTTAGATCTTTATATACTGAACCTTGTACAATAGGGAAAAGAGTTTGATTAAAGCCATATTTAGGCTCTGTAGAATCGAATCTTGCACAGCAGCGCTTTAACCAACGGTGAGTCATATTAATAGATGACGCTGCATACTTATAATCACAAGGATACGGGGTGCATTCATCAAAAGCCATAATGATATCGGCTCCTATGGTGCGTTGTATATCCATTGCATATTCGGGTGTGAACAGGTGTTTTGAGCCATCTATATGCGAACGAAATGTAACTCCTTCTTCTTTGATTTTTCTTACTTTGCTCAAAGAATATACTTGATAACCACCACTATCTGTTAAAATAGGGCGATTCCATCCGATAAATTTATGTAATCCGCCGGCTTGTTCCAGTACATCTAGTCCTGGTCTGAGGTATAAGTGGTAGGTGTTTCCAAGAATTATTTTGGCATCGATATCATCTTTAAGCTCTCTTTGGTGTACTGCTTTAACTGTTCCTGCGGTACCTACGGGCATGAAAATTGGAGTTTGTATCTCTCCGTGATCTGTTGTAACTGTCCCTGCTCTTGCTTTCGAATGTATATCTTTTGCCTGTAAACTAAACTTCATCTATCTATATTTATTGATTTTTGGCACCTATAATATGCGTGTTCAAAAAATCAGGGCAAAAGTAGCAAAAAACCAGCTATTTACGGTCTAAATTTTTTATCAACATAAATGCGCATTACAGATTAAAAATGAGAAATTTGTCGGTTACAAAAATACATCGTGGAATTAACCTTAATTGAGAGTTGCCTGCTCGGCGCTTTAATCTTTTGCTTTTTAGTACAGCTATATTTTAGCCTCTTTGTTCACTTAAAACTAGCTTTAGTTAAAATAGATCCTCTTCCTGAAACAGGTAGGAAACCATTAAGTGTTGTGGTTTGCGCTAGAAATGAGGTTAATAACCTTACAGAGTATCTGCCATCGGTTCTAGAACAGAATTATCCTGATTATGAAGTTGTTGTGGTTAATGATAGATCATGGGATGGTACGCGTGAATTGTTAGAATCTTTTGAAAAGCAGTATAAACACCTAAAAGTTGTTCAGGTAAATGAGGGCGAAAAGTTTATAGCAGGTAAGAAATTTGCTGTTACCATGGGTATTAAGGCAGCTTCAAATGAGTGGTTGGTTTTTACAGATGCTGATTGTTTACCTGCTTCGCAGGACTGGTTATTGGGTATGCAACAGCCGGTAGATGAAAACGTAGATATCCTTTTAGGGTACTCACCTTATATGAAAAAGAGAGGGATATTGAATGCTTTAATTCGCTTTGAAACCTTTTTTACAGCAGTAAATTACCTTTCATTTGCACTAAAAGGTATGCCTTATATGGGGGTTGGCCGGAATATGGCTTATAAGAAATCATTGTTTTTTAAGAAAAAGGGCTTCGCTGCGCACATGCATATCCCTTCCGGCGATGATGATTTATTTGTGAATGCGCATGCTACTAAAAGCAATACGGCAATTTCTATTAATAAGGATGCTCATGTTTGGAGCGAACCAAACACAAGTTTTGGTGCGTATTTGAGACAAAAGAAAAGACATTTTGGTGCAGGTAAGATGTATAAAGGGAAGCATAAGTTCATTTTGTCGCTGCAGATTATTATTCAGTTCATGTTTTATGTTTTCTTTGCAGCATTATTGTTTTTTAAAGCTACCTTATATATATCATTAGGAGTTTTTACTTTAAGTATTGTAATAAGGTGTTTTGTTTATCCTCGCCTTTTAAAGCGGTTAAGTTATGGTAATTTGAGCTTCTGGTTTCCTGTTTTGGATATTCTATTGTTCATTTTTCTAGTGTTTAACGGCATTGTGTCTATATTTGTTAAAAAAGTCCAGTGGAAATAAAGTCTACTCTTATACAGAAATATTTTAAAGAGCTAACTGATCAGCAGATAGCTCAGTTCGATCAATTGTATGAATTGTACAGTTTTTGGAACTCTCAGATCAATGTAATTTCAAGAAAAGACATTGATGAATTGTATGAACGTCACATTCTTCATTCGCTTGGAATTGCTAAATTCTGCACTTTTAAAGCAGGAGAGCGGGTTCTGGATGTTGGTACCGGAGGTGGTTTTCCTGGAATTCCTTTGGCTATTCTTTTTCCTGAAACTCAGTTTCATTTGGTAGATTCTATAGGTAAAAAGATTAAGGTGGTTACTGAAGTAGCTTTAGCATTGGGTTTAACAAATGTTAAAGCCAGTCATTTAAGAGCTGAACAGATAGCCGATAAGTATGATTTTGTGGTTTCGAGAGCAGTTACAAGGCTTATTGACTTTTATCCTTGGGTAAAAGGTAAGTTTAATAAGGACTCGAAAAATGCAATTGCTAACGGCATACTATATTTAAAGGGTGGTGATTTGAAGGAAGAGATTTCTGAATCACGACTAAAAGTGGAATTGTATCCGCTTTCAGATTACTTTGAAGAAGAGTTTTTTGAAACCAAATTCGTGGTTTACATACCTCAGTAAGGTTTAGTTATTTTAATATTTAAAGAGCAGCTTCTTTTTTTAGCTCTTTAAATATTGCATCTGCATTTCCGACTTTAGCTATCAGACCTTTTTTATTGATAATAAGATGGGTAGGGTATGAGTTGATTTTTAAAGTGTTAGAGAGGTATGCCTCCTGGTCTGAAACAACAGCGTAATCAAACTTTGTTTTCTTTAAAAAATCATTTAGCTTTTTCTTGTCATCTAATGCCAAGCTTACAAATAAGATATCTTTTCGGTTTTTGTAACTTGCTACCCATTTATTTAACTCCGGCATCTCTTGTCTGCAAGGCAGGCAATTAACAAACCAAAACTTAAACACCACTATCTTGCCTTTGGTTGATGTTTCATTATATTTTTCGCCATTTAAGTCTACAAAATTAAAGTCAGGAAGTTTTTTCCCTTCCTTTTGATAATGCTTATAATGAGTTAGTCCATAGTCTTTAATAACTGCTTTAAGGTCTGATTTAGTTGAAGCTGGCATTTTGTAAAGCTTGTATGCTGCAATCCCATCTTTTGAAACCAGTCTAAGAGGAAGGTAACCACCAGCTGCTATTTTTTCTAAAAGCCGACCTTTACTGATCGGCTTTAGGGTTTGGTCATAAGCAGTGAAATCATCTGATAATCTTAAATAATCTCTGTCGTAATATAGCCAGTGCATTAAATCATCCAGAATTTTAGAAGGTTCAACAACAGGTTTCTCCTGTTTAGCTTGCACTATAGAATTAAAGCACAGCAATATGAGTATTGAAATTCCGATTAATATATGCTTAGATCTCATTTTACATTAATTATGATTGTTAATCAGGTGGTTAAGTTCTGGTTTGATAACTTAATTATTTGGTTTTGCCTCAAAGGTAACTGTGCCTTTTTGTACAGTATTAGCTCCGTTTTTTGTCGGTTTGCCTTGTGGATTAGTTGCTGCAGGATGATCTTTATCTGATACTATTTTTCCTTTACTTCTTCCAGTAAGAGTTATTGTTTGAATATTTACAGTTTTTGCTTGTTCTCCATTATTGATAAGTACAGCGTCTTGATTGTTTCCGCTAATACTTATTGATTTTACCTCATCCTTTTTTGGTTCAACAGGGGGTGGAGGTGGTGGTAAAGGTTTATCTGGTACTACGATTGGTGGTGGGAATTTCACTGTTTTACCTGATTTAGCTTTTTTATGTTTTGCAGGTGCGTCGGGTTTTACAATAGGCGGTGGAAATTTGACATTATCCGCTTGTTTTTTGGGCCTTGGTGCAACGGGCGGATCAGGTGTTACAATTGGAGGTGGGAATTTTACTGTTTTAGCTTTTGTTCCCGATTTGCTCCTAACGGTTTTCAATTCAGTTGCTTTTTTCTTAGACGTATCCTGTTTTACGGATTGCGTAGACTCGTATTTCTCCGGATACAGGTCTATCATCGCATAATCTTTAGTAAACGCCATGGTGGACGCGCAAAGCATTCCTCCGGCAATTGGCAGTGCAAGCAGGAGTTTGAGCCTCGCTCTTCCTGCTGATCTTTCTTTGTTTAACATGTTAATTCTCCTTTTTAATATTGATTGATTGAATATTTGATTGGCGAGTTGATTGGGGACAATTCCAAAAGAGTTCTGAATCAGAAACATAGCGTAATCATGTTTATGGATGTCATTGTCTGTGGTAATGTCGTCAGCGATGTATTCATGCAAAAGTTTAATTTCCTTTTTGATGAAATAGGTAACAGGGTTAAACCATGCTATAATTTGAATAATTTCAAAAAAAATGATGTCTAAACTGTGTTTCTGTTGTATGTGTACCATTTCGTGCTTAAGAATGGTATGCTTTTCGGCTACAGATGGGTTTAAAAACAGTAGGTTAAAGAATGAAAATGCAGCATGTGAATGATTTAGCTCTACATAGGTAACCTTTCCGGCCTTCTGTTTTTTAGCATTAATGGATAGTAAAATGATCTTATAGATACTAACAGCCATTTTTATTGCAAAACATGCAGCGATACTGAGGTAACAATACATCAACAGATCGTTTACAGTAAGCGCTTTACTGGTTTCGGTTGCCTGTGCTATTTGGACAGATAAGATTTTGGCTTCTTGTTGATTGCTTAAGAGGTTGTTGAGGTAGCCTACCTGTAAAAGCGGAATAATAAAAGCCACGACACTAGTTACAATAAGGTAAGCTCTATTTAAAGAATAGAAGGTCTCTTTATGTAAAAACAAACGGTAAAACCCGTAAAACGCAGCTAAATATAGATTAGCTTCTAGCAGATAGTACAACCAGGTCATCATTTCTTGTTTTTAAGTTTTTCAGCGAGTTGGATTAATTCGTCAAGCTCGTCCATGTCCATGTTTTTCTCTTTTACAAGGAATGACACGAGGCTCTGGTAAGAATTTTCAAAGTAATTGTTCATTACTTTATCAAATGCAAAGTGTTTATATTCTTCTTCAGTTATTATTGGGAAGTAGATATGTGTGTTGCCAACAGCTTTATGGTCGATAAACCCTTTGCCTTCTAATACTCTTATCACTGTTGATACCGTATTGTATGCTGGTTTTGGTGGGGTCATTTTATCAATTACTTCCTTTACCAATCCTTCTTTTATCTCCCATAAAATTAGCATTACCTGTTCTTCCGCTTTTGTAAGTTCTCTCATTACGTATTAAATATTGTTGTTAATTAAAGTTACTACTATTTTTATAGTTTACAAACTATTTTTGTAGTTTGTTTTTAATGTCCTGATTTTTAGGTGTTTATTTTGATTTTTTGGTTGGTAGGTAAATAAATATATAATTTAGCCCATGCGTTAAATTAAAAAATTGGCCTCACATTAATTAAGAGTGTTGGGCATGTAACAGCCAAAAGTTTACTAGAGCATTTTGGGAGCGCAGAAGCTATATTTAAAGCGAATAAAAAGGAATTACTTCAAATTCCCGGCATAGGGCCTGTTACGGCTGAGCAGATTCTGGCCAATGATGCTTTAAAAGCTGCTGAGGTGCAATTGAAACTTATCAAAAAGCATAAGGTTGAAGCCTTATTTTATACTGATGATAACTATCCTAAAAGGTTAAAACACTGTTTTGATGCCCCAGTTTTGTTATGCTATAAAGGCACTGCGGACCTAAACCATAGTAGGATTATCAGTGTTGTCGGTACCAGAAAGGCCACAGAATATGGCAAGGAGCTATGTAAGCAACTGGCTGTAACCTTAGGTGATTATGATGTTGTTATTGTTAGTGGACTGGCATATGGCATTGATATAGCGGCACATAAAGAAAGTCTGTATCAAAATATTCCCACTATTGGTATTCTTGCACACGGATTGGATAGGGTTTATCCCTCTTTACACATCAACCAATAGCCCAAAAGATGGTGTTAAATGGGGGCTTATTAACCGAATTTCCATTATATACCAACCCTGATAAAGAGAATTTTCCTAAGCGAAATCGCATTATTGCCGGGCTTGCAGATGCTACAATTGTAGTCGAGGCGACAGCAAAAGGAGGGCTTTAATTACAGCTGATATTGCAAATTCATATAATCGAGATGTTTATGCTTTTCCGGGCAGAACAACAGATGTGAGCTCTGAGGGCTGTAATTTCCTAATTAAAACGAATAGGGCAGCGCTGATTAATCATGCAAAAGACCTGGCTTATTATCTTGGATGGGATGAAGTAAAGTCAAAAAAGACTAAACAAACTCAATTGCTGATAGGGCTTTCAAGTGAAGAACAGAGAATTGTTGACCTTTTACAGGTGTCTGCTATAAGAATTGATGAGTTGGCTATACAATCTGAAATCCCGCAGAGTAAGCTCGCCATGCATCTGTTAAGCCTTGAAATGCAAGGGATTCTGATTTCTTTGCCTGGTAAGTTGTATAAATTGAGTAGCTAAGGTGGGGCGTTTACCTATATTTTTAATTGTTTGTAAGTCTATTGGAGTACTAGATTAAAATAATATTCTATATTTTTCGTTATTTCAGTATTAAATTATGAATATCTGTTTATAAGTAAAATTCCAATCTTCAATCTGTATTTTTGTGTCATGTGGTACAATAATATTTTAGAAACCATTGGTAATACGCCATTGGTAAAATTGAATAACATTACGAAGGATATTCCGGCTACGATATTGGCTAAAATTGAGACAACCAACCCTGGTAACTCAATAAAAGACCGTATGGCGGTTAAAATGATAGAAGACGCTGAAAAGAGTGGTAAACTGAAACCAGGCGGCACTATTATAGAAGGAACATCCGGAAATACCGGTATGGGATTAGCTATGGTTGCTATTATAAAGGGTTATAAGTGTATTTTTACTACTACTGATAAGCAATCAAAAGAAAAGGTAGATGCTTTGCGTGCCTTTGGAGCTGAGGTAATTGTGTGTCCAACTAACGTTGAACCAGAGGATCCCAGATCTTATTATTCAGTATCTACACGTTTGGAACGTGAGGTTCCTAACTCATGGAAGCCCAATCAGTACGATAATTTATCTAATTCGCAGGCGCATTATGAGCAAACTGGGCCAGAGATTTGGGCACAAACTGAAGGGAAAATTACCCATTTGGTAGTAGGAGTTGGTACAGGTGGAACTATTTCGGGTACCGGAAAATACCTTAAAGAACAGAATCCTAATATACAAGTTTGGGGTATTGATACTTATGGGTCTGTTTTTAAGAAGTATAAAGAGACTGGAATATTTGATAAAAATGAGATCTATCCTTATATCACTGAGGGAATTGGGGAAGATTTTCTGCCAAAAAATGTAGACTTTGATGTGATTGACCTTTTTGAAAAGGTAACAGATAAAGATGCGGCCTTGATGACTCGTGATATAGCGCGTAAAGAAGGGATTTTTGTTGGTAATTCGGCTGGTTCTGCAGTTGCCGGATTGCTGCAGTTAAAGGATAAATTAAAACCAGAAGATGTTGTAGTGATCATATTTCATGACCATGGCAGCAGATATATGGGTAAAATGTATAACGAAGATTGGTTAAGGGAGCGTGGTTTCTTGAAAGATGAAAAGCTAACTGCTGCCTCTATTATTGATAAAAAAGATAAGACAGAAATTGTAACAATTGATTGTGAAAAGACTATTCTTGAGGCAATTAACACAATGCATATGTTAAATATTTCGCAGATTCCGGTTACTCAAAAGGAAATGGTTGTGGGTAAGCTGGCAGAAGGAGATATATTAAAGGCATTGATGGAGAATCCTTCATTGAAATCGGCTAAGGTTCAGGAGATTATGTCATCTGGCTTTCCTTTTGTTGATCTCAATACATCAATTGACAGGATTTCTGCGTTAATAAATAAAGAAAATAGTGCAGTACTGGTTGAAACAGAAGGTGGTAAGATTGAAATTATCACTCAGTATGATATCATTAACGCTATTTCGGCTTAAATAAGCAACCGAGACAAAAACCACTATACAATAAAAAAGCCCCAATTGGGGCTTTTTTATTTATGATACATTATGCTGTATAGCATAATAAGACTTTTAATGTGATGGAGCAGAAGCTTCGATACGCGTAATTTGTGCACCCAATGCACGTAAGCGAATGTCAATATCTTGATAACCACGTTCAATCTGCTCTATATTGAAGATTGTAGATTTTCCTTCAGCAGATAATGCAGCGATTAACAATGAAACTCCAGCGCGTATATCAGGAGATGTCATACTGATACCTCTAAGTTTATATTTCTTATCAATACCGTTAACTGTTGCTCTGTGTGGATCGCAAAGGATGATCTGCGCACCCATATCAATCAGCTTATCCACAAAAAACAGTCTGCTTTCAAACATTTTCTGGTGAATAAGTAAGTTTCCTCTTGCTTGTGTAGCAACAACTAACACGATACTTAAAAGATCGGGAGTGAAGCCAGGCCATGGAGAATCGGCAATGGTAAGCATTGAACCGTCTATGAATGACTCAATTACATAGTGTTTTTGAGAAGGAATAAAGATGTCGTCGCCTCTTAATTCAAATTTGATACCCAGTTTTCTGAATACATCAGGAATTACACCAAGCTCAGAATAGCACACATTTTTAATGGTGATTTCAGACTCAGTCATTGCTGCTAAGCCTATGAATGAACCTATTTCAATCATATCAGGGAGCATTCTGTGTTCAGTTCCACCTAGTTTTTCAACTCCTTCAATAGTAAGAAGGTTAGAGCCAACACCGGTTATTTTTGCGCCCATGCGATTTAGCATTTTGCAAAGCTGTTGCAAGTATGGCTCGCATGCTGCATTGTAAATGGTAGTGATACCTTTAGCAAGTACAGCTGCCATAACGATATTTGCTGTACCGGTTACTGATGCTTCATCTAATAATATGTATGCACCTTGAAGGTTTGTCGCATCAACATTAAAGAACTCTTTTTTAGAGTCATAGACAAACTTAGCACCTAGTTTTTCGAAGCCTAAAAAGTGAGTGTCTAATCTTCTTCTGCCTATTTTGTCACCTCCCGGTTTAGGGATTGCGGCAGTTCCAAAGCGGCCTAAAAGTGGACCAACTATCATAATTGAACCTCTTAAACCACCACCTTTAGCTTTAAAAGTGTCAGATAAGAAGAAATTAAGATCAATATTTTTAGCTTCAAAGGTGTAAGTGTCTTTCGATAAGCGCTCTATGGTTACGCCCATATCGCCTAACAATTCGATAAGCTTATTAACATCTTTGATGTCTGGAATATTACTGATGGTAATTTTCTGATCTGTTAATAGAACAGCGGCAATGATTTGTAATGCCTCATTTTTTGCTCCCTGAGGGTGAATTTCACCCTTTAACTTCTTTCCACCAATTATTTCAAATGCGTTCATACTACTATTAAGGATCTAAATTTTAAAATTGGTAAGGATTAATGTTTCTGTTTAGGATTGTTGTTACGCTGCTGACGGTTGTTATTGTTTTGTCTGCCTTTATTGTTGTTGTTTTGTCTGCCACGGTTGTTGTTATTAGAAGGTCTGCTAACAACAGGCTTAAATTCAACTTTGTTTAGGTTCACATTTTCATCCAGTTCAAGCTGGCCACCAGATAGTTCACGTAAATTTTTAAAGATGGTTTCATCAGCTACGCTATCCTTATTCCAGGTAACATAAGCCATTTTCATGAAGTTTGCGATGCCTTGTACCATTGCAGCTCTGCGCTCCGGCTCATCAACAGCTTTGGCTTTTTCAATCATTACTTCAACCGTTTTGCCGTAATGTTTGTATTTGATTCTTTGCTGAGGATAACCAATATGGTTAGGCTTTATTAAAGCTGCTTCAGGAGTAGGCTTAGGATATGGGCTATCCACATCTATCTTATAACCAGATATAATGTGTAAATGATCCCACAATTTATGTTTAAAGTCGGCAACATCACGTAAATGAGGATTTAAAAATCCCATTAGGTCGATTACTGCCTGTGCATATTTATTACGTTCTTCACGATCTGGTAATTCTATAATGTACTTAACCATGTTTTGTACATTACGGCCATATTCGGCCAGAATTAATTCGTTTCTTGTGGTATTATAGTCGAAATTCATTTAATTTATTTCTATGAAGTAGTCGTTCAGGAATAACGGCTAAATGTCCATTTTTATATAATTCTCGTTAGGATTATTTATAAGCGTTACGATTCTGTCTAAGTTACTACAGATTTAGCAAATATATATCTTATTTAACAATTCGCAATTTAGCAAATTTTAATAATAACTGCTTATTACCCAGTCCCTGAAAAAATACCGTTGCTTTTACATCAGGTAAAGTGCCTTCCAGACTAACTATTTTACCGAAACCAAATTTCTCATGTTCTACATCCATGCCATTTTGGAATAAATTGGCCGCATCCGGAGCAAAACCAGGCGTAGGTACGTGTGCTTTTGGTAGTAGTGAAGTCGTTTTTGGCCTTGTAGGAGGGGTGCTGGTTGTAGCTGATCCTGAACCTGAGCTTGACATCGAAGGTTTCGGCTTGCTAAAGCTATCTCTTTGCTGAGTCCAGCTTTTGCGTTCTCCATCAAAACTGTCCTGTCCTAAACTGCTTTTAGCTGGCTTAACTACCTCAATCTCTAAAAACTTTGCATTGATTTCGTTGATGAAGCGACTTGGTTCACAGTTTGTTAAAGTCCCCCATCTATATCTTGATGTTGCGTACGTTAAAGTCAATTTTGTCTCAGCTCTCGTTACTGCTACATAAAATAAGCGCCTTTCTTCTTCCAGGTCGGTACGTGAATTGATGCTCATTTGCGAAGGGAAGAGGTTTTCTTCCAATCCTACAACAAATACGTTTTTAAATTCAAGTCCTTTTGAAGAGTGTATTGTCATCAAAGAAACAGTATCCTTTTCTTTTTCGTCTTGTCTATCATCATTGGTTAACAATGCAATATCCTGCATAAAAATAGCAAGACTTCTGTCTTCAATATCCTCACGTTCAGCGAATTCTTTAACCCCATTCAGTAATTCCTGAATGTTTTCGTATCTGCTGCGTCCTTCAATGCTATCGTCGGTATGCAGTTCTTTTAAAATTCCAGAGTGTTGAGCGATGTATAGTGCAGTTTCGTAAGCATCCAATTTCTTTGCTTCAGCTGAAAAGCTTTGTATCATCATTGCAAAATCATTCAGCTGGTTTGCTATTCTACCTTCTATATATTGTTGAGGGTTACATACTACCTGCCACATGGTGATATCATGTTTATCAGCAGCAACTATGATTTTCTCAACTGTAGTGTCTCCAAGTCCACGACGAGGGTAATTGATTACTCTTTTTATAGCCTCTTCATCACTAGGATTAAAGGTTAAACGGAAGTAAGCAATTAAATCTTTTATCTCTTTACGTTGATAGAATGAGAGGCCTCCATATATTTTATAAGGAACATTTAGTTTCCTCAAGCCCTCCTCCATAGCCCTTGATTGAGCATTTGTTCTATATAGAATAGCAAAGTCATTAAATTTAAGTCCTTTTGAACTGCGATCCTGAACAATTGCCTCCGCAACTAGTTTACCTTCTTCATTATCAGTAAATGCGCGTTGAACTTTAATTCTATCACCGGCTTCATTATCAGAAAATACGTTCTTTTCTAACTGATTTTTATTGTTTGCAATGATGCTATTGGCTACTTCAACAATGTTTTGTGTAGAGCGGTAGTTTTGTTCTAACTTATAAACTTGTAATTCAGGATAATCACGTTCAAAATTTAAAATGTTTTGAATGTTTGCACCCCTGAAGGCATAAATACTTTGTGCATCATCACCCACAACACAGATATTTTGGTATGCTGCGGCTAGTTTTTTAACAATAGTGTATTGCGAAAAGTTAGTATCCTGGTACTCATCAACCATCAGATACTTAAATTTCTGCTGGTATTTATTTAATACATCCGGATGATTTTTAAGTAAAACATTGGTTTTGAATAGCAAATCGTCAAAATCCATTGCTCCGGCTTTAAAGCACCTTTTGGTATATGTTTCGTAAATTGAACCCATTAACGGGCGTTTATTGCTTACATCTTCAGCTTGAATTTCAGCGCTTTGAAGATACTCTGAGTAAGAAACAAGGTTGTTTTTAGCAGATGAGATTCTACCATAAACGAAATTTGCATTATACAATTTATCATCAAGCTGCATCTCTTTTAATATAGATCTGATCAGACTTTTACTGTCGTCAGTATCATATATAGTAAAGTTTGATGGATAACCGATTTTTTCAGCTTCAACCCTTAAGATTTTAGAGAATACGGAGTGAAAAGTACCCATCCAGATGTTTTTTGCTTCCGGGCCAACCACTTTCATGATCCTCTCACGCATATCTTTGGACGCCTTATTGGTAAAGGTAAGTACAAGGATATTAAAAGGATCTACACCCTTTTCAATCAAATGAGCTACTCTATATGTAATTACACGTGTTTTTCCAGAACCGGCACCTGCAACTATCATTGCCGGGCCTTGTGTGTTTTCTACTGCTGCGCGTTGTTGGGGGTTTAAACCTGCTAAATAATCCAAAATCCGTTCCTGTTCTGCTTTGAGGGTATAATACTTAAGAAATTAATCTTTTTAGGTTACAAATCTACATTTTTTAGCAGTTGTTTCAAAAAGTATCTGGTACTGTTTGCTGTTTTTGCTAACAGTAAATTTCTGCTATGAAGTCTGATCCTTTTGTCTTAAAATGATACTAAATGTTGAATAAATGAGATGTTGTACAGTATTTAGAATAAATTGATTAATTACTTTTGGCAACAGGTTACCAAATTAAACCAACACACAACTTTATTTTATGAGCTCAATTTCTAATCCAGCTCCCGAACGCATCGTTTGGGCGGATGTACTTCGTTTTATTGCCATGTTTATGGTAATAAGTGTGCATTGTACAGATCCTTTTAACATATCTCCTGCAGCAAGACTAAATCCTGAATATAATTTCTGGGGTACAATTTATGGATCGGTTTTAAGGCCATGTGTTCCATTGTTTGTAATGTTAACTGGTATGCTATTGCTGCCTGTGAGGCAGGAAATTGGCCCGTTTTATAAGAAAAGATTAACGAGAGTAATCTATCCTTTCTTAATCTGGTCCGTTCTTTACAGTCTGTTTCCATGGTTTACGGGTGTTCTGGGGTTTGAACCATCTGTTATTACCAAGTTTTTTGTTTATGCCGGAGATTCTCCCTCACAAGCTTTTAGCGATAGTTTGCATAATATTTTAATGATTCCATTCAATTTTACGCCTTTAAGTACCCATATGTGGTACATATATATGTTGGTTGGACTTTACCTATTTATGCCAATCTTTTCTGCATGGATAAAGGAAGCTACTGATAAGCAAAAGAGAATGTATCTGTATTTTTGGGGAGCTACGCTTTTTATGCCATACCTGCATGAATATGTAGCTAAGTATATACTGGGGTCTTGCCCTTGGAATGGGTCGTTCGATATGCTTTATTATTTTGCCGGTTTTAATGGATACCTGCTTTTAGGCCATTATTTATCTAAAGGTAATGACTGGAGCATCTCCAAAACATTGCTGATTAGCGGAGCTTTATTTGCTGTCGGTTATGCCATTACTTATGTTGGCTTTGGCAAGATGGTAGCTGATCCTAAATCAACCGAAGAGCAGATTGAGTTATTCTTCCTTTATTGTACTCCAAATGTGTTTTTGATGACCCTTGCTGTTTTTCTAGTTGCCCAGAAGATTAGAATTAGCAGCCCGTTCTGGGTTAATATATTTGCTAACCTTACTAAATTTGGCTTTGGAATTTATATGGTTCATTATTTCCTGGTAGGACCAAGTTTTATGGTAGTAGATTTCCTTAAGATCCCAATCCCTATTCAGATTCCTGTGGCGGCCAGCATTACTTTTGCAGGTGCATGGTTGTTTACTGCACTTGTTTATAAGTTATTACCGACAAAAGCTAAATGGATAATGGGATAGTATTTGATTACATCCAATCTTTTTTGGAGACCTCAATTTTATACGTCCAATAATTTACTAAACTTTTAATATGGGTGTAATTCCCATATTTGAAATGAATTACACCGGCTGCAGTGTGGATGATCAAATGACCCACATCTGCAGCCTTATGCCAAAAATACTGTTTGGCGGTTATTGCCTGAATTTTATAAGGTTCAATAATTTCATGCTCTACATCCCAAATGCCGCTTCTTTTAATGATGAAATTCTCATCAACATATAATCTATGTCGCCTGAATTCGAAATACAGCATTACACCAACTACTATTATATAAGGTATTATAAGTAGTAAGTAATTCCTTAAAAGAGGGAGGGCATAGGTGCTTAATAACACAAATATTGATATTGGAAACACGATCCAGATCATGGTTTGCAAAAAGATAAACCTGTAATTTGGTTTTAATTCTGCGCCGTTTACGGGAACCTGACCAAGGATCATATTTAAAACTTCATCACGTTCTAACTCATTGCAACCAGGGATTTCAATATCCGATTTTTTGCTGTCCTCTTTATCGGCAGAATCAAAAGAGGCCTGCTTAATTTTCATGTTCAGCAGATCGAACTTCTTCTGGAAATAGTTCTGACTGTATGCGCTTAACTGTACTTTATTAGGGGTTAAGAGTATGTTTTTATGGGTAAACAAGCCTGAACTTATGGCAAGAGTTCTTTTCTGCTTAATGATTTTGAAATTGAAATACTTTACAAATGTTCTGATGATGTTAGTGCCCAAAATGATGATTATGGCAAATACAGCAAGGAAACACATGGAGAAAAGGGTGATGCCTTTGCTAAGCATCTGGGTAAACTGTTCGCGCTCAATCTCCAAGGCATCGGTGTAATCCTTAAATAATTGAAGTGTTCCGAAGATAAAACCGGTTAATAATAATAGACTGGCTCCATAATTGGAGGTGATCCCTATTTTAAGTAAGGTATTGGTGCTTAGTTTAAGAAGGGGTGAGGTGGTTTCTACAATCTTGTCATCTGTATCCAGAGTGGTAACCTCTTCTTCTACCTGGTCGCGACTCAGTAATTTTTGTTTAAGTATGGTAGCTGTGGCATGATCTATAGCTTTTATACTAGCCTCTTTCTTTTCACTCCCAGCCGTATCAATTTCCAGGCTATAAACTCCAACTAGCTGTTGCAATAGATTCTGGTTTATATTAACCTGTTGGATCTTATTGAGTTGAATAGTTAGGGATGTTTTACTGAAAATGCCACTATTGATGATAAATTCCTGTTTCTTTTCATCCAGAAAGAAAGTGAATCTCTGATAGCTATAATAGGCATAGACCGCCAGAATTATAGTTAGTAGGGATAGTGAAACAATAAGGATTATTGCTAAATGATTAGAGTCTTTTGATTTAACTATAATCAGAATAAGCGGAAGTGCCAACGCTCTTACTAGCTTTTGAAAGCTATTGGCAAACATGATGATAATGCCTGATGCTGATTGCTTTCGGGGTTCAGAAAAATCGTATTCCTTATTAGTTTCTTCGGACATCGTTAATCAGCCTCATTTATTTGTTTCATCAGTAATTCCTTAATGCTTTTGGCTTTCTCAATTTCAATTCCTGGTATATGTAAGCTCCCTGAGCTACCTCCTGCAGTGAAAATTCTTAATTCGCCCAAGCCATATATTCTTGAAAACAAGCCTTCATCTAAAGCAATGTGTTGTATTCTGGAGAAAGGAACTACAGTAGTTGATAAGGCGATGATTCCACTGGTATAGATGATGTCTTTTTCCCTAACAGCAAATCCTCTTTTTTTAAGGCTTGCACGGTAAAGAATTATCAATAACAAGGCAAAAACAACATAAATTCCAAGTATTATGTATATGTACGCGCTTATATCAGCATTAAATACTAACACTGCTGTAACTCCAATACCTACAATTAGTAAAAAGAGAAAGATATTTATCAGCATTACATTCCAGTACTTCTTGCTTAGGGAATTTAGGGGTACTTCTTCATATTTTGGTAATGAACCGGTGTCTAATATTTCATTGGTAAATTCCTTCATTCCTGCGTTATTGATGTACTGAACGAAGTTAAGGAATTATTTGACTAGAGTAGTATGGTTATCTTTTACCTTGTATATTTGTCCAAACTAATTTGTTATGCAAGAAATCAAAAAATATGTTGAAGAAAACAAGCAACGCTTTTTAGATGAGTTGTTTGAATTGTTACGTTTTCCATCGGTTAGTGCCGATCCAAAATATAAAGGAGATGTACTGAAAACTGCTGATTATGTTGCCCAAAAACTTAAAGATGCTGGCGCCGATAAAGTAGAGATTTGTGAAACAGCAGGCTATCCAATCGTTTATGGTGAGAAAATTGTTGATGAAAGTCTTCCTACAGTATTAATTTACGGGCACTATGATGTGCAACCGGCAGATCCATTGGAATTATGGAAAACTCCTCCTTTTGAGCCTACTATACGTGATGGAAAGATTTATGCTCGTGGTGCTTGCGATGATAAGGGACAGTTCTACATGCATGTAAAGGCTTTTGAATTGATGATGCAAACCAATACGCTGGCATGTAATGTTAAATTCATGATTGAGGGTGAGGAAGAAGTAGGTTCAGCGAATCTTGGAATTTTTGTAAATGCGAATGTAGAGCGTTTAAAAGCTGATGTGGTGCTGATTTCTGATACATCAATGATTAGCATGGAAAACCCTTCAATTGAAACCGGCTTACGTGGTTTAGCTTATATGGAAGTTGAAGTTGTTGGTCCAAACCGCGATTTACACTCAGGTGTGTATGGTGGGGCTGTAGCAAATCCAATTACTATATTGTGTAAAATGATTGCTTCATTACATGATGAAAACAATCACATTACCATACCAGCTTTTTATGATAAAGTGGTTGAGCTTACTGATGCTGAGAAGACAGCTTTAAACTCGGCTCCATTTGATTTAGATGAGTATAAAAAAGACCTTGAAATCGATGCTGAGTGGGGAGAGAAAGGTTATTCGACGTTAGAACGTACCGGAACCAGACCTACTTTAGAGGTAAATGGTATTTGGGGTGGTTATATAGGAGAGGGTGCTAAAACAGTACTTCCTTCAAAAGCGAATGCTAAAATTTCTATGCGTTTGGTACCTCACCAAAGTTCAGATGAAATAGCAGAGATCTTTACCAAACATTTTGAAAGCATTGCTCCTGATTATGTTAAGGTTAAAGTTACTGCACATCATGGTGGTGAGCCGGTAGTAACACCTACTGATAGTGTAGCTTACCGTGCTGCTGAGCAAGCTATTGTTGATTCTTTTGGTAAAAAACCTATCCCTACGCGTGGGGGTGGAAGTATTCCTATTGTTGCTTTATTTGAAAGTGCTTTAGGTATTAAATCTGTGCTTTTTGGTTTTGGTTTGGATAGCGATGCGCTACACTCGCCAAATGAAAAATATGATATTTATAACTATTACAAAGGAATTGAAACATTGCCTTTGTTCCATAAGTACTTTGCTGAGCTGAGTAAATAATAGTTACTTAGCAGCAAATCGCTTTAAATGAATATTGCCTTTCTCCACCGAGAAAGGCAATATTTTTTTTATGACTCTTCAAAACTGGCTATATAATGTATTTTTGCAGCATCATGCCGCCAGCACAAAGAAAAACACCAGTTACACAAAAAACATCCATTCCCCGAAAAACTAGCGTACCACGTAAAAAAGCTGCTCCAAGAAAAAAGCAAGTGAAGAAAAAGCCATGGTCTATGCAGGTTAAGTTCCTACTTGTGGCGGTATTACTTGTTCTGTTATCTCCTTTTTATTACGCCTATATTATTAAAGGGTTTACTTCAACATGGAGGTGGTTAAAGGATTTGGGGGAGGATCCTGCTTATCGTACCTATAGAAGCTTTAATATCCGGATACCAAAGAATTATAATATACATGGTATAGATGTTTCCTATTACCAAGGGAAGATAGACTGGAAAAGGGTAAAGGCGATGGAAGAAGACGATGTTCGTGTACACTTTGCATTTATAAAGGCAACGGAAGGGATGCTTAGTGTTGATCCTTATTTTCAACGAAATTGGCGTGAAGCTGCCAAGGTGGGTATTGTTTGTGGTGCATATCATTTTTTCAGACCGCAGAAATCAGGCAGTTGGCAAGCTAAGTTCTTTTTGCAAACTGTAAAATTTGAAGCCGGCGATCTTCCGCCAGTTGTTGATATTGAACAACTAAATGGCACTTCTCCTGCTAATATGAGAGCTCAATTAAAGGAGTTTATTTCTTATGTAGAGAAGAAAGAGCAAGTGAAGCCGATTATTTATACAGGATTATCATTCTACAATGATTACCTAAAGGGTTATTTTGATGATTATCCTTTATGGATTGCCCATTATCACCAACCGAAGCTTAAAGTTAATGAGGCCACTAAATGGTTCTTTTGGCAGCATTCTGATAAGGCAAGAATCTCGGGGATTAACCATGCTGTAGATTTTAATGTTTTTAAGGGAGATAGCACTACTTTTACAAAAATGTTGATTAGATAAAATCCTTTCTGAGCTTAGTTAGGTTTATTTTATCATAAAGAAAAATAAGTGAAGATTTAAAAATATATTGAATCATTATTTCTAATATTACTAAAAATTAGTTTTAAATATTGGGATATGCAGGAGCTGGTCATTCGCATTCGGGAAAATGAGGACGAATCTGCATTTAATGAACTTTATGAGAGGTATGCACATAAGTTTTTCCAATTCGCACAATCATTTGTGGGAGAGCGGGAGATTGCCGAAGAAATTGTAAATGATGTATTGGTAAAGCTTTGGATTGAACGTAATAAAAACCTACATATTAAAAATATGCAGGTTTACCTTTACGCATCCATAAAAAATGGCTGTCTAAATCATTTGCGTAGTGTGTCTTCTAAAAGGAATAATGAAGGAAAGGTAACTGAAGCCTATTATTTCCACTTGTCTATAGATCCATCTCAAATTCTGATTAGTAAAGAATTATCTGATAATATGCTAAAGGCTGTCAATGAACTACCTGCCAGATGCAAACTCATTTTTAAAATGGTAAAGGAAGACGATCTTTCTTGTAAAGAGGTGGCAAGTATCCTTGGGTTATCCGACAAGACCGTCTTTGCACAACTATCTATTGCACTTAAGAAATTAGACTCAGCAATTCATAATAAATAGGTATTTAAGTAATGCTACGGTGTAGTCAGCACCCGATTCTGTTCATCCATGGCGCCATTCCTGTCCCTAAGCCTTTTATTATCCTTTGCATTTTTACTGATCTTGTAACTGAAAGATAGGATTATCGTCCTGCTGTCTCCGCGATTTTTATAACAGGCATCCGATCCGGTTATATTTATGATTTTTCCGTGGGTAATTGCTGAATAAAACAAATCGCTACCACTGATACCAATAGAACCGTTTCCTTTAAACAATTGTTGTTTAATGCCTGCACGCCATGCTATTATTCTATTGGTTGTATTCTGTCCTGAAAATGATTTACCTCCCCAGTTCATCACCAGTTCTGCTGTGCAACTTTTGCTGATCGCAAAACGATTGAACCAGTTGAATGAATACGCAAAAAATGTGGTGTCAATGCGTTTACCATCCAAAAGCAGGTTCATATGGATACGTTCCGGGTTTATAGAAAAATCAGCATTCCACCATTTGAATACATCTTTATTATAGGTAACCATTAGTCCAGCAATTTGCAGATTACCGGTATTCTCCGGACGCTTTACATATACGTCATTGATAGGCCGAATTACGGATCCGCTTAAGTTGGACAAGTCGGAGTAATATAGTATCGTGTTTAGCTGCTCTTTGAATACATGTGTCAACTCAAATGTATTTGTAAAATCAGGTTTTAAAAATGGATTTCCTACTACTTGATTGTAGCGTTGTACCAACGAAAGGAAGGGATTTAGACGGTCATATCCCGGGCGCCCAATTCGTTTGCCATAGCTGAAAAAAAACTGGTTGGTGTTTGTGGTGTCCGGTTTAAAAGAAATAAACAGCGTAGGGAAAGCATTTAGATAACTTCGGTAGAAGGAAGAGTCGGCAACCATAGCATTTCCAAGCTGGTGCCCGTTGGATTGTGTTTGTTCTGCTCTTAAACCTGCCTTTATCCCAAGCCTGCCGAGTTCTTTAGACCCTTCCAAATAAGCTGCTGAGATTGTCTCTTTGTAAAAGAATTGGTTGCTGCGGTTATAGTCAACTTGTTCGGCAAGCTCCTCACCGGTAAAATAATTAGCTTTATTGTCTGTGCTGACCTTGCTAATTTTTAGGCCCATATTAACTTTGATTCTGTTTTTTAGTGGTATGGCTAAATCTGTCTTTGCCGAATAGATATTGATTTGCCTCGGTAGTGTACCACGTATCCTTTCTTTGTTCAACAGCTCATCCTGTGGACTGAATGTGTGGTTGCTAAATACCTGGTTAATTTGCGTATGGTATTGGCCGTAATCCAAATCCACACTCAGTTCTGTACCTAGTGAATCAAATTGGTGTACCATATTCAAATTCATCAGTCGGTTTCTGAATTTATTATTAGCGTCATTTGCCGAGAAGATTGAAGAATCCAGCTGATGAACAGCATTGAAAATCCTGTTGCGGTTTTCTCCTCGTTCAGTTACTGAATTCCTGGTCGCGTTCACTATAAATCCAATAGTGGTCTTTTTGTTGAAGTAATAATCTGCTCCAAGTTTGATATTTCCATTACTGCGGGTATAAATGATTTCGCTTTCCTGATCTAGTGTTGTTATGGGGGTTCCATTTGGGTTCAGAAAACGCCTGAGGGACGAGGCGTTTTCGAAGTCTTTGGGACTACCTGCGCCGGCATTGGCAAATAGGTTTAGTTTACCCCTCCTATAGTTCATGTTTAAAGAACCATTCGCTTTCCGATAGACCCCTGTTCCCACATTACCGGATAGGGAGGTATTATGTCCGGGCTGTTTGTTCTTTTTGGTGATAATGTTGATCACTCCTCCACTGCCTGCTGCATCATATTTAGCAGGAGGATTGGGCATTAGTTCAATTTTGTCCAGTAGGTCGGTAGGTAGGGACTTAAGATAAGCTGCAAGGTCCACTCCGGATAGGTATGTTGATTTGCCATCCACATAAATGGTTGCACCTTTGCCCATCAGGTTAATATTTCCATCATCGGTTACCCTCAGTCCGGGCAATCGCCCTAGCAAATCCAGAGCATCAGTTCCTGCAGCGGTAATGAAACCCGAAACGTTGACTATGGTCCGATCTATCTTTCGTTCTATCATTTTTTTTCGGGTATTGATGATGACCTCTTTCAGTAGTTTCGTTTTAGTAACCGTATCCTTTTTCAACGTATCATTCTGTGTTTTTTTTTCTTGTGCCTTTGTAGTGAGAACTCCGATAAACAGGAGGAGAATAAGGTATTTTTTCATAGCTAGTTCATATGGTTATGCTGTCCAAATTACTTTTGATGGGGTGTTGAAAAGAGTATAATCGTTGGACCCCTGAATCACCTCGATCAACGCCTGAAAATTCACGGTTTATTTTTTAGTAAATAATGTAGTTTTGAGTTATGAAGAAGAAAACAGGGATACTGGTTGTTGCTTTCCTCGTGTTTTACAGTATGATACATCTTGGGTGGTATTTGCCAGATCTTTATAATGGCAAATTTAGCCTGGTAGATGAGCGAAGTTATGATGTGCGTTTGGCCAGTCAAATGGTTGATGTAATACTGTCTTTTCTGTTTGTTTGGAGTACTTACCATGCTTTATATATCTTCTATCCCGTAAGAAAATACTTGCTCCTGGCAGTTGCCTTGATTGCTGCTTTCATCACTTGCTTCATCATCAGTTTTATAGGTTCCCGATGGTTTTCTGTGGAGCATATCCGTGTGTCGCAGTTTTTCAGGGGGCAAATCTTGTACAGTGCCTTCTATGTGGTTTTTGCTATGGTGTTTTATTTTGTGCAATATGCGCAGTTTAAGGAATTGCGGGAACGGGAACTGGCCGTTCAAAACCGGGATTCGTCATTGGCTTTCCTCCGTTCGCAAATTAATCCTCATTTTCTGTTCAATAACCTTAATAATATCTATTCACTAGTCTATCATCAATCAGATCAGTCATTAGCCGCTATTTCAGGCTTATCAGAATTACTAAGATATATACTGTATGATACCAGTGAGACAATTAGTTTGGAAAAGGATGTTCATTATCTGGAAAAATATATTGAATTGGAACAATTGCGTTTTGAAAAGCCCTGTAAACTCAACTTTAACTATACTAGTGCTTCTTTGGTTCAATTGCCTCCATTCTTGCTCATCCCTTTTATAGAAAATGCATTTAAGCATGGGGCAATTTCTTTTGACCATGTCTGGCTGGATATTAGTATTAGTAATACGCCTAACCATGAGGTAATTTTTCGCTGTATTAATGATATTGGTGTAAAACACAAGGATCATGTCGGTGGAATAGGGATTGAAAACGTTCGTAAACGTCTGGAGCTACTTTATCCTGGTAATCATCGTTTGGATATTGAAGATGGGGGTAATACCTTTAAGGTCGAATTGAAATTAGGTGCATATGAAAACCGTTAACTCCATATCCTGTGTTGTTGTAGACGATGAATTCCCTGCAGTGAAGCTACTGGCAGATTATGTGCAAAGGACTAGTGGAATTGACCTGCTACTCAAAACAACTTCTGCATTGGAGGCGCTCGGTTTCATCAATGATAATAAGGTTGATCTGGTTTTCATGGATGTACAAATGCCTGAACTTAGTGGCATGGAGTTGATGAATGTTATCAAAAACTCGAATACCAAAGTTATTCTCACAACGGCCTATACAGATTATGCTGTGGCAGGATACGAGCAAGATGTGGTAGATTACTTACTTAAACCCATTACTTTTGAGCGCTTCCTGATGTCTGTCAATAAAGCTAGAGCACGCATATCAAATGAAAAAGCGATTACAATGCAAAGCCAAGCGCCAACATCCTCATACATTTTTTTAAAAACGGAATACCGTCTCCAAAAGGTTTCTCTGGCTTCTATTCAATATATCGAAGGCCTTGGCGATTACATAAACCTACATACTACAACCGGAAAAATTCTATCGCTGGAGCGTATGAAGAATATAGAACAAACTCTTCCTTCAAGTTTTCTTCGGATTCATAAGTCTTATATCATCAATATCGACCAAATTGACTTTATAGAAAAAGGTCGCATCATCATCAATAAAGAATACCTTCCTATTGGAGACTCTTACAGAGAGAAAGTAAAGCAACACCTGGGTTTATAGTCGCAACGGAGCGAGTAAGGAAGCTTTTCAAAAATATTTTTATTTCTTTTAGGAATATCGATGTACTCAGGTGTCTTTACCTTAGAACACTATTTATACATATGATAAAATCCAGATTTATTGAATTAATGGCTAAAAGCATATCCAAGTCTGCAACATTAGAAGAGTTGGATGAGCTGGAAGTTTTTTTTGTTCAGTTTCCGGAATATAGAAAAATGCAGGCTTTTACTGATGCATTAACAACAGAAGAAAAGGAATCAGACTCTTTAGTAAAACAAGGGGCTATTGATAAAAAGATTGATGGTCTTTGGGATAGAATCAGAGTGGAAGAAAGCAGCATAATGCCTGTTAAAGAGGCTAAAATAGGAGCTTTAATGTATTGGAAATGGATAGCTGCGGTATTGGTTTTGGGCGTCTTAACAGTATTCTTTTTCTATGGAAGAAAACCAGCAGTTTTTGATCAGTTTGCAGGTTCAGAAATGCATCGGATTGAGGTTCCTTTTGGGAAAACCAAAGAGTTGAAATTATCGGATGGCACCAAAGTTAAATTGAATGCCGGAAGTACATTTATTTATCCGGAAGTATTTTCTGCAACGAGCAGGGAGGTTAGTCTTAAAGGAGAAGGTTTTTTTCAAGTAGAAAAGAATCCTAAAAGACCATTCCTGGTACATACAGATAAGTTTATTGTAAAGGTATTAGGTACAGTGTTTAATGTTAAAGCTTATTCAACAGATAAAAAGACAGAGACAACATTGCTTAGCGGGAAAATTCTGGTTGAATTAAATGACAAGCCTGAAAAGAAGATCGTAATGCTACCTAATGAAAAACTTACCGTTGCTAATGATGTAGAACGGGGTGCAAAATCTGACACAAAAGCAGCTGTATTGGAGTATCAATTGGAAAGGTTGCCTGAAGCCAATACACAAGATGTTAAAGAAATAGCCTGGCTAAGTAATAAAATGATCTTTACGAATGAAAATTTTGAAGAGGTTGCTAAACAGATAGAAAGGCGGTTTGATGTGAAAGTGGCATTTGACAATGAGGCCTTGAAAAAAGAGGAAATTAGTGGGGTATTCGAGGAAGAATCACTGGAGCAGGCACTCTCATTAATAAAAATGACTACGCCATTCAAATTCAGAAAAGATAAGGGAGTAATCCACCTCTCTGCACCATAAACGCAAATAATTAACCAATAATAAAAACCAAATTAAACTAAAAATGAAGAAATTTTATCTGACCGATTCCTGAAGATCCATAAATAAATAAGGGAAGAATTGCAGTTCTTCCCTCAAAAAATCCGGATTTAATTCACAAGAGTAAGCGTTGTAAATGGACTTACTCTATTCCTCAATTTTCAAAAACAAATGTAATGAAAAAGATTACAAAAGCTTTTGCATGGCTTTATATGCAACCACCTTTTAAAATAATTTTGCTAATGAAAGGAGCATTATTACTAATTATGTTCACCTGTTTACAGGTTTCGGCGAATGTTTATTCTCAGGAAAAGTTCTCACTTGATTTAAAACAGACAGAAGTAAGCAACATTCTGACAAAAATTCAAAAACAAAGTAACTATCGGTTTTTTTACAATTATTCCAGCCTAAAAAAGCTGGGCAAGGTAAATCTACAGGTAAAAGATGCAAGCGTCCACGCAATTCTGGAAGCGCTAATGGGTAATAAATTGCCTTATAAAATAGCAGACGACCATGTGGTCATCATCTATGAAGCCGGTGCTCAGATTATTGTAAAAGGTAAAGTCGTTGATTCCAAAGGGGAAACGCTTATAGGAGTTAGTGTTAAATTGCAGGGAACCAATATTGGTGCTACAACCGATGCTAATGGTGAGTTTGTAATTAATGCACCTGAAAATGGGGTTTTGGAATTCAGCTATGTTGGCTATGAAAAACAGATTGTTCAATTAGCAGGGAAAACTAATCTGACCATTACTATGGTTGAAACGAACTCTAATTTAGATGAGATTGTAGTTGTAGGTTATGGTACCTCTAAAAAAATTGATGTAACCGGATCAATAGCTAGTATTAAAGGTAGTGATATTCAGAATTTACCTGTAAGTACGGTAGCCCAAGCACTAGATGGAAGAGCAACAGGTGTTAGTATTGTACGTAATGATGGATCACCTGGGGCAGCTCCAAGTATTCGCATTAGAGGTACAGGTACTATAAATAATGCCAATCCGTTGGTGGTAATTGATGGGGTACCTTCAACTAATCCGGATGCATTAAGTGATGTGAATCCAAATGATATCGCTTCTGTTGATATATTAAAGGATGCATCATCAAGTGCTATTTATGGAACAAGGGCAGCCAATGGGGTCATTTTGGTAACCACCAAGAAAGGGAGCTATAGTCAGAAACTATCCACATCTATCAATGCATATACAGGTGTTTCTAAATCTATTAAGTATATTGATTTGCTTACCGCGCCTGATTTGTATAAGCTTAAAAGAGAAAGATATACTAATGACGGGGTTGCAATTGAAGCGCCTTGGGAGGATGCTTACTATTCCACTCAACGCACAGACTGGCAGAAAGCTATTCTTGGAAGCGGAAAAGTAAACAATATTGATGTTAATCTTCAGGGAGGGAATGATGTTTCTACTTACTACTTCTCTACTTCTTTTTATGATGAAAAAGGTATTATTGATCAATCTTATTTTAAGCGTTTTAGTACTCGTATTAATACAGAACACAAAATTAAGCCTTGGTTGAAAGTAGGCCAAAACCTTCAGGTAACTTATGGAGAAAACAATGGTTTTAATAATAGTAGTTCTCAGACTGGATTACTCTTTTCAGCATTGAGGTTTAATCCTGCTATTCCTACTGTGAATGATGATGGGACATACGGGACATCAAAGGCCTTTGCCAATCAGTTAGGTGACATCAATAATCCTTACTCAACAATTCATCAGGCTGATGCTTATAACCGTAAATACAGGGCTATAGCCAATGTGTTTGCAGAAGTTCCTATTTATAAAGACCTAAAATTCCGTGCTAATTATGGTTTCGATGGTACAATTGGTCGTAGTTATTCATTTAATATAGAAGACCAAAACCAAGCCAGACAAACTACAAGTTCAACGCTAACACAAGGAGAGTCGGACAATTACTCACAATTGCTTGATCTTGTTCTTACTTACGATAAAGTAATTAGTAAAAGCCACATTACTTTTATGGGTGGATATTCCAACCAAAGTTATAGAGGAAGCTTTTTCTCAGCCGGAAGAGTAGGTTACGATGATACCTCAAAAGGTCAGCGGACTTTAAATAAAGGAAATGCTTTTTTAGCTGCTGATGGTGGTTATGATGATCCATGGGGTTTGGAATCGGTTTTTGCAAGAGGATTTTATGACTATGATGGCCGTTTTTTAGCAACATTGACTTTTAGGGCAGATGGATCATCAAGATTTGCTGCAGGAAACCGCTGGGGTTATTACCCCGCATTCTCTTTGGGATGGAGGTTGTCTAATGAGAAATTCATGAAGGATATTACCTGGATAAGTAATTTAAAGTTAACAGGAGGATGGGGTGAGTTAGGTAATCAGAATGTAGATGCTTTTCAATATTTAAGTAGAATTGTTGTGGGCAATACTTATGGTACTAATGGTTATACTTTTGGAGGCGTTGGCGTTAATGGCGCGGCAGTAACAAGAAGTGCCAATCCGGATATCGCATGGGAGCGGGCGGCGATGACTAATGTGAGTTTGGAAGCCGGGTTTTTAGATAACAAACTAAGTACTACAATCACTTATTTTGATAAAAAAACAAAACAAATGCTTGTGCCTGCTTTATTGATAGGAACAACCGGGAGAATATCTGCTCCAGATATTAATATTGGTAATATGAGCAACAAGGGCATAGAAGCTGAGGTGAATTACCAGTCTGGTGATAGTTTTAAATATTCTTTTGGTATGAATGGTTCATTCATCAAAAATAAGGTAACTCAGCTGTATGGGGTAAATGCTTTTATTCCTTCTACAGTGTACGGTCGCTCAAGTCAGGAAATCTCGAGAACATATGAAGGTCAATCCATCGCTTCTTTTTATGGATGGAAAACTGCAGGATTGTACCAAACTCAAGCTGATGTTGACAATGATCCGTATTTGAAGAATGATTCAAGAAAAGGCAGTATAAAACCAGGAGATGTTCGTTTTGTTGATATTAACGGAGATGGAATAATTGATGGTGGAGATAGAACCTATCTGGGAAATCCTAATCCAAAAGCAACTTTGGGCTTCCAAACCAGTTTGTCTTACAAAGGATTTGACTTAGCAGCAAACTTAACAGGTGTATTCGGGGTAAGTTTATATAATGCAGACAGAATGCAAGGGGTAGATCCAACTTATTCTTTTAATCTCTATGCAGAATCGTTAAATAGGTGGACTGGTCCTGGAACCAGTAACTCAATGCCTAGGATGACATTAGATCGCGCAAATGAGAATTATCGTACTTCTGATCTTTTTGTTGAGAGTGGCAATTATGTTAGCCTGAAAAACTTAACAATTGGTTATACATTGCCGACATTTCTGGTTAATAAGGCCACTTTCAGTAGTCTGAGAATCTATGTGACAGGTCAGAATTTATTTATGATTACCAATTATTCAGGTTTTACTCCTGAGCTGGGTTATACAGACGGCAACAGACAGAGAGGTGTTGACGTTGCTCAATATCCATCTGTACGGTCATTCACATTTGGTTTAACTCTTAAAATTTAATCTCCATGAAAACAAAATATATAATATATACATGCTTATTTATGGTGGCTGTTTCCACTGCATGTAAGAAAAATCTGGACCTTACTCAAAATGGTGTTTATAATACTGGCAACTATTTTAGGAACGAAACGGATGCAGTAAATACCATTTCCGGTATTTATAACCTATTGGCACAGGAAGATTACATTTCTCATGCTGAGACCACATTTGATGTTGCATCAGATGATTATTGGCGCTCAGGTGACCATGCTGAGGATGAAGCGATAGAAAATTTAACCTATAATGCATCAAATGCACAAGTAAATTTTAGCTGGACTTATAAATACGAGATGGTTAATCGCTCAACAAATGCGATTATCAATATCCCAAAAATTACTAGTATCACCCCGGCTATAAAAGATCGTAGTATGGGAGAAGCCTATTTTTTCAGAGCTTTCGGCTACTGGAGGTTAATGGTAATTTATGGTGATGTACCTATAGTTAGTGAGGAGAATTATGCCAAAAGTAACTTTAACCTGCCAAAATCCCCCACTGAAGAGGTTCGTAAACAAATTGAAGCAGACCTTTTAAAGGCAATAGATTTGTTGCCGGAGAGTTATGGTGGTTCAGATTTTGGAAGGGTAAGTAAAGGTACAGCCTTAGGATTGCTGACCAAGCTGTATATGTACTGGGAAAAACTGCCTGAAGCAATTACAACTGGTGAGAAATTAATTAGCAACAGTAAATATGCTTTGGCAACAACTTATCAGGAAAACTTTACCAGAGCTAACAAGAACAGCACGGAAGTTCTAATGTCGGTACAAGGCCTTCATAATATACTTTCTAATGATTATACTGTGTATTATATTCCTAGAGCTTGGGGTGGTTATGGGTTTAGTCAGCCACTAAAAGGACTTGCAGATGAATTTGAAGCAAATGATCCGCGCAAATCCGCTACACTATTAAGTGTGGGAGATAAGATGGATTTAGGTGATGGTAATGGTGAAACTGAGTTTACATCAGATTTGTCGTCTACCGGTTTTAGTTTTAGGAAATATGCAGTGTTTTTCCCAGCCGGTTCTTCAGAAGGAAATGGTGTAGATCATAATTATGCTGTGCCATTAATGCGCTCATCTGATATTTATCTTTTAGTTGCCGAAGCAAAAATCCGTACACAGGGGGCCGGAGCAGGAGACGCTTTGATTAACCAGGTGAGACGTAGAGCCTCATTATTATTGCCTCCGGTTGTAAATGGAGGTATGAAAGAATTGATCCATGAAAGACGTGTAGAATTGGCAGGTGAGGGCGAAAGACATCAGGATTTGATGAGATGGGATAAAAAAAACTTAGTTGATATTGCTGCAATATATAATCTGGCGAAGTCAAAAGCTCCGGTAGATCAAGGTAAAACAGTGACTTTTATAAGACCTAAGCATTATTATTATCCAATCCCTCAGGTTGAGATTGATAAAAGTAAGGGTGTTTTAATTCAAAATCCAAACTACTAATAAAGTATAAAAACAGGTGTGCTGAAATTCAGCACACCTGTTTAATATATCTAAAATTATACGATCTACTTTATGCAAGAAAGATTTACTACCCTGGATATTTTTAGAGGGATGACCATCTGTTTCATGATCATTGTTAACTCTCCAGGATCCGGAGCCACACAATGGGCACCTTTAGATCATGCGGCATGGTTTGGTTTTACACCAACCGATCTGGTTTTTCCATCATTTCTCTTTGCTGTTGGGAATGCTTTGAGCTTCTCAAAAAAGAAATTTGAAAGTGACAGCACCTTTCTTATGAAAGTATTTAAACGTTCTGCCATCATCTTTTTATTAGGTTATTTGATGTACTGGTTCCCGTTTATGCACAGGGATAACGGTGAATGGGTATTTAATTCAATTAGTAATACCCGTATTATGGGGGTATTGCAACGTATAGCACTTTGCTATCTATTTGGATCTTTAATTGTACATTACTGTTCAAAGAAATCGGCTTTGATCATTTCAATAATTCTGCTTTTAGGGTATTGGTTATTTTTATTACTATTTGGAGAGCAAGGCCAGGAATATACCATGTTAGGCAATGCCGGTACCCACTTAGATATTTTTATTCTGGGCGATGCGCATCTTTATCACGATAAAGGAGGGCCAATTGCATTTGATCCCGAAGGATTACTAAGTACATTAACAGGTATTGTGAATGTAATAGGTGGATATTTGGCTGGAGCTTACATTCAGGAAAAAGGTAGAAATTACGAATCCGTTGCTAAACTGCTACTTGTTGGTGCATTGTTGATTTTTGGCTCCTTGTTTTGGGATCAATTTTTTCCAATAGCTAAAAAGCTTTGGACCAGTTCATTTGTGTTGCTTACAGTAGGTTTAGACCTTGTTATTATAGCCGTCCTTATTTATGCTGTAGAGATCAGGAAGATTAAATGGGGGAATAATTTTTTTCTTGTATTTGGTCGAAACTCGTTGGCTATTTATCTTTTGTCGGAACTATTGTTAGTGATTTTTCAGTTGATATGGGTAAAACCGGGTGTAAGTTTTTACAACTGGATTAACAATGTGATTTATCAGCCATTATTTCCAGGAGCTTTCGGTACGCTGGTTTTTGCATTGAGTTTTATGATACTTTGCTGGCTTGTTGGTTATATCATGGATAAAAGAGAGATTTACATTAAAATTTAAATCTATTCAGGTAATGAACATCAGGAAAGCAGAACTTAAGGATGCTGAGGCTATTCGGGTTTTAATGAAACAGCTTGGTTATCCTACAGAAGATGGGTTCATTGCGAAAAGGCTTGTCGACCTATCTAAATTGACTGATCACTGTGATTTCGTCTATGAGCTAGATGGAAAAGTATTAGGCTTTATTTCCCTTCATTTTATTCCTCAAATAGCTTTTGAAGCCGACTACGCTGTAATAAGCTATTTTATAGTAGATGACAATTCAAGGAGTCTGGGGATTGGTAAGGCTCTGGATGAATATTGTACCGCATTAGCTATAGAAAGAAAGTGCAAGAGAATTATGGTTCACAGCAATGCAAGGCGAACTGATGCACACCGGTTTTATTTAAGGCAAGGTTTTGTTGAATATCCAAAGGATTTTGTAAAGTTCTTATAATTGATAAAGAACCTTATTCATAAATCCATAATAACATGTCTTTTTCCCCTGATTTAATTAGGTTATCTATTTTACGCATAGTTGAATTTGCAATTACCGGACATCCATAACTTACATTAAATACTGGCAGCGGGTAGCTTTCAAAGGCTGGTACAGGAGTGTAAGAATGTAAAACTACGATTCTCTTAAAAGCATTGCTGTTTGTTTTTTCAAGGCCATGCATTTTGTAATGAATATTAATACCCCAGTTACTATAAGCCCTTTTGCCTAGTTTATATTTACCGAGCGAGGTGCAATTGCTCCCGATTTTATTGCTGTAGACCGGTTTGTTTGCCGTACTGCCGCCACCATTTCCATGTGCACAAACTCCTTTAATAATTACCTCTTTTTTCTTGAAATCATAAACAAAAAGACGGTTCTTTCCAGAATGGATACTCATATCAACCATAATGCAATAAGAAGTATTCATTTGATGAACCTTCGAATATTTTAAAGCTTCATTGATCTTACTTTCAAGTTTTATATTCTCATTCAAAGCGTATTTATACGACTCAGCTTTTCCTGATATGGATATAGATACGGTGATTAAAAGTAAAATGATACCTCTTGTTCGCATAGAATAAATATACAATATTATCTTGGTGGCACAGAGATTGTAGTTCTATTGCTTTGACTAACAAATTAATAGAATTATGAAATTTTCTAGTTTAATACCAGTAGTATTAGTCGCGGCCATACTAACTCAAGGCTGTGTCAGTAGCAAAAAGTATAACGATCTCCAGTCTAATTATGATAAATTGAAGGAAAAGACTAAGGATTTGAACCAGAAATATCAAACCAGTCAACAGGACCTTTCCGGATCATCAACAAGAGTAAAAAGTTTAGAAGAGCAAATTGCATCTGAAAAAGCAAATTCAGCATCTTTGCAGTCGGCACTTGACAAATGCTTGAGTTCTACCAATCAAGGAAATGTAAATATCTCTAAATTGGTAGATGAGATTAATGCATCAAATAAATACATCAAACATCTTGTAAACACTAAAAACACAAGCGATTCACTTAATTTAGTGTTAACCAATAACCTTACCCGTTCATTGAGCAGGGAGGAAATGAGAGATGTGGATGTGAAAGTGCTTAAGGGAGTAGTTTATATATCTTTATCAGATAATATGCTCTACAAATCTGGTAGTTACGAGATTTCTGATAAAGCAGGTGAGACTTTAAGTAAAATTGCCAAGATCATTAAAGATTACCAGAGTTATGACGTGTTGATTGAAGGTAACACAGATAATGTGCCTATATCACAACCAAACATTCGCAATAACTGGGATTTAAGTGCTTTAAGAGCATCTTCAGTTGTTCAATCGTTGCAGAATAACTATGGAGTTGATCCGAAACGTTTGACGGCAGGAGGTAGAGGTGAATATAATCCGATTGCAGGAAATGATTCACCAGATGGTAAAGCAAGAAATAGGCGTACGCAGATTATTATAACCCCTAAATTAGATCAGTTTATGGAGCTAATAGGTAAAGCGCCAGAGCAGGCAACTAAGCCGGAAAAACAATAATTAATAGGGATATTTGAATAAAAAATGCCTGATGAATTTATTTCATCAGGCATTTTTTCTAACTACCGCATTGGGATTTCTTACTTTTGGCTTTGTTCAAAATTTACCATCCATCGAACGCCAAATTTGTCTTTAAAACTTCCAAAATAAGCACCCCAGAAGGTATCTTCAAGAGGCATATCAACATTACCTTCAGCTGATAACCCATTAAAAAGACGTTCTGTCTCTTCTCTGCTTTCAGGATGAAGCGAGATTTGAACGTTGTTTCCTTCGTTTAATACATGTCCGCAAGAAGGAAGAATATCTGAAGCCATTAATGTAGTATGTTCGTTAATAGGCAACGCAATATGCATAATTCCGTTTCTTTCATTTTCAGGAAGTTGCGACGATTCAGGTGCTTCAGTCATTCTGTGTACAGCACTAAATTCGCCACCAAAAACAGATTTGTAAAAATTAAAAGCTTCTTCGGTTTTTCCGTCGAAGTTTAAATAAGGATTCATTTTAGCCATGTTTTCTAAGTTTTACGTAAGTTCAAAAATTGTTATTAATAAACCGTTAATTCAGAGTGAAAACTTAATGCAGTTTTTCTCATTGGTTGTTAAACAAATTTATAGATTAGACATTGGAGCAAGGAGGTGCGAAAAGGTCATTTTTAGGGGCTGTTTGCGACAAGATTTTGTCTGTATAATTTTGGTTAACGGTAAAATAACATTTTAGAAGTACCTTTGGTTCTTAATTTCGTATTGTTTGTGCCATGATTAGATTAAATAACGAAACGCCATCAAGTGTATTACAAGATGTTAAAATTGGTAACCTGGTTACTGATACATTTAGTAAAACTGGGCTGGTAGAGAAAATTGAGATTACTGATGACGGGCTATACCGGATTTATAAGTTTATTCTTGTAACCGGAAGAAGCATTACCATTAAAAAGTAGTCTCTAATTTGTAATCAGCCTGCTTATAATGTCATAAGAAAGATCTTTATAGTCATTTATATACAGGTCGCAAGGCGGAAGCTCTTCTTTGGTATGAGAAGTAAGCACGCCAACTACCTTCATTCCTGCATTTAAAGCTGCTGAAATTCCTGAAAATGAATCCTCAAATACAATACACTGGTCAGGAGATACCCCAAGGTTTTTGGCAGAAGTAAGATAAACTTCAGGATCAGGTTTGTGCTTTTTTACATCCTCACTAGCCATTATAGAACCTAGTGTTTCCCTAATAGCTACTTTACTAAGTATCAGTTCAAGATTGGCATATGGGGCTGATGTAGCAACACCGATTTTAGCACCATTACTTTTTAAATCGTCAATAAACTCTACAAGACCATCGATGGGTTCTACATGTGACTCATATATTTTTCTGAAAAGGCCTTCTTTTTCTTGTTCAAGTTGCAGTAACTCTTCGCCCTCAATTTTTCTTTTTAAGAAGTGACTTAAGATATAGCTGTTCGATTTGCCAAACATATGTTGTGCAAATTCTTCATCAGTAGGGGCTAAATTTCTTGTCGAAAAAAACTCACGGAAAGCAAGGGAATGATAAGGATTGGTGTGGCATATTACACCGTCCATGTCAAAAATGACTGCAATTTCTTTATTCATGGAGCAAAGTTAATAATTTTAAAACAGCCAAAACGAGATACCACCCATCGGCGGTATTGCGAGTGTTTTTGGAGAATATTAAATTTTTTATTACATTTAATTTTAATCTCAATTGAATCCGATTGAGATTCGAAAAAGGCGCTAAGTCAAAGCGCTCCTGGGTAGGTGAATACTCCGTAGACAGCCTGTAATATAGTCGTTTCTGACACCACCTTTAAAGGGACCTCGTTCGACCAGAGCCGAATAAGGCCCGAAGAATATCGGTAGAAAAGCCGACCTATCTTTCGGACCAAAAAAAAAATCAAATTTGGTTTGCTTTCATGATTGTCTCTAATTGAAAAAGCACAACACCTCTGCACTCATTACATAATAAAGGCTACTGTAAATGACTTTTTGGATGACAATTGTATAAAACAAACCGAGCCTGCATCATGATTAGTGATGCAGGCTCGATTACATAAAAGCTAATTTGTTATTATTCAGGTTTTTTCTTGGCGTCTTTTTGGTTTGCTTTTTTCTCGATTTTCTTTTCAGCTTTAAACTCTTTGTAAGCTTTACGCTGAGTATCATTCAAAACAGCATTTATTTTAGTGTCTCTTTCATCTTTAGCGGCTTTTATAGCAGCTTTGTCTTTCTTTTCGCCTTTAGGATTGCTTTCCTTTACTTTTTTAAAACTCTCAATATTGATTGCCTGTATTTTTGTTTTTTGATCGGCAGTCAGCGATAGCTTTTTAGTTAATTCCTCAGTTGCAAGCTGGGCTTTTTCCTCAGGTGTCTTTTTTACTTTTTTATCACCTTGTTGTGCAAATGCCATAGTACCCATGCTGATGAATAGTATCGCTGTAAAGATTAATTTTTTCATATACAATTTTTATTATTCTAGAGTTATAGAGAGATAAATATAGGAATGGTTTAATCGAAAGTAGTATTAATTGTTTCACCGAATTTTAATCTGCAATAATTTGGTGTGTTTATTGCTACGCAGATGCTTTAATAATTTTATACATGCTTAAAAAGATATCAATTGCTGTAATAGGTTTAGTTGTTGTTCTGTTTGCTGCTGCGGCTGCAATTCCTTTATTCTTTAAAAAGGAGATAGATGCAAAGATTAAATCATCAATTAACGAGAGCGTAAACGCTAAAGTAGACTTTAAGGATCTGGACTTAACTTTGATCAGTTCATTTCCCAACATGGGAATAAAGATCAATAACCTAACTGTTTTAGGTATTGATCGCTTTGCTAAGGACACATTGGCAAACATTAAACAACTTCAATTGAATGTGAATTTAATGAGTGTGATTAAGGGCGAAACCTATGAAATAAAATCGATTAACCTTGAAGAGCCAAGAATTCTGGCGAAAGTCCTGAAAAGTGGGCAGGCTAACTGGGATATAGCAAAAAAAGATAGTTCGGCTGCGGGAACTGATACTGCTAAAACTGCTTTCAAAGTAGCCTTGCAAAAATATGCAATTGAAAAAGGTAAAGTTGTTTATGATGATGCCTCTTTAGGTTTCTTTATGGAGATGGATAATTTAAATCATATCGGTACAGGGGATTTTACACAAGATCTGTTCACCCTAAAAACCCAGTCTGATATAGAAAAACTAACGGTTAAATATGGTGGTATTCCGTATTTGAATAAGGTAAAGCTTGATGCTGATCTTCCTCTTGATATTGACATGAAGAATATGAAGTTCACTTTTGCTGAGAATAAAATTAAACTAAATGAACTGGTGTTGTCGGCGGTAGGGTATCTGGCAATGCCAAACGACAAGGATATGGTGATGGATTTTAAGTTTGATGCAAAGCAGTCGGAGCTTAAAAACTTTCTTTCTTTGATCCCCGCAATCTATGCAAGCAACTTTAAGGATATGGATGCAACGGGTAAATTTGCAATGGACGGAAACGCAAAGGGTACTTACAATGAGAAATCATTACCTGCATTTAATGTTAACCTTTCTATAGAAAACGGTAAGATAAAATATCCTTCATTGCCATCGGCAATTAACAATATACAAGTTAAATCACAGATTAGTAATCCTGATGGAGTAATGGATCATACTGTAGTAAATGTACCTGCATTTCATATGGAGTTTGGACAAGCACCTATTGACGGTCGATTATTATTGAAAAACCCGACTACAGATCCTTTTGTTGATTTAGCGCTTAAAGGAAAGCTTGATTTAAAACAGCTGACTGCGATTTTCCCAATGAAGGACATGACATTAAGTGGAATTTTGGATGCTGATGTACAGGCTGCAGGTCGTAAATCATCAATTGATAAAGGACAGTACGAGGCTTTCAAAGCATCAGGTCAGATGTTAGCAAGCAACTTTAATTATGCAGGTAAAAATGTGCCAATGCCGGTTAGTGTGCCTTCTGCAAAAATGACTTTTAGCCCTAAAAATATTAATCTTAGTAATTTAACGGCTAAAGTTGGTAAAAGTGACTTTACCGCAAATGGTACTGTTAATAATTACCTAAGTTATTTCTTTAAAAAGAACCAGGCGTTGCAGGGAACATTTAATGTTACATCAAATTTAATTGATGTAAATGAGTTAATGGGACCAAAAAGTACTGCTGAAACAGAAAAAAAGAGTGATTCGAAATTATCTGTTTTTGAGGTGCCAGGTAACATCGATTTTGATATGACTGCAAAAGCAGGTCGAGTATTGTATGATAATTACGACATTGCCAATGCAAAAGGTGCTTTAGAAGTTAAAAACAAGACCATATACTTTAAAGATATGGGCATGAACATGCTTGATGGTACCGTGAAGATGAATGGTTCATACGCGACAGTAGATCCTAAAAAACCAAAGGTTGATGTTGATTTTGGTATCGAGAAAATGGATATCCAAAAGGCTTTCACTGCCTTTAATACTGTAAAATTACTAGCGCCAGTTGCAAAATTTGCAAAGGGAGTGTTCTCTACTAATTTAAAATTCAATTCTGATCTTGATCAGAATATGATGCCTGTTTATTCTTCAATAAATGCTGAAGGGTTAACTAATATTATTCAGGCAGTGCTTGATGGGTTTGAGCCACTAAATAAATTGGCTTCTGCTTTAAGTTCTGATAAGTTTAAAAAACTAGAATTAAATAATGTACTAACTAAGTTCAAGATTAAAGATGGTCGTTTAAATGTTGCGCCTTTTGATATTAAAAAAGAAGGTATTTTAATGAATGTTCAAGGGTCAAACGGTTTGGATCAGAGTATGGATTATCAGCTTGGTTTAAATGTGCCTAGAGCTATGTTGGGTGCAAAAGCAAATGAAACGGCAAATGCTTTCATAGCAAAGTTAAACAGCAAGGTAGGAACTAATGTGGCCATGAGTGAAACCATTAAGGTAAATGCTGTGTTGGGGGGTACAATTCTAAAACCTACCATTAGCCTTAAATACGGTGCAGGTGATACAAAGGCAGGAGCAAAGGATGCTGTTAATCAGGTTGTAGCTGAGAAAAAGGAGGAGATTAAAGCTGTTGCTCAGGCTAAAGTTGATACGATAAAAGCACAGGCAACTGAAAAAGCTAAAAGTGCTATCGCTGATAAGATTAATGGCCTTTTCAAGAAGAAAAGTCAATAAGATATTACAACATTATTCTATGCCTCTTTGTAATTGCAAAGGGGCATAGTTGTTTTTACACGATCCATTTTTCGCAGGTTTTCAGAAATTTAGGATCAGCATCTGCTCCGATTCCCAGGGTGTCTGGAACATCTACATAATACCCGTTGTAGGTGATGCCTCCAGTTACGGGATCAACGAGATGTCCAAGCAGACAGGAATCCAGATCAAAGAAAGTTACATTAGGGCTAGCTAAGGCAAAATGCATGTTTGCACTAATTCCTATTCTACTTTCCAGCATTCCACCAATCATACATTTTGTGCCGGTTTGCAATGCTATTTCATGAATTTTTTGTGCCTCAAGTATTCCTCCTGATTTGGAGAATTTTATGTTTAAATAATCAGTAGAACAGCTGTTTATAAGTTTACGTGCATCGTGATGGTTGTAGCAACTTTCATCGGCCATTATTTTGATGGGAGAGTTAGCTTTTAGCTCTGGTAATTTATCATCAAACCAGGTGCGCATAGGTTGTTCGCAAAATTGAATGTCAAGGGGCTCCATTGCACCCAGTGCAAATAGGGCATCATCAAAACTCCATCCTTGGTTTGCATCAAGTCTGAGTGTTGTTTCTTCGCCTACTGTTTGTCTAATCAGCTTTACTCGCTCTATGTCACTATGTACATCTTTGCCAAGCTTTATCTTAATGATATTACAGCCTTTAGCTTTCAATTCTATCGCTGCAGCAGCCATGTTTTCCGGCGAATCTATGCCTATGGTCATGTCTGTTTCTACAACACGCTTCTCGCCACCCAAATATTTATAAAGTGGTTGTTTGGCGTGTTTAGCTGCAATGTCAAATAAAGCCATGTCAAATGCACTTTTAATGGTGCTATTGTGAGCAGCGTACCCCAAAAGTTCATTCATCCTGTCGGGGATTTCTAAAGGATTTTTACCTCTGAGTATGGTTGCAAATTCCTTTGCCATTATAAGGCAGGTATCCTGACTTTCGCCAACAATCATTGGAAAAGCTGAGCATTCTCCAATTCCGTAAATATTGTTGTTTGTGTGGATTTTAATGAGCACATTCTGAGCAAAGTACATCGTTCCGGTAGCAATTACAAACGGTTCTGTTGGTATGCTGAAGCGATAAATTTCGATGTAAGTAATCTTCATGTTGTCATGAGTTGTAACGTAAAAGTACAATTTATCTTTTTACCTTTATAGTATGAATTTGGAACCCAATAATTTAATTAAAGCCTCATCGCCTTACTTATTGCAACATGCTTATAACCCCGTAAATTGGTACGAGTGGGGTGAAGAAGCTTTGCAGAAGGCTAAAAATGAAAATAAATTAATATTGGTTAGCATTGGCTATTCAGCATGCCATTGGTGTCATGTGATGGAGCGCGAGAGTTTTGAAAAACATGAAGTTGCGGAAGTAATGAACCAGCATTTTGTGTGTATAAAAGTGGATAGGGAAGAACGCCCGGATATTGATCAGATTTACATGATGGCAATTCAATTAATGACGGGTAGTGGCGGTTGGCCATTAAACTGCATTTGTTTGCCTGATCAAAGGCCAATTTATGGAGGTACCTATTTTAAAAAGGACGATTGGATTAGTGTTTTATCGAGCGTTGCTAATTTGTGGGCCAATGAGCCTGAGAAGGCGCATCAGTATGCCGATAGACTTACCGATGGAATCCGTAACTCAGAAAAGGTTGTTCCTAATGTTAAGGTTGATGAGTATACCAAAGCTCATTTAACCGAAGTTGTAGAGCCGTGGAAAAGACATTTTGATATGGCAGATGGTGGTTATAATCGTGCACCCAAATTTCCATTGCCAAATAATTGGCAGTTTATGTTAAGGTATAGCCGATTGATGGCAGATGATGCAACTCATGTATCTGCTATGCTAACTCTTGAAAAAATGGCGCTTGGAGGCATTTATGATCATATTGGAGGGGGCTTTGCCAGATATTCTGTTGATGGAAGATGGCATGTTCCTCATTTTGAGAAAATGCTTTATGACAATGGTCAGCTGATTAGCTTATATGCGGAAGCCTATCAATATTCTAAACATCTATTATTTAAAGATGTGGTAGTGGAGACTATTGAATGGCTTGAAAGAGAAATGACATCTCCGGAAGGCTTGTTTTACTCTGCTTTAGATGCCGATAGTGAGGGAGTAGAAGGTAAGTTTTATGTGTGGGACAAAGAAGAGTTTGATGCTGTGGTGGGAGAGGATGCTCACTTGCTGGCAAATTATTATAACGTTACAGAATCTGGAAACTGGGAAGAAGAAGAAACCAACATTCTGTTAAGGAAGTTTACAGAAGAGGAATATGCCGATGTAAAAGGAATAACTGTAATGAGTCTTCAACAAAAGATAAGAGACGCAAAAGCGAAGTTATTACAAGTTCGTAGTAAAAGGGTACGACCGGGATTGGATGATAAATGTCTTACTGCCTGGAACGCGATGGCTATAAAAGGCTTAGCTGAAAGTTCAGGTATACTTGATGTTCCGCATTATTATGAATTAGCAAGGAGAGCTGCAGATTTTATTTTAACTAATTTACGTACAGCCGACAGTGGCCTGTACCGTAACTTTAAAAATGGAAAAGTAACTATTCCGGGATTTTTAGATGATTATGCCTTGTTTATTGAAGCCTTAATTGCACTTTATCAGTCTGATTCTGATGAGCGCTGGCTTAATGAAGCTAAGCAATTAACGGATTATGTGCTGACAAATTTTGAAGATCCGGATAGTCCGATGTTGTTTTATACCTCTGCAAGTGGCGAAGTTTTAATTGCACGCAAACACGAAATAATGGATAATGTTGTTCCATCTTCAAATTCAATTATGGCTCAGAATTTACATTTTTTAGGATTGTTATTTGATAATGAACAGTATATAAATAAGGCTTCTGCAATGCTTACTTCTGTGCATCCCCAAATAAAAACTTATGGTTCGGCATATTCAAACTGGGCAATTCAATTGCTTAATGAAGTATATGGAATTAATGAGATTGCTGTAACCGGGGCCAATGTAGTTGAGGTAAAAAGAGAGTTGAATATGCATTACATCCCTAATAAAATTACATTGGCAGGAACAAATTCAATGTTACCTTTGTTAAAAGATAAGCAAAGCATTGAAACAAAAATCTATATTTGCCGAAATAAAGCATGCCAGTTGCCGGTAGCTACCGTTGATGAAGCATTACAATTGATAACTAAATAACATCATAATGAGTATTAAACCCAATACAGTAGTATCATTAACGTACGAATTGCATACGACTAATGAAGAAGGACAACAAGTTTTTGTAGAGAAAGCAGATGAGCAAAATGCATTAGTATTTCTTTATGGTACAGGAATGATGTTGCCAAAATTTGAAGAGCATTTAGATGGTCTAAATGTTGGTGATGAATATGGCTTTGAGCTTAGTGCAGCTGATGGTTACGGTGAATTAGATCCGGGAGCTTATGCTGACTTACCTAAAGATATGTTTAAAGATGTTGACTTACCTGCTGTAGGTGATGTTATTCCTTTGCAAGATAATCAAGGTAACCACTTCAGAGCTGGTGTTACAGCTGTTCATGAAGATATTATCTCAGTTGATTTGAACCACCCAATGGCTGGTAAAAATTTAATATTTGCTGGTAAAATTTTAACTGTACGTGAGGCTACAGAAGAAGAATTGAGTCATGGTCATGCACATGGTGCTGACGGTCATTCAGGTCATTAATAGTTAATTACCTAAAAACCCTTAACTTTTTTTTCTAAAAAAAGAAGTTAAGGGTTTTTTAATGAACCGCGCTGCTATTGCACTTTTCGCAAACTCCGTAAGCTGTTGAGGTCACTGTAGTAGCTGTAAAGCCATGCGGCATTTTAATTCTTGGTACATTAACCTCTAAACAATAGATTTTAAAGCAGGTTGTACAGTTAAAGTGCACATGCTCATCATGGTGATGATGTTCAGTACAGGAAGATGAACAGATTGCATAATTAGCAGTTCCGTTCATATCCATTATCCTATGAAGAATTCCCTTGTCTTCGTAAGTATTCAATATTCTGTATAATGTAACGCGATCTATCTCTTTACCGAGCTTTTTTTCAAGTTCAGGCTGTGAAATAGCGGCAGTATCCAAAGCAATTTCTTCGAGTACACGTACCCTTTGTTTGGTGTGCTTTAAATCATGCGTTCTCAATATGTTGGCCGGATCTATCATCTTTTGTTAATTTATATAGGTTTGGCAGCAGTTAAAACAATTGGAGGATTATCCATTGCATTACCGGTATTCAATTTCAAAGTTCCTTTAACAGTAATGGTTTGATAAGTGAATTTTATAGGCTCAGTTAACTCTACCAATACCATAATAGGTACACCATTTTTGCCACAGAAATAACATTGGTTAATGGGTAGGGTAGAAAGCATAAACCTTGTTTGCTTCATTCCGTCTTTAATAGGGACTATATATCCTTCCAGCTCAAATGACTTATTGGCAAATTTCTTTATGTTGTTATTGTAAATAGCAAACATCTCAGTGTCCTTAACGATTTTAAAATCTACGCTACCAATCACATCCCAATTGTCGGACATTATCTGATCATCAGGATTGTGTTGCGCCTTAACCGCGAGACCAGTAAAAAGTAATAAGGCAAGAACAATGTTTTTTATCATAATAAGTGTGTTTTAATTCTTTGATAGTATTTTAGAAATGTTTGATCTATAGGCCTGTACAGCAGGTATAATAGCTGCAAATATACCAATAGCAAGCCCGGCAACAAATAAATATGCTTCTTCGCCAAGAAAAATGAAGCCAGATAATCGGGCTTGACTGCTTTCCTGATTACTTCCTATAAATTGCAATGCCAAATGCCCTAATACTATTCCAATTATCGTGCCTGCTAACGTTAGCATAATGCCTTCTGCAATTACAATTAGAAACAGCTTGCTTCTGGACGCACCCAGCGTACGCATAATGGCCAGATCATAACTTCTTTCTTTTAATGAATTGTATAGATTAACAAATACACTTATAGCCGCAATAAACATAATAAGTACCGCAAACCATTGCAAAGTATCCACTCCAATCCCAATTAAAGAAAACAATCTCGTGCTTTCCTGAGCGGGAGAGGCAGCCTGCATATTTGTAGACTCATTTACCATGCGTGGGAACATAACCACCGACATTGGCGAACGGTATTGGATCAGTAATGAGGTAATTTCTTTGTTCTCAATTTCAGGAGCTTCACTCTTGTTATTGTGAGAATCATGGTGATGTTCTTCTTCAGGATCGTGCATTTTCCAAACACTTGATATGTTGGTTAATATCAGATTGTCTGTTGCATTTCCTTGTTGTGCTAAAATACCTGAAACCTTATAGGCATGTGTTTTATGTACATCTGTACTGCCTGTAAGACCATGTGCTCCATAAAAAGTATCTCCTATTTTAAGTTTTAGATTTTCAGCTACCGTGCTGCCAATAGTAGTTTCAAAATCGCTTTGCCAGAATTTGCCTTCTTTAACTTTAAGCTTATAAATACCAACAAAATTGCTGTCGGTACCTACAATGCGAACCCCATTGTAATTATCTCCTAACGCCAATGGTACCGCTTTTTTAACAAAAGGACTCCTGGCCAGTTCTTGTGCTTCTTTTAATGGGATATTGCCAGTGGGGAAATCGATGTAATAAATGCTACTTAATATGAGCTGTAGAGGGCTGCCTTTGGCGCCAACTACTAAATCTATGTCCTTCGAATTATTTTCCAGCTTATCACTAATTTGTGTTGAGGCAAGTAGTAATATGGTTAATATACCCGTTCCAAAAGCAATCAGCATAATGTTTAGTGCTGATGATAGTGGTTTGGACCATATGCTTTTCCAGCTTATTTTTAATGGACTCATGATAGTTCGTAAGTATTTGTAAACGCATCCTTAACTCTTTTGTCGTGCGTAGCTACTATAAGTGTAGCCTGATTAATGCCTGATTGATCAATTAAAAGATCCAGCACTGCTGCGGCATTTTTATCATCCAGACTTGATGTCGGTTCATCAGCAATCAGTAGGGTAGGTCTGTTAATTACTGCCCTTGCAATAGATACACGCTGTAATTGTCCATGACTCAATTCGCTTGGATAAGCATTTTTTTTATCGGCTATGCCTAAAGATGTTAATACTTCCTTTACCCGATTTAAGTCGGTAGGGAGATTAGCAAAGCTTTGTGCCATAACCAGGTTTTCTTTTATGGTAAGGCTTTTTATTAGGTGAGGACGTTGAAAAATGATTCCTATATTCCTGCCTCTAAACTGATCCAGATCTTTTGATGATAAATCATAAATAGAAGTGCCATTAATTACAACACTACCTTGTTGTGGTTTTAAAATGCCTGTTAGAATATGGAGCAATGTTGTTTTACCACTTCCTGATGCACCAAGTAGCAGCCATTGTGATCCATCATTTACCTGCCAATCTTTAAAGTCGATCTCGTGGCCGTTCTGATAGTTATGAGATACAGCATTTAATGCAATCATACTTATTTCCTTATTTTAATGTGGCTTTTTAAATAGTTCATGTAAAGCTGTTTGCCATTTACTTTATCATGTTTGCAACCTGGGTTTATCATGCTTATAAAAAGCAGAAACGAACCAAATATCAGTTTTTTGTTCATCATCAGCGTCGTTTGTAAAGTTAGTAAATGCAATTTTATTGCAAAAAAGTATTCTTGTAAAGTAATTGCTACTGCCTGTTAACCTCAATTTTACTTGTGGTTGCATGTGCGACTGTATTTCCAGTTTATGTAATGAGCTCCGGCAATGGTAAAACCACCCATTGGGATCAATATTGCTTCTATACTTTCTATGAAGTAATGCCCGGTTCCTATCAATCCAAATCCTGTTACCAATACAATTACGGGCAATAGCTTTTTGTGTTTAGGATAGGAAGTACTTAATGAATACGCACCTATAACGAGCGATAAACCTATCATTACCAGCTCTACCCAGCTGTGGGCTAAAAAACTGAGGCCAAATAGGGGTAGGGCGGTAAGCACGAAAGGCAAAACAGCACAATGAACTGCACAGGCTAAAGAGGCTGTTATTCCTAGCTGATCTAATTTTTCGGATTTAATAAAGTGCTTCATATTGTTTAAATGGATTGTTCTCTCAGGATTTAAATTGTGCCAGCAAATATAAACGCAATTTAGTTGCATTTGTAATAAATAATGAAATATATTTGCAACATGATTGCATTTGAAGAACAAAGAAAATTACCTGTCACCGTGCTAAGTGGCTTTCTTGGCAGCGGTAAAACCACTTTACTAAATCATATCCTCAATAATAAACAGGATTTAAAAGTAGCACTGATCGTAAATGATATGAGTGCGATTAATATTGATGCCAGAACTGTTCAGAACGAACACAAGTTGTCGAGAACTGAAGAGCGGCTTGTAGAAATGAGTAATGGATGCATTTGCTGCACCTTAAGAGAGGACCTGATTACCGAAGTTGAAAAACTGGCTAAAGAGGATCGCTTTGACTACCTGATTATTGAAAGCACGGGCATATCAGAGCCAATTCCGATAGCTCAGACCTTTAATTATGTTGATAAAAACCTGGGTATAGATCTTAGTCAATTCAGCAAGCTAGACACCATGGTAACTGTCGTGGATTGTTATAATTTTAAAAAGGATTTCGGTACTAATGAAATGTTAATGGATAGGGACTGGGTTGATGATGAGGCAGATCGCAGGACTATAGTAAACCTGTTGACGGATCAGATAGAATTTGCAAATGTGATTGTCCTCAATAAAACTGACCTGGTTAGCGAAGAAGACTTGAAGCTATTAAGGGCAGTAATCAGAAAGCTTAACCCATCTGCGAAACAGATAGAAAGTGCATTTAGCAAAATAGACCTTAAGGAAATCCTCAACACAGGATTGTTTGATTTTGAAGTATCCTCAAAAGGTGCAGGTTGGATTAAGGAATTAAGTGGAGGACATGAGTCTGAAATCGAAGAGTATGGTATTAGTAGTACTGTATTTCGTTCAGTCAGGCCATTTCACCCTCGGCGTTTATGGGACTATTTAAATGCAGATTTTCCTAATAATATACTAAGAACCAAAGGTCTGTTCTGGATTGCTGCTTTGCCAGATTATGCGCTCAACTTCTCACAGGCAGGTGGTTCCCTTAAAATAGAAAACGCAGGCAATTGGTGGGCAAGTATGCCATTGCAGGAAAGACTAAACTATACCGATTATCTGGAAAACCGAAAAGATATTGAAGGCAGATGGGATATGGGGTTCGGAGATCGTTTAAATGTACTGGTACTTATAGGGCAGGATATGGATAAAGACCGCCTGCACCATGAACTGACTTCTTGCTTGTTGAATCATAAAGAACTGATCTGCTACTGGCAGGGTGAGAAATTTGAAAATCCGTTTGAAAGTGTTCTTTAACCAAAAACGAAGGTTTTGATGTAATTGTCTCTCAGTTTTCCCTTCATTAAAATACAAACTTATTTTACGTTCGATTTCTAGTTAAAATAACAATTTGGCGTGCAACCATTTTCCATATATTTCGTCATATAACAAAGCCTGCGCATTATGAAAAAAATCTTAACGCTCTTATCGCTCTTTATCGCATTTGCCTTTAGTGTATCGGCACAAACCATCAACATACCGAAGCTGGATAGTCTGATGAACATACTTGCCGAGAACAACAGGTCCATGGGCAGCCTGGCCTTAAACGTGAACGGGCAGGTGATCTACCAAAAGGCAACAGGCTTTATCGCCCTCAAAAGCGGGGTTAAAATCAATGCGGATGTGAAGACGAAATACCGCATTGGTTCTATCAGCAAAATGTTTACTGGGGTGCTTGTTTTGCAGCTGATCGAAGAGGGTAAGCTTGGCCTGAACACGACGCTGTCCAAATATTATCCTCAGTTGCCCAACGCCGCTAAGATCACTATTGACATGATGCTGAGGCATCGAAGCGGGCTGCACAATTTCACTAACGACAGTGTGTACATGACCTACAAATATAAACCCGCAATGAAGCAAACACTGGTAGATATATTTGCCAAACAGCAGGCCGATTTTGAGCCGGATGCAAAAGCCGAATACAGCAATACCAACTTCGCCTTGCTTGGTTTTATTGCTGAAAAGGTAACCGGAAAGACATATGCTGATCTGATTAAAACCCGTATTGTGAACAAGCTGGGCTTGCCCGATACCTATTATGGCAAAAAGGCCGACGTGAAGAAGGATGAGGCCTTATCCTTTAGCTATGTGGGGGGATGGAAGCCCGAGCCTGAAACAGATATGAGCGTGCCGGCCGGTGCCGGTGCAATGGTATCAACCCCTACGGATCTTACCAAATTTATTACCGATCTTTTTAACGGTAAATTAGTAAGCGACAGCAGCCTGAATTTGATGAAGACCATGAAAGATGGTTTCGGCCTGGCAATGGTGGGTTACAGTTTTAGTGATAAGGGGGGGTATGGACACAGCGGTGCCATTGATGCATTCAATTCCATACTGACTTATTATCCCGAAGAGAAGCTGGCAATCGCCTATATCGCTAATGGTGGTTCATACGGTCCCAAAGGTGTTGCCGTTGGGGCGTTGAGCACCTGTTTTAAGGTGCCTTTTAGTCTTCCATCGTTTAGCAGCATCGTTTTAAAAAGCGAGGAACTGGATAGCTACCTGGGCATTTACAGCAGTACCCAATTGCCGCTCAAAATAACCATCAGCAAAAATAATACGACGCTAATGGCTCAGGCAACCGGGCAAGATGCATTCCAGCTGGAAGCCTCTGCCAAAGATCAATTCATGTTTCATCAGGCCGGTATTGAGTTGTTATTTGATACTTCCAAAAGTGAAATGACGCTGAACCAGGGCGGTGAGACTTTTTTGTTTATCAGGGATAAGTAGAATGATTAAGGAGATTCTTAACGATATTATGGAAGGGTTGCGGGCAAATAAAAAGCGATTTTCTCAGACCTTTATAAAAATCTTCTTTTTATAAAGGAAATAAAGGAATAACCAGCAGACAGCAAAGTACCCCGCCTTACTTACCACAACCCCGATATTCTCGGAAGAGTGGCTTATTATTCCACCAAGGAAGAAATCGGATATATGTTCAAAATTAATTATATGCTGAGCCAGATAAATTGTGATGGAATTCATGCCAACCACACGGAAGAAAAATGAATACTTTGTATATCCCTTTACATCTAAAATATAGTAGAACAAAACAAATGAGAGTAAGGAATAGCCCGATACAACACAAACAAACGAGCTTGTCCACAATTTTTTGTTTATCGGGAATACCGTGTCCCATAACAATCCAATTGTGATAAATGCGATAGCCGCAACAATCATATAAGTCATCTTTTTTTTCTGTGAAACCATTTCATTTGGCAATTGAACCAGTTTTCCGGTAAACATTCCCAATAAAGCCATAGCAATTGCCGGAAGTGTACTCAAGATACCCTCGGGATCAAAACTTCCAGAATTAAATTCACCAGGTAATAGGATTCTGTCAACAGTACCAACCAGATTATCCTCAAAAGAAAACGGAGTAGTCGAATCAGGCACTAACCACAGCAATAACCAATAGCCAACTAAAATAACTGCAGAGAAAATGATATTGGTTTTAGTAGTAAACCTCACAAATAGTAAGGTAGCAAACATCCAGGCAAGGCCAATTCGGGCTAAAACACTTGCATAACGCATGTGTTCGAAATCCAGCTTGAGTAAACCATTATAAACAAAGCCCAATATGACAAGCGTTAGGCCTCGTTTTATAATCTTGAAATAAATTTCCTTGTCAGACTTTCCTACCGACCGTTGCTTGTCCAATGAGAAAGGGAACGAAATTCCAGCGATGAAAAGGAATAACGGGAAGATGGTGTCGTGATGAGTTAATCCATTCCATTCCACATGTTCCATTTGTTTTCCCAACCAGATCATTGTATTGGAATCGGGGAATAGGTTGGTTATAGCAACAACTAATCCGGCTAACCCCATGATAAAAAACATGTCAAATCCTCTGAGTGCGTCTAAAGACATTAATCGTGTATTTTTCTGTTCTGGCAATATCATAAAGGTTTAAAATCTATTATTTCGAAAAGTAAGATATAAATATTTCTATTCATTGAAGCAAGTAAAGAAGAATCTAATGTGTCTATGTCGTACAGTAGTAATTGGTGGTAAATATGATTACCTGCTCGATTTACTATTCAATCCAGGTACGCTTCATGGAAAGTAATTTGCAAGTATTGTTTTCAAACTTCAGGAATGCTTCGCCTCCCTCGTAAATCATGTTATAATAGACTTTAGCATACTTTAGGTCTTTGTCAAATACAATAGAATTGATTGTCGGATAAGAGTGGTATTGCCAATAGCCTCCCCAATGACCGTGGTAGATCTTAATGAAATTTCCAAGAAACTTTTGCCGTGCCGCACTTTCATCTTTGGCTTGAGCAGGGTTCATGATGTCCCCGGTGCCAAAGGCAAAATGTGTATTGCCAAGGAAGTTGTCCAGAAGTTTTTTGTAGCTACTGCTGAGATACAGAGGAGTACCTTTGGTCTGAATGATATTTGGACGAAAATCACTTACAGAATCGATCAGTGTTTTCAGGCTATCCTCCCATTCCGGTTTGCTATCGGGACCGTATACATTTATAAAACGTTTTTGACCGTCTCCACCGGATTCAATAGTAGCCAGCCATTTTTCATGGTATTTCTTGTCAACATTTTTTTTTAATGTTCTCAATGGTATATGCCTTCGCTTCTTCTTCAGTGTAGTAAATCTTCTCTTTCTGATAGATGTTTAATTTGTTTTTGATGATTAGATAATTAAAGCCTTCATAGATCTTATTCCCAAACTCTGATCCGCCACGGCTCTGCACATCATGTGGATTATAAAACGTCTCGAAAATACGGTACGCCTGCTGTGCTGGTTTGCTTAACTTTTTGCGTTGGCTTGAGGTAGCAGGCTTAAGGTCCTTAGCCCAATCATCGAAAAATGTTTTGAGTTTTTCGGTTGATTTTTCCTGGTAGGCTTTTTCTAATTGATCGGCAGTTTGAGCCTGGGCATTACCGAGTCCGATCAATAAAAGGATCATACAGAGCGTGTTTTTCATTTGGTTACTATTTAGCCATCAACAAAGTACGAACTAAAATTGAGAATATTTCACAGGTATTTCCAGAATGTTTACTCACTGGGTTCTTCGGAAATTTTGTCGAAAGAATATTTCCTCCAAAGGATAATTTGGACCTTACAACCTTAGAAAGATTCATAGATGTTATCAAAAGACGAGTCGCAATTAACCCCTCAATTTGTCGTTTTTGCACAGTTGAATGAACGTGGCATTAGTGTAAATTTGAATAAACTAAATTAGAAAAACACTTATGGCAACTCAAATTTTTGTGAATCTATCGGTTAAAGACCTCAATAAATCTGTAGAGTTTTTTACCAAACTTGGTTATACTTTTAATCCGAAATTTACCGACGAGAAAGCAACCTGTATGATCATCAGCGATACTATTTACGTGATGCTGCTGACAAAGCCTTTTTTTCAGACTTTTACTAAAAAAGAAATTGTAGACGCCCACAAAGCGGTAGAGTGCTCTATTTGCTTATCTGCCGACAGTAAAGAGGCCGTTAACGAAATGGTAGATAAAGCACAAGCGGCAGGTGCCACAATACCTAATCCGGCCACCGATTACGGCTTTATGTATCAACACAGCTTTGAAGACCTTGATGGCCATCATTGGGAGTTTGCATGGATGGATCCTAATGGCGCACCTGAGCATCAGAGCTAACAATCATTAGATCAGGTTTCGGTATTTGCATCAAATTCCACTATCTTTGGCGCTCAATTTAATATCCGTATTTCGTGATTAATGTAAATAATATCTCCGTTTCATTTGGTGGAACTACCTTATTTAGTGATGTAACCTTTTCGATTAATGAAAATGATAAAATAGCCCTTATGGGTAAAAATGGTGCTGGCAAGTCTACTATCTTAAAAATAATTGCTAATGCTGCAAAACCCACTTCTGGTAATGTAACCGGGCCAAAGGATGCTGTAATTGCATATTTACCACAGCATTTGCTTACGCAGGACAATGTTACCGTTTTTGAAGAGACGATGAAAGCTTTTGAGGAGGTAAACCAGATGCAAAAAGAGCTTGATGAGCTGAATGAACAACTCACTATTCGTACCGATTACGAAAGTGATGACTATATGAAGCTGATCGAACGCGTGTCGGAATTGAGCGAGAAATTTTATTCGATCGAAGAGGTCAATTATGATGCTGAGGTAGAAAAAGTGTTAAAAGGTTTAGGCTTTGAACGTAAGGATTTTACTCGCCAAACTTCTGAGTTTTCGGGCGGATGGCGCATGCGGATCGAGCTGGCCAAGATTTTATTAAAGAAACCTGATCTGATTTTACTGGATGAGCCTACCAATCATATGGATATTGAAAGTATTCAATGGCTGGAGGATTTTTTAATCAACTCAGCAAAGGCAGTGATGGTAATCTCGCACGATCGTACTTTTGTAGATAACATCACTAATCGCACAATTGAGGTTACCATGGGCCGGATATACGATTACAAGGCTAAATACAGTCACTACCTGCAGTTGCGTGCCGACCGCCGTGTACATCAATTAAAAGCCTACGAAGAACAACAACGCTTTATAGCCGATAACCAGGAATTTATAGATCGCTTTAGAGGTACTTACTCAAAAACTTTGCAGGTGCAATCGCGGGTTAAAATGCTCGAAAAACTAGAAGTTATCGAGATCGACGAAGTGGATACTTCGGCATTGCGCTTGAAGTTTCCTCCATCGCCACGTTCGGGTCAATATCCGGTGATGGTGGAAGAACTGACCAAAAAGTATGGCGATCATGTGGTATTCGAAAAAGCATCAATGGTGATTGAACGGGGAGAAAAAGTGGCTTTTGTAGGTAGAAATGGCGAAGGTAAGTCGACCATGATTAAAGCCATTATGAGCGAAATCGACTTTGAGGGAGGTTTAAAAGTTGGTCACAATGCGAAGATTGGCTACTTTGCTCAAAATCAGGCGGCATTATTGGATGAGAGTTTAACCGTATTTGAAACCATTGATCAGATCCCATTAAGCGATGGATCTATAAAAATCAAAGACCTTTTAGGTGCTTTTATGTTCAGCGGCGACGACACCACCAAAAAGGTTAAGGTACTTTCTGGGGGTGAAAAAACCCGTTTAGCAATGATTAAACTGTTGCTGGAACCGGTAAATGTATTGATACTGGATGAGCCGACCAACCATCTGGATATGAAGACCAAAGACATTATCAAAGAGGCCTTGCAAGATTTTGATGGCACCTTGATTTTGGTATCGCACGATCGGGATTTCTTAGATGGATTGGCTCAAAAAGTATTTGAATTTGGCAATAAACGTGTCCGCGAACACTTTGAAGGTATTAAGGGTTTCCTGGCCTACAAGAAAATGAGTAGCTTGAAAGAGATTGAGCAAAATTAAGTAAAGAAGATTGAGGCTAATTTTCAGGAAATTTGAGTTCGCTTTTCCCTAGGTCAATGGAGGTTGCCACCGCAATACTCCTTTGATTCTTATCGTTTACAGCGCAATAATAATGATATACGACGCCTTTATTTTTAATAACGAATGGTTTGTGGGCATATGAATTATCATACGACTCTGAAGGGCTTATCAAATCTTCTCCTTCCCAATCAGTCCAATTAACCAAATCATAAGAACATGCAAAACGATCGAAGGCTTTAGGTTTCCAAAATGCTCCGAAATAAAACATAACCCATAAATCTCCAATTTTTGAAATATAAGCGTCTCCAGATATTCCTGAATGATGATCTATTAAAGGCTGATCGCCAAGTCTACGCCAATCCAGCATATCATCTGAAACTGCCATAGCTATTCGCTCGACCTTCTTATTCCCATTATTAGTTTCAGGTTTGTTTTCGGCATTGTAAAACATCACGAAACGATGATTAAGTGTTCTTTCCTTATCTTCAATAATGGTACTCTTATATATTTTTCCATTATCATACCAACGTGCATTGGAGTCTGTTGGCAGCAAAACAGGATTTTTAAATCGCTTCCATTCTGCTACTTCAACCAATTTATCGGTATTTGCTATACCTACTCCAAGCATACCTGCTTCATATCCCTGGGAGGCTCCCCCAAGATATGACATCCAGAATTTACCTTTATATTTTCCAACATCATACTTACCTCCCCAGTCATAATTTTGCAGTGCAATATAACCTGCTTTCTGGTTTGAATCCCAGGTATCTGAATTGAAAGAAAGGATCTTTCCCATTGTTTTCCATTTCAACAGATCATCACTTTTTGCAATCCAGGTTTCGTATCCCTTTCCATCATAAACAATATATATCATATACCATAAATTGTTATAACTAAAAATACTAGGGCTATCCACCATTTCACCCTTACTATTAGGAACAACAACCAACCCATATTTATAAGGAGTTTTAACCTCTTGATAAATTTGTTCCATTTTTAGTTTTGAAACTTGTTTCTGTTGCGCAAAAAGGATACCGGGAGCGAACATGAGCAATATCGCATTAACTGAAAGAAGAATTTTATTTGTCATATGCATGGGTGTTTTGGTTTTATGGTGTCATGAGACTATTACGGAGCTGGTATTTTTGACACAGTGTTTCCATCTTTTGTGCGAAAGCCTGCCGATAGTACAATGGCATCTGCGATTCGTTTATGAAAAACTTGTGATATTTTTCAACCAAATGGGGATAGTGCTTTTCTACGGCTCCTAACACAAGTGTTTTACTATCTGAAGGTTCTGAACCGTATAATGTGAGTGTTGCAGGAAATATATAATCGATGTGGGCTTTTTCAAATTGCTGAAACATATTCTCAAGCTGTGCTGCCGTATCCGTTATGAATGGTAACAAGGGCATTAAGCTGACACCTGTGCAGAGTCCGGCTTGAACGGCAGCTTTTAAAGTTTCCAGACGAATGGACGGTGGGGTGGCACCAGGCTCAAAAATGTGAGCAACAGAATCTTCGAGAGTTGAAAAAGAAAAGGTAACGAAGGCTTTATGAGATAGTTTAGTGCGAAGATCATCCGGGAGTATTGCTTCATTGTCGATGGCTCTAAGAAGATCGAAATCTCTGGCTACTAAGTCGGATTTAGTGATCATATGTACCGGGAAACGGTAATGCAGGATTACTTCGAGGAGACTCCGGGTAAGCTGTTGCGTCTTCTCGATTTGCAGATAGGGGTCTGTAGCTGAGGACAACACAATGATGCCATATTGCTTTTTGCGGGCGCGGAGAGATAGTTGTCGTTCCAGCAGTTCGACAGCATTACTTTTGATGCTTAGTTTCTCTTCCATATTGATCCCATATTTACTTCCCCTGATATAACAATACAGGCAGTTAAAGGAACAGCCGCTGTAGGGATTGACGGTATAATCGTCCAGGAACCAGAGATCACGCCGTTTTGTTTTATTGAGTATGGACTTAGCTATAATTGTTTGTGTCATTTTTTCTTGCTGCGGCCAAGGCCTATTCTAACTTTCGTACGGAACCATTGTTTTGTTTCAGCCGATGCAATATTTGGATGGTAACGATCGATAATATCAGGATGAAACCTGGCTACAGTTTTGGCGCCCCATCCAATCCCTTTTTTTGTATGAAAATCGGTTGTACTTGCCAGAGACAAGAGGATGTCGAATACCTGCGTTACAAAAACTGGATTCAATTCTTTTTTAACTGCATAATGTGCAGCAACACCAACTGTCCTGACAATCCATTTGTCCTGGTGAGTGGCCAGCTGCCTGAGCAAAGCGATGGTTTTATCTGGAGTGGTAAGCAAGGCATAACCAAGTACCCGCTCTCCAATTATATCGCATACATACCACTGATCCCCGAATTGGATATAGTCGCAGGCTTTACTGATCGATTGCTCGAAATCCTGTGACAAACGTTGTTGCAGAATGATTCCGGCCAGTACCTGACTGCCAATCTCCTTCAATTCGATTATATGGTCTGTAATATTGATTTGCTCCGCATAAGGGATTGCCGAAGCTATTTCCTTTGCAGCGTATTCCAACAAAGGAAATCTAACTTTCTTTTTGAGTAGGGTGTCGTGAAGTGTAGTTACGAAAGCATTTGCTCCCTTTTGGTTTAAAACCGACTTTGCCTCAAGTAAGATGTGTTTTATGGTCGCTTTACTATTGATCTTTTCCATTTGGGGGCCTGATTACCGTAGATAAAGATAAAAATTATTGCGATTCACGGCTAGATGTTGCCATTATTGTCTCTTTCTTCATTGAAACGCCTTATCTTGTAGGTTGTTAAGTGTTTTGAAACCATAAAATCTTATAATTATGCAGACCTCTCTATCTGGAAAATCTTATACGATTACCGCACTACTAAGTTTTATTGTTATTTATAGTGCCTTTTCACAAAGTACAGAAACTAAATATTTCAAAGATGTAACGACAACTCATTTACCTGTAGATGCGGGAGCACATACTTTGGATGTAGTATTGGTTGATGTGAACGGTGATCGACATTTAGATGCCATATTGGCTTTAGAAAACTTGCCTAACCGGTTGTACCTTAACGATGGTACAGGTAAGTTCACATGGAAGGACGGTGTTTTTGCAGAAAAATCACATGATACGGAACATGTGCGGGTAGGAGACTTTGATAAAGATGGAAACCTAGATGTCATCTTTGTCGCAGAAGATGACCAGAATCATGAATTCTATTTAGGAAATGGGGACGGAACTTTTAAAGATGTAAGTGAGCGATTGCCTGGGAAAAGTGAAGCTAATGGTCTGGACATTGGAGATGTAAATGGAGATGGTCTGTTGGATGTTATTGTTGGAAATACCGGCCCCACACCGCAGAATTTCTTGTGGCTTAATAATCCTGAAAAACCAGGACACTTTATTGATTATACTAAAGAGGGGCTACCTGCACTTCGTTGGGAAACCCAATCTGTTAAGTTGGTTGATTTAAATGGGGATGGGCATCTGGATTTAATTGCAGGAAACGAGGTACCACCGAATCGTTTATTCTTTAACGATGGGAAAGGACATTTCACCGAAAAGGCAGAAAAGCTGGAACTGCCGGTTCCTTTACATACGAGGGAAGTTTTAGTATTCGATGCAAATGGAGACAAACGCCCGGATATCCTGTTTCTTAATTTAACAAGCAATGGTGGTAAATTTGAGAAAGACCCTACTGCTCGTTTGCTGATCAATGATAGCAAAGGAAACTTTAAGGACGAAACGGCAAAAAGAATTCCTAAACAGGAATACTCAACCTATGCAGGAGCAATTTTTGACTTTAACCATGATAAACACCCTGACATAATATTAAGTGCACTCAAGATTCCTCCTTTTGAACCAATGCAAGTTCAGGCATTGCAAAATGATGGTAAAGGGAATTTTAAATTGGTTACTAGTGAAGTTATTCCGGAATCTACTGTTGGCAGGAGCTGGGGAATTGCTATTGGTGATGTAAACGGAGATGGCAAGCTGGACCTATTTATTGGTCAATGGGGAACACAAGCGAGATTGCTTTTAGGGAAATAAGACTATAGTTAACATGTTCCAATACGTACAATTGGTGTGCGATTTCGGACAATAAATTAGTCAATAATAGCTTATAATGCTATCTATTTGAACTATATCTAAGTTTTGTGTTTTGGCATTAGCTTGGTAGCCTACCTACTAAACCAAGTTACGTTTATGAAAATACTATCTCTTTCGCTTCTGTCTTTCTTAATTCCAATAACGGCATATTGCCAACTAGCTGAACAAATATCCCCAAAGGTATCTTTGAGTATAAATACAAATATTGAAACTTATTTTATTGCCGAGAAGTTGGCTGTCGACCATATAGGGAATTATGTGTTCAGTAATAGGGAAACCAGTTTTGATCACCAGCCCATAGTATATTTCGGCTATAAGGAATTTAAAAGCTGGAAAGATCGACCGGTTATCTTAAGGATATCAGAAATTCTGAAACAATTGAGGGATATCCAGCACGACAACTCTCAGCAAATCGAGTATTTGCTTTATCTCCGCCAATTTCCAAAAAAAGGATTCAGATGGCCTGTGCCTAATGACCTGCCTATATATAATGAAATTCAATATCCTGGTGCAAAGGCGCTTGGTATAGAACTAGGAGATAGTTTAGCATCATTTTATAAACAAGCACGGGTAGGAGATTTCTTGAAAAAGAATGCCGCTTTTTACAAAGGTGCGTTGGCAGAGGCAAGAAAGTATATCAACATAAAGGCGATTCCTTATATGGAAAAATGGTATGGTCAAAAGTTTGCAGGTTACGAGCTTTACCTCATGCCTGGTATGCCCATTACTGCCGGGGATGACAATTACCGCGCTTTTGGACCGATGCTAACCAGTCTGAAAGGAAAGGTTTCTGCTATGGTATTTAGTTCCAGCATACAGCTTCCGTTAATGAATCAATTGAAAGATTACCAGCATTTTGGATTTGATAACGCGGAGGTAACCAGATTTTTAACTGTTCATGAGATCGGTCACTCTTTTGTGAACCCACAATTGGCAAAAATGAAACCAGCAGTACTTCAAGACAGTGTCTTATTTACGCCAACCTTGGCCAAATCTCTGGAGAATTCTTACATAGGAAATTGGGAAGTTTGCATAATTGAGCACTTGGTAAGGCTGGGGGAAATACGTACAGCCTTGGCCATGGGAGATGAAAAAGAAGCTAGTCGGTTAAGAAAGATGCATCTCAATGAAATGGGCTTTATCTTGCTTCCAATGCTCGAAAATCTGGCTGCTGTCTATGAAAAAGATCATGCAATGTATCCTGATTTTAAGAGTTTTCTGCCAGTGATATTTGAAGCATTACATCAGCTTAAACCTCAGGATATTGATAAATTAGTTCAGCAGAATAAAGCTAAGTAATACTGGTTAAAATAATTTACATCAAAGTAAAGCCTTTCGACCTTTCCTTGTACACGGAGATTTGAATCTTGCAGGTGTTATTTTGAATCAGACGCTATAAGCCACCCTTTTGTACAAATAAAGAATGTTTACAACTTGATGAAGTCGTGCTTAGTATTCTTGTAGAATGATTTGTGATTGCTTGATAAACAAGAGAATATCGTTTTTTTAATGTAATTTAATAGTTGAAAAGATACTCGTTTACAATAAACAGCAAATACTCATGAAACAATCGCTCCAATATTCATTAAAAGTTACACTAACTACATTGCTACTTTCACAACCTATTACTTTTATTATAATGATGGCCTACATGGCGCTACTTCCAATTTTAATGGAAAATTACAGCTTTAATGTTAATCTGGATGTGATTGAAGTTGTTGTATTCGTGGTGATAATGCTGTTGGCATTGCTATTTAATGTTAAGAAGGTTGAGCGTATTAATGGAATGGCTTATCACAAGAGTAAAATCATAATACGCTCTGTCATTACCTCAATAGCAGTCTTCTGTATTTATTTACTGGTAATAGGTAAGTTAAATGACCTTTCAATAGATGAATTCCTTGTTACTTATGGCCCTATGTTTTTTGTTGGTTTTATTTGTATGAAACTTTTCCCCCTTCGCAACGAAGTTGCAATATCAGTCTGACCTGTTTTAGTGAATTTTGGCTATTTTATTAACTTTTAGGGCCTAATGTTTTTAATTATGTAACTTGTGCTTTAGGATGTTACGGATTAAAAATCAGCATAATAAATACTACAAAAAGCGCTAGATGCATTATGCCTACCATAGGTATTGTTCGTTTGCCCAAAAAGGTCATCAGACTCAATAAGAGGGTAATAACAAAAAGAATCATTTCGGTGGCTGTAAGACCAAATAGCACAGTTTTTCCAGTAATCAAACCTACTATAAGTACTGAAGGGATTGTTAAACCTACAGTAGACACAAAAGCTCCATGGCAGAGATTAATTGCTCTTTGAAATTCGTTATTGATTGCTGCTTTCACGGCTGTCATAGATTCCGGAGTAAATACAATAATCGCAATCAATACCCCACCAAGTAATGGCGGTAGATTAGCTGCTTTGATCCCATAATCAACAACTGTGGCCATGTTGTGCGAAAGCAGAACAATAGGCAATATCATGGCCATCAACACAATAGATCGGACCAGAACCTCATTTTTATTTCCTCTGGATGTATTATTTGACGTATTTGTTTCGGTATGCAATACAGCGCTATGTCTTTCGGCAAAAGGGATTTTCATTGAACCTTTTTTAGGTTGTATGTATAAGTGTTGATATCCCTTCGTCTGCAAAAAGAGGAAAAAACCATATAATGTTACAATTAACGAGGCAAGTACAATTGCCTGGGTGTTACTAAAGACCCCATTTCCGGCTCCTTCAATAAAATTGGGTAGCATCATCCCAATACCTCCCAACATAATAATCATTCCCAGATATGACATGGTACCTTGTGAATTGTATTCCTGTTCTCCATATTTCAATCCTCCCAATAAAATACATAGACCGATAACAAGATTCATAATGATCATCATCACGGAGAAGATTGAGTCCTTACCAATAGTTGGAAACTCTCCGGGGCCTAACATCACTGCCGAAATAAGGATCACTTCGATGGAAACAATGGATAGGGTTAGTATTAACGTGCCGTAAGGTTCGCCAAGTTTATGTGCTAATTCATCTGCTTCTTTTACAACACCAAAAGCCGCACCTACAATTGTGAAAAGTAGTACAAAAAAAGCAAATGTAGCCGTACCGGATGACATTGTATCTCCTAGTAGAGAATGTCCGAAAATCATAAAAAGCCCTACAATTAACCATATTATTGCAAGTCGAATACGGGTCTTTGCAGGGACAATTTCGGCTACGGATAAAGTGCTTTTTGTATTTTTACTCGACATAATTAATTTCTGTTTAAGATTGTTAATAAACAGAGCAAAATTATCAAGAATAAATCAAGGCAAAATTATCCTATGATAAATAGTGCCCGTTTTAGGTAGTTATTTTTCCTTACGGATCCGGCTTAAACTTACTGGTGTAATACCAAGATAAGAGGCGATATATTTTAAAGGAACACGTTGGATAAGACTAGGAGAATTTGACATAAGCGCATCATAACGCTCCTTTGCCGACAGTAATTCTGTTGATATAACTCTACTTTCTATTTTCAATAATTCTTTTTCTGCCAGTTTTCTTCCCCAATTGGCAATAAAAATATCCTGGTTATAGAGATTATTTAGATGTTCTACTTTCAACTCATAAAGTTCGCAATTTTCTAGAAGCTCAACATTTTCATATCCTTTTTTACGCTCTACGTAGCTTTTCATTGATAGGATGGTTTCACCTTCTTCGCCAAACCAAAATGTAATATCCTTTTCCTCTTGCGGGGCGAAAGCTCTGACTATACCTTTTTTGATAAAATAAATATTGGCTTCAATCTTGTCTGCTTTTAATAAGATGTGGTTTTTTGGATAAACTACTTCAGAAATATGTTCCTTGAGTGCTATTTTTGAACTCTCGGGTATTTTATATATCTGGTCTATAATTTCGTCTATCTTCATTTACCTCATTTTTACAATTAACGTTTCGGGATATTATCGCAACTGAAGATTACGGTTACTGTGGTTTGAACACAGTACAGCTGCAAAATAATTACGATACAAAATAAGTTAAAAAATCGGGCTTTTCATTATTCACAATCTCCTTTTGCATAGCATACTTCTGTGGAATATACCCTATGGGATTGGTGAAATTATATTCGTTATAAAAGCTTTAATTAGATTTGTACTGCTATAGAAACTCAACTTTACCAGTTTCCATTTCATAGAAGGCACCCACAATTTTGATTTCACCATTCGCTTCCATTTCCTTTAAGATGGGACTCTTTTCTCTAATATTTTGAATACTGAGTTCTATATTTTCCAGACAAATATGGTGAACATAGGCTTTGTTTGCAGAAGTTTTATCTCCTATGAATTGGGTGTCGGCGGTAATTGCCGGACGGATTTTGGATAGCATTGCGGTAATATTACCGAGTTTTACATTGTCGATCGCTGATTTTATTGCTCCGCAATGCTCATGACCTAAAACAACAATAAGCTTTGAGCCTGATACCTTACATGCATATTCTAGACTTCCTAGAATATCCTCATTTACAATATTTCCAGCTACCCTGGCCACAAATAAATCTCCAATTCCACGATGAAACACGTCTTCCACAGGTACACGGGAGTCCAGACATGATAGAATTACGGCTTTAGGGTATTGTCCTAGTGCTGCCTTACGAATTCGACTCGAAGTATTGCGGATGGTTAAGGCATCAGAAACAAAATCTGTATTGCCCGTTTTAAGGATGGCTAGGATTGTGTCGGGAGTTAAAGCAGCCTGCTGCTCGGCTGTTAATACTTTTTCAGAAAGTACATCAGCACTATCCACTTTAAATTCCGGATTATTTTTTTTTGAGTCGCCCAGTGAGTTATTGTTGTTTTGGCATGCAATCAAACCAGCTACTGCTATGAGTAAAGTGGTTAAAAGTAATTTTGGAGTATTCATTAAGTTATAGATTAAGATTTATTTTATGAAATCATTGACATAATTTAATAACTATTGCATATAGGTAAGTTAGGGTTTTAATAGTTCATAAACAATCTCATCTATCAGTTTTGACCAAATTTAATTAGGACAGAAACAAAAAAAGCATCCCTTTTGGGGATGCTTTAGATAAAACATCAATAACTTAGACGGTTTTAACGTTTGTTGCGTTCAGGCCTTTTTTGCCGTTTTCAACTTCATAGGTAACTTTGTCGTTTTCCCTAATAGGAGCCGCTAATCCTGTAACATGTACAAAGATTTCTGCATCTCCGTTGTCAGGTACGATAAAGCCAAATCCTTTTGACTCATTAAAAAATTTTACTGTTCCTTCTGGCATTGTATTTAGCTATTAAAGTAAGTTATTATCGCTTTCGAAAAGTAGTTGCTCAACGAATAACAATATCAGCGTAAAATAAGGATTGTTTAAAAGAATTCTAAATTTTTTTTTATAAAAAAATTAACAATAGGTTATATTCAGGTGGCGTGTACCAATAACCATCAGGTAATGTGTTAGTAAGAAATTCTTTCGGGCAGTACATTAATCATCATGGTAATCAATATCCAGGTTAAATTGGTAAAGGAGTCCGGCAAGGTTCAGTGCAGAAAATTTTGCCTGTTTTACTTTATTAACTGATGGATCAAGATTAAAATTTCTTGCAGTACGGAAATCTGTTTTCTCTAAAACAGACCTTACAAAGGTTGCTCCTGAAAGGTCGCAGTTATGGAATACGCTTGAGGTTAAATCAGATTCTTCAAAATCAGTTTCTTTAAGAGAACAATCTGTAAATTTCGTTTTCTTGAGTTTTGTACCATAAAAGGTAGAATAATCCAGATGGCATTGTTCAAAATGGAAAGAAAACAAAAACTTGTTACATTTTGAAAAGTCGATACCCAGTACTTTACAGCCAGTAAAAGTAACATCCTTAAATCCTGTACCTGTAACTATGGTAAGTGAAAAATTACATTGTTTAAAATGACAATCCATGAAATCATTATGGCTTAAATCACTTTTAGAAAAATCACAGTTTACAAATTCACATTTTATAAATTCCCGGTTCTCCAATCGCTTTTCAGCATAATTAATAGCGGTAAATGTTTTGCCTTCGTGGACTGTAGTTTCGTTGGAACTGTTCATGAAATTAGTTTAGGTTGATTAATCTGCTTACTATCTGTTCTTTTTTTTCGGCACTAATGCCATAGAGACCAAGGTTGTCTGCATACCAAAGCCCATCGGCAACAAGCATAATTATTAAGCTATTGACATCTAGGTCGGCAACTGGTCCGCCGGAAATATGCTTTGTAAACCATTCGTCCCACATTTTCTTATAATGCTCATTAATTAATGCTGCCTGTAAAATGACTTTCATGGTTCTCCTGTAACGGATATCACTACTTTTTTTGATAACAAACCGTAGAAAGGCAATAGGGGCAATGGTATTTCCTGAAGTTCTTTTTTCTTCAATTGTCCATTCTGTGAGTTCAACAAGACTTTGACGGACCAGTTCTTCCAACAGCTCCTCTTTATTTCGGAAATGATGGATAATTCCGCCTTTACTTAGTCCGGTTTTATCAGCAATGGCTTGGAAAGTAACCTGATGCCAGTCTGCTGTGGCACCTATTTCAGCGGCAGTATCAAGAATTAACTGCTTACTCGCTTCGGGATCTTTCTTTCTTTTATATGGATTTTCCATGCTTCAAAGATACCGAACGATTGGTTTGTTTGCAAATTATTTTATACATTTGTCGTCTCATTTAGGCTTCTTATGTCCAGATACATCATCATCTCAACTATAATCAATACACCTATTGATTTACAGCATATTTACCAGACCATTGATACTTTTTCGGGTATCTCGGAGTGGTCTGTAGACCTTGAGGATAGTGATAAGATACTGAGGGTTGTGAGTAATAATGATGTTGGCCCGGAGCTGGTAAAAAGCCTGGAAGGAGTAGGGGTAAGTTCCTCTGTAATGGAAGTTTTTGATGAAAATGGGGATTCCTTGGGAGCAGGTTTGTCTTTTGTCCATTAGCATCGTACCTTTATACAATTAAATAGAAAAGTTATATGAATACTGAAAAAGCCATTCTTGCGGCTGGTTGTTTTTGGGGAGTAGAAGAACTAATCAGACATCAGCCAGGTGTTATTTCAACGGTAGTTGGATACACTGGAGGTGATGTTCCAAAGGCTACTTACCGGAATCATGGAACCCATGCTGAAGCCATAGAGATCGTATTTGATCCATCACTTCTATCTTATCGTAGTTTGCTTGAATATTTCTTCCAGATTCATGATCCTACAACACGAAACAGGCAAGGAAATGATATAGGCACTTCTTATCGTTCTGCTATTTTCTTTGTGGATGAAACACAACGGGAAGTTGCGAATATTTTAATTGCTGATATGGAAGCATCAGGTAAGTGGCCTGGGCAAATTGTTACAGAAGTTGTTCCGGCAACTGATTTTTGGAGTGCAGAAAAAGAACATCAGGATTACTTGCAAAAGAATCCGTACGGATATACTTGTCACTTTGAAAGACCTGAGTGGAAATTGGGTTAAGTAGTACCCTTTTCTCTTAGGTCTTTTGCGAGCCCTTTAATAAACAAGTAATTTATAGTGCCGCCAATTACGCCACCTGCCACTGGGATTAGCCGGCGACTTGCTCTGGAGCCTAAGCTCATGAGGATTTTTTCTGCCACCTCCTCCATAATGTTTTTGCTGATGGCCAGTTTGGCATCGGCCTTTACAGATCTAGCAACAATCTTAAAAAAGTCATCAAAACTGATTTTATATTTTCCAGTGTTATGATAAGAGATGGCGAGAGTTACCCTGAATTGCTGGGTGATAATGTTGATTACATCCAGGGGCGTACCAACAAGCATGGTTCCAATACCACCTATTCCTGTGATTAAGCCTGAGCTTGCTGCCAGTAAAGCACATTGATTGATGAATTTATCAATTCCCATTGTGTCAACGCCTTTTTTGATGTTAAGTTGGTCAATCTGATTAAAAATCTGCTTAAAACCACCTGCAGCAAGATTTTTAAAACCTGCTCTTACATCCGTTTTCACCTTTTTAAAATTAACCCGATTAAACGATGGTAAATTCATTCCTTTTTAATTTGATATAAATGTTTGTACTACTTTCATGCCAAAGCAGAAATCATGACATTCTGAAATTTCTTTCTGTGTATTGTAAATTCGACAAATTATTTAGGGCTGTTTAATTTTCCCTACAGTGTGAAAATTAGTATGTTTGACTATCTCTACTATTCAGGTGTTAATTACGACTTTAAACCAAAAACAAACAAACTTATGAGAAACAATAAATTGTACGCGCTGATACTTCTGCTTTTTTTAGTCGCGACTTTAAATATAGCTAAAGCACAAACGAGAATAGGTGTAAGAACCGGTATGAATTTTTCGAATGCGATTATGAAGATGGAAAATGGAGAAAAAGGAGAAACTGAATTGATTTCTGGTTTTCACTTAGGGCTAACTGTAGATGTTCCTATTGCCGGTGATTTTTATGTTCAGCCTGCCGCGTTATATTCAACTAAAGGATTTAAACAAATAGGGGCAGGTTTTGGCTATAGTAATAATTTTAAAGCTGATGTTTCTTATTTAGAAGTGCCGGTTAATCTGCTTTATAAACCAAAGTTGGCAGGTGGAAATTTAATACTCGGCGCAGGAGGTTATTTCGGATATGGAACCGGAGGTAAGTGGAAGTCTGCATCTGGTGTTTTAATAGGAGATATCCAGATTGGAGATAACGGAGATGTTATTTTTCAGAACGATGCTTCAAAGGGTGAATTTGGAACATATTTGTATGGTAAACCGCTTGATTATGGGGCCAATTTTTTAGTAGGGTATGAACTCTTTAGCCAATATTCAATTCAATTCAATGGTCAGGTTGGATTGGCGAATTTACAAACAGAGTTTAACGGGGTAAAGGGTAGAGGTAAAATGAAAAACCAGGGATTCGGAATTTCTCTTGGATATAAGTTCTGATAAGAAGATTAAAAACAAGAAGGGGGTCATATTCGCAGATATGATCCCCTTCTTGTTTTAATTTACTCCCAAGTATTATTTGAAAGTATATGATGCATTAGTGCTTAAAATTTTACCTGTACCTTTACCATCAGCCTTTTTAACGCCATCAACCCATATTTCAGTAACAAGTGTTGAGTTTGCGTTTGGACCAGTTGCTTGTGCTCCAAAACCAACTACAAGAGCAGATGCAGGAATGGTGTATTCAGTACTTGTCCATGTTTCACCTGTTAAACTAGTAAAGCTTTCTGATTTTCCAGAACCATCAGTATAAACTGCAGTGCTAATTGAAACACCTGCAGAACCTACAGCTTTAAATACAACTTTGTGAGAACCTGATGGCTCTTTGTCTTTGTCTTTTGAACAAGAAAATAATAGAGTTAGCCCCAATACAAGGGAAAGGGATAGGATTTTCGTAAATCTTTTCATAGTTTTTTAAATAGATATTTAATTTTTTGATTGAATAATCGCGAAACAAATACTATACCATTATTTATTCAGATTCGTTCATCCAGCTTACTTTTTGCACATTATTGTGAGCTTGTCCAATAATGTGAGAATAGAGGGTGGGCCGTCTTGCTTTAATATATCGATAGCCACCAGCAAGAGAAAGTTTGTCTGAGGACAGTTCAGCGACAACAATTTCATTTTCCATAGAACGGCATTCATTCAAAATATCGCCGAAGGGATCCACGATCATAGAACAGCCATTTTTAAGCTGATCATCATCCATTCCTATAGGGTTTGAGAAAATGGCATAAATAGCATTATCATAGGCTCTTGCAGGTAACCACTTCATAAGCCAATCTCTGCCTTTTGGCCCATCAAATTCTTTTCGGAGTAATTCTGGTTCTTGATGTTTGTTTTTCCAGAGTTCAGGGTCAACAAAGCCCGCTCCAGATCTGGTCGATGGGGTACACATGGTTACATGGGGCATAAAAATGGCTTGAGCACCCAGTAGTGTTGTTGCTCTAACGTTTTCAATAACATTGTTGTCATAGCATATTAATATGCCACATTTCCATCCGTATAGATCAAAAACAGTATACTGATCTCCCGCAAGAAGGTTCGGGTTGATAAAGGGATGGAGTTTTCTATGTTTAGCAACAAGACCATTTTTATCTACACAAACATAAGCCTTGTAGAGGTTGCCTGAGAGGTCTTTCTCAAAAAGACCCGCTAAAATGGCAATGTTATTTGCTTTAGCATATTCCTGAAGTATGGGTATGCTTTGTCCTTCGGGAATATACTCTGCAATATCCAGGAGTTGCTCCTTTGATAGTTTTCTTGCAAATGTATATCCTGTAATGGAACATTCATGGAATGCAATAGCGTGCGCGCCCATAAGAGCCGCTTTAGCAGAAAGCTTACCAATAATATTAAGATTATAAACTTTGTCGCCACTTTTGTTTTCAAACTGGGCGGTTGCTACAATTAAATTTTTCATAGGATAGAAGTATTTAAATGCCAAACCTACCAATGAGAAAAAAAACTTCCTTGTATAAAACCGACAATTTACCTTACACAGGAATCAGATTTATAGAGAGTTTCCCTTTTATTGATAGATATTGTGAGGGAGCCAGCCCTGTTTTTTGTTTGAAACGAGTATTAAGATGGGCCTGGTCATAATACCCACATTCATAACTAAGTTGCCCCAGATTTTTCTCTCCTCCGTATTTTTGAAGATGTTTGAGGAAATTTTGAAGTTTTACCGTATCAGCAAAGGATTTAGGCGAGATACCAACAAATTCTTTGAACTTGCGTTCAAGCTGGCGTTCTGTTGTGGAAAATATCTGGGTGAGTTGTTCTATAGAAACATTACCAGTACTGGATCTGATGTAATCGCTTAATTTATTAATGAACTTCTCTGAAGATTGATAAGATGTATTTTGGTTGAATAAGAAATTTTCCAGGCAATTTATAGCTTCAGTAATGCTTTTATTGATAATACGTTCTTCTAACAGACGTCCTTTTGTTCCTATGAGTTCTTCAAGGGCAACTGCTTTGTCCTTCATTTCGTTTGCTGAAAACTTAAAAAGCCCCGGGAGCGCAGCCGGATGAAGCACTGCAATGAGCATTTTGATACTGCTTGCCTGTAAATTTAAATAGTTGGAAATCTGACCGTATACAAAGCTAGAGGGTTGTGCTTGTTCACCTAAAGAATTGCTAACGTAAATTGGATCGCCTAGGCGAAAGGCAATGCCGGGATTACCATCAGAAAAGAAACGGTAAAGGAGGTGTTCGCTGCTTTCAATAACCAGATAGTGCTTTACAATATTAGACAATAGTGGGCTACAAGGTATTTGCATTTCTCTGGTAAGTAACCTAATTGTTAAATAGTTTTATTGAAATTACTATAAGCTGATTCCAAAATCAAACTTATTGCTTCTTTTATTCTTTTCATCCCTTCTGGTTTATTGATATCAATTTCACAGAATAGACTATCAGTAGTTTTAGCATGAAGTACCATATAATAAATGCCGGACACCAATAGACTTACTATTGCTCTAAGATCAATGTCTTTAAGTTTCAGTTCTTTATCTGTTAATGCGAAGAATTTGGAACTAAGTTGTTCTCTCTCTTCGCAGACTTGAAACATGATTTGGCTTCTCTGACTTATTTGCCAAAGGACAATTTTCTGCATTTCTTCATTTCCATAGAAATAATCCAGCTGATTGAGTAGAAGGCTTTCTAATAATTGTTTTGTGTCTCTTTCTTTGTTGTTTTCGGTTATACTACCTATCTCACCCGAGGCCGCAACCCAGTAGTCTTTACTCTTAACATAAATTTCAATCAGGTTATCAACTGATCCAAAATAAAGCGTAACTAGTTTGCGATCTAAACCGGCGGCTTTTGAAATATTTGTTGCGGTTAATCCAGTATACCCTTTGGTTTTTACTACAGCTCCAACTGCCTGAATTAATTTCTGCTTTGATCTGTCTTTATCGTTTATTGCACCCTGATATCTTTTCTTTTCCATAACAAATCAATTGTAATAGCTAAATTAAAAATTATTATAAAGCTGTTTCTCTTCTACTTTATTTGCTCTAATGCAATAAAATAAAGCTACTAAGCTCCAGATGCATACAAGAAATTTGTCCGTACTGTAGTCATCTTTAATTATTTCAAGGGCTTTTGCAATAAGGGTAACTATAGCTGATATTGAAATGATTATTAGTATAATTTTACTTTTCATTTGGCAAATTTAGGATTTTATAGGCTAAATGAATGGCCAATCATAGTATGTGGGCCAATTTGATGTTTTTTCAATTGATCTAAACATAAGTTGGTGTAACTTGTTCTAGTATTAGCTGCAATAATGCTGCAATTTTATAGTCATACACATGGGAAATGTAGTCCAAAAGGAGTGGGAGGTGGTTGAAAATAAGCTGCACAAAATATTAATATTCAAAGATTTTCAGGAAGCTTTTACTTTCATGGTTAAAGTAGCCTTTTTGGCTGAGAAAAATAACCATCATCCCAAATGGTGTAATGAATGGAATAAGTTGGAGATTTGGTTAAGTACTCATGATGCAGGTGATATCGTTACAGAAAAGGATAGGGTACTTGCTAAGCAGATTGATGAGCTATTAAATTAATACTTTTAACAATGATTACAGCCATACCGTTATTTGTAAATATATTTTTTGTGCTGACGGTTTTGTTTACGCTGTTTTTATTTTATAGTGTAGTTAGAAACTCTTCACATATTATTGTACGAGCTAAAGCTAACGTTCTTTTAATTGTTTTGATTCTGTGGCTTGTTGTTCAGTCAGTATTGGCCTTAAATCATGTATTTAGTTCGGATACAACATACTTTCCACCTAAGATTGCGTTGATGGGGGTATTACCAGCTATTCTGACCATTGCAATAGTATTTTTAACTAAGACGGGTAAAAACTTTATCGACGAACTTCCCATATTAAATCTTACTTATTTACACATGGTAAGAGTTCCCGTCGAGATCACCTTATATTTACTGTTTATATATGGAGCTGTTCCAGAATTAATGACATTTGAGGGAAGAAATTTTGATATTTTGGCAGGAATCTCATCCCCTTTGGTAGCTTACTATGGGATCACAAAAGGAAAAATGGCAAAGGGATCATTGTTGGCTTGGAATGTTGTTTGTCTTTTTTTACTAATCAATATTGTGGTAAATGCACTTTTGTCAGCACCCTCACCACTTCAAAAGTTTGGATTTGATCAACCCAATGTTGGTGTTTTGTATTTTCCATTCAGCCTGCTTCCTGCTTTTATAGTGCCGATTGTACTTTTTAGCCATTTGGTGAGTATCAGGCAACTGCTAATTAATAAAGTAAAAGCATAGAATATAGTTGACTCATGTATGCGCTGGGTAAGACGTAATTATAAGTAGCTGAAATTATGGCTAATTATCTAATTTTTTGTATATTGGTATATCAAAAGTTTCTTATGGAAAAGCAGGGTGTAACCGCTCTGAATGAGCCGGTTGAAATAACAAAAGACGAAGTTATCCTGACTACTGAAAGGGATATCGAAACATTCTTTAATGCATTGATGTATCCTCCGGATCCGTTAAAGGATTTGTCGAAGCTAGCAGATTATTATGAGCAATTTCTTCATCAGGTTCATAAAAACCTGGTTATTTGATTACTTCCTATAAAATTCGTTTCTTCAAAAAAATATTTACCTTTGCATCGTAAACGAATAACTACTCCAATGAGAATATCTAAGTAAAATGATGGTTAAGACCATCTTGTAATTCCGATTCCCCCGGAACATTTTGGCTTATAGAATTATTAACCGCTGTTTTTTACTTAAATGTTAAACAATACACCCGTATTTCTTTAGCCATTTCGTGCTTAGTCACAATTTAAATCTTATTTATTTACTTTTTATCAATGATGCTTTTATGGGTATTGTAGTTAAGCAAATTTCATATATACATCCCAATCGGGAGTATCTTTTTAATAATATAAATTTTTCTATTTCCAAAGGAGAAAAGGTCGCATTAATCGGTGCCAATGGCGCAGGGAAATCAACTTTGTTAGAGATTCTTGCTGGACAAATTCAAGCTTATTCAGGTGATGTTTCATCAAGAGATAAACCTTTTTATGTCCCTCAGCATTTTGGTCAGTATGATAATTTGACTGTTGCTCAGTCGCTCGGTATTGATCAGAAACTGGAAGCTTTGCAGGCAATAATAAACGGAGACGGTTCTTTATCCAATTTTTCTAAATTAGACGACGATTGGAATATTGAAGACCGGGCTCTTGCAGCACTTGAGTTTTGGAATATCCAGCATATTGAATTGTTTCAGCCAATGAGAACCCTTAGCGGAGGAGAAAAAACAAAGGTATTTTTATCAGGTATCGCAATCCACTCTCCGTCTATTATCCTTTTCGATGAACCCTCAAATCATCTTGATGTAGAGAGTCGAAAGCAGTTACATCACCTTATTGAAACTAGAAAGTCAACAATGATTGTGGTAAGTCATGATAGAAACTTACTTAACGCCCTTAACTTAACTTATGAACTGAATAAAAGTGGGATAGAGGCTTACAGGGGGAATTATGAGTTTTATAAAAATCAGAAAATGGAGGCGCTGATGGTTTTGGAGGCCCAGGCAGATCATAAAGAAAAAGCATTGCGTCAAGCTAAGCAAATAGCAAGAGAGGCAGCAGAACGCAAGCAGAAGGAGGATTCGAGAGGTAATAAAAAGCAGATTAAGAAGGGCATTCCACGAATTTTTATGAATACGATAAGAAACAAGGCTGAGCAAAGCACCTCTAAACTACAGGAAGTTCATGCTGATAAGGTGAATGGTCTTTTGCAAAATCTCCAGCAGATTAAGCAACAATTGCCAGAGCTCAAAGAATTGAAAATGGTTTTTGAGAATGCCAGTCAGCATATGGGTAAAATATTAATAACTGCTCAGAATTTGAATTTTAGCTACAACTCAAAACGCTTATGGGAAAATCCGTTAAGTTTTCAGATCAGAAGTGGCGATAGAATTGCCATAAACGGAAGAAATGGTGCTGGTAAAACCACGCTTTTGAAATTGATAATGGGAGGTTTAAAAGCTTCAGAAGGAACATTAACCATTGCTGATTTTAAATACCTTTACATCGATCAGGAATATTCGCTACTGGCTAATGAACTAACGGTTTTTGAGCAAGTACAGGAGTTTAATGCATCGCATTTACCTGAACATAGACTTAAAACATTGCTACATCAGTTTCTTTTTAAAATTGATATGTGGGATAAGACTTGCAGGCAACTCAGTGGGGGAGAAAAGATTAAATTGATATTTTGCTGTTTATTAGTTAGCAATAATTCTCCAGAGCTTATAATTTTAGATGAGCCTACTAATAATTTAGATATTCATAGCCTGGAGGTTATTACTTCGGCAATAAAAGATTACAAAGGGACTTTGCTGGTGATTTCTCATGATGAGTGTTTTATCAATGAGATTGGAGTAGAGCGGGAGATAAGGCTCTTACCTGCTTAAAAATGCAGGGCCTTTAAATTAATAAAGACCCTTTAAATGATTATTTCGTGCGGTTAAATACAAACAAGTCTTTAAACACCCATTTGCCATCTTGCAGATTACCTCTGGCGATAACAAATTGATTGGCAGAACGTTTTTCATATAGAATACGTAAGCTTTCACCTACTTTTTGGAAGATAGCGCGGTCTTTACTTGCTTCTACAAAGTTGTAACGATCGTGCTTGTCCTTTTCCTCTAAACCCAGTAAACCTGGTTTAAAGTGTTTTACCATCGAGACTAAGCCTAATTCGGTTTGTTCGTAGGCCAGTATTTCGTAAAGATCAGCTTTACCAGCTTTCATCATACGCATAAAACCCAATATGTTCTCGCCTTCAGGCTGTAACCAAACTCCTTCAATCGTTAGACCTTCTGGAGTAGTCGCTTTCCAGTTACCTTGAATAAAAGCAACATCAGCAACCGAACCGCCATTTGGCTGGGTTTGAGCATAAGTTTTAGGCAGAAAGCCTATAAGTAATAGTAGAAAAAGAAAAGTACAAGCGTGTTTCATAACAATTAATAAAAATTTAGGAAATTTAAATATACAGAATCATTTTAATTGCCTGTAGAATTTAGTAACGATTAGAAAAATAATGAAACAAGACTCTCCCATTCTTTTTCTAACGAGATATTAGGTCTAGACTGGCTTGCTCTATTATACCAATAGTCCGCATTCCATATATCTCCTTCCTTTCGGTGCAAATATGCGTGGACATGGGCCGATCGTTTATCACTTAAATGATCAATAAGGTCGTGTGCCGTTTTCCAATCGCCTTTTCCATCATGCCATAGTGCCTGTAAATGTACAGACAGGTTAGAAGGCATTTTTCCGCTGATTAAAGAGTCTTTAAAATCTTGAATATCCCTGGTCATATTTTGCTAACAGCTTGTAAAATAATAGCAATTTAACTTTGTTTACGTACATATTTGGTAAGGATAACAATTAGCTGACCTTCAACACGGCCTTCAATTTGTTCCTTATTGTTGTCAACTAATTTAATGTTTTTTACCACAGTACCAAGTTTTGCACTTATGCTAGAGCCTTTAACATCAAGCGTTTTTATAATTACAACTGTATCTCCATTTTCAAGTACGTTGTTGTTCGAATCTTTATGAAACTCAACTGCCGAATCATTCTCGTGATCGCCTGTTGCTTTAGCCCATGTTAAGGTGTCGTCATCTAGATACATCATGTCCAGATTATCAATTGCCCAACTTTCCTGTCTTAATCTGTTTAGCATACGCCAGCTAACTACCTGTACGCCGGGAACCTCACTCCACATGCTCGAAGTTAAACATTGCCAGTGTTTGCTGTCTAGTACTTCCTTTTTTTCAATTTGTGCTAAACACTTTCCGCAAGTCATCACACATTCTTCTGCTGTGTTTTGAGTTTGAGGTGGGACTTCATAAATACCAAGGTTCTCTTGAGATCCACACAATTCGCACTTGTTTTCACTTCTTTCACGTAGCTGTTCTTCCAGTTTCATATTCATAATTGACAAAACGCGAAGATACTCATTTTAACCAGTTCCTTATCCAAGCGAATTGATATAAAATGGTTAGTTGTATAGACCTTGTATCTTTGCCAGGTCAACTGTGTTTGACGGTTTGAAACTAGAGCCGTTCATGTATTTTTTAAGACTATATAGTAATTGTCTTGCCTCAGGACGCGTATTCTGATCAGAAACCAGGTCTATAGAAGAAACAATTAATTTACCTTTTCCAGCTTTACATTCAAAAACCAAACCCAGTGGATTAGCTGTAACCCAGTCGTCTATAACCCTTACAATTGGGTTTAGTTGAGGTGCTACTGCATCAAGTTTGATGGCACTAGAATGCGTCATGGCATCCCACCATTGCCAGTTGCTATGATATTGAGCTGGGAAGTCTGCCAAGGCAGGGTGTTTAGGGTTACATAGAATACCTAAAGTAGTTGGCGGCTGCTTGCGTGTCCATGCTGTATTCCAGAATATAGAAGAAAATCCAATCTGTACACTGCCACCCATTTCAGGCTTAACTGCTCCTTTTTTTAAGGTAAGCAATACGTTTCTACCTTCATTAAGTGCTTCAATAGCTTTTGCATCTAGTGTTTGTGTTACAACAACACTGTTAGCAGATTCCTGTAAAGTTGCCGGGTACACGAATATATCCCATTGGTTTGCATAGCTTCCTATATTCGCTTTTAAAATTAGTCGTTGTGCTTTAGTGATTGATTTGATCTGCTGCTTTATTGTGCCTAGTTTTATGGCATTCCCTAAGGGAATACCTTCGCTAGTGAAGCTCCCACTGAATAGTTTATTCCCATTTTCTGATTGGATACTCCAGTTTATTTCTGATTTTTTTATTGGTCCATCTCCAAAATTTGCTATTTCTAATGGGACAACCAATTCTTCATTATTGGTGTAATTCATTTTTGGGAATCTGGCCAAAAGTACTACTGAATTACAGAATTGGCTATATTCTGTAGCTGTTATATAATCTTTTGCCTCCCAGAACGGATCAAGAACACCTACTAAAGCTGTTCCTTGTCCAGGGAAATCATTTAGGCCTAAAAGTTGAAAGCCTGCAAATCCAGGAGTGCGTAACGCAGCTTCAATATCAGCTTTATAGCACAATGCCTGAAGTTTTCCCGAAGCCAGAACAAAGCTGTCAGCTAACTTTTCCATTCCATTCTCTTTAAGCTTATCCTGAAATATTTCAAAATTTTTAGCTTTTAATATACCATCATATTTCTTAATCTCTCTAAAATTAGGATATACACACCACTGACCAATTTCATGACTAACTGTAGGTTGTTTCCATTTAGAAATGATGCCGATCCAATCATAATCTGACCTTGGAGCTTCCTTGTTGATGATACTGGTTAGTCCGGCACCCCAGCCCTGAATCCTGGGATCAGGAGTATTGTTGAAATCACTGGCCTCTACTACAGGCCATCCGGCTGCGGTAGTATATAGTCTTCTTTTATCTTTTGCTTTCCAATAGTTCACAAACTCGGTTAAGTAATTTACCATATTCTTACCACCTGGTTCATTTCCATAGGTCATCATTACAAATGAAGGGTGATTACCATAGGCCTTAATCATTCTCTCACTTTCCTCGTAAATGTATTTGTCCAGTGGCTTTCCATCTCCAACTACAGCGCCTTTTTCACCATTAGACCATGCAGAACATTCAGCCTGTACAAAAATGCCTAGCTTATCTGCCGCTGTAAATGCAGCTTCTGGGGGGCACCAGGAGTGAAAGCGAACATGGTTTAATCCGTATGACTTTACTTGTTTTAAAATTCTCGTCCATGAGGCAACATCTGTTGGCGGGTAACCTGTTTTAGGAAATGCAGCGCAATCCAAAGTTCCACGTAAGAAAACCAGATCGTTATTTATACTTAGCTGAGTGCCCTTTACTTTAAAATCGCGCATACCAAATGATATTTGTTTGCTATCCGCTTCTTTTGACTCTGTTTGTTTTAGCGTTACATTAAGATTGTATAAATTAGGGTGAAATTCATTCCATAATAGCGGATTACTACCCATAGGGTAGGTTATTTCTATAACTTGTATGTTTTCTTTAGCTGTCAGGTTTTTTGCTGTTGGTTTTAATTTTTCAGCACCCGATTTATTGGTAGAAGCCATCAAATTTACTGATACTTCTTTTGACTTGCCTGTAGTATTGTTGATTTCAATCTTTACTAAAACTTGTCTCTTGTCGATATCTGGATAAAGCTGTACATCAGAAATGAAAACGAGAGGTCGTGCTTTCATACTTAACTCCCCAATCATACCATTCCAGTTGGTTTGTGTATGGTCAGTAACACTATGAGCATTGTCGCCCATGTTAATTTCTTTTATCTTGTTGTCGACCCTAATGGTTAAACGATGTGTTCCAGCGGTTAATTTACTGCCAATATCAAACAGGTGGCCTGTTCCGAGGCTATTTTCCATACCTATCTTCACGTCATCAACCCAAACAGTTGTTTCCCAATGGCTTCTTTCGATAAAAAGCTGAATGTGTTTACCTTTCCAGGATGCCGGAACATTTACTGTCTTTTGATACCATGCAGCACCTCTATAATATTTGCTTGGTTGCAACCAGAAAGGGATTTTAATATTTCCTGGCTGACGATACTTTGCATACTCTTCATTGTTAAACCACGACATATCCAGAATATCTCCAGCCCAAGGTGTTTTTGTTGAAATCTCCTCTCCTTTACCATTTGTGGTCATAGATCCCGGGAGTCTAATCTCATCATTTAACTTACGAGTGTGCCATTTTTCTGAAATTCCCTTATCTAATGAATCTGTTTGAAATGACCATGTTCCCGAAAGGTCAATGCGGTCTTTGTTCTCTTTTTTTGATTGAGCAAAAACATTAATGGTAGTGAGTAGAAGGGCTACAAGGAAAAATTGAAGACTCTGAAAATATCTGTTCATAATGGTTCATTTGGATGGTATAAAGTTTGATGTTTTATTAGAAATTTGGATGGATTAACTATTAAAAAAGATGGACAATTTTACTAAATAAGGTAATGATTTTAAAGCTAAAAAGCAGAAAGGCCATTTTGTGATATTAGATCACAAAATGGCCTTTCTGCTTTTTTAAATAAAATAGAGTTTTCTCTATTTCGTTTTATATAATGAAGCGCGCAAAGCTGCAACATCTTCACTTGTAATATATTCGTCGTAAGTCATCATTTTATCAATGGTTCCGTTAGGAGTCAATTCAATGATGCGTGTTGCCACAGATTCAGTTAAGGCATGATCTCGTGAAGTAAATAAAGCTGTTCCTTTGAAATCCTTTAAGCCATTGTTTAATGCAGTGATAGATTCAAGGTCAAGGTGATTGGTTGGCTCATCAAACATTAAAAGGTTAGCATGTCTCAACATCATTTGAGAGAACATACAACGCATTTTCTCACCTCCTGATAACACCTTTACGTTTTTAAGCACTTCTTCTCCAGAGAAAAGCATTCTACCAAGGAAACTTCTTACAAACTGCTCATCCTGGTCTGTACCAGAATATTCACGAAGCCAGTCAACTAGGTTTTCGTCTTTTCCTGCAAAATAAGGAGTGTTGTCATTAGGTATATCAGCAGTATTAATAGTTATACCAAATTTAAATTCACCTGTATAGTTTTTCTCACGGCCTGTTAGTACATTGTAAAATGCAGTAGTAGCAAGGCTGTTTTGTGAAAGGACCGCAATTTTATCACCTTTATTAACCATGAAGTTGATGTTTTTAAACATTACTTCACCATTTAAAGAGCATGATAGGTTTTCTACCTGTAAAATCTGATCGCCGGCTTCTCTGCCAAGGTTGTTAAATAAGATTGCAGGGTATTTTCTACTTGATGCTTTAATTTCGGAAATGTCGATTTTATCTAAAGCCTTTTTACGCGAAGTTGCTTGTTTTGATTTAGAAGCATTGGCGCTAAAACGCTGAATAAACTCCTGAAGTTCTTTAACTTTCTCTTCCAGTTTTTTATTCTGATCACCACGTTGTTTCAATGCGAGCTGACTTGATTCATACCAGAAAGAGTAGTTACCAGAGTAAATACTCATTTTGCTGAAATCGATGTCGACGATATGCGTACAAACCGCATCTAAAAAGTGCCTATCGTGAGATACCACCAATACGATACTTTGATAATCAGCCAAGAAATTCTCTAACCAGGCAATTGTATCGATGTCCAAATCGTTGGTAGGCTCATCCAGTAATAAGATGTCCGGATTTCCAAATAAAGCTTGTGCCAATAACACACGTACTTTTTGGTTACCATCAAGTTCTTTTAATTGCTTATAGTGGTGTTCTTCTTTAATGCCTAAGTTACTAAGCATCGTAGCAGCATTGCTTTCCATGTTCCAGCCATCCATTTCGGCAAACCTATTTTCTAATTCACCCGCACGTTCACCATCTTTATCAGAGAAATCTTCTTTTAAATAGATAGCATCTTTTTCTTTCATGATGTCGTACAATTCCTTGTGTCCCATCATTACAGTTTCTATTACGCTAAATTCATCAAACTCATAGTGGTTTTGTTTTAAAACGGCCATTCGTTCTCCAGGAGTAAAAGCTACACTACCGGTAGTTTGATTTACCTCACCTGAAAGAATTTTAAGAAATGTTGATTTACCTGCTCCGTTGGCGCCAATTACACCATAACAGTTGCCATGAGTGAATTTTAGGTTAACATCTTCGAATAAAGTACGTTTTCCGTAACGGAGTGATAAATTAGAAACTGAAATCATATTGCTAAAAAATAAGTTGCAAAGGTAGGCATTATTTATAAAACCATTAAGGTTTTTAGCTATATAGGGGAATGCTTGTTGGTTTTATATTGGTTTGAAGTCGAAAATTTCTAAATTAGAAATCCAGAAACTGATTTTTAATATAATTAAAGTGAACAGAGAAGAGTTAATAGAAAGGCTAAGTACTTCGATGGAGTTTCAGATGGTGACCAACTTAACTGATATTATTGAAAGTAGTGATGTGAAAGTGACTGATTTGCTAGCTATTAGTTTTCATAAGAAAAAAGAAGTTGCCTTTAGATCAGCCTGGATGTTGGAGTATTTTGTTACCAATAAGCCAGATTTGTTTATTGAGCACCTACCAGAGCTTATGTCCTTACTTGATAAACAGAAAAACCCATCCGCTATGCGCCATTATGCCAAGATTATTGCTTTAATAACTGATAGGAAGGCTAATGATATTTATAAGGAAAAGGTAGCAACCATAGATTTTGAACCTATTATTGATGTTTTGTTTACCTGGTTAGTAGATACTGAGGTACTTGTAGCTACCAAAGTGCATTGTATGCAAACCCTGGCAAACCTTGCGCCCAGATACGAGTGGATTAAAAATGAGTTATTGGAAACAATAGATCATCTGGTAGATATTGAAAGTGTTGCATTTTTTGGCCGGGCCAAGCAGATCAGGAAGCAGTTAAAAAGAATTCCTAAGGCGGTTTAGTCCAGAAAGTATTACACCAGCCAAACACTTCACGAGTGCATAAGTTCTATTTTTGCTGCTTATGTGCTTTTTTAAAAAATTAGCATAACATTTGGTAGAGATTATAGGAATGGAACAAGAAATAGATATTTTAAGCAGGATTATTAAACGGAGACGGAGCATCTTTCCTGTAAGTTATACTGAGCAGGAGGTACCTGTTGAAGTGATAAAGCAAATTCTGGAAAGTGCAAACTATGCACCTACGCATAAATTAACACAGCCGTGGAGATTTATAGTTTTTAGAAATGAAGGGAAAATTAAGCTTGGCGAAGAGCTTGCCCGCTTATATAAGGAAACCACACCGGCTAATCAGTTTTTGCAAAAGAAGTACGACAGTATTCTTGAAAAAGCAAGACAGGCTAGTTGTATAATTATATTAAACGCAGCATTAAATTCAGATAAAGTACCGGAATGGGAAGAACTTGCATCACTTGCCTGTGCAGTTCAGAACATGGCGCTTACAGCTGAAGCCTTAAATGTTGGTGCATACTGGAGTTCTCCAGGAATGATTGCAGATATGAAGTATTATCTTAACTTAGGGGAGCAAGAGAAATGTTTTGGTCTTTTTTACATGGGATATCATAACGAAGAACCCAGAGAGGCAATGCGTACTCCAATAGAAGATAAGATTAAATGGGTAGAATCATAATTTATGCAGGATATTAAAGAAACACTATACCGCCTTTGTTTGAATTTTATGGAACAAAGAATCCAGACTGCTGAAGTTGCATTGCAACAAGCGCGCGAAGCTAGTAACGACGATACTAAAAGCAGCGCAGGTGATAAATATGAGACCAGCAGAGAAATGATGCAGCAAGATATTGACAGAAATAAACGTCTTCTTATGGATGCTCAGGAGAATTTAAGACTGCTAAAGGTTATTGAGGTAAATCCTGATTCTGAAATTGTAAAGCACGGTAGTCTTGTATATACTAATAACGGCACTTTTTACATCAGTGTTAGTGCAGGTCAGCTTACTGTTGATGGTAAGGCAATATTTGCTATTTCCCCTTCATCTCCCATTGGCAAATTGCTTTTGGATAAGAAGAAAGGGGATGCATTTAGTTTTAACGACAAGAAATTTGTTGTAGAGGCTGTAGCCTAAACTATTTAAAGCTCTTATTTATGCTGTTATAAAGGTTCTTCGCAGTGTAAGTTCCTGGATCAATGATGCGTCGGATGGTGAAAAGCGGATTAGTCTCGTCTCTTTTGGTTGATAAGATGAAAGCCGCTTTAAATCCGTGCTCTTTTAATTTATGTAAAGTTTCCGGCTTCCAAACTCCATAAGGATAAGCGAAATATTCTACTTTTTTACCTGTAATGGTTTCCAGCGTTTTGGTTGGTTTATCTATTTGTATTGCCCAATCTTCATCAGTAAACTGAGTAAAGTTTTTATGGTTCCAGGTATGGCTTGCAATAACATGGCCTTCATCTGAAAGGGTCTTGATTTGAGCTTTACTCATATATCTTGGCCTTCCAATAGATACGGTCATGATAAAGAACACGCCTTTAAAGCCGTATTTTTTTAGTTCAGGTGCAGCAACCGTAAATTGATCCAGATCCGTGTCATCAAAACTAATAATGATTGGTTTTTCCGGAAGTTTAGCACCATAATTTAGATAATCATAAAGCTGATCAGGTAAAATGGTATGGTAACCACTATCCGCAAGCATTTTAATGTGCTGTTTAAAATTAGCTGGAGGGATGATGTCATCATGAGCACGTTTGGAATCACTGGCTTTCCAATCTCTGATTTGATGATAGCATAATACTGGTACCTCTTTTTTGCTTAAAACTTCTGCAGCAGTAGCCTGCTTTTTAACTATACTGCCAGTATCAGCAGTACTCTTGTCACTATTAGTATCTCCTGCTACCGAAGTAGTTTTACTCTGACCAGTATTTGTGCACCCTGAAGCCAATATCAATAAGGCAGCACATAAACTTAAAAATGTTCTCTTCATTTTAGAACGGTTATTTTTACCCTTAAAACAAGTTTTTAGAAGCTTTTTACAATACTGTTATGTAAGGTTTTGGGGCTCCAGTAGCCACTTGCAATAATTCTTCTTACGGTAAACAACGGATCATTTTGGTCACGTTTATCAGCAAGAGAAAAGGCCATTCTAAATCCACGTTTCTTTAATTCAGGGAAACCTTGAGCATTCCATAAACCAAATGGATAAGCAAATTCAGTCATCTTTTTGCCGGTAATCTCTTCCAGTTTTTTAGTAGGCTTATCTAGTTGCTCTTCCCAATCTTTACCGGTATATTTTTTGAAATTCTTATGGTCATAAGTATGACTACCAATTACGTTTCCATCATCAGAAAGCTGTTTTATCTGCTCTTTAGTCATGTAATCTACAAATTTACCTTTACGGCCAATAGATACTGTCATGATAAAATAAACTGCTTTGAAGCCGTATTTTTTTAGTGTCGGAGCAGCAATCGTAAACTGATCCATGTCAGTATCATCAAAGGTAAACATGATGGGCTTACTAGGTAGTGGAGCACCAGTATTCAGGTAAGCATATAGCTGATCAGGTAGTATAGAATGATAACCACTATCGGCAAGCATTTTAACCTGATCTTTAAAGTTTTGTATTTCAACGATGTAGTCTTTACCTACCTTGCCGTCTGTTGGTTTCCAGTTGCGAACCTGATGGTAACATAAAATAGGGACCTGTTTGCGGGCAAGTATGGTTTTAGCATCAGCAACCTTAATCTTGCTTACGTCAATTTTTTCGGCTTGTACCTCTTCCTTTGATGAAGTTTGCGTTAAAGTATCTTTAACATCTGCATTATCAGTGTTAGTTTGTGATTTTGACTGACAGCTGGCCGTAAAAATTGCTGCTGCAGCTAGTAGGGGTAGAAGATGCTGTTTCATTTATAAGTATTTGTGGCAAAACTATGAAATCAAAGGCTATTTTATTGTATTAACTATCACATTTATTACAAATAAAGATTTCGCCTTCTTTAGTATTAATCAATAATTTAGGCGTTTTAATTAACAGTTCAAATGAAGAAACTTTACATTGTATTTTTATTACTTATTAGTGTGGGTTTTAGTGCCATTTCACAAACTAAAACCTTTACAATAACAGAAACTACCGCTGCGGCACCAAAGGCAAATTATCAGCTTGCCTCCAGATTTTCGCCAAACAAACTAAAAAAAATCGTTTACTCAACTGCCGTGGATCCGCATTGGCTAAAACTAAGCAATCGTTTTTGGTATGAGTATGAAACGCCAAACGGAAAACTATGGTATCTGGTAGATCCTGTAGTTAAAAGCAAAAAGCAAATTTTTGATAATGCAAAGCTTGCTGCCGAAATCACCACAATTATTCGTGATCCGTTTGATGCTCAGCATCTGCCTTTGGAAAACCTTAAATTTTCAAGTGATGAAAAACAAATCAGTTTCGAGGTGAAAAGCACTATTGATGAATTGAAAAAGGACCGTAAGGATAAAAAGGATGCTGATTCAATGCAGAAAAAAGTATTCTATTTCAATTATGATATCGCAAAAGCAAAGCTTACTGAGGTTCCAAATTATACCAAGCCTAAAGGAAAACCATCTTGGGGTTCTGTAGCTCCGGATTCCTCGGCCATCATATTTAGCCGCAATTATAATTTGTACTGGATGGATAAGGAAAACTATAAAAAGGCTGTAAAAAATGAAGAAGACAGTACTATAGTTGAGCATCAGTTAACCAAAGACGGAGTTAAGTTTTACTCTTATGGAAGTGACGGAGACGGTGAAAATAATGAGGAACAAGAGAAAAATAATAAAAAGAGACGGGGTGCTTATGTGTTATGGTCGCCAAATGCTAAGTATTTTGTGCTCGACAGAACTGATTCTCGTAAGGTAAAAGACCTTTGGGTTATAAATAACATTACCGGAGGCAGGCCAACATTAGAAACCTATAAATATCAGATGCCAGGTGAGCCTGAAGCGCCAATAGATGAGCTTTTGTTATTCAATTTTGCGGACAAATCTTTTAAGAAACTAAATACTGCGGCATTTAAAGATCAGAGTGTCTCTGTTTGGGGAGCACCTTCTTTAAATAAAGATCGTGATAATGAATTCAGACCATCTATATGGTTAGGAAATAACAGCAAGATTTACTTATCCCGTACCAGCAGAGATTTAAAAAGAGTTGATGTGTGTACTGTAGATATCAATACTGATGTAGTAACTCCGGTAATTGATGAGCGTTTTAATACCTATGTAGAAATTAACCGTCCGGGTTTGGTAAACGACGGGAAAGAAATTATTCATTGGTCTGAAAGAGATGGGTGGGCACATTTTTACCTGTTTGATGGCAATGGTAAATTGAAAAATCAAATTACTAAGGGTGCCTTTCACTGCGAAAGTATTGTGAAAATTGACGAGAAGAACAGAGTGCTTTATTTTACTGCAAATGGTAGAGAAGTAAAAGAAGATCCTTACTACCTGCATTTGTATCGCATCAATTTTGATGGATCTGGAATTAAATTGTTGAATTCAGGAGATTTTGATCATGCTGTAAATATGAACGATGAGAATAAGTTTTTCGTAAATAACTTCTCAAGAGTAAATACAGTTCCTAAATCAGTATTGATGGACAATACCGGTAAAAAGGTGATGGATCTTGAAACTGCTGATCTTTCTTTATTGATGGCAACCGGGTATAAATTCCCGGAACCTTTTAAGGTAAAGGCTGATGATGGGATCACTGATATTTATGGTGTAATGTATAAGCCTTTTGATTTCGATCCTAGTAAGAAATATCCAATCATAGAATACGTATATCCTGGTCCTCAAACTGAAGCGGTAAATAAATCGTTTAGCAAGAGCATGGACAGAACTGATCGTTTAGCACAGTTTGGTTATGTGGTAATTACTGTGGGTAATAGGGGAGGTAATCCTGCCAGATCTAAGTGGTACCATACTTATGGTTATGGAAACCTACGTGATTATGGTTTGGCTGACAAAAAGGCTGCTGTTGAACAACTAGCTGATAAGTATGCTTATATTGATGCTAGTAGAGTTGGTATTACAGGCCACTCTGGTGGTGGTTTTATGTCAACTGCGGCAATGTTGGTTTATCCAGACTTTTTTAAAGCTGCAGTATCAAATGCCGGAAATCATGACAATAGTATTTATAACAGATGGTGGAGTGAAAAACACCATGGTGTAAAAGAGGTTATTTCTGCCAAAGGTGATACAACATTTAAATATAGCATAGATAAGAATCCTGATCTAGCTAAAAATTTGAAGGGTCATTTATTGTTGATGACAGGTGATGTAGATAATAATGTGCATCCGGCAAATACAATTAGGGTGGCTAATGCTTTAATGAAAGCAGGGAAAAGATTCGAGTTTGTGATTATGCCAGGGCAACGACATGCATTCGGTGATTTAACTGAGTATGGTTTTTGGAAGCTTGCAGATCACTTTAATAAATACTTGATCGGTGATTTCTCTCAATCTGACCAGGTAAACATACTGGAAATGGATAGGGAAGTAGAACAGAAGAAATAAAAAAAGGGCTGATCAAAATTTATCAGCCCTTTTCACTTATAAGTTAGGTTTATTTTAAACCTAACTTATCTTTTATTTCTTTTGAAAGTGCTGCCTTTGGCACAACCAAACTTACAGTGTTAATTGCAAAATAAGGCTCTGATACTTCTATATAACCTTTAAAAGGACCTACGTCTCCCCAAGAGTTTTTCACCTTAAAGAATAGCTTTCCGCTCGCTGATTGCTCAAGACCAATAAGGTGCATCAAGTGATCATCTTGAGTGGTTAAGTTCTCATATAATTGCTGACGTAACTCTGGCGTATAGGCAATTTCTTTTACTTCAGGATTTAATTCTTTTTGTTTTGCATCAGCTGTATCGGCAAATAAGATCGCATAACCTTTTTGCTGTTGGAAATTTCTATTGCTTACATCAGCATCCCACATAATGGTATATCCATTTTTTACAGCAGTGGTTGTTAAAGATACCATTTCAGCTAATGGAAGGTTGTAAAATAATCCGTTTGCAAAATTATCTGGCGCTTCTAAAACAAACTGACTATAATAAGGATGGTGAGTAAAAGAGGTGATGTTTACATAATCGTTAGCATCAAACTTTAACACATCCTGAGCAAAGGTTTTTGCTGTATAGCTTTTTCCTTTATATTCAAAATTAGTTGGAGGAACTCCAATTTTCTCATCAAGAATCTGTACATAACCTTTTAGCCATTCATTATCAAGAGGACGTTTTTTAAGTACACCATCAAGATATGTTTTTAAAGCAGTTTCTAATCCTGTGTGGTTAGGTATTTCGCCACTAACACCCTGAAAAGCTTCCTGAGGCATTGCGCCGTAAAGGGATATTGAACGTACCAGGTCATGACCAAGGCCACCTTCTCCAAACTGTGCTTTGCCCTGACGTAAAATATAGTTTTTGGCTTTTTCTATATACACATTGCGAGCGGTAAACATTTCTGATAAGTTCAGTTCTCCTAAACCTTTACGCAGTCCTTCTGATTCGATAAGGGAAGTTGTCGAATAGTTCCAACAAGTGCCTGATTGACCTTGGTTTTTAACTGAAGTAGCAGGGTTTTCTTTTACGGGTTTTAGCACGTTGTTTTGTGCTTGGGTGGATAAAACAAATCCAAACCCAATTGCAAATAATATGGTTTTTTTCATTTTTAATTAGCTAGTTCGTCAAAAATATGAAACCATGATGAGCTTTCTATGAAAAATAACCATAAAAAAAAGCCCTCGCAAATGCGGAGGGCTCTTTATCTAACCAAATGTAAAGTTTATTAAAAGTGGAATTGGATACCTAAATTAGGTTTGAAAAAGTTAGCTCCAAGATCGAATGAATCAGAACCAGCACCTTTGATTTTATCGCCATCACCATTCTCGATACGAGAGTTGTTGTAGCTTAAACCATTAATACCAAATTCGATACCGATTCTTTTAGTTGGGAAGAAAGCGAAACCTGGAGATAAAGCAACACCAATGTTTGTAGAAGAACCTACTTTATCACCTACTTTACCTGCAGCGTCAACAGCTTTCTCTGTTCCGAATTCCATTGGTACAGATAGCTGACCGAAGAATTTGAATGACTCAGATAAGTTAGCATAGTAACGACCAAAAGGGCTAACTACAAATGCTTGATTTTGAGATTCACCAATTTGTTTATCGTAGCTGTAACCAACACCGGTACCAACTGCAATGTTATCACTTACAAAATAACCAACGCTAGGTACAATTTTGAAACTTGTATTTGATTTAGCACCATCTGCATCAGACTTACTAGTACTAAATGCTGCATTACCACCAACAATAATTTTTCCTTTTTCAGTTTGTGCTTGAGTAGTAAAAGCTAATGCAGAAACTGCAACTAATGATAATAATAATTTTTTCATTTTCTTATTTTTTAATTTATAATCTGGCCAATTGTTAGTTTTTATGTTTTGACCATTTCCGTTACATAGTCAACAGCTGTGCCAAACATAATGTGCTTTATTTTTCTTGAATCACAGTTTTTTGTAACTCACTAACTAATAGTGAAATAAGATTAATGAGGTAATTCAATATTATTTTAGGGTGACAATTAACTATTAATTGTCATTTAATTAACACGGAAATATATAGTCAGTTTGACTATTATTGTATAATTGTCAGTAATTATGTGTGTGTTTTGACAGAATTTAGATCGCTAGATTTTAAGTCTGCTAGGTCAAATTGGCACATTCCGTAAAAAAGATGATTTCCTAAAATCATTGTAGCCACTTATGTGTTATAACTGTATGAGATTATTAATAGAGCGAAAACCAATTAAGGTATATCCTGACCCGAAGCGTGTAATTGCCAGATTCTTTTTCAATGGAGAAGAGCGCGCAGTGGAAGTAATTAAACATGTTATGAACCTTACTAAAGTAGAGGTTTTCGATATCATCTCTCCCTTACTACAGGAGTATTCCAAGCGACATAGAAGTATTACCAAAATTCTTAATCGGCACTGTAAAAAAGTAAAGGGCTGCATTGAAGCCGCCGGGTTTGATTTTGAAGAAATGGATAATTATCATAAGCTGCTAATTGGTTCTTATTTTACACATGAATATTCTATAGAATCAGCTGCCTTTTTTAATCCATCTATTGTTGATGACCCAGATCAATCTGATCTTGTAGAAGGTGAAAGACGAGTAATTATCAGTTTTAGGGCAGTTGGAGAAGGCCATATTTCATCTGTAGTATTTAGAAGAGCACTTATAGATCGTAATCATGATATTACAGTAATACCTGTAGGTAATTATGTTGATGAAGCTGAAGTGGTAAAAAATGCCATCTATAATAAAAAACTTTTTCTAAAAAAGGCTGCCGACTCAAAGATAGACTTCGAAGTATTGGATGAGATTGGTTTAAAGCTTGAAGAAAAGTTTGATTATGCTACTCTGCGAAGAATTATTTTGGATTCTAAAAACCTGCAGGAAACAGACTTAAAGAAGCTTGAATATGATAAAGTTCTTTGGTTGTCAGATACTTATCATGAGATTAGTTTTTCAAGAGATACTGATATCTCTGATCGGGTTATCTTTCCAATTTCGGAATTTGAACGTAAAGGAATAGAGGATGCAAGATTTGTCCGTTTTGTTAAAGATGACGGGTCAGTAATATACTATGCTACCTATACTGCATTTGATGGCGCTATGATTATGCCTAAATTATTGCAGACTACAGATTTTTATGAATTTAAAATTAGCCCTCTACATGGCATAGGGGCCCAGAACAAAAACCTTGCATTGTTTCCCAGAAAGATAAACGGTAAGTACGCAATGATGTCGCGTATTGATGGTTTCAATAATTATTTGATGTATTCGGATAGGCTCACTGTTTGGGATAATCCGGTTAAACTGCAGGAGCCCAGATTCTGTTGGGAGTTTATACAGATAGGTAATTGTGGTTCGCCAATTGAAACAGAAGCCGGTTGGTTGGTGATTACACATGGTGTTGGCCCTATGCGAAGGTATTGTTTAGGCGCCAGTCTTTTCGATTTAAATGATCCTTCTATAGAAATTGGCCGACTAAAAGAGCCTCTTGTTATTCCAAATACGGATGAGCGGGAGGGGTATGTGCCCAATGTTTTGTATTCATGTGGTTCCATTATCCATAATGGGGAGTTAATTATCCCTTATGGCTTGTCTGATTACTGTTCTTCATTTGCGGGAGTTAAAATAGATATCCTGCTTGAAAAATTAAAAAGTTCAAACTGAGGAGATTTATAGAGATAAAATTTGATGGTAAAGGCTGATGTAATCAGCTACCATCTTTTCTAGAGAGAAGTTGTTCATTGCCCAATTGCGGCACGCTATGCGATCAATAGAAGGTAATTTTGAAACTGCTTTAGCAGCTTCATCTACGTCTTTAACCAGAAATCCCGTTTCACGGTCTTTTATTAATTCAGGCATTGCTCCCTTATTAAAAGCAATAACCGGAGTTCCGCAAAGCATTGCCTCAGCTACGCTTAAACCAAAAGGTTCTTCAAAATTAATCGGGTGCAGCAGTGCATAAGCTTTACCTAGTAATTCATTCCTTTTTTCTGGTCCGGCAGCGCCTATAAACTTAATTTCATCATTCAAAAAAGGCTCAATCTTCTCGTTGTAATAGTTCTGATCCTGTATTATACCGGCAATAATTAACCTGCGCTTTGTTTTTAGTGCTATTTGTATGGCTTCCGAAGTCCCTTTGTCGGGATGTATCCGTCCGAAGAATAATAAGTAGTCTTCAGGGTAAGCGTTGAAAACGAAATTGCTGGTTTGAATGCCATTGTACACGCTAGCGAGATATTTTAAGGAGGGGTGCCTGTTGTTATTGCTTATGGAAACGTAATGGTTTGAAGTATTGTATTTTTGATAAACCGATAGAATTTTTTCTGATGAAAATCCATGGATGGTGGTTATTAAAGGCGTTTTTATTAGTGCGGAGTAGGTTAGAGGTAAAAAGTCAAAGTGGTTATGAATTAAGTCAAACTGATTAGCCTTTTCCATCAGGTTACTAATGTGGAGGCACTCGGCGACTTTGGCATCTACCATTTTGTCTTCTTCATATCCTTTGTTGATCACCGCCTCTAATTTTGCTGAAGTGATGGAGTCTGCTGTTGCAAATAGGGTTACTTCTATGCCTTTGTTTACTAAACCTTCGGTTAAATTAGATGCCATTTGTTCCCATGGGCCGTAGTGCCTTGGAGGAGTTCTCCAGGCTACGGGTGCCAGAACTGCTACCCTCATTAATTAAAAGTCTGCTTTTGAGCAGCCAGAAGGTCGCTACTTTGAATAAACTCATATTCTGATTCTAAGGCTCTCAGCACAATTAGGTGCGAAATCCAATAGGCAAGAGTGCTTTCTGCACCCTGGTTTCTATTGATGCCATGCGATTGTAACCCATCACCACAACCTTTTGTTTCGTAGTCATATAAGGGAATTTGAAGAGAGTTTTCGCCTAAAAACCATTGATAGCTTAAATACATTTGTTTAATGTAGGTTAAGTCGTGTGTAGTTTCATATGCTTTAAAGTACACCATTACCATTCCCATAATTTCAATGGCCTGTTGGTCGTATATCGCCATTTCTCCTCCATCTTTAAATAGCCAGCCATCGTTACCTACAGGATTAAGGTAGCCTTTTGATAGGGTTTTTTGACTCAAAAACTCTAAACTTTCAAAAGCAATATCTTTTGATTCCTGATCTTTACTGATTTCATAATGAGACATCAGTGCCAGAGGAAGAATTGCATTGTCGTAGGTTAGTTTTTCTTCGAACCAATACCAGTTTTCTGTTCGATGGGCACGATAAGCCGCCTTTAGAGGTTCTGCAAGTTGATCTAGTAAACTTTTAAAATGTTCATCATAAGGATGAGCATGGATAAAGTGTGTTAAACCGATTATAGTATTTGCTATTCCTCTTAAGTGTTTTAAGCTACTGAAATGGGGGATTGATTTAAGAAATAACTCTTTTCCAAACTCTCTGTAAGAATTGTTCGGTGCATTGTTGATTAAGTAACCCAATGCCCATACTGTTCTTCCAAACGAATCTTCTGTGCCAACTTCATCAAGATATTCTCGTTTAAAGCTTAAAAAGTTCCTGAAATTGCCATCTTCTAGCTGCATGTATTGAATGTAGCTTAAGTAAATGGGCAGTAAATCTAAAGCGATTTTGCTCTTGTTTTGTTGATAGGCAAGGATGGTTAGGGTTAAAGCTCTTGCTTTCCAGCACAGTGGGATCCGAAGCTTGGAATTCACGTGACTTGAAGTCGCGGC